>Ga0335073_10014067_pt1 | contig 11221 bp, 9 predicted proteins | sample Lox_Sample_22_FD_207093 | JGI IMG/M metagenome (GOLD analysis project Ga0335073, IMG submission 207093) | Soil microbial communities from Loxahatchee National Wildlife Refuge, Florida, United States - Lox_Sample_2.2 | ecosystem: Environmental > Terrestrial > Soil > Wetlands | place: USA: Florida... | reverse complement strand
TGTTCGGGATGATGTGGCGCAGGCAGATGGACGTGCCGGAGGCGCCCTGCACTTCGAGCGCCGCGACGTACGGCTGACCGCGTTCCCGCAGCGCAGCGCCGCGCAGCACCCTGGCGACGTACGGCATATAGGCGATCGCGAGTGCGACGGAGGCGGCGGTGAGTCCGGCGCCGAAGATCGCCGCGGCGAGGACAGCGAGCAGGATGCCGGGGAACGCGAACAGGATGTCCAGGCCAGAGGAGATGACCGTATCGGCCGGCCCCTGACGCCAGGCCGCGACGACGGCGATCAGGGTGCCGAGCACCATCGCGCCGACCACGACGGCGAGCGGGCCGATCATCGATGACTGCGCGCCAGCCAGCAAGCGAGACAGCACGTCCCGGCCCTCGAAGTCGAATCCGAGAAGGTGGCCGCCGGCCGGGCCGATGAATGCCTGGCCGAGGCTCGGCAGGTCAGGGTTGTATGGCGCGACGAGGGGCCCGAACACCGCGAGCACCGTGGCGACCGCAATGACGACGGCTGACGCGATGCCGGCGAACCCGGTCGAGCGCAGCACGCCAAGCGAGCCGCTGCGGGTTCTTGCCTGGACGCGGCCGGACGGCACGCCGACTGCGGTGCTCACTGCGCTGGTGTCATTCGGGCTGGTGTCATTCGGGCTGGTGTCATTCGGGTTCGCCTGACTCTCATTGGGCCCGGCTTCCGAGCGCGACCCGCGGATCCAGTACGGCGTAGAGCACGTCGACCACGGCATTGATCACAACGAACGCGGTCACCAGGACCAGCGAGATTCCCTGAACGACGGCGAGATCCTTGGACTCGGCCGCCTGGACCAGGTAGGCGCCGAGTCCGTTCAGGCTGAAGGCGGTCTCAACGACCGCGGCTACCGCGATGAGCGACGCGATCGTGATGCCGGACACCGTGGTAATCGGGATCGCCGCGTTCCGCAGAATGTGGCGGCGCACGATCTGGCGCATCGGGATGCCCCGGCTGATCGCAGTCTGCACGTGCTCACGGTCAGCTTCCTCGCGGACCGCGGCCCTGGTAACCCGCGCGACGATCGCCACCGAAGAGATTGCCAGCGCGATCGCAGGCAGCGTGAAGTGCCGCACGCTCGACCAGAAGCCGGTGCCGTTGCCGAGCGCAGGGAACCAGCCAAGCTTCACCGAGAACACCGTGATCAGCACGATCGCCGCGACGAACGACGGCAGCGCGGCCGAGATCGAGGTGGACACCAGCACGCTGGTGTCAGCAAGCCCCGGCCGCAGCGCCGCGATGACACCGCTGCCGATGCCGAACACCAGAATGATCAGCGAGGCAAACAGGACCAGCCCGCCGGTCGTCCACATCCGCGCTGCGATCACCGAGGACACGTTCTCCTGCAGCGTGATCGAGATGCCGAGATTCCCGTGCAGCGCGTTCTCCAGCCAGTACCAGTACTGGGCGAAGAAGGGCTGGTTCAGGTGGTACCGCGCCTCGAGCACCCGCAGGCTGGCCGGCGGCAGCGCACGGCCGCCGGACAGCGCGGTGATCGGGTTGCCCGGAGCCAGGTAAAGCGCTCCGAAGATCACGAAACTCGCGACGAGCAGGCTCACGATCAGCATCAGCAGCCTGCGGGCCAGGAACCGCCAGCGCATCGGTGATCACGTTCCGCCGAGGTTGTCGGCCCAGGGCGCGAACATGTACGAGAACGAGGCGGTCGCGCCGGTGAGGCCCTTGCTCAGCATGAGGACGTTGGTCGGCTGCACGCTGGGGATCCAGGGCAGCAGCTTGGCCGCGAGTTCCTCGGCCTTGGCCACCAGGGCCGCGCGCTGATCCGGGTTCGCGGTGCCTTCGGCCTGGTTCAGCAGCGAGGTCATCTCCGGGTTGCTGAAGTTGTCGTAGTTCTGATCACCGCCGGGGATCGCGAGCGTGGCGAGCAGCGCGGCAGGGTCGGCATAGTCGCCGTAGTTAACCGTGATGAACCCGTCGATACCCTTGCGCGCCTCGACACTGGTGAAGAAGTTGATGTAATCGGCCGCTGATACCGACTTCAGCACGACCTTCAGCCCGATCGCCTCGGCTGCCTGCTGGTAAGCGCCCGTTTCCGCGGAAATACTGGCGAGCTCGCTGCTCGTGCCGATCGTGATCGTCTGACCAGCCACGCCGGCTTCCTTGATGAGCTTGCGCGCCTCGGCAAGATTCTGGGTAAGCACGGGAGACTTGTCGTAGGCGGCCGTGAACACCGACTTCCCGTAGCCGAACGTGCCGGGGTTGGCCAGCCAGCGCGGCATCATCGCAGCGCCGTCGTAGACCTGGTCGACGATGGCCTGCCGGCCCAGGGCGAGCGAGATCGCCTGGCGCACCTTGACGTTGGCCAGCGGGCCGGTCGTCGCGGACACGATGAAAGCGTCCGTCGCCTGGCCGGGTCCCTGGAAAACGTGCACGGTGCTGCTGTTCTCAAGCTGCTTCAGGTTGGACAGGCCGAAGTAGTACGAGCCCTGGATCGCGCCGGTCAGCATGCCGGAGGTGAACGATGCCGCGGACGGCACGCCCTTGATCACGATCTGGCCGACCTTCGGCTTGACTGCAGCGTTCCAGTAGTGCGGGTCCGCCGCGGCGGTGACGCCGCCGCCTGCCGTCCAGGACTTGAACATGTACGGGCCGGTGCACATGATGCCGCCGGCCGGCGTGCCGTAGTTCTTGCCCTGCTTCTCCGCGAAGCTCTTCTGGATGATGATGCCGGGCATCGATGACAGCTCGCCCTCAAGCCAGTAGTCCGGCTGCTTCAGGGTGATGGTCACCTGGTTCGCGCCGGTCGCCGCTATCGACTTGACCCGGTTGAAGACCTGGCCGTAGAAGCCGCCGTAGGACGGCAGCATCTGCCGGTCCAGGCTGTACACAACGTCGGCCGGGGTGACCGCGTCGCCGTCCCAGAACTTCACGCCTGGCCGCAGCGTGAATACCATCGTGGTCGGGTTCGGGGTCGCCACCGTGGCCAGGCCCGGTCCGACGCTTCCGTCGGGAGCCTGAAGCAGGAGCGACTCGCACATCAGCGAGATGGCGGTGTTCTCCGGGTAGTCGAAGGCGAAGATCGGGTCGAGGGAGTTCACCGGCCGGTACACGGCCCAGGTGACCGACGAGACCGGCTTAGTGCCTGCCGGGGTGGTAATGACCAGTCCGCGGGTTGGTGAGACCAGGTCAGAGCTTGAGTTGCTGCCGCCGGCGGACCGGCCGCATGCCGCGGCGAGGAGCGCGCAGGCTGCCAGCGTGGCCGCAGCCGCTGACCTTCGCTGTCGTTGGCCCATCTGTCCTCCAAGAAGCTGTTAGTGCTAGCTAGTGACCTTGCTGGTAGACGAGTTCGCCGCGGATCCAGGTCTGGGTGACGGTTGCCTGTCCGATTTCATGGCGGCTGACATGGCGCAGGTCGGCGTCCACGACTGCGAAGTCGGCGTCCAGCCCTGGCTCGATCGCGCCGGCCGAAGCCTCGACGCCGTTGATCCGGGCGCTGCCGGATGTGTACGCGGCGAGGAAAGTGCGCAAGTCGAGCCGCTCCTCAGGCAGGAACGGCTCGCGGCTCTCGGCGCCGCTGCCGCCCGCACTGCTGGCGCGGGCACTGGACGGCACGGCGCGGTTGACCGCGACGTGCGCCGCCCACAGCGGATCGGGGCTGCTGACCGGCCAGTCGCTGCCCGCGCAGAGGTTCGCGCCTGCTTCTGCCAGCGAGCGGAACGGGTACTGCCAGCCGGCGCGGCGCTCGCCCAGGAACGGGATCGTGAGCTCGTCCATCTGCGGTTCGTGAGCCGCCCAGAGAGCCTGGATGTTCGCGGTCGCCTGGATCTCGGCAAACCGGCGGATGTCATCCGGGTGCACGACCTGCAGGTGCGCCAGGTGGTGACGCTGGCCAGTGCTGCCGCTCGCTCGCCGGGCCGCCCCGACGGCGTCGAGCGCGTTGCGGACAGCCCTGTCGCCGAGTGCGTGGAAATGCACCTGGAAGCCGGCGTGATCGAGCTCGGTGACGTAGCCAGGCAGCAGCCCGGGATCGATGAAGTCCAGGCCGCTGACATCGGTCGAGCAGCCATGACCGTCCAGGTAAGGCTCGAGCATCGCCGCAGTGTGATTCTCAGCGACGCCGTCCAGCATCATCTTGACGGTGGTGGCGCGGAATCGTTCGGGGCATTCGCGCTGCGCTTCGCCGCGCCGCTCGATGAGATCCGCCAGCTGATCCAAACCCCGTTCCCGGCTCCACCAAAGTGCACCTACTACGGTCACCTTGAGGGTCCCGGCCCGCGCGGCACGCAGGTACGCAGCCATCGGATCGCCTGCACCGGGGCGATCGCCGATGATGGCGTCTTGCCAGCCGGTGATGCCCAGGCTGACCAGGTACGCCTGGGCCGCTCGCAGGCCTTCGTCCCAGTCGTCGTCGGTCGCCGCCGGGATCAACCGCGAGACCAGCCCGGCCGCCCCCTCCTGAAGCATGCCGACCGGGCGGCCCCGCTCGTCTCGTTCGATCCGGCCGTCTGCCGGGTCTGGCGTGGCCTCGTCGATGCCTGCGAGCTGGAGCGCTCTGGTGTTGACCCAGACGCCGTGTCCGTCCCGGTTCCGCAGGCACACCGGACGGTCGGCGACGACGGCGTCAAGCGGCGCGGCAGTCGGAACGCCAGCCGGGAACGCTTCCATCGACCAGCCGCCGCCGGTGATCCATTCGGTATCGGGGTGCTCGCCCGCATAGCGGCCGATGATCTCGAGGTATTCACGCTGCGTCAGCACACCGCTCAGGTCGCAGCGCCGAAGCTGGTCGCCGGCGAAGACCGGGTGCACGTGCGCGTCGATGAAACCTGGCAGCAGCGTGCCGCCGGCCAGGTCCACGATCGTGGCCAGGCCTGCGGGGGAGGTCGCGACCTGGCCGTTACCGGCATGGCCGCCGGGCCGTCCAGGTTCGGCCTCGAGACGGGTGACCCGGCCGTCGCGGACACGCACCGCGGTACCTGGCGGCAGGAACCGGTGGCCGTCAAAGACCGTGCCGTTGCAGAACAGTAGCTCCGCGTCCGCTGCCACCGGGCCTCCCTTCCATTGCTGGAATGCCCGGAACTCAAGCACTTGCCAGAGTCATTGTCAATGCCTTTGACAAACTCGAAACATTGATAAGCTGCCGCTGTCTGCACGTGGCTGTGCGGATCGAGGGGGAGGAAGATTGATCGCGTCGGAGGTGGAGGCTCGGTGACTGCTGCGCCGCAAGCGAGCGCGGAGTCGACGGCGCAGCGGCGAGCCCGCCGGGCGACTGCGGCGCCGCAAGTGGCGACAGAGCTGCCCGCGCAACGCCGAGGCCTGCGGCGCGGGAGCCTCACTAAAGAGATCATCGTCACCGAAAGCCTGCGGCTGCTCGATGAAGGCGGCACCGAAGGGTTCAGCCTGCCGAAGCTCGGGCGGGCACTCGGCGCCGACCAGACCGCAGTGTACCGGCACTTCGCCAGCAAGGACGTGCTGGTGCTGGCGATTGCTGACCGTCTCATCCAGGAGGCGATGGACGGTCTTGAGCCGCGGGACTGCTGGGTCGACACGCTCACCGAGATGTGCCGGAGACTCCGGGAGACCTACCTTGCCCATCCCGCGGCCGCGTCGATGTCGGCGTACCGCACCACCCAGGGCCCGGCCGAGATCCGCACTGTCGACGTCATCATCGGCGCGATGCTCGGGGCCGGCTTCGAGGGCGGCGAGGCGGCCAGGATGTACCGGGCTATCGGCGACTTCGCGCTGGCCTGGGCCGGCAGTGAGGCTTCGTTCCTCGCCCTAGACCAGCGTGCGCAGCAGCACGACCGGGCTGCATGGACGCAGGCCTACCTGTCAGTCAGCCGTGCTGAGCATCCGAATATCTGGCAGGTCCGGACCGAGCTGCCTGAGGTCAGCGATAACGACATCTTCGAGACCCTGCTCGCCGTGGTGATGGCTGGCCTTCGACAGCACGCGCCACGGCCGTGCGCCTGTCACGGTCGGGCAACGCCCGGGCCTGCCGCGGCTCTGGGTTAGCTGGCGGACTGGCGCAGCCCGCGTCAACCGGACGGTGGACAGCAGAAGCAGCCGGTCTACCGGCGCGCCCGGCGCGCTGCAGCCGCCAGGCTAGACAGCATGAAGAGTGAGACCGCGATCGCAGTCCGCGGGCTACGCAAGAGTTACGGCAGCACGCTCGCTGCTGACGGCATCGACTTGGACATCAGCCGCGGCGAGGTGTTCGCGCTGCTCGGGCCGAACGGAGCCGGCAAGACCACGACAGTGGAGATCCTTGAGGGCTACCGCCACCGGGACGGCGGCACGGTGGCGGTGCTCGGGCAGGATCCCGCGAAGGCTGACCGGAGCTGGCGGGCCAGGATCGGCATCGTCCTCCAGCTCACGGCCGAGCCGGAACTCACCGTGGCTGAGATGGTCAGCATGTTCGCGGAGTTCTATCCGCTGCCGCGGGATCCGGGCGAGGTCATCGAGCTCGTCGGCCTCGGCGGGCTCGCCGCCCGCCGGGGACGGCAGCTCTCCGGCGGGCAGCGCCGCCGGCTGGACGTTGCCCTGGGCATCGTCGGCCGTCCCGAGGTCCTCTTCCTCGACGAGCCGACGACCGGGTTCGACCCGGAAGCCCGGCGTCAGTTCTGGGAGCTGATCAAGCACCTTGCAGCAGACGGCACGACGATCCTGCTGACCACGCACTACCTGCCCGAGGCCGAGGCGCTGGCCGACCGGGTAGCCGTGCTGGCGAGCGGCCGGGTGGTGGCGCTTGGCGAGCCGGCCACGCTCGGCGGGCGGGTAACCCAGGACGCTCAGGTGACATGGGAGGCGGCTGACGGCCGGCGGACGGTGCAGACCGCAGCGCCGACCAAGGTGGTGACCGAGCTGGCAGCCCAGTTCGGCGGGGAGATACCTGGCCTCGCGGTTACCCGGCCAAGCCTGGAAGACGTGTACCTCGAGCTGATCGGAGCAGACCGGTGACCGCAACCTTGGTAACTCGCCCCGGCGCATCACCCGCAGGTGCGGCCCCGCGCCTCCCGACCGCATGGCGCACCGGCCTGGTGAGAGGCCGGCTCGAGGTCCGGGCATTCTTCCGGGAGCGGCAGACAGCCGTCTTCGTTTTCGGGATGCCCGCCATCCTGCTGGTCTTGCTCGGCTCGATCTTCGGGCACGACGCTGCCGCCCACCACGTCACGGTGGGTCAGCTATTCACGGCCGGCATGATCGCCGGCGGGATCGCGGCCACGAGCTTCCAGAACCTCGGGCTGTCCATCGCCGCTGAGCGTGAGCGCGGGACACTGAAGCGACTGCGCGGGACGCCGATGGCACCCGCTGCTTACTTCATCGGCAAGATCATTCAGGTCTTCGTCTGCACGGTCGCCGAAGTGGTCGTCCTGGTCGCGGTAGGGATGGCCTTCTACCACCTGAACCTGCCGACGACCGCGGCCAGGTGGTGGACGCTCGCCTGGGTTTTCGTCCTCGGCACCGTCGCCTGCTCGCTGGTCGGCATCGGCATCAGCAGCCTGGGGAGATCCGCGACGAACTCTTTCCCGGTCATCACGCTGCCGTTCCTGGTGCTCCAGTTCATCTCCGGCGTGTACGTGCCGTTCAACGAGGTGCCGCCATGGCTGCAGCACATCGCGGCTGTCTTCCCGCTGAAGTGGATGGGTCAGGGCTTGCGCTCGGTCTTCCTGCCGCCTGAGGCGGCTATCCTCGAGCCCGGTCATGCCTGGGAGCACGGTCAGACCGCGCTGGTGCTCGCGGCCTGGATTGCCGGAGGATTGGTGCTGTGCCTGACGACGTTCCGCTGGCGCCCGACCGGAGACGGCTGACCATGCCGCCGTGTGCAGACCCGCACCGCACTGCGCTCGCGGCGCTAACCACCGAGCCCGCGGAGGCTGCCGCGCCCGCCGAGCCTGGCGGGCCAGCGGAGGCCGCCAGGCCCGCGGCCGTCGCCGCTGAGCGCACCGCCGGGAACGCATGGGAAACGAGCCTGCGCCGCTGGGAGCTGCTCTACTGCGTGGTCTTCGTGGCCGACGTGCTTGTGGTGGCATCCTCCGCCGCGCCGGGGCGCCGAGTGTTCGCCCTCGCGGCCCTGGCCGCGATGGTGCCCTGGTACGTGCTGGTCGGGCGTCCGCAATACGCGGCCGCAGACGACAAGGTTTCCAGGCGTGGCGTGATCTACATGATCGGCGTGGTCCTGCTGTTCGCGTTTGCCGTCCTGCAGGCGCCCAACACCTGGTTCCTCTGCGTGGCACTGCTGCCGCTGTGTTATACCTTGCTCCCCGAACGGGTGGCGCTGATTGCAGCGCTGGCGATGAACGCCGCCGGCGCTGCCTCGATCGCGTACTGGTCGGGCACGCTAGACGGCGTTGCGACCGCGCTCGGGCTGGGGATCGCGGTTTCTGCCTTCACGGTCGCGTTCGGCAACTACATCGGCCGCATCATCACTCAGAGCGACGAGCGCGCGATGCTGATCGCGCAACTCGAATCCACCCGTGCCGAGCTGGCGGAGGTGAGCCGGCAAGCAGGCGTCATGGCCGAACGCCAGCGCCTGGCCGGCGAGATCCACGACACCCTGGCGCAGGGCTTCTCCAGCATCCTGATGCTGGTCCAGGCCGCCGACGCCCAGCTTGAGCTGTCCCCGGCGACCGCCCGCCGCCAGCTCGACCTCGCCGCTGCGACTGCGCGGGAGAACCTCGCCGAGGCGCGCACCCTCGTCGGCGGTCTCGCCTCAGCCCAGCTCCAGGCAGGCACCCTGGAGGACGCGCTGCGAAGGATCACCGAGCGGGCGAGCGCGGAACTCGGCCTGCAGGCAAGCTTCGCGACCGACGGGGCCAGCCGCCACCTGCCCGCCGCGACCGAAGTGGTGCTGCTCCGCACCGGCCAGGAGGCACTGGCCAACGTCCGCAAGCACGCCGCGGCACGCACAGTCGCGGTCCGGCTCTGCTACGCCAGCGATCGCGTGAGGCTGGAAGTCACCGACGACGGCGCCGGCTTCGACCCGGCGGTGGTCAACGGCGGCTACGGACTGCGCGGGATGCGCGCCAGAGTCGACGAGGCAGGTGGCACGATCGCCGTGCGCAGCGCACCGGCCGAAGGCACATCCGTGCAGGTTGAGGTACCCGCGTGACAGGCGGGAACGAGGTAGTAGCCGGAGCGCTGCCTGCCCCGGTGACTGTTCTGATCGCCGATGACCATCCGGTTGTGCGGGAAGGCCTGCGCGGCATGCTCGCGGCCGAGCCGGCTATCACAGTCGTGGGCGAGGCGGGCTCCGGCGACGAAGCTGTCGCGATGGCCAGGATGCACCGGCCCGATGTCGTGCTGATGGACCTGCGGATGCCGGGCGGTGACGGGGTGCAGGCGACCTCCGGCATCCTCGCCATCGAGCCGGAAACCCGGGTGGTCGTGCTGACCACCTACGAAACCGACGCCGACATCGTCCGGGCCGTCGAGGCCGGCGCAGCCGGCTATCTGCTGAAGGACACGCCGCGGCAGGACCTGGTCAGCGCGATCCGGGCAGCGGCTCGCGGCGAGACCGTGCTCGGGCCGAGCGTGGCGGGCCGTCTGGTCTCGCAGTTGCGCCGCCCGGCCGCCGAGCCGCTGTCCGCGCGAGAAACCGAAGTTCTCGCCCTCGTCGCTCGTGGCAGCACCAACGCGGAGATCGGCCGGGTTCTGCACATCAGCGAAGCGACGGTGAAGACGCACTTGCTGCGAGCGTTCGGCAAGCTCGGCGTGTCGGACCGGACGGCTGCGGTCACCACGGCAATCGAGCTCGGCATGCTGCCCGCGCCCGGCGGACCCAGAGCCTAGCGACCGCCTGTTATAGCGGTCGCCGGCCCCGCGGATCGCCGGCATCCGCGCTCGCTAACGGAGTTCGAACCTCGCATCCGCCCTCGGGCTGAGCGCATCCTCAATGCACCGGCGATGCCGGTCAGGCACGCTGGATGGCAGATCGCTGAGCTCGAACCACTGAACGTCCACTGACTCGTCGTCATTGACGCGGGCCTCGCCCCCGGCGACGCGACAGCGGAACGTGATGTCGAGCCAGTAGACCTCGTCGCCGTTCGGGCAGACCGCGAGCGGCAGCGCCGAGACGCTGACGATCTGTTCGGCCGTCACAAGAACGCCGGTCTCCTCTTCGACCTCCCGCAGCGCCGCGGCCGCGGGCTGCTCGCCTGGCTCCAGACAGCCGGTCACCAGCGCCCACCGGTCGTTGTCAGCGCGCCGCGCGAGAAGCACTCGCCCGGCAGCGTCGAGGACGACGGCGGTGACAGACGGCAGTGGCAGCGGCCGGTGACCGATGCTGGCACGGAGATCAAGAACAAACTGCGGAGTCGGCATCCCGGCAGCCTAGGCAACTCGAAGGGATCAGGCTGGCCCGGCATAGTGTTGCCGCATGAGCATGCGCACACTCGGATCCACCGGTGTTCAGGTCAGCCCGCTGTGCCTGGGCGCGATGATGTTCGGCGCATGGGGCAATCCCGATCACGACGAGTCCGTCCGGATCATTCATCGCGCGCTCGACTCGGGGATCAACTTCATTGATACCGCCGACGTGTACTCGGCTGGTGAGTCGGAGCTGATCGTGGGCAAAGCGCTGGCCGGCGGCCGCCGGGCTAACGTCGTGCTCGCTACCAAAGCGCACGGCGCGATGGGCAAGGACGTCAACGAGCGCGGTAACTCCCGCCGCTGGCTGATCAGGGAGTGCGAGAACAGCCTGCGCCGGCTCGGCACCGATTACATCGACCTGTACCAGATTCACCGCCCGGACCCTGCGACTGACATCGACGAGACGCTCGGCGCGCTGTCCGACCTGATCAGCGCCGGGAAGATCTGCTACGCCGGGCATTCCACGTTCCCGGCCGATGCCATCGTGGAAGCGCAGTGGACGGCGCAGCGCCGCGGGCGCGAACGCTTTGTCTGCGAGCAGCCGCCGTACTCGATCCTGGTGCGCGGTGTGGAGAGGGATGTGCTGCCCGCCTGCCAGCGATATCAGCTCGGCGTCATCAGCTGGGGTCCGCTGGCGAGCGGCTGGCTGTCCGGCCGGTACCGGCTCGGCGCCGAGCTGCCCGCGAGCCGGCGGTCGCAGCGGCTGCCGCATCGGTTCGACATGAGCCTGCCGGGTAACCAGCTGAAACTGGAGACAGCCGATGAGCTGGCCGGTCTTGCCGCTGAGGCGGGCATGTCGCTGATTCACCTGGCGCTCGGTTTCGTGCTGAGCCACCCGGCCGTCACCTCAGCGATCATCGGG
>Ga0335073_10014066_pt1 | contig 11221 bp, 10 predicted proteins | sample Lox_Sample_22_FD_207093 | JGI IMG/M metagenome (GOLD analysis project Ga0335073, IMG submission 207093) | Soil microbial communities from Loxahatchee National Wildlife Refuge, Florida, United States - Lox_Sample_2.2 | ecosystem: Environmental > Terrestrial > Soil > Wetlands | place: USA... | reverse complement strand
TCCCGAGCCGAATGTGTTCGACATCGACCGGGTCACCACCCCGTCGCACCTCGGGCTCGGCCATGGCCCGCATTTCTGCCTCGGGGGCGCCCTGGGAAAGCTGGAGGTGGAAGTGTCGATCGGTACTCTGGTGCGGCGGCTGCCAGGCCTGGCGCCCGCGGTACCGCTCGAGGAGATCCGGTTCCGGCACGACTGGTGGAACTGCGGAATCGCGTCCTTCCCCGTGGTCTGGTAACGCCCGGCGCGGCCGTGCGCCGGTCAGTAGGGCTCGACCGCGTTGACCGAATCCGGCCAGTAGCGCGCGCCGGGCGCGGCGACGTAGTGATCCCACCGGGGCTCATCGCCGGCCGGGTGGTCGCCGAGCACGGTGATCCGCTGTCCGCGCCGGATCTCGTGGTAGTCGTTGACCGCATAGTGCTGGGTGACCCGGTTGTCCCAGATCGCCACGTCACCCACCTGCCACTGGTACCGGCAGGTGAACTGCGGGCTCTCCGAGAACCGGAACAGGTAGTCCAGGATGGCGTCGCTCTCGTTCCGGCTGAGCTGCGGTATGTGCGATGTGAAGAGCCGGTTGACATACAGCGAGCGGCGGCCGGTGTCCGGGTGAACCCGCACCACCGGATGCTCGGCCCGGCTGGTGAACTCGTTGTCGATCCTGATCACGTGGATCGCGGTCAGCCCGTCAAGCAACTCCCGCATGGGCGCGGACAGCTGCTCGTAGACCAGGCACTGGTTGGTGAACATGGTGTCCCCGCCCGAAGGCGGGACCTGCACCAGATGCAGGATGGACGCGACCGGCGGGCTCTGGTGGAAGGTCATGTCCGTATGCCAGACGTCGGTCTTCCCGCCATGCTCGGAGTCGATGATGACGATCTCCGGGTACCCCTCCAGCCGGGGCAGGTACGGGTGAAGCTCGACCTCGCCGAAGCGCCGCCCGAACGCGATATGCGCCTCGGGGGTCAGATCCGCCTGGCCCGCGACGAAGACGACCTGATGCTTCAGCAGCAGATCATGGATGCGGCCGAACCCGTCATCGGTAAGCGTGTTGAGATCGATGCCGCAAACCTGCGCCCCCAGGGCGCCCGCCATCAGCCGGACCTTTGGCGCGATTGTGGTGCTCACCGGCGTTCCTCCGGTCTCGGCGTGACGTCCGCTTTCGGCCATTCTCCACCGTGGTGAACGTCTCGACCAGCGCCGTTCTTGACCGGCTCGGTGCGCCTTGACACGATTGGGCCGGCAGCGGCGGCGTTACCTGGAAGGCTTCGCGAATGGCGATCGAGTCCCCGGCCGGCGATCCCAGCACGCAGCTGGAATGGCTTACCGATCTGGCCACGCCGTTCGCGGTCCGCACGGCGGTGACGCTGCGGGTGCCAGACCAGATCGCATCCGGGGTGGACAATCTCCAGGATCTGGCCTCGGCGTGCGGCGCCGATCCGGACGCGCTCGGCCGCCTGCTCCGCTACCTGGTCCACAAGGGCGTGTTCGCCGAGGTATCGCCGGACCAGTTCGCGCTGACCGACGTCGGGAAGCTGCTGGCCGATCGCGGCGCCGCTGGCCGGGCGGAGTACCTGGATCTTGACGGCCCGGCCGCGCGGATGGATCTGGCCTTCGCCGGGCTGCCGCACGCCATCCGCACCGGCGAACCCGGTTACGCGTCGGTGTACGGGCGCGACTTCTGGACCGATCTCGACGGCCAGCCGGCGTTCCGCGCGTACTTCGACGACCTGATGCGCGTTCAGCAACTGATGACCGCGCCGCAGGTAGCCGCGCTCTATCCGTGGCGCGAGGTCGGCCACGTTGTCGACGTGGGCGGCGGCTCCGGCGGGCTGCTGGCCGAGGTGCTCGGCTCGCACCCGCGGCTGCGCGGCACGCTGGTCGACCGGGCCGGGCCGGTGTCGACGGCGGCGCGCACGTTTGCCGGGCACGGACTGGCCGACCGCACCGAGGTCGTGGTCGGCGACATCTTCGAGCCGCTACCCCGCGGCGGCGACGTCTACGTGGTGTCCCGCGTGCTCACCGACTGGAGCGACGCCCACGCGACCGCGATCCTGCGCCGGTGCGCGGAAGCGGCCGGGCCGGCCGGCCGGGTGCTGGTCATCGAGGCCCTGCCGACGCAGCCGCACGTTCCGCACCTGTCTCCGTTCGACCTGAAGATGCTCGTGCTGGTCGGCGGGCGCGAGCGCGGCGCGGACGAGTTCATCACGCTGGCCGCGGCGGCTGGTCTCGCGGCTGGGCGCGCCTATCACGGTTCGGCCGGCCTGACCCTGCTCGAGTTCGCGGCCAGCGCGGACGCAGCTAAAACAGCGGGGTGACGTGGGCGGGATCGCTGGGGCGTCCCGTTCAAGAAAATTGCTTGTTTCCATCGCAGCGACCATTTGCGGCCGTTCCTGCTGGTTGTTCAGGCCAGGAATGGCAGGTAACGTCTCGATTGGCGGCTGGCGAGCCTTGCCGGAGGGGTCGACGCGATGGCGGTTGCTAGTTCAACTCAGTATCGGACCTTCATCGATGAGCTTGCCCGCAGCGAGTCTGGGCGCTTGCTGCATCAGGAGCTGGGGCGTCGCTGGCCGGAGACGACCGACCAGCTCGCGGTGATCTCGCGCTACGCGCTGCTGCCCGCGGGCAAGCTGCTGCGGCCGATCATGACCCTGCACGCGGCCGAGGCCGTCGGCGGATCGCCGGCCGACGTTCTCGCGGCCGCGCTCGGCATGGAGTACCTGCACGGAGCGGCGGAACTGCACGACGACATCATCGACGACGTCGCCTTCCGCCGCGGCCGTCCGGCGGCGCACGTCACCTACGGGATCCCGAGTGCGATCCTGACCGGGGATCACTTAATCTGCCGGGCGTTCGCCGCCATCGTCGACGAACCGGGCGGCGCGTCGCCGGGTCACGTCGTGGCCGCCGTGGCCGCGCTGGCCGCGGCCGGCAGCGACCTGTGCCGCGGGCAGATCCTCGAGGCACAGATGGTCGGCGACCTCGAGGCCGGGGTCCGGTGGTATCCCGAGATGATCCGGCTGAAGACCGGCGCGCTGTTCCGCGTGGTGTGCCTTATCGGCGCCCTGCTCGGTGGCGCTGATGGGGACGCCGCGTCCGCGCTCGCCCGCTACGGCGAAAACATCGGCCTCGCCTTCCAGGTCCGCGACGACCTGCTCGACTACGTGGCCACGCCGGAACAGACGGGCAAGCCGGCGGCCAACGATCTGGGCAACGGCCGGCCGACGCTGCCGTTCCTGCTCGCCTACGAGGCGGCCGCGGACTCGGAGCGCTCTCGGCTGCTGGCCGTGCTGCGGCGCCGCGGATCCGGCGACGGCGACGCCAGCTGGGTCAATGACCTGCTCAAGAAGACCGGCGCGGTGGCGAGCGCACGGCGGCAGATGGCGGTGCACGCCGAGCAGGCCCGCGCCGAACTGGCCGTGCTCACCCCGTCCCCGAGCGTGGATGTGCTGGCCGGAATCGCGTACTGGACGACGAGCGAAGCGTCATGAGGGTCGTGCGGACCCTGCGGGCGCACGTTGAGACCTGGCGCCCGTACACGCTGTGGTACTGCGGGCTGGTCGGCCTGGCCGGTGCCACCCTTTTCGCCGGGCCGCATCACCCGTGGCGGCTCGCGGCGGCCTGGGCGGCCCCGACCGCCGGCTGGCTCGGCGGCCACTACCTCGCTGACTACTTCGATCGCGACCTCGATGCCGCCAGCAAGCCGCACCGGCCGATCCCCTCCGGCCGGCTGACCCCGCGGGCCGCGGTTTGGTGCGGGAGCGCGGGCTTCGCGGTTCTGGTCGGGCTGGCCGTGGCCGGCGGATGGTGGACCGTGTCGGTCGCCGTGGCCGCAGCGCTCGGCATGGTGGCCTACGGCCGCTGGTTCAAGGCACGCGGGCTGTCCGGCAACGTCGTGCGGGGCGCGCTCGGTGCGATCGCGCTGCTGTATGGCGCGGCCGCCGTCGGGTTCCGGGCGGCCCACGGCCTTCCGGCCGCGCGCACCATCGCCGCGCTGCTGGTCCTGATGGCCGCGTTCTGGCTGCACGACACCGCGTCGAACCTCACCGGCACGCTCCGCGACATCGACGGCGACCGGGCCGGCGGGTACCAGACGCTGCCTGTCAGCCGGGGCACGCCGTTCGCGGTCGCCACGGTGCTGGCCCTCTACGCCGCCGCCATCGCCGCGGCGCTCGCCGGAGGCCTGCTGGCCGGGCGTGGCCAGGCCGACTTCCTGGCCACGCTCCTGGTGGCCGTGGCCACAGGCGTGGCCGGGCTCGCCCCGCTGGTTCCCCACCGCACCCAGATGCCCGTGGTCGTGGCCCTGCGCGCGCACTCGGTGCTGGTCATCGAGCGCATCGTGCTGGCCTCGGCGGTCGTCGGGCTGGGGCTCGGCGTGGGCTGGCAGCTCGGGCTGGCCGTGCCGATGGTCGCACTGACCTGGTGGACCCAGTCGACCATGCGCAGACAGCACGAACTTGGCAGCACGAAACCGCCGATCCCGGCCCCGCCGGGCGGCCATTTCCCCGTAAAGGATGTGACATGACGGTACCGCCCAGCGCAACCAGGCTGTCCGACGACGACGTGGCCAAGGCCATCGAGCGCGGCGCGGAGGCACTCCTTCGCCTCCAGCGTCCCGACGGCACGTTCGGCTACGACTCGCCCGCCTCCATCCTGGGCACCGCGGGGACCGTGGCCGCGCTGCACGCGGCCGACCCGGAGGGCGCCGCCGACCTGATCAGCGGCGGCATTGCGTGGCTGCGCGACCAGCAGCACGGCGACGGCGGCTGGGGCGGGGTCGTGGGCTCCGACAGCGAGCCGGTCGCCACCGCGGTCACGGTCGCGGCGCTGGCTCTGGCCTCGCCGGCCGACAGCGCCGACGCGATCGCGGCCGGGCGCGCGTGCCTGGCCAGGCTGGGCGGCGTGGACGCGGTGAACGACCGGGCCATCAACCTGCTGTGCCGTCAGTTGCTGATGGCGGCCGGCCTGACCGCGGAGGCGGGGACCTTGCGCCGGCTGCCGCTGGAGATCGTCTTCTTCGACCGGGTGCGGCGCCAGCGCATCTCGTTCCGCACCTCGCCCTTCATCGGGCTGGCCCTGATGCAGGCCGACATGCTGCCCGCCGGCCCGCTGCGCCGCGCCACGCTGCGCCGCGCCCGGCCCGTTGCGCTGCGCTTGCTGCGGTCGATCTACGACCACGAGGGGCGGACCGGCGCGTTCAGCGAGGACCCGTGGCCCGCCGCGCTGGTGCTGATCGGCCTGGGCCGGTCGGGCGAGGCTCCGGACATGGCGGCCGCGATCGTCGGCTGGCTTCGTCGTGCGGTGCGCCCGGACGGAGCCTGGGATGCGGTCACCAATCTGGACCTCACCCGATCGGGGTACGCGGCGACCGGCCTGATCGCGGCCGGATACGCCGACGACGACCGGCTCCGCCCGACCCGCGAGTTCTTCCACGCCACCCAGAAGCAGGAGGCGTTCGAGGTGTTCGGCGTGCCGCCGGGCGGCTGGAGCTTCTCCAACGCCCGGGGGTGGCCGGTGACGCTGGAGTCCGCGGAGATCCTCTCCGCGCTGGCTGGGCTGGGCGACGGCGACGACAAGCACCCGGTCCTGCGCACCGGCCTGGAGTGGCTGCTCGGCCGGCAGGACAAGCGGGGCTCGTGGAGCCTGTGGGTGCGCGACACCAAGCTCATGAACGACGGACCGGACCCCGCGATCACCAGCCAGGCGATCACCGCGCTGCGCGACGCCGGCTACCCCGCGGACCATCCGGCGATCGCGTCCGCGGCGGACTGGCTGATCACGCAGCAGCGGCCGGACGGCGCGTTCGAGAACCTCTGGTACCGCGACTACACCTCCGGCACGGGCGTGGTGGTCGCCGCGCTGGCGCGAGCCGGCCGATCTGGGCACGAGGCCGTCCGGCGCGCGGCCGCGTGGCTTCGCGACACGCAACTGGCCGACGGTTCGTGGGGCCCGGGCGACGGCAGCCCCGGAACGGTCGAGGAGACGTCCTGGGCGGTGCAGGGCCTGCTCGCGGCCGGGGACGCCGGGGGGCCCGGCCGCGCCGAGGCGGTTGTTCGCGGCGTGGCCTGGCTGGTCGCCGCGGCCAGGCCGGACGGCGGATGGGAGCCGACCCGGGTGTGCAACTACATCCGCTTCAACATGCTCTACTCGAACGGGGTGATCACGCAGGCGGTGGCGCTGCGGGCGCTGGGCGAGTACCGCGACGCAACCGGCACCGGCTCCCCGTGAAGCCCGACGTCGTCGTCGCGGGCGCCGGGGCGGGCGGCCTGGCCAGCGCGCGCGCGCTCGGCGCGCTCGGGCTGGCGGTCCTCGTGCTCGACCGGCGGGGCGCCCCGGCGACCGTGGCCAAGGGCGAGATACTGCAGCCGGAGACGGTCCGCATCCTCGACCGCTGGGGGGCACTCGAAGCGCTGCGCGCCACCGGTGCGCGGCCGGTCAGCCGCCTGGCCATCCGCGACCATGAGGGGCAGCCGCTGCTGTCCCTCGACTACGGCCTGCTGCCGGGCCCGTATCGCCAGATCCTGTGCGCCGACTACACCGGCCTGCAGGGGGCCCTGGCCGACGGGCTGGCCGCCGGGGTCACGATCCGGCGGGGCGTGCGGGTCACCGGCGTGCTGCGCGACGACCGCGGCCGGATGGCCGGTGTCCAGGTGACCGGCGACGGGGCCGATTCCGAGATCCGGGCGACGCTCGTGATCGCCGCCGACGGCATGTCGTCGCGGCTGCGCAAGGCGGCGGGCGTGGCGGTGGCGCGGCGCGAGTACCCGCACCGCCTGCTGGCGTTCGACGTGGCTGGCGCCGAGGTGGCCGACGAGGTGTCGGCGTTCCGGACCGCCCGCGGGCTGTGCCTGGTGTACCCGCTGCCCGGCGGCCGCTGCCGGCTGTACGTCCAGGTGAAACCGGACGAGTTCCGGGCCGGGGGGATGACCGCCCTGACCGGATGGTGCGACCGGCTGCTAGCCGACGTCCCGGCGATCCGGCCGCTGGAAACGGCGGTCCGCGCCAGCCTGAACCGGCACCAGCTGCTGGCGGTGTACCGGCTGCGGGCCCAGCGGCTGTCGGTGCCTGGCCTCGCGCTGGTGGGCGAGTCGGCCCACGCCGTGCATCCGATGGCGGCCCAGGGCGTCAACAGCTCCCTGGCCGACGCCGAGGCGATCGCCGACGCGATCGCCGCGGAGCCCGGCGGCGCCGAGGCGGCCGCGGTGGACCGTGCGCTGGCGGCCTACCAGGCGGCCCGCGCGCCCCGCCTGGACCACATCGCCATAGTCAGTCACAATGCATCACGTATGATCACTAGTGTGTCAGGGCTGCCCAAATTGCTCGGTGCCAGGATGATGCGCGGCACCGCGGGCAACCCACGGCTGCTCCGGATCACCGCAGGCAATCTTTCCGGCGTGAGCGTGCAGCCGCTGTCGCTGCGCGACCGGTTTTACCAGATGGGGCTGCTGACCGACCGCCAGGCTCACGCAGCAGCCGCGCCCGACCTAAGCGAGGCACGATGAGCATGCCCAGCGCCGCGGACGGCCACCGGCCCGACGACCTGTCCATGAACGAGACGCCATACCCGCCGCTGCCGAGCATACGGCTGCTGGTGCAGGAGCGCTCGGCCGAGATCAACCGGTACCCCGACCGGCGATCCGCCGCCTTGGTGGCCGCGCTGGCCGCGCGGCTGGGCACGGGTGAGGACGCCATCGTGGTCGGCCCCGGCTCGGCCGGGCTGTGCCAGCAGCTCATCCAGGCATTCGGGCCCAAGCCAGAGGTGGTGCACGCCGCGCTGACGTTCGAGGGCTTCCCGCTGTTCGTCCGCAACGCGGGCGCCCGCAGCGTGGCCGTGCCGATGGACGGGTACGGTCACGACCTGCCCGCCATGGCCGCGGCGGTGACCAGCGACACCCGCTGTGTGCTGCTGTGCAACCCCAACAACCCGACCGGCGCGCTGCTGCGCCGCGACGAGATCGAGGCATTCCTCGACCGGATTCCCGGCGATGTCCCGGTCGTGATCGACGAGGCCTACCGGGAGTTCGTGACCGATCCCGATGCGCCCGACGGCGTGGACATCTACCGCGGGCACGAGAACGTCTGCGTGCTGCGGACGTTCTCCAAGGCGTACGGGCTGGCCGCACTGCGCATCGGGTACGCCGTGCTGCCGCCGCGGATAACGCCGCTCGCGCGGCTGATCGGCGCGGTGTTCTTCCCCGGAAGCCTCGCCCAGGCGGCCGCGCTGGCCAGCCTGGAGCCGGACGTGACCGCCGAGCTGATGCAGCGGTGCGCGGCGCTCGCGGTGTCGCGGGCCCGGCTCACCGAGGCGCTCCGCGGCCTCGGCCTGACCGTGGCGCCGAGCGAGGCCAACTTCGTGTGGCTGCCGCTGGGGGACGAGGCGGCGGCGTTCGCCGCCGCGGCCCTCCAGGCCGGGATCCTGGTCTGGCCGGTTGACGGCGAGGGCGTCCGGATCACGATCGGCTCGGACGAGGCGAACGACCGGCTGCTGGAGTTCGCCGGGGACGCGTGGCCGCTGGCGCGTGGTGGTCAGCCCGGTTCGATCGCGGCCAGACAGAGGTAGCGCAGCCCGGGATCGTAGTCGGCGGCAACCAGCAGGTCCGCGCCACCGGCGTCGTCGAGTTGCCCGGTCAGCTCCCACCAGATGCCGGTCGACGGCTGCCCGGGCGGCGTGACGCGCACGCGGCCGGCCGGGTGACTTGACCACACCGCGGCCAGCGCGTCGCTCAGTACCAGGCGGACGTCGCGGTGACCGGCCGATAGCTCGGCCAGCTCGGAGATGGCCAGCTCGGCGACGCCGCAGGGCGCGAGGCCCGCGTGCTGGCGTACGCCGACGACCCGGGCCGACGACGCCGCGCGTTCGCCGTAGAGCATGGCCACGCCCCGGTGCTGGGCCGGCAGCGTGGCCGCGCAGCCATACGGCAGCGCGGCCTGCTCGGTCACGATCAGCAGCGCCCGCCGGCACCCGGCCGACGCCGCATAGTCGCGGGCGATACGCAGCCCGGTGAAGGCCGCCGCCGAGCCCTGGTCACAGATGGCAAAGGACATCGGCGTGCCCGGGCAGAAATGACTCAGATAGGCCGCCGTGGCCCGGCTCGGCCACAGGTCGTGCACGGAGAACGCCAGCACGAGCAGGTCGACCGGCTCGTCCGCCGGCACCAGCGCGCCGAGCAGGGCCTGGCCCATCTCCCCGTACGAATGCCCGAGGGCCGGCGACAGCGGCTCGCCGAACAGGCCAGGCGGCACCGCGCGGGCGTAGGGCCGGGCCATGTCCGCGAGGTAGGTGCCGACGTCGGCGCGCTGCACCGGATCCCGCAGAAACTCCGCCGGGCCGGTGAAGACCTGCCGCTCGGCCCGGATCAGGCACAGGTCGGTGCGGGACGACGGCGTCGTCGGCGGGCGGGCGGCGAACACCGAGCTACATGGGCTCGGAATGGCCGGCGATGAAGGTGGCCAGGTCCCCGACCGTCGTCATCTGGTCCTGGTCCATCAGCTCGACGTCGATCTGAATCTGCAGCTGCTCCTCCAGTTCCAGCAGCAACTCCAGCGCGAGCGAGGAGCTGAGCCCGAGCTCGTCCATCAGGCGCATGTCCGGGGTCACCGGCTGGCCGGGCTCAAGCAGCCGGCCCAGCAGGGTGACGATCGCGTCGAGCAGCCGCTGCCGGAACTGGGTGTCGACACCGGTCTCTGACGATGTCACCTCGCGCCTCCCGGGCTCATCGGCTGGCTCAGACGTCAGCAGATCAGCACATGCGGCTTATGTCAATGCGTGCGAAGATACGGGTGTGGCCCGGTTCCTGTTCGTGATCTTGCCGGTCACATCCCATCTCAACCCCGCACTGGCCATTGCCAAGGAACTCACTGAAAACGGCCACCAGGTGGCGTGGTGCGGGCCAGAAAGCGACCTGCGCCCGCTCGTCGGGCCGTCGGCGACGGTCTACCCGACCGGCAAGCGCGCTTACCGGCAGTACGCCGAATCGGGAATGGCGGCGGCCCGCGTGCTCTGGGACGGGTACCTGATACCGGTCAACCGTTTTATCCGCACCGCCGCGGACCGGGCCGTGGCCGGCGACCGGCCGGACGTCGTCGTGGCCGACCAGTATGCGCTGGCTGGCGCGCTGGCCGCGGTGCGGCAGGGGGTGCGCTGGGCGAGCCTGGTCACCGGGGCGATGGAGCTCACCCCGCCGGCCGACCTGCCCGGCCTCGCGGCGTGGGTTCAGGAGCAGCTGGCCCGCGTCTGGGAGATGACGGACGGGCCCGCCGACGAGGCGATCGACCTGCGGTTTTCTCCGTACCTGGTGGTCGCCCTCACCACCGCGGCACTGACCGGCGCGGCGCCGCTGCCAGCCAACTGCGTGCTGGTCGGGCCGGCCCTCGGCCCGCGCCCGGCCGTCCCCGGATTTGCCTGGGACGAGTGGGATCCCGGCCGGCGGCATGTGCTGGTCACCGTCGGCACCGCGTCGGAGCACATGGCGCGCGACTTCTACGCGCGGACGGTGACGGCGCTTGAGCCGATGGCCGACCGGCTGCAGGCGGTGCTGGTCGCCTCCGCCGACCTGGTCGCCGACCCGCCGCGGCACGCGCTGACCGCCGCGCGGGTGCCGATGCTCGACCTCCTGCCCCGCCTGGACGCCGTGATATGCCACGGCGGGATGGGCACGGTCACCGAGGCGCTGGCCTACGGAGTGCCGCTGGTCGTGGCGCCGATGCGGCATGACCAGCCGGTCGTGGCGCGGCAGGTGGCCGAGGCGGGCGCCGGGGTCGAGGTCTCGTTCGAGTCGGCCACCCCGGCGGATGTCGCCGACGCGGTCAGAGCGGTTCTGGACGAGCCGGGCTACCGGGCCAGCGCGCGGCGGATCGGCGACTCGTTCGCCGCCGCCGGGGGCGCCCGCGCCGCGGCCGCGCATCTCGCTACGCTGGCGGCCGGGTAGGCTGCAGCCGCGGAGGACGAGGATGGATGAGGACACCGCCAACCTTTTGTGCGGCACACCGGCGCTCCCGCCCCACTGCGTGTCGCTGACCTTCGACGACGGTCCCGGTCCGCAGTCGGCCGAGCTGTCACTGATGCTCGGCGACGAGGGCGTGCCGGCCACGTTCTTCGTCCTGGGCGAGAGCGTGGAACGTTACGGTCAGGCGCTGGACACATTCCGGGACTGCGGGCACGTCATCGCGCTGCACGGCGAGTTCCACCGCCCGTTCACGTCGGCCAGGCTGGCCGCGCACCAGCTTC
>Ga0335073_10014064_pt1 | contig 11222 bp, 8 predicted proteins | sample Lox_Sample_22_FD_207093 | JGI IMG/M metagenome (GOLD analysis project Ga0335073, IMG submission 207093) | Soil microbial communities from Loxahatchee National Wildlife Refuge, Florida, United States - Lox_Sample_2.2 | ecosystem: Environmental > Terrestrial > Soil > Wetlands | place: USA: Florida... | reverse complement strand
GACAGGGCGGAAAGCACGGTCTTGCTGATCGGCAGGAACTTGACCGGCCGCACCACCTGGTCGACGAGCGCGGCGGGTTCCGGCGCGTCCGGGCCGAGCAGGTCCCTGATGTGCACGAAGCCGACGATGTTGTCGTAGGACCCCTGGAACACCGGCATCCGCGAGTACGGGATGCCCGACGCGATCCGCGCGGCCTCCCCCAGCGTGGTACCCGCGGCAAGGAACTCGACCTCGGTGCGCGGCAGCAGCACCTCGCGGATCTGCCGTTTCCCTGCGTCGAAGACCTCGCCGACGATGCGCCGCTCGTCAACGCTCAGCGTCTGCGTGCCGGTGACCAGCTCACGCAGCTCCTGCTCGGTCATCGCCTGGCGGCCCTGGTTGGGGTCGGCGCCGAGCAGCCTGACCACCACGTTGACCGAGGCGGACAGCAGCCAGACGACTGGCTTGGCGAGACGGGAGATCACGTCGAGCGTCGGGGCGGCGAACAGCGCGATGGAGACGGTGCGCTGCAGCGCCAGCCGCTTGGGCGCGAGCTCGCTGAACACCAGGGTGAGGTAGGTGATGCCCACGGTAACGAGGGCGAACGCCAGCGAGTCCGCCACGTCGTGCGACAGGCCCTGGCCGACCAGCCAGCCAGTCAGCAGCCCGGCCAGCGCGACGGCACCGTAGGCGCCAGATACCAGCGTCGCGAGGGTGGTGCCGATCTGTACCGAGGCAAGGAACCGGTTGGGGTCGGCGGCGAGCTTGGCCGCCGCCGCCCCGCGCCTGCCGCGCTTCGCGAGGAAGCGCACCTGGCCTTCGCGCAGCGACACGAGGGCCATCTCCGCGGAGGCGAAGAACCCGCCGATGGACACGATGACGAGGACGATGACCACGTCCAGGACGACCTTCATGCGGCGATCGCCGACTTCCTCCGCTGGTGTTAAGGTCCCAGTTCAATTACTTGCGTCAGTGTAGACCGGATACGGTAACGGTCCCGTGGGGTCGACGCGCGCGTCCGGAGGCGACATGAAGACGGCGGCTGAGGTCTGGTTCGCGCCCGGGCGTGCCAACCTGATGGGCGAGCACACCGACTACAACGAGGGCCTGGTGCTGCCGTTCGCCCTCGGCAGGGGGGTGACCGCGACGGCGGCCGCGCGGGACGACGGGCTGCTCGTGCTGCGGTCCAAGCAGGTGCCAGACGAGCCGGTGACCGTCTCGCTCGACTCGCTCGTGCCTGGCTCGGTGCGCGGCTGGGCGGCGTACCCGGCGGGCGTGGCCTGGTCGCTGCGCGCGGCCGGGTACCCGCTGGTCGGCGCGTCGGTCGACATAGACTCCGACCTCCCGGTCGGCGCGGGCGTGTCGTCGTCCGCCGCGCTTGAGTGCTCGGTTGCCCTGGCGCTGTGCTCGCTGTCCGGGCTCGCGGTGCCGCGGCCCGAGCTGGCCGGGATCGCCAAGCGGGCGGAGAACGAGTTCGTCGGCGCGCCCACCGGCATCATCGACCAGTCCGCGGCGCTGCTCTGTGAGCCTGGTCACGCCATGCTGCTCGACTGCGGGACGCTCGTGGCGACGCAGGTGCCGTTCCTGCCCACCGTGGCGGGCACTGTCGCTGGGGGCACTTCCGCTGGGGGCACTGTCGCGCTGATCATCGATACCCGGGTGACGCACGCCCTGGTTTCCGGCGAGTACGCGGCGCGCCGCGCCGAGTGCGAGGAGGCCGCGCTGCTGCTGCGGGTCCGCGCGCTCGGCTCTGTCACCGACCTGGACAGGCTCCGCGAGATCGGCGATCCCGTGCTGCGCCGCCGGGCACGGCACGTGATCACCGACTGCGCCAGGGCACGGGCGATGGCGGCGGCGCTGCTCGCGGGCGACGACGCGGGCAGCTACCGCTATCTCGGGAGATTGCTCGTCGAGGGCCACGCCTCGCTGCGTGACGACTTCGAGGTCTCCTGGCAGGAAGCCGACGTGGCGGTCGAGGTCGCCATGGCGGCGGGGGCGTACGGCGCGAAGATGATCGGCGGCGGCTTCGGCGGATCCGTGCTCGCGCTACTGCCACGGGACCGGGCGCGCGAGGTCCGCGACGCGCTGACCGACGTCTACGCCGGGCGCGGCTGGATCCCGCCGGACTTCATCGACGCCGTCCCGTCACCGGCTGCCCGACGGCTCCGCTGACATTTATTGGCTGGGAAACCGAGCGCACGCTGGTCTACCCTCGTGCCGTGACCGCAGACGAACGCGGAGTGACCCCACAGGGCGATGACTTCTCCGCCTGGTACAACGAACTCGTCGTCAAGGCGGAGCTGGTAGACCACGGCCCGGTCAGGGGCACCATGGTCATCCGCCCGTACGGGTACCGGCTCTGGGAGCTGATCCAGTCCGACCTGGACCGGCGGATCAAGGAGACCGGGCACGAGAACGCGTACTTCCCGCTGCTCATCCCGCAGAGCTACCTGCGGCGGGAGGCGGAGCACGTCGCAGGCTTCGCGCCGGAGCTCGCGGTGGTGACCCACGCCGGAGGCAAGCGGCTCGAGGAGCCGCTCGTCGTGCGTCCCACCTCGGAGACGGTCATCGGCGAGTTCATGGCCAAGTGGATCAGCTCGCACCGTGACCTGCCCATGCTGCTCAACCAGTGGGCGAACGTGGTCCGCTGGGAACTGCGGCCGCGGATGTTCCTGCGTACCACCGAGTTCCTCTGGCAGGAGGGCCACACCGCGCACGCCGACGAGGCGGACGCGATGCGGGAGACCGTGCTCGCGCTCGACACGATCTACGCGCGCACCGCACGCGAACTGGCCGCCATGCCGGTCGTCGAGGGGGAAAAGACGCCCGGCGAGCGGTTCGCCGGCGCGGTCCGGACGCTGACCATCGAGGCCATGATGCGCGACGGCCGGGCGCTGCAGGCCGGCACGTCGCACTACATGGGCACGAACTTCGCGCGGGCATTCGACATCCAGTACACCGGCGCCGACGGCGGGCGCAGCTACGCGCACACCACCTCGTGGGGCATGAGCACCCGCATCATCGGCGGCGTGATCATGACCCACGGCGACGACAAGGGCCTCGTGCTGCCGCCCAGGCTCGCGCCGTACCAGGTGGTCATCGTGCCCGTCGGGCGCGACGGCGGCGGTGCCGAGGTCATGACGGCCGCCGTGGCGCTGGCCAGGCGGCTGGCGGACGCGGGCATCCGGGCGCACGTGGACGGCCGGCCGCACCTGTCGCCCGGCTTCAAGTTCAACGACTGGGAGCTGCGCGGCGTGCCACTGCGGCTAGAGCTCGGCCCGCGCGACCTGGCCGCGGGCACCGCGGTGCTCGCCCGCCGGCTCGGCGGGGCAAAGGAGCCGGTACCGCGAGACGGCGCGCCCGCGCGGCTGGCCGACGAGCTGGACGCGTTCCATGACTTCCTGCTGAAGCGGGCCGCCACGTTCCGTGACTCGCACACCGTCACCACCGATGAGTGGGACGACTTCACCAAGGCGGTGGCCACCGGCTGGGCTCGCGCGCTGCACTGCGGCACGCAGGACTGCGAGCAGGACATCAAGGCGGCGACCGGCGCCACCGCCCGGTGCGTCCCGCTCGAAGCCGACGAGGAGTCCGGCCGCTGCGTCAGGTGCGACCGCCCCGCGGCCTACGGCAAGCGGGTCATCTTCGGCCGCGCCTACTGACCCGGCCGGCCGGCGCCTGGTCCTGGCTACTGACCTGCGTCGTCCTCGTCGATGACGTGGACCGCCGCTTCCTCACCGCTCGCCCCGCCGCCGTCGATCCCCGTGTCCCGCGCGACCTCGTCTTTCTCCCAGTCGACGAAGGTACCGCTGACGTCGTCGCTGTCCTCGTCGGGAGCCACCAGGCGCCCGGCCCGCTGGTCGGGGTCGCTGTACCGCGAGTACCTGACGACGTCCTCGTCGGTCGCGTTCTCGTCCCAGTCATCCGCGTCGGGGTCGTCGGCGACGTCGGGCTCTTCCTCGGCGAGCAGCTCGTCGAGGGACTCGGAGTCCTCCTCGCCGCGCAGCGCGTAGCGCAGCCCGGCGGACCAGCGGTCCGGCGCCGCGACTCCACGGTCGAGCGGGTCGTCGCCCGGCTTGCCGTCCAAGGTGTCGCTGCCGTCGAGGACCTCGTAGTCAGAAAGGTCCTGCGACTCGTGCTTCCCGTCGTCGGGCATGACCTCATCCCCTCGTCACTCGTAAGGCTATGTGAGGGACCGTACACGACCCGTACGCCGCGCAGACTGTAGCCTTCGTGTCATGACTACTCCTGTGACCGTGACCGTGACTGGCGCCGCCGGGCAGATCGGCTACGCCCTCTTGTTCCGTATCGCCTCCGGTGCGCTTCTCGGGCCTGACGTGCCCGTCCGGCTGCGGCTACTGGAGATCACCCCGGCGCTGCAGGCGGCCGAGGGCACCGCCATGGAACTCGATGACTGCGCGTTCCCGCTGCTGAACGGCATCGACATCACCGACGACCTGAAGGCCGCGTTCGACGGCACCAGCGTCGCGCTGCTCGTCGGCGCCCGCCCGCGTACCGCGGGCATGGAGCGCGGAGACCTGCTGCAGGCCAACGGGGGGATCTTCGGCCCGCAGGGCAAGGCGATCAACAACCACGCGGCAAGCGACATCAAGGTGCTCGTGGTCGGTAACCCGGCCAACACCAACGCGCTGATCGCACAGCGGCACGCGCCCGACGTCCCTGCCAGCCGGTTCACCGCCATGACCCGGCTCGACCACAACCGCGCACTCGCGCAGCTCAGCGCCAAGCTGTCCGTCCCTGTCGATGCGATCGAGCACATGACCATCTGGGGCAACCACTCCGCCACGCAGTACCCCGACCTCTACAACACGCTGGTCAACGGCCGCAGCGCCGCCGAGCAGGTGGACGAGGAGTGGCTTACGGGCACGTTCATCCCGGAGGTCGCCCAGCGGGGCGCGGCGATCATCAAGGCCCGCGGCGCCTCATCGGCCGCCTCCGCGGCCAACGCCGCCATCGACCACGTCTACGACTGGGTGAACGGCACCGACTGGACGTCAGCGGCCGTCGTCTCCGACGGCTCGTACGGCGTGCCCGAGGGCCTCATCAGCTCGTTCCCTGTCCGTTCGGTCAACGGCGAGTGGGAAATCGTCCAGGGTCTCCCTGTCAACGACTTCTCCCGCGGCAAGATCGACGCCTCAGTAGCCGAGCTCGCCGCCGAGCAGGACGCGGTAAGGGGACTCGGCCTCATCTAGGTCGGGTCAGCGCAGCGCGGGGCACCGCCGGGACACCGCCAGTCAGCGCGGGACACCGCCAGTCAGCGCAGGGCACCGCCAGTCAGCGCAGTGCAGCGCAGCGCCCTTTTCGTGAAGGATTTCGGTTTTATGAAGGGTTAGTGGCGTTATAGCGCCACTAACCCTTCATGATCATGGACCGGGGCGGTGGGGGCTGGCCTTACATCTCGGCTAGGGCGTCGTTGAAGGTTTTTGACGGGCGCATTACGGCTGCGGCCTTCTCGGGGTCTGGCAGGTAGTAGCCGCCGATGTCGGCGGGCTCGCCCTGGACCGCGAGGAGCTCCTCGATGATGTCCGCTTCCTTCGCGGCCAGCGCCTCGGCGAGGCACTTGAACGCCGCGGCGAGCTCAGCGTCGTCGGTCTGGCCTGCTAGTTCCTGGGCCCAGTAAAGCGCCAGGTAGAAGTGCGAGCCGCGGTTGTCGAGCGTGCCGAGCCTGCGGCCAGGGCTGCGGTCCTCGCTGAGGAACGTGGCCGTCGCCCGGTCGAGCGTGTCGGCCAGTACCTTCGCGGCGGGCACCCCGGCGAAGTCGGCGTACTGCTCGAAGGAGGGCACGAGCGCGAAGAACTCGCCGAGCGAATCCCAGCGCAGGTAGTCCTCCTGGACGAGCTGCTGCACGTGCTTGGGAGCGGAGCCGCCCGCGCCGGTCTCGAACAGGCCGCCGCCCGCGATCAGCGGCACGACAGAGAGCATCTTCGCCGACGTGCCGACCTCGAGTATCGGGAACAGGTCGGTGTTGTAGTCGCGCAGCACGTTGCCGGTCACGGAGATCGTGTCGAGCCCCTGCCGCATGCGGTCAAGCGAGTACGCGGTGGCCAGCTCGGGCGTGAGTACCAGGATTTCAAGGCCGGCCGTGTCGTGCTCGGGCAGGTAGGCGCTGACCTTCTTGATCAGCTCGGCGTCGTGGGCGCGTGACTCATCCAGCCAGAAGACCGCCGGTGCCTGCGTGGCGCGCGCCCGGGTGACGGCGAGCTTCACCCAGTCGCGGACCGGGATGTCCTTGGTCTGGCAGGCGCGCCAGATGTCGCCGGCCTCGACGTCGTGGGCGAGCAGCGCCTCGCCTGCCGCGTTGAGTACGGTGACGGTGCCGTCCGCGGGGATCTCGAAGGTCTTGTTGTGCGAGCCGTACTCCTCCGCGGCCTGGGCCATGAGGCCCACGTTCGGCACGGTCCCGATCGTCGCGGGGTCCAGCGGGCCGTTCCGCTTCACGTCCGCGATGACGGTCGCGTACACCCCCGCGTAGGAGGAATCGGGGATGACCGCGAGGGTGTCGTCCTCGGCGCCGTCGGCGCCCCATAGCTTGCCGCCGTTGCGGATCAGGGCCGGCATGGAGGCGTCCACGATGACGTCGCTCGGCACGTGCAGGTTGGTGATCCCCTTGTCGGAGTTGACATAGGACAGCCGCGGGCCCGACGCGAGCGCCGCCTCGAAGGCCGCCTGGATCTCCACGCCGTTCGGTAGCGACGGCAGCCCGGCCAGGATCGCGCCGAGGCCGTCGTTGGCGCGGAGCCCGGCGGCTGCGAGCTCGTCGCCGTACTTCTCGAAGACGTCCGCGAAGTATGCCTCCACCACGTGCCCGAAAATGATCGGGTCGGAGACCTTCATCATGGTCGCCTTCAGGTGCACGGAGAACAGGACGTCCTCGGCCTTGGCCCGCGCCAGCATGTTGACAAGGAACGCCCGGAGATTGGCGGCCCGCATGACCGTGGCGTCGACCACCTCGCCCGCCAGCACGGGAAGTGACTGGAGCAGCACCTTCCGTTCTCCGGCGATACTCTCAAAGACGATCTTGAGTGTGTCGTCGGCGGGGAGCGTGACCGACTTCTCGTTGGACCTGAAGTCGTGGTCGCCCATCGTGGCCACCGAGGTCTTCGAGTCCGCGGCGAATGGCTTGTTCACGTGCGGGTGCTTGCGCGCGTACGCCTTCACGGAGAGCGGGGCGCGCCGGTCGGAGTTGCCCTGCCGCAGCACCGGGTTGACCACGGAGCCGACGGCCTTGCCGTACTTCGCCCTGAGCTCGGCCTCGGCGAGCGTCGCGGGCGTGTCCGGGTAGTCGGGCAGGGCGTAGCCCTTGGCCTGCAGTTCCTTGATCGCGGCCTTGAGCTGCGGTACCGAGGCGGAGATGTTCGGCAGCTTGATGATGTTGGCCTCTGGCCGCATCGTCAGCTCGCCGAGTTCGGTGAGCGCGTCGTCGGCCAGGCCGAACTGAGCCAGGATGCGCCCCGCCAGCGAGATGTCACGCGTCTCGAACTCGACGCCCGCCTTGTGGGCATACGCGGAGACGATGGGGAGGAATGAGTACGTCGCGAGTAGCGGCGCCTCGTCGGTTTGGGTGTAGATGATCGTGGCCATCTCGTTGCCAGCTCCTGCTCTCAATGATTCTTCTCGACATCAAGATACCTGCCGTCCCCGTCGAAGGAAACGGCGGCCCGCGCGGACCGGCCGGACTTAACGCGGCAGAACCAGGCCCATGACCAGCAGGCCGATGCCGAGGGCGACGAGCGTGCACACGTCGGTCGACCGTTTCCTTACGGCGAGCAGTCCGCCGACCCCGGGCGGGAGCAGCAGCCTGACGGCGGCCGCGGCGAGCAGCGCGCAGCCCGTGACCACGCCACCGTCGCGCCCGCCCGCCGACCCCTGGCGCCAGGCGATGTACACGCCGGCGACGACGGCGACAAGGACGGTGAGCAGCGGGACAACCCCGACGATACTCGCATCTTCCTGTGCGTGCCTCGCGTGCCCCGCGCACTCGCTCGCCTGCGCGCGTGCGCCGTCCAGGTGGGCGGCGGTGTCACCAGGCCGGGAGGCGACCACCTGCGCCCGCTCCCGGCGCGAGGCGTGCGAGGCGTGCGAGGCGTCCGGGAGCGCGGCACCGTCCAGGTGCCCGGTCCGCGCCGCTTCCGCCGCCACGGGCACGACACGCATGGCGGCCCCGGCGTCCCGTCGCTTGCCCTGCGGGCGGCGGTGGCCACCGCGCGCGTGCTGCGTGTCGGGTGTCATGATCGTCTCCCGCGGCCGGCCGCGTGCGGACGGCCAGCCTTTTGGCTGCTCAATAGGCAGTTTACCGGCGGCAACAGAGGACCGGCGTGCACAGTCCCGCGGCCCCGCCAGGCCGGGGGCATCCGGTATTCACCACCCTACGCCTTCCATCGGAAACCTTTTCCCGCCTCCGCCGCATGCCGGGAAAGTAACGCTACAGTGAGATAAGCGTCACGTATCCGGTAGACGGGAGGATCTGCGTGGACAGTCCTTACATTCGCGTAGAGGACACAGGGGAAGTAATTCCGCTGCGCGGTGAGGTTACTACGATCGGGCGTGGCCTCGGGGTGGATGTCCGGCTGGACGACCCGAGCGTTTCCCGGCTGCACGCGGAAATCGTGCGCCGCGGTCCCTACTATTACGTGGCTGATCTGGGATTATCACGTAATGGCACGCGGGTAAACGGACGGCCAGTCGCCCGTCGCGTGCTTGACGACGGTGACGTGCTTTCCTTCGGGTCCGCGCGCTGCCGGGTCGCGGGACTGCCGCAGGAGGAACTGGCGGCCGATGCCGAGCTGCGGCGCGCCGCGGCGCCGGAGCTGACCAGGCGCGAGCTCGACGTGCTGGTCTCGCTGTGCCGTCCCGCGCTTTCCGACGACGCGTTCGTGACTCCCGCCACGGCGAAGGAGATCGCGGGCGACCTTGTGGTGACCGAGGCGGCGGTCAAGCAGCACCTGCTGCGGCTCTACGTGAAGTTCCGCATACCGGAGGGCACGAACCGGCGCACCCGCCTGGCCAACGAGGTGATCGCGCTCGGCATGGTCCGGCCGCTGGCCGAGCACGGGTCAGGGCAGGTGCAGCATGCCCACGGTGTTCCGCAGCAGCCACCGCTGGACGGAGTGCAGCGCGCCGCCCAGGGAGGGCAGGCCGGGCATCAGGTGCGGGATCGTTGAGGCTGTCGCCGGCCAGATGAGCGGCGGCTGCGAGAGCGTGGAGGAGACGACCGCCAGGGCGAGCGCCCAGCACGAGATGAAGGCCACGACCAGGGCGGCCCTGCTACGGATAAGCGACGAGCTCATCCGCCGCAGCTGCCGCCGCGGCGCGCCCGAGCCCGGCCCGACGCAGTAGACGGCGATCGCGGCGCCCGCGGCCCAGCTGCCCGCGCCTGGGAGCGTCCCCGTCCTGGTGAGGACGACCGATGCCGCGCCCGCCAGCAGTGCGGCGACGATGGCGAGCGGCGATAGCAGCACCGTCGTCAGCGCCGCGCGGACCACCGTCCACGGGGCGGTCACTATCACGATCGCGATGTCGCTTGGCCGCGCGCCATGCCGGCTGCGCCGCTCGGTGAGGGCATTCTGCGCCCGGTCGGCCGCGCGCAGCAGGGTGATCACCGCCAGCGAGAGCGCCGTTCCCGCGACGGGCAGCAGCACGCTGATCGCCACCGCGGCGACCCCAGCGGCCAGGCTGAGCAGGCCGAGACCTGACGGCTGCCAGTCCGGCTGTCCGGGCTCGGCACGCCCGGCGGCGGCCTGCGCTGGCGCCTGCGGCCGCGGCGCGGCCACCGGGGGCGCGACCGGCGGCAGCAGGTCGGCCACGTCACGCGCCGCCTGGGCGGGCGAGCGGTACGCGATCCTGTCCGGCTGCCGCGCTGGCTGGGGCGCCGGTGAGTTCAGTACGCGGGTTGACGGCAGGTGCTCCACGCGGGTCGCCTGCTCCTCGGGCCGTGGCAGCCGCGCGCTGCCTGGCATGCCGAGCTGTCCGGCCAGCCAGCGCGCGGTCGGCCGCTGCTGCGGGTCGGTGGACAGCGCCGCGTTGACGAACGGCAGCAGGTACGGCGGCACCCCGTCGAGCTCCGCCTTCCCCTCGAGCACGCGGAAGAAGATCGTCTGGTAGGTCCCGCTGCCGAACGGCTGCCTGCCGGTGGCGGCGTAGGCGACCGTGGCGCCCCACGAGTGCACGTCCGACGCGCCGCTTGACGGGCCGCCCTCGATGACCTCGGGTGCGAGGTACCCGGGTGTGCCCATCACCAGGCCGGTCTTCGTCAGCCTTGTGGCGTCGGGCACGTGCGCGATGCCGAAGTCGATGATCACCGGGTGGTCGCCGTCCAGCATGACGTTGCCCGGCTTGAGGTCGCGGTGCACCACCCCGGCCGCGTGGATGGCGGCGAGCGCCTCGGCGAGCCCCTCGGCGAGGTTGTCCAGCGCCACGCCGCGCAGCGGCCCGCCCTTGCGCACCGTGTCCTCAAGCGTGCGGCCTGGTACGTACCTGGTGACGATGTACGGCGAGGGCCCGGCCACGTCGGCGTCGAGCACCTCGGCGACGAACCTGTTCCTGACCCGCTGCATGGTCTCCACCTCGCGGGCGAGACGCAGCCTGGCGTTCGGGTCGCTGGCCACGGCCACGCCGAGCACCTTGACCGCGACCCGGTGTCCCCCCGCGTCGGCGCCCAGGTACACAACGCCCATGCCACCCTCGCCGATCTTCTCGATCAAGCGGTACGGGCCGATCTTGCGCGGGATTGAATCCAGTGCTTGCATCGTGCTCTCAGGGTACGGCCCGCTTCCCGGGTTTAGATACCGGTCCCAGGCGGGCACCCCGCAACGCTGCGGGGGCGAGGGGCCGTCAGGGGCCGCGCGCCCGATACGATGGCGGAGCCATCGGGCGCGCATCGGGGGGTCGTCCCCCCGGGAGTTAGGAGCCGATAACCAGGCGGCGGAGGACCTCAGCGGCCTTGGCATTAGACTCCGCGTGGCTTATCAGTGCGCTGGCGAGCGCGCCGACCCACTCCTGCACAGGGACCGTATTCCTGGTAAGTACCACGCCGCGGACCTCGCGGCAGATCTCCGCGGCCGGCCGGCCGTTCTTCACGGCCAGCGTCATTACCTGGTCGCCGAGCCGCACCGCGACCTTGGAGATCTCGCCCGGCCTGCCGTGCATCCGGTCGGACATGGACCGCTCGCGCTCCACCGTCACGTAATCGGGCGGCAGCGCCTCGCACAGCGAGTTGGCAAGGA
>Ga0335073_10014063_pt1 | contig 11223 bp, 7 predicted proteins | sample Lox_Sample_22_FD_207093 | JGI IMG/M metagenome (GOLD analysis project Ga0335073, IMG submission 207093) | Soil microbial communities from Loxahatchee National Wildlife Refuge, Florida, United States - Lox_Sample_2.2 | ecosystem: Environmental > Terrestrial > Soil > Wetlands | place: USA: Florida... | reverse complement strand
GGACCTCGATGGACCCAGCCATGCTCGCCCGGTCGGTGTAGGCAAGATTCAGGCCCGCCATAAACAACCGGGCATCGGCCAGGCACATCCGGTTGACTTCATCATCGAGCGAGTTGTCGTTGTAGACCGCGCTGTGCTCCTCGACCACCTGTTCCACGTGGCCGGCCAGGTCGAAACTGACCAGTCCGGCGAGTTCGGCTGGGTCGTAAAGCGTGTAACTGCGCCGGAAACGTGGTTCCTCTGGCAACTCCGCGAACGTGAGGAAGCGCTTAGCCCACCGCGAGTACCGCATCCCTCGACCGCCGGCGCTGACCGGCAGCCGATCGACGGCCGACCTGATTACGGCACGGCCGGCTCTCGGCACCCGGTGGTACTGGCTAGCCAGGACGCAGGCCATGTGCTTGCGATAGCCGCCAAACAACTCGTCCGCGCCCATTCCGGACAGCATCACCTTTACCCCACGGTCGCGAGCCGCCTCGCACATCAGCAGCGTATTGATGGCGGCCGGGTCGCCGATGGGCTCGTCTAGCACGTCGACCATCCGCGGCAGCACGTCAACGATGTTCGGCGAGATCTCGATCTCGTGCAGCTTGATGCCGTAGCGAGCGGCAACCTTGCGCGCGTAGACAGCGTCGTCAGGCATCGCCTCGAGGCGCTGGTCTTCGGGCCGGAAGGTAATGGTGTAGGCATCGACGTTGCGGTCGGCATGATGCGCAAGCACGGTCACGATGCTGGAGTCAAGGCCGCCTGACAAGAACGAGGAAATGGGGACATCGGACACCAGATGCGCAGTGATCGATTCCTCGATGACCTCCCGCAGGTCAGCCGGCGAGCCGGCCGATGCACGAGCAGCGACTTCGGCGATATCCCAGTACTTCCTGATGGTCACCGTGCCGTCCGGGCGGGCCAGCGCCCAGGAACCAGGCGGAAGCTTGGCTACGCCCTCAATCGCGCACCGCTGGTCGGGCAGCCAGTAGTAGAGCATCGAGGCGACCAGGGCACCCGGCTCAATCCGCAGCTCCGCGCCCGTTGCGGCAAGCAGGGCCTTGAGCTCCGAAGCGAAGACGACGCCGTCCCCGCGGCGCAAGTAATACAGCGGCTTGATGCCGAGCGGGTCACGGGCCAGTATCAGCTCTCCGGTCCGCTCGTCGGCAAGCGCGAACGCGAACATGCCGCGGAACCGGTCTAGCGCGGCAGGCCCCCAGCTCCGCCACGCCTCGAGTACTACCTCGGTATCCGACTGCGTGATGAAGTTCGTGCCACGGGCCGTCAGCTCAGCCTTCAGCGCCCGGTAGTTGTACAGCTCGCCGTTGTAGACGATAGTCAGGCCGTTCTTATGCAGCGGCTGGTCGGCGGCTGTGGTCAGATCGATGATCGAGAGGCGGCGAAAGCCCAGCTGGATGCTGATGCCGTCAGCTTCGTGACTCCAGGTTCCGCTTGCGTCCGGGCCACGGTGCGCGATCCGGTCGCTCATGATGTCGACGAGCTTGTGGCCGTCGGCCTGCTGGAAGCAGCCTGCTATTCCGCACATCTCAGTGCTCCGTCCGTTGGCGCGCTTGCACATCGCGAACCAGGCGCCGGTAGACATCCAGATAGGTTCGCTGCTGGTGGCTCCAGGCCAGTTCCTGCTCCACCCTCACCCGCCCGGTTTTGCCTAGCTGCGCCCGCCGGGACTCGTCGTCCATAAGCTCGACGATCGCCTTCGCGTACTCTTCGACGTCATTAGGGGTCACGTAAACCGCGGCCTCAGCCGCCGAGATGCGCGTCTCGCGCAAGTCGAAGGCGACTACCGGCAGCTCAAATGCCATGTACTCCATGGTCTTGTTCATGGTCGAGACGTCGTTGAGCGGATTCTTCGGATCGGGGGACAGGCCAACGTCAGCGGTGGACATGATCTCGGAAACCAGGGAGTCAGGGGCGCGGCCAGTGAACTCCACGTGTCCGGCCAGGTTGAGCTGGTCCCGCAGCGCCAACAGCTCGTCGAAGCAATCCCCGTTGCCGATGAGCGTGAACGCGATGTCTTCACGATGAAGTTGGTGCACCACCACGTGGGCTGCACGGACGACGATGTCAACGCCATCCTGAGGGCCCATGACGCCGATGTAGGCGGCTAGGTACCTGCGCCCCCTGCGTAGCTCGGGCTTGGCTTCGCCGCGTACCAGCCGCTCGGGGTCTGGCCCGGTCCTTACGACGGTGACATCAGCCGGCGCCTTGCCGCTGCGAGCGATCGCCACGTCGCGGTATGAGCCATTCGTGGCGATCACGTGCCTTGCCGTCCTATGGGTCCGCCGCTCGAGCATGCGAAGCACCCGGTATGGCAACCGCGGCCCGCCGGGGAAGCGGGACTGGTAGAGCTCAGGGCACAGGTCGTGGTGATCGAAGACGAACACGGTCTGGTCCAGTGCGCGAAGCAGGAGAGCGATCGGCCAGAAGATATCGGGCGGGTTGCACGCTTGCATCACGGCGAACCGGCCAGAACGCCTGGCCCGCAGCGTCAGCCAGGCGGTCGCCAGAAAAGAGTAGAGGTACTCGCTAGCGAAGCTGAGCTTGCTGCCGCCAGGCGCATAGGGCCGGTACTTGTAGATCCTGACGGTGTCAATCACCTGATAACCAGGATCACCATCACCTTTCGGGCACACGACTGCGACCTCGTGACCAGCCGATACGAGTGCCTTGCACTCAAGCCAGACTCGCCGGTCAAACGGCACTGGCAAGTTCTGCACGATGACGAGGATCCGGCTCACCAGTTGAGCCCCTCGTAGCCGTCAAGCGCCTCGACCTCGGGGCCAAGGTGGCCGCTGAGATCGATAAGCCGCGGCGGTGGCGCCGCGAGCAGCGCGGCACGCACGGCGGGGTCGTTCACAGAGACCAGCGCGATGTCCGCCCCCTTCAGCGCGGCTGCTGGCTCATCCGCGAGCAAGTGCTCCAGGTGTGGCAGTTTGGCTTGCACATATCTGAGGTTGGCGCCGATCAGCCGGACGGGGTTGACGACCTGGTCGTAGATGCGAACTTCAAACCCCTTACCGATCAGCCGTTCGGCGACCTCGACGTTCGGGCTCTCGCGCAAGTCGTCGGTGGCCATCTTGAAACTCAGCCCGAGCAGGGCGACAGTGCGCGCCTGACTGGCCGCCACCCGATCGACGACGTCCCTTATCACCAGTTCGTTCGTCGCCAGCGTGCCCGTGAGCAGCGGCATGTCCGCACCGTTCAGCCTGGCAAGATGCAACAGCGACCTGAGATCCTTAGGCAGGCACGACCCGCCGAACGCGAAGCCAGGCTTCAGGTAGCTCGGCGATATGTTCAGGACGCTGTCCTGGCAGAACAGCGTCATCACTTGCCGGGAGTCAGCGCCCAGCAGGCGGAAGAGTCGTGACACTTCGTTTGCGAACGACACCTTGGTGGCGTGAAACGCATTGCAGGCGTACTTGAGCGCTTCTGCCGTGCGCACACTGACGATCTGAACCGGTTGCCGGAGGAAGCCGAAAAGGCTCGTGAGCGTTTCGGCAACGTGCGAATCGGCGGTGCCTGCGATGATGAACGGCGGGGAGAAAAAGTCCGCGACCCCTGAGCCTTCGCGCAGGAACTCCGGGCACATGGCCACGCTGGTCACCGGGCCGGCGCCAGCGAGACCCGCAGCGATCGCCGGAGCGACGACACCCTCCACCGTCCCTGGCGGAACTGTGCTGCGGATCACCAGACTGTGCCTGCCAGAGGTCGGCCCGTCGCTTTTTCGCAAGCCCGAGGCGATGTCGTCGACCGCGTGCCGGACATGAGACAAGTCCGTGCCGTCGCGTGCTGTTGACGGTGTGCCGACGCACACCAGGGAGATGTCAGCCCGGTCGACAGCATCGATGCAGGATGTTGTCGCGTGCAGCGTACCCGCCGCGACCGCTTGCGCCACGATCGCGCCGAGGCCGGGCTCGGAGACCGGGCTGCTTCCTCTGGCTATCTCCTCGACCTTGGCCGCATCGACGTCGACGCCCCAGACGTCATGGCCGCTGGTGGCCAGGCATGCCGCAGTCACGGTGCCCACATAGCCGAGGCCGATTACTGCCACCTTCATCGCATCACTCACCTACCGGGCGCTACACAGGCATCTGTTGCGTCCATGAGAGCGACAGCAAGACACTCGTGATACCGCCATGACCAGTGATCCTGGTGGTGTCCTATGAGAAGTGCTGCCTCCCGTGCCGTCTGCCGATGCCGAACGAGCTCCGCTGTATCACAGCAAGGCAGTCGTCAATCTTATGATCTGCGCAAGTATCGATATGCAAAGCGCGCGCGACCATTGGCGTTGTCCGCTAAAACCACTGGTAATAGCAGCTGGATATCACCGATAAGGAGCAAGGCCTACGGTGTACGCCTACGTCATCAACTTGGCTCGCTCGACCGATCGCCGGGCGCACGTTACTGCTGAGCTGAATAAGACCGCGCTTAAATACGAGATATTTACCGCCGTCGACGGACGCGACGTAGACCTTAGCGACGCTTCCATCATCGATCCATCGCTACCTAACTTTACTCAATTCCTGCCAGGAACGGCCGGAGCCGCTTTGAGCCACTTCAGCGTCTATCAGAAGATAATCGCGGACGGGCACGATGCAGCACTGGTGCTAGAGGACGATGTCACACTGCCTGCTGATCTAGACAGCCTGGCGGATGCGGTTGCCGATCAACTCAACGGCGCGGAAGTTGCCCTCCTCAGTTACGACAGCTACGAGGCGTGCAAGATGAGTCGAGAAGGTGCAGTAAAGCTACCGGCGTCACGGAAACTCGCACTGCCCATCGACATTAACCAGCCCAGGAGTGGCGGCGCGTATGTGATCACCCGAGAGGCATGCGAGCGCATGGCTAAATTCATACTGCCTGTGCGCGTCAACCCTGACGACTGGTGGTTTTTCTATCGGGAAGGCGTTATCGACCGGGTCAGATGCGTCGCGCCCTTGTCAGTTTTTAAGTCAGCCAAGCTAACCTCGACTATGGGATCTTATTCGCTGGGTAACAGCATCAAGGGCCGCATGGCCTGGGCGCTGGTCAGCCGAAAGCTCCCGGTCTTGCATCAGGCACTCATCTACCGCAGAGAGCGTATATATCGCCGATGGGGGCGGTCCGAACTCGTTGACATGCCGTTCATAGATAAGCCGTCCAGATTGGAATAGGTCAGCGTCGTCCGATGAGTATGTCCGTCGCCGCCCTCCGGCGCGGCCCAGGTCCAGCAACCCTCAACCCAGCCGAAGCCAGAGAACGCTCAATCCGGCGCAGGGTCAATGCGGTATGGGGCTTGCTCTATCTGAACACTTTGGTCTTCGAACCCGGTAGCGTCCTGAAAATCCCCTCCGACGTCGGCAAGCTAATTACGCAGGGAGCCCTGCCGCTGGCAATTCTGGTGGCGCTGACCATCAACCCCAAGATCAGGGTGCGCCCGAACGTATTCCTTTGCCTGGTGAGCCTGCTCGTCCTGGATACGGCGATCACCACCGCGGAGGCGGACCACATCGGCACGGTATACCGGACATTCCGGCTTGCTGAGTTCGTGTTCGCACTCTGGCTACTGACCCCCTGGTGGGGCCGTAGCGACATGCTGCTTCTCCGGTGCCATCTTCGCTGGACCTTGCTGGCCCTGGGGTCAGTGGCTGTTGGCCTCCTCGTGGCCCCCGGTCACGCTCTCGGTGAGCAAGCAGGCAGACTGTCCGGAGTTGTCTGGCCGATGGGCCCGACGCAGGTCGCGCAATATGCGGCCGTCGCTATCGGCATCATGGTCCTGCTCTGGCTCGGCGGCTTGATGAGCGGGCGTATCGCGCTCATAAGCGTTGTCCTCATCACGCCTATCCTGCTGCTGACGCATACGAGAACCGCACTAGCCGCCTTGGCAGCGGGAATCCTGGTCGCCGGCCTGAGTCTGTTCACGGTCAACGCCCGCGTGCGGAAGCTCTTTGCGGTCGGCACGGTTGTGGTGTCGATCGGGGTCGCGACCGCAGCCAGTTTCCTGACCAACTGGCTGGCACGGGGCGAGAACGCCCAGGGTTTGGCCACCCTGACCGGCCGGACGAATTTCTGGGCGCTCGTGGTTAGCCAGCCGCGCACCCCATTCGAGCTGCTATTCGGCTTCGGGCTGTCCAACGCGAGTGTCGATGGCCTGCCCATCGACAGCAACTGGTTCGCGTCCTACATGATGGAGGGCATCTTCGGAGTTATCGTTTGCGCCATGATACTGGTGTGGCTGTTCACGAACTCCTTTTTCCAGCCACGCAGGGTTCAACGCGCGCTCGCCCTGTTTTTCATTACATACGGCCTGGTGGCATCGTTTACCGAAGTCGGCTTTACCGATGTCTCGACTTATCTGCTTAACCTCGTCGTGGCCGCATCGCTGCTTGTCGTGCCGTTCTCGCGCAACCGGACCACGTGACGATCGCTAGTACTTGGCAGTGATCGAGAAGCTGCTGATCTTGAAATTCTCGTTCTGGCCGCCAGTAGAACAGATCTCCCAGCCATAGCCGATCGAGAACAAGCCGGTGTCTCTCGCTAGGTAGCGGTGCGCCACCAGCCAGTTCAGCATCGCCAGGATGTCCACCGTGCCGGACTGCTCATTCGCGCCAGTCAGTTTCCACACCAGCTCACTGCCGAACGTGCACAGGTTCCACTTCTGCACCGGCACTCCACCGGAGCCGCCGAAGGTCGCGCTCGCCGCCGCCGTGCAGGGACCGTTGTTCGCGAAATCATGCTGGATCATCACCTCGTTTTTCCAGGTGGACCCCGAGCTTGGCCCCAGCCAGATGTCATAAGCCGCCCACGCGCTCGTAGCGCTGGTCGCGTTCATGTTCTCGCTGAACGACGAATACACTGATGAGAAATCCGACAACGGCTCGGCGTTACCTGAGACCTGCCCGTAATTCGCACCCAAGCTTGGATACGACACCACCGCCGTGTTCCCGGCTGGCATATTGGCCGTCACCGACCAGTCACCAGGGCTCACCGCATACAGCGTCTGCTTCCAGCCGCTGATCGGGTTCCACACGTTATTACCGATACTGGTGGCGGACGTCGTCCCGGTAATCGACGCATATTTGCTATACGGGCCACACGACCCCTTCGCGATACTGACCGTACAGGCAGAAGATAGCGACGGAGCCCCGCTCTGCGATGGATGAGGCGCCATACTCGGGGGCGGTGGCTGCGGTGCAGCACTGCTGCACGCCACCGCGAGCACTGCCACCAGCAATAGCGGCGCAATCTTCAGGTAGGTCACGGCTGAAGATGTTATCGCGGGCCAGAGCCAGGCGTTTCGACAGGCACCCGTGGTTACCCTTTTCCTGGCGCGTTACGGGGCAATTCTTGACCTACGGTTAACGACAACAATCGGACGTCTCCTGCCGCTGGAAGCGATGCTTAGTTATCCGCCCTATGTATCACGTTCGCGACGCCGCGGATCTTTTACTACGGGAATGTAGGCGGCCAGGTTCGCCGGATCCTGGCTGGGGAAGATGAGGTTCGAGCCGACGCGGGGGGCTAACTAGTGGCGGTAGCGGCTCGGAGGCTTCCGGCACCGTTCTCATGGAACTCGTTTCGGCAGGCGAGTCGCCGTGTCACCTGGGGCGTCGCAGATCAGGCCCTGTCCAGCCTGACGAATTTCCTGCTGACCCTGTTCGTGGCAAGAACGCTCGGCGGCCGGAGCCCGGCGGAATTCGGCGCGTTCACCCTGGCCTACGTGACATACGGATTCGGGGTCAATGCGTCGCGTGGCCTATCCATCGAGCCTCTTCTGATCAGGTTCAGCGGCACGGTCCTGCCGATTTGGCGACGCGCGGCCGCCTCCTGTACCGGCACGGCGTTGCTAGTGGGCCTGGTCACCGGAGGCTGCGCGCTCGGGGCGGGGCTGCTCATCGGCGCTACGACCGGACTGGCCTTCATCGCCCTGGGTCTGACGCTGCCAGGATTGCTGGTGCAAGACAGCTGGCGGTACTCGTTTTTCGCGGTCGGCCACGGCCACCATGCGTTCATCAACGACGCGGTCTGGGCAGTACTCCTGCTCCCCTCGCTGATGCTCCTGAAGATCACCGGCCACGCGGACGTGTTCTGGTTCGTCCTCACGTGGGGCTCGACAGCCGCCGTCGCGGCCGCCGTCGCCCCGCTGCAGGCAGGAGTCTTGCCCAGCCTGGCCGGCGCGCCAGGATGGCTGTCGCGGCACCGTGACCTCGGCCCCCGCTACTTTGCAGAGAATGCAGGGAGCAACGCCGCCGACACAACGCGCAGCTACACTCTCTCCTACATTCTTGGCCTCGCCGCCGTTGGCTATATCCAGGCATCCAGCACGCTCATGGGCCCTTTCAAGATCGTCTTCTTCGGCCTAAGCCTGATCACGCTGCCGGAGGCGGCCAAACTCTTGCGCCGCTCGCCGCGTCAGCTGTCTGTTTTCTGCGTGGCCGTTTGCGCGGCACTCACTGTGCTGGCGCTGGGGTGGGGTGTGGTGCTGCTCGTAGCACTGCCCCGCGGACTTGGTCACCTGATGCTGGGCAACCTGTGGCGACCGACCTACCCGCTGGTGCTGCCCGCAACGCTTACCACGATGGCAGGGTGTGTCGCTACAGGCCCACTCGTAGGCCTGCACGCGCTGGGTGCCGCGCGCCGCAGCCTGAGGGCAGTCATCCTCACCGCATGCCTCGTCATGTCCGGCGGCCTCGCGGGCGCCCTGACCGCAGGCACGCTCGGCACGATGCGCTGCGTCGCTGCGGCAACCTGGGTCGGCGCGCTGGTGACGTGGTGGCAATTGCGGCTGGCGCTGCAAGACGCAGGCATCCCCGCCCCTAGATGGATGTTGCCGCCTTCAGCGGGTAGGCACCGCAGGCTGGCACGGACTCCCGCCACCGGCCACCGCGCCGCAGACGAGGCTACGGACGCAGACGGGGCTACAGACGCAGACGGATCTGCCAAACAGACCAGGACTAGCTGACACGAGTACAAACCACTCGCATCAGTGTGGATCAGACTGGACTGCCTTCCCGATCACCTCGGAGCCCTCAGAGATCGCATCCAGGTTCTTCCGGACCATATCGGCGTTCATCCCCATGACCTCGGCATCGCTAATCACCGGCCGAGCCGGGATGGTGCCCAGGCTCTCGTCGCTGCGATCGGCTCCGACGAGCACCGCTGAGACTAGATGCGCACCGGACAGCCGTACCATTTCGGCGACGGCATTGATCTTCGTCCATGTCGATCGCCCGGCGGTAACTATGACGGCGGCATCGGCCCCCCACGTGGGGAGGTGCTCTCCTCCGACGGAGGGGTCAAGGGTGACCAGGGTGAGCAGAACGTCTGCCGAAGCGCACACTGCGGCTACTTCCTGGCTGAATGCAGAGTGCTGATCGAAGGCATGCGCGTGGCCAAGCGGTCCGACCGGTGCGACGTCATCACCTGCAGGGACTGCGACAATCAGCGGGCGAGCGTGTTGCGTATCGACTGAGCTCACCCCAGGGCTGCCAGAGCCCAGGAGCCTCGCAGCCGGGGCGCCGCCAGCCAGGTCGGCCACCACGACGCTCTTGCCCTGCCGCGCGCAGGACGTCGCCAGCGAGGCCAGGGCCAGGGCAGCGGGCCCCGGATCGTCAACAGCGACCACGACCAGGTTGCCGAGCCCGCGCTCGGTCTCGCGCATAGTTCGGCCGAGGTGCCCGGCGATCCGCGCGATGTCGGCTGCTCGCGCAGCGTCGTGCCGTCGCCTGAGGCTGGACGGTGACAGCCGACGATCCCGCTGTAGCGAACCGGTGCTGAGTCTCACCGGAGCACCGAGCGCGTTCGCGACATCATCACGTCGGCGTAGCTTGTCGGACACGATCGCCTTGATCAGGACAATGGCTATGGCCACGGCAAGGCCGGCGATCAGCCCGGCTAGCGAGTAGACGAGGATGGTCCTCAGATGCGAACGCGGGAGTGTATACGTCGCCGCGATCACCTTGCTGCCGTTGATCGCTGCCGTGGTGGCCGGCTGAACCGTAGCCTGGTCCTGAAGCAAAGCTTGCTGCAGGCTGGCCAGCGCGTTATTTGCGCTACTGAGTTGCTCCCGCAGGCTATGCAGTTGCGACTGCTGTGCAGGGGAAGGAGGCTGGGCGGACCTCTGGCTTATGCGCGCGTGGATCGATCCGATCTTGAGCTTAGCCTGAGCGATCTGCTGGTTAAGCGCCGCGAATACCTGATTCTGCTGCTCTACTAGCAGGCCAACCCGGAACCGGAGTAGTTCCACAGCGACGGCATTCGCCCCGCTCACCGCTGCTTCAGCTGCGGGCGCAGTGAAGGTAACGACGAGCACGCGCTGGCTGTCGACGGAGACCAAGTAGTCCTTGGTAAAGGCGCTGACGCTCTCGTGAAGCCCCAGTCGTTGCATTGCCATGTTCGCGACCACCGGGCTTTGCGCGAAAGCCTGGTCGTCGGCTGCCGACCCATTGCCGTCCTCGTAAGGCCCGTCGGTGACCACGATCGTCGCGTCGGCCTGGTACGGAGCGGGACGTGCCAGATAGAGGATTCCGCCGATCAGGAACCCGGCGACGGCCATGACACAGCAGAACGCCGCGCTGCGCCGGACAGCTGCTTTGAGGAAAGCGAAGCCGACCAGGCCGCCAGAATCGGCGCCAAAGTCCTCCGGCTCTGGAAGATCATCGTTGTAGCCGAGCCGCCCGACCAGCCCGGCATTTCCATTCAGGTAAGGCGTAACCTCGAACTCCCTGTCGGTCACAGTCTGTTCTCCGTCGTTGCTCTGAACGTGGGCGTCGGGATTCGCCGTTCCGCAGGCCGACCTACCTGCGGTATGCGACCGGTTGTCTGATCAGCTGGGTCCGGGTCCGCGACGAGTATTCCGGCGATGTCGCGGGCGTCGACTGCCGCGCTCGTCGCAACTCGCGCCAGTTGCTCGGCGGTCGCCGCACCTGCGGACACACCTAGGAGCGTCGTCGTCGCCCGCGCCGTGTCCGCGACCCGCGGATTCTCGCTATCGACGACACCCACCGCCACGGTCAACGCAACCCCCGTCAGCTTTCCGACGTTGCCGGGATCCGTCACGGCCATCACCAGGTGGTCTGATCGCGAGGGCGGCGCAGCTGCACACGCCGCGTACAGAGTGGCCGCCACGTTGCCGTTCTGCTGCGGACTGACAACAAGGGCTGTGCGAATCCCGAGGGACGCGGCGAAAGCTGCCAACTGCGGACCGAGAGACAGCGCTCTTCGGTCGGAGGACAGCGA
>Ga0335073_10014062_pt1 | contig 11223 bp, 10 predicted proteins | sample Lox_Sample_22_FD_207093 | JGI IMG/M metagenome (GOLD analysis project Ga0335073, IMG submission 207093) | Soil microbial communities from Loxahatchee National Wildlife Refuge, Florida, United States - Lox_Sample_2.2 | ecosystem: Environmental > Terrestrial > Soil > Wetlands | place: USA... | reverse complement strand
TCTTCGGGATCGGCACGCTGCTCACCGGCACGATCTGGGCCAAGGCCTCGTGGGGCCACTGGTGGGTGTGGAGCGACCCGACGTTGACCTCATTCCTGATCGTGATGCTGCTGTTCGCGACCTATCAGCCGCTCCGGTTCTCGATCGAGGACCCCGAGCGCCAGTCTCGGTATGCCGCGGTGTTCGCGGTCGTCGCCGGCGCCTTCGTGCCTCTGAATTTCATTGCCGTCCGGGCGGCCCAGGCCTACGTTCATCCGCGGGTGCTGACCCTCACCGGTGGGAACCTGCCGGGGTCGATGCGGCTCACGTTCCTGGTGGCGCTGGTCGGGGTCGCGCTGCTGTACGTGACGCTGTGGAAGTACGAGATGGCGGCGAAGAGCACGCGTATGCAGGTGCGAGCGCTCCGGCGCGCGCTGCTGGGCGAGGACTCGGTCACGCCGCTGAAAAGGAGTGCGGCGCCGTCGTGAGTGGTCTCTTGATCGCGGTCGCCCCCGCCTTGCCGCTGCATACCGCCGGCAAATACGTGGCCGGCGCCTACATCGTGTTCCTGGCGATGGTGCTGATCTACGTGGGGATCATGGCCACGCGGCTGTCCCGGACCGAGCGCGAGCTGATCGAGCTCCGGCGCGACGTCGAGGCGCAGCGGTCGGCCCGCGATCCGGATCGCGAGCGAGAGCCGGTGGCGTGAGCGAGCTGCTCGCGATCGGCGTCTCGCACAAGACCGCGCCGGTCGAGGTGCGCGAGCGCGTGGCGCTGCCCGACAGTCGCGGCGCCGAGTTCGTGCGCGACCTGCGGGGGACCGGCGAGGTGCACGAGGCCGTCGCGATCTCGACCTGCAACCGCACCGAGCTGTACCTGGTCGTGGGCAACCCGGTCGAGGCCGAGAGCCGCGCGCTGTCGATGCTCGCGAGCCAGGCCGGGATCCGACCCACCGAGCTGGCGCCGGCGATCTACTCCCTGCGCAACTGCGACGCCGCCCGCCATCTGTACCAGGTGACCGCGGGCCTCGACTCGATGATCGTCGGCGAGGCCGAGATCCAGGGCCAGATCAAGCGCGCCTACGAGTCGGCGATCGCCGGTGAGACGGCCGGCCCGCTCACCAACCACTTGTTCAAAGCGGCGCTGGCGGCCGGCAAGCGCGTGCGCACCGAAACCGCGATCGGCGAGCGCCAGCTCAGCCTGCCCGGAGTCGCGGTGGCGCTCGCGCGCGAGCAGCTCGGCGATCTCGTCGGCCGGATGGTCGTGATCGTCGGCACCGGCGAGACCGGGGAGCTGGCCGCCCGGGCGCTGTCCGACAGCGGCGGCCGGCCCGTGTTCGTGGCGAGCCGCCGGCGCGATCGCGCGATCTCGCTGGCCCGGCGCTATGGCGGCGAGAGCATGAGCTTCGACGAGCTCCCCCAGGCGCTCGAGCGCGCCGACATCCTCGTCGCCGCGACCGCCTCGCCGCACCTGCTGCTCGAGGCCGCCGAGCTGTCCGAGGTGATGAGGCTGCGCGGGCAGCGGCCGCTGTTGCTGATCGATCTCGCGGTTCCGCGCGACATCGACGCCGCCTGCGGCGAGCTCGACGGCGTGTCGCTGTATGACATCGACGATCTCCAGGCGGTGATCACCCGCAACCGCAAGGTCCGACAGGCCGAGGCGCGCAAGGCCGAGGGGATCATCGAGGAGGAGATTCAGCGGTTCGCTGTGTGGCTCGGATCGCTCGAGGTACTGCCCACGCTGGCGGCGCTCCGTGTACACGCCACCGAGATCGCCGAGCAGGTCGTGGCCGAGAACGCCGGCAAGTGGGAGCAGCTGTCGGAGCGCGATGGCGAGCGGGTCGACGCTCTTGCCCGCGCGATCGTCAATCGCCTGCTGCACGCTCCCACGGCACGGCTCAAGGAGCTCCAGGACGACCGCGTGCACGCCCGCATGGCGCTGATCCGGGATCTTTTCGGCCTCGAGGTCGAGAGCGGCGCGCCGGTCTCGGCCGCCGATGTACGCGACCTCGACGAGGTGCGCCAGCTCCGCCGCCGACGCCCTTGATCCGGGTCGGCACGCGTGGGAGCGCGCTGGCGCTCGCGCAGGCTGAGTGGGTTGGTTCGCGGCTGGGCGTCGATTATGAGCTGGTGACTGTGGATGCCGCGGGGCCTGTGGACGATAAGTCGCGGTGGGTCTCGGGGCTCGAGCGCGCGCTTCTGGCCGACGAGGTCGATGTGGCCGTCCACTCGGCCAAAGATGTGCCCGCCGAGCTTGCCGATGGACTGGAGTTGGTCGCGGTCCCGGCGCGAGAAGACCCGCGCGACGCGATCTGCGGTGCGCCGTCACTGTCGGCACTCGGGTCGGGTGCGCGCGTGGGCACGAGCTCTTTGCGGCGAGCGGCCCAGATCCGGGCCTTCCGGGATGACCTCGAGGTGGTCGAGGTCCGCGGTAACGTCGACACGCGGCTGCGAAAACTCGCTGCGGGTGAGTGCGACGCGCTTGTGCTGGCGGTCGCCGGGTTGGCGCGGCTCGGGCGGCTCGACGCGGTCAACGGCATCCTTGACGAGTTCGTCCCGGCCGCCGGGCAGGGTGCGCTCGCGCTCGAGGCGCGCCCGGGGCGCGTATCGGTGCCCGCGCTCGTCGATCCCGGCGCGACGGCGTGTGTGATGGCCGAACGCGATCTGACCCGCGCGCTCGGCGCGTCTTGCAACACGCCCGTCGGCGCGAACGCTCGGCTGCTTGACGGCGGCGAGCTCGAGCTCACGGGTTGGGTCGGGCATGCCGACGGCTCGGCGTGGGTCAGGGATGTGCTCCGCGGGGTGGGTTCAGAGGTCGGCGGAGCGGTCGCGGAGAGGCTGCTGGCGGCCGGTGCGGCGGAGCTGCTCTCGTGACCGTCTACCTCGTCGGCGCCGGGCCGGGCGACCCGGGCCTGCTGACCGCCCGGGCGCTCGAGCTCATCGCCGCCGCCGACGTGATCGTCTACGACCGCCTGATCCCCGCGTCGGCTTTGGACGGGGCGCGGCCCAACGCGACGCTGGTCTACGCCGGCAAGGAGGGCGGCGGGCCCTCGATGCCCCAGGCGGAGATCTCGGACTTGCTGGTCTCGCACGGCCGGTCGGCCGAGGTGGTCGTGCGATTGAAAGGCGGCGACCCGTTCGTGTTCGGGCGTGGGGGCGAGGAGGCCGAGGCTCTCACTGAAGCGGATGTGGCGTTCGAGGTGGTGCCGGGGGTCACTGCGGGCGTCGCCGGGCCGGCATATGCCGGCATACCGGTCACCCATCGCGACGCAGCGAGCGCGGTGGCGTTCGTGACCGGGCACGAGGACCCTACGAAGCCGTCGTCGGCGCTCGATTGGGGCGCGCTGGCCGCGTTTCCGGGGACGCTCGTGTTCTACATGGGCGTCCGCCAGCTGCCTTTGATCGCCTCGCGTCTTGTCGAGGGCGGTCGTGAGTCCTCCGAGCCGGCGGCGGTGGTCGAGCGCGGGACGCTCCCCGATCAGAGGGTGGTGACGGGGTCTTTGGCGACGATTGCCGACGTCGCCGCCGCCGCGGGCATCCGCGCGCCGGCGCTCATCGTCGTCGGCGCGGTGGCGGGGCTGCGGGATTCGCTGCAGTGGTTCGAATCGCGGCCGCTGGCGGGGCTGACCGTCGCGGTCACGCGGGCACGAGCCCAGGCGAGCGGGCTGGCGAGCCGGCTGGCGGATCTTGGCGCGAACGCCATCGAGGCGCCGGCAATCCGGATCGTCCCGCTCGACGGGCCGGCTTTATCGGTCGCGGGCTACGACCTCGTCTGCCTGACGAGCCCGAACGGAGTGAGGCTGCTGTTCTCTCGTTTGGAGGGGGGTGGTCTGGATGCGCGTGCTCTGGCGGGCGCGCGCGTGGCCGCGATCGGTCCGGGGACGGCCGCGGCGCTGCGGTCCTTTGGGGTGATCGCCGACGTCGTGCCTGAACGATTCGTGGCCGAGGGGCTCATCGAGGCGCTCGCGGACATGCCCGTCCGGCGTGCGCTGGTGGCGCGGGCGGCGGAGGCCCGCGACGTGCTCGTCGACGCGCTCCGCGGGCGCGGGGCCGAGGTCGACGTGGTGGCGCTGTACGAGACCGTGGCGTCGCCGTTGACCGACGCGCAGCTTGCGGCCGTCGCGGAGGCGGACTACGTGACGTTCACGTCGTCCTCGACGGTCCGGTTCTTCTTCGAGTCGGCGGGCGAGGTGGCGGGGCGTCTTCGTGCTCGGATCGTCAGCATCGGCCCGGTCACGAGCGCGACGCTCCGGGAGCACGGGCTGGAGCCCGACGTCGAGGCGAGCCGGCACGACATCGACGGGGTCGTCGACGCGCTCGTCGCCGACGCGGCGAGTCGCTTGTGAGCGCGCCGATCATCACGTTCCTCTCGGACTACGGTCTCGAGGACGACTTCGTCGGCATCTGCCACGCGGTAATCGCCGGCGTCTGCCCCGAGGCGCGGGTGATCGACCTCGTGCACTGGGTGCCGCGCGGGGATGTGCGGGCGGGGGCGGTGGTGTTGCGTGGAGCGCTGCCGTACCTCCCGGTCGGGGTGCATCTCGCGGTCGTCGATCCGGGCGTGGGAGGCGATCGAAGGGGCGTCGCGGTGCGGACGGCGGATGGCCGGATGCTGGTCGGGCCGGACAACGGATTGCTGTTGCTGGCGACGGAGCGCGCCGGCGGAGTCGTCGAGGCGGTCGACATCGGAGCCTCGCCGTTCGCGCTTGGGCGGGTGTCCGCGACCTTCCACGGGCGCGACATCTTCGCCCCGGTCGCGGCTCGGCTGGCGGCCGGAGCGGCGCTCGGTCAGGCGGGCGAGCCGTGCGATCCGGGCGGGCTCGTTGCGCTCGAGCTGCCGGTGCCGCGGGTCGAGGGTGGGTTCCTGGTGGCGAACGTTTTGTACGTCGACCGGTTTGGCAATGTCCAGCTCGACGTCGAGGAGCCGGCGTTCGAGGTCGGCGCGACGCTCGAGGTGATCGTCGGTTCGGGTCGGTCGGAGCGAGCTCGTTATACGAGGACGTTCGCGGACGCCGGCGCCGGCGAACTGATCCTGTACGAGGACTCGTACCGGCGGCTCGCGGTGGCGGTCAACCAGGGCGACGCCGCGACCCGCTTGGGACTGACCGTCGACGACGAGTTTCGCATCCGGTTGATGTGACCGAGGTCGAGCTCTGGACAGACGGCGCCTGCTCGGGCAATCCCGGACCGGGAGGGTGGGCGGCGATCCTTCGGATGGGCGAGCACGAGCGCGTGGTGTCCGGCGGCGAGCCGCTCACGACCAACAACCGCATGGAGCTGAAAAGCGTGGTCGAGGGGCTCAGGGCGCTGAAACGGCCCTGCCGGGTGCGCGTCCACTTGGACTCGAGCTACGTCAAGAACGCGTTCACGAACGGCTGGCTGGCCCGCTGGCAGCGCAACGGATGGAAGACCTCGGGCAAGGAGCCGGTCAAGAACAGGGAGCTGTGGCAGGAGCTGCTCGCGGAGGTCTCGCGCCACGAGATCGAGTGGGTGAAGGTCGCCGGCCATGCCGGCGTCGAGCTCAACGAGCGCGTCGACCGCCTCGCGTGCGCCGAACGCGACTGCCAGGCTGAACGGATCGTCGGGACCGCCCGTGGATCGGTCTGAGGGGCGATTCGGCAGTCCACGGGCGCATTTCCGCCTGACCGACTCGACCAACGCCCGCGCCCGGGAGCTAGCCGGCCGCGGCGCCCCGCACGGCACGGTCGTGACGGCGACCGAGCAGTCGGCGGGGCGCGGACGGCAGGGGCGCACGTGGAGCGCGCCGGCCGGCCGGGCGCTGCTCTGCTCGATCGTGATCCGCGATCCGCCGCGGCTGCTGCCGCTGGTGGCCGGCGTGGCGGTGGCCGAGGTGGTGGGGCCGGCCGCCCAGATCAAGTGGCCCAATGACCTGCTCGTGGACGGGCGGAAGGTGGCGGGGATCCTTGTCGAGAGTCGCCCTCAGGAGCGCTGGGCCGTGGTTGGGATCGGCATCAATGTGGCGGTGGCGCCCGACTCGCTTCCGCCCGAGGTCCGCGACCGCGCAGGCACGCTCGGCCTCGACCCGAGCGCGATCGAGCCGACGCTTGCGGCGCTGCTGCTCTCGCTCGAGCGCTGGTTGGAGGGCGGCGCGGAGCGGGTGCTGGAAGCGGTGCGGGCGCGCGACGCGCTGCTCGGCCGCTCGGTGCGATGGGGAGGCGGCCGCGGGGTCGGCGCCGGCATCGACGGCGACGGCCGGCTCGTAGTGCGGACGGACGCGGGGCCGGTGGCGCTGGATGCCGGCGAGGTGCATCTCGGTGGCGCCTGACGGCCTGTAGAAGGCCCGAAATCGCCCCCACCCGCGCCACAACCGGGACATAAGCATGTGGTGCATGCTTATGTCCCCCCGGGCCTCGGCAGGCGGGAGAAACTGGGCCTTATGCAGGTGGATCAGGCCGCGGCTTCGGCGTCGTGGGGCTCGTCGTCCTCGTCCGACGCGGAATCGACGTCGTCGTCTTCGTCGTCGTCCACGTCGTCGTCCACGTCGTCGTCATCGTCGTTGTTGTCGTCGTCGTCGTCCGAGTCATCGTCGCGATCATCGACATCGACATCGACATCGAGATCGTCGTCGTCATCGTCGTCGTCGACCTCCACCTCGACATCGATCTCGACGAGGTCGTCGTCGGAGGGGGCGGACTGCTCGTCGCCGTTCTGCGCCGCCGTCGCCACGACCGCCTCCGCTTCGGGCGCGCCCGTCCCCGGTGCCGACGCCGGCGACCTGCGCTTGCGCCGGCTCTTGCCTCGCCTGCCCTTGGGGAAGTTGCGAAGCAGCTCACGCGCCAGCGCCGCCGGCTTGCGGGCCATCCGCGTCCGGGCGCCGCGCAGCGCCTCCTCGGCCTCGGGCGTGTGCGCGAGGGCCGCTGCCAGCAGCGCCGCAGACAACCGTCGGTCCTCCTTGCGGGCGGCGTGGACGAGCCGGCGTGCGTTCCGGGCGTGGGCGGCGCCGCTCGAGTTCACGAGTAGCCCTAGCAGTCGCTTGGTCTCCGGCCAGCGCTGCACCGCGTACTCCTCGTGGACCTCGCGGGTGTACTCGGCCATCCGCCAGATCCACGCGTTAGCCTGGTCGCGGCGGCCGATGCGGCGCTCGGCTAGCGCCTGGAGCATGATCTTCACGCCCTCGCGGCGCTCGTCGCGTGGCCACCCGGCCATGATGTCGATCGCGGTGTCGAACGCCTCCGCATCCCGCGACGAGGCGATCTCCTGCAAAGCACGCAGGCGCAGCTGAGAGTTTCGGTTGCGCTGGACCGCCGTGAGGAGGAACCGCCGCTTGAGCTCGCCGCCGCGGTCGAAGTGGAGCATCGCCTTGGCCCGGCGCCAGCCGTTAGGCGCGACGCGGGCGCCGGCGAGGGCCGCCCATACGTGCTGCTCGCCGTAGTCGAGGTGCTCGACCGCGATCCGCCACAGCTCGCGCTCGAATACTTGTGCGCGCCGCTCCGGATCCGGGGTCACCGGCAGCACGCGGCGCTCGACTCGGACGCGTCGGCCGCGGCCGCGCCGCACGGGACCGACGACGATCGCGCCGCCCCGGTAGACGTCGCGATCGAGCAGCGAGTGGAGCGTCACGACCGGGTCGTCGTGCTTGGTCGCCGGGTGGACGAAGTCGACCACGATCCCGGCTTCCTTGCCCGGGTGGCGCCGCGTCACGCGCCCGACGCGCTGCTGGTAGATGCGCTTCGAGGCGGTCGGCGCGAGGTGCATGCAGATCGTCGCGCGCGGGCTGTTCCAGCCCTCGGCCAAGAGCTGCGCGTTGACGAGCACGTCGATCTTGCCCGACTCGTAGTCGGCCAGGATCCGCGCCAGCTGCCGCTTGGGCGTCTCGCCCGACACTCCCTTGGCCTTCATCCCCATGTCCTGGAACGCCTTGGCGACGTTGTAGGCGTGGCGAACGCCGGCGGCGTAGACGACACCGGGGACGCCGTTGAACCGCGTCTTGTATAGGTCGGCGATCGCCATGTTGAACGGCGTCTGGTCGAGCAGTTCGGCCAGCATCTCCTGGTCGAACTCGGTGTCCACCTCGCCGCGCCGGAGCGGCACCTTGGCGATCGTCCTCACCCCGGGGCCGGGCGGGATGCGGATGCAGCGCAGCGGCGCGATCACGCCGCGCCGGGCCGCTTGCGCGAGGTCGAACCGCGAGGTCTGCGTCGGGAACAGGTCGGTGACGTGCCGCGCGATCAGCGCGCCGGTGGCGGTCATGCCGATGAAGATCGGGCCCGACCAGGCCCGGATCGCACCCGAGGTCTTCTCGCCGAGCGCGGTGTGCGCCTCGTCGCAGATCACGATCGTGTAGGCGTCGGAGACCTTGCTGGCGTTGCGGACGAACCACTGGTAGGTCTCGACCGTGACCGGGCCGTTCGCCGCATCGCGGCCGTTCAGGAGGGGGGCGCTGATCCGATCGCGGTAGCCGCGATCGCGGAGCTCGCCGTTGAACTGGTCGACAAGGTTGCGGCGGTGGGTGAGGATCAGCACGCCGCCCGTGCGGGAGGCCTCGACGAACCCGAGCGCGGCGACCGTCTTGCCGGCGCCTGTCGCGTGCTCGAACCAGAAGCGGCGGTCGGCGTTGGGATCCTCGGGACGCTCGTCGAGCTCGACGTCTTCATCGAGTTCGCCGTCATCCTGCCAGTCCTGGGGCTCCTCGTCCTCGCCGTCCCCGTCGCTGTCGTCGAGGTCGGCGTCCTCGTCGCCCGGGATCGACACCGACGCCAGCTCTACCGGCGCCGGAGGCGCCGGCGCGGCCCCGTTGCCGTTGCGCTGAGCTTCGGCGAGGAGCGCGGTGAGGGTGCCGGACAGCGCGTCGACCTGGTGGGCCGAGAGCACGGTGTCGTCGGCGAGATGAGGCTCCTCCTCGGACAGCAGCCGCTCGAGCCCGAGCAGCAGCGAGTAGTGCCTGCGCCACTCGATCGACGGCTTGTCCGCCCCCGCATCCAGCTCGGTCAGCGCGGCGTCGAGCGCCCGACGGCGGGCGGACCCGGGCGCGAGGGCGTCCTCGAGCGACTCGCCGTCGTAGACGTAGCGTTCACGCGTGAACAGCTCCGCGCGCGCAATCGCGGCAGGACTTGGAAACGGGGTGGAATCACCCATACAAATGGAAAGGTTGGAGTGTCGAAAGGCGAGTCGCGGAGGTACGGCCTGGCGACTCAGGCGGTCTCGCTAGAAACCGGTCACGGCGAGGACTAACCCTCAAAAGCGGATGCCCCCTCGCCGCACCCGGCTAGGAGGAATGGCCTCCTCATTAAAGCAGGTCGCTTCGGCTGAAGGCCAGATCCCGAAGCCCCGTGCGCTTCCGATTCGTTTGGAAGGGCCGCAGGCGGTCGGCCGCGAGTGCTTCGGTCCGGACCTCTCAGCCTCGCTCGCAGCCTGGTCGAGGGCCACCGATCCTGTCAGGACGGGGAACCCGGGCCCCAGGGACGCCGAGCGGAGCGAGGCCTGGTGAACCCGGGGGCGGGTGTGTCAAGCTGTGAGGCGATGACGGGCACAGCCGTTTACGAGGTCCGCCGGGCTCGGAGCCGTGAGGAGCTGGCGGCCGCGCTCGCCCTCCGGCACGACGTGTTCTGCGTCGAGCAAGGGGTTCCCGAACGCGACGAGCTCGACGGCCGCGACCACGAGGGGATCCACCTCGTCGCGGTCCGCGACGGCGAGCTGCTCGCCACCTGCCGGATCCTGCTGGTGGGTGGCACCGCCCAGTTCAGCCGGCTGGCGGTCCGGACGACTGCGCGCCGGCAAGGGATAGCGACCGCGCTGCTCGAGGCAGCCGACATCGAGTCGCGCGCCGGCGGCGCACGCCGGATCGTGCTCCACGCTCAGACGTATGCGCGCGAGCTATACGAGAACGCTGGATACCGCGCCCGGGGGCGTCTGTTCTGGGAGGCCGGGATCGAGCACGTCGCGATGGAGAAGCTGCTTGATTGAGGGCCGTGGGGGCCCCGGTCATGCCTGAGATCCGGATCGACCCGCTGACGGGGTTCCGAGCGATCGTCGCGGGGGACCGGGCGCATCGCCCCGGCGGCGGCCTGACCGCCTCGCCGGCGCCCCCGATCGACCGCGACGGCGACCCGTTCGCGGAGGGGCACGAGGGCCAGACACCCCCCGAGGTCTACGCTGTCCGGCCGAACGGCGGCGCGCCGGACACGCCGGGCTGGACGGTCCGGGTCGTCCCCAATCTGTATCCGGCGCTGAGCGACGACACCGAGCCGCCCGAGCCGGAGGCCAAGCCCGACCTGTTCTGGGCGGGTCCGGCGCACGGGGCCCACGAAGTGGTCGTCAACGCGCCCGATCCCGTCAGCTCGCTGTCCGACCTGACCCCCGAGCAGGTGATCGGGGCTGTGGACGTGTGGCGCGAGCGGATGCTCAGCCACGGCGAGGCGGCGTACGTGCACATGATCGTCAACGAGCGCAAGGAGGCCGGAGCGTCGCTTCCGCACACCCACGCGCAGCTGTATGCGCTCGACTTCGTGCCCGCGGCGATCGCCCGCGAGCGCGAGCGGTTCGGTGCGTACACCACCCGGACGATGGGCGGCAACCTGCTCGCCGACCTCGTCCAGGAGGAGGTTCGCCGGCGCGAGCGGATCGTCGCGATCGACGACGAGACCGTTTTGATGGCCCCATATGGGTCCAGGGTCCCGTTTCAGCTGCTGATCGCGCCGCGGACGCCGAGGGCGCGGTTCGAGGACGAGGGTCCGACCGGCGCCAGGATGCTGCACGAGGCGCTGTCGCGGCTCGCGCGCCGGCTGGGCGCGAGCCCGCCGCTCAACCTGTGGGTGCGGACCGCGCCCCGCGGCGCCGAGCACTTCTGCTGGCGGATCGACATCCTGCCGCGCCTCGTTCACCTGGCCGGGCTCGAGCTCGGGGCGGGCGTGAACCTGAACATCGTCCCGCCCGAGCAGGTCGCGGCCGAGCTTCGAGAAGCGTGAGGGCGCTCATCCAGCGCGTCACCCGCGCCTCGGTCTCGGTCGACGGCAGCGTTGTGTCCTCGATCGGCCCGGGGCTGTTGGTGCTGCTCGGCGTGGGACACGAGGACGGAGAGCGCGAGGTGGAATGGCTGGCCGACAAGGTGCGCGCGCTCCGGATCTTCCCCGACGCCGACGGGCGGATGAACGAGCCGCTCGGGGACCGCGAGGTGCTCTGCGTCAGCCAGTTCACGCTTTACGGCGACGCGCGCCGCGGCAACCGGCCGAGCTACGTCGCGGCCGCGCCACCCGAGCACGCGGAGCCGCTGTACGAGCGGTTCTGC
>Ga0335073_10014061_pt1 | contig 11223 bp, 9 predicted proteins | sample Lox_Sample_22_FD_207093 | JGI IMG/M metagenome (GOLD analysis project Ga0335073, IMG submission 207093) | Soil microbial communities from Loxahatchee National Wildlife Refuge, Florida, United States - Lox_Sample_2.2 | ecosystem: Environmental > Terrestrial > Soil > Wetlands | place: USA: Florida... | reverse complement strand
AGCCCCGGTCCAGGTCCTCGTCACCGATTCCCGCGCCATGGGCGTCACGGAACCGCTGGGTGGTCACGATGGCGGTCGTCGCCCCGTTTGGGTGCGCCCGGTCGGTGGCCAGCTCGATCATGCAGACGTCGGCCTCGAGGTGCAGCGCGCACTGGCGCGCCATGCTGCGCAGGCACTGGCCGAGGGAACCCCATGCCTCGTCGGGCAGGTCACGGAGGAATCGGGCGGCGGCCGACTGGATCCGCAGCTGGTTGACGGTCTCGGCCTGGATCAGGCCGCTGGCCAGAAGCGAGCCGACCTCGGTGGCGAGGTTCACGTCTGTGCCGGTGAATGCGTCTTCGGTGGGCGCGTAGAGGGAGAACACCCCCAGGACCTCTTCACCCGGTGCCACGATCGGGACGGCGATCATCGACTTGAACGAGGACTCGTGGAGCTCGGGAAACGGCCGTGACCGCGGGTCCTTGAGGTGGTCCTTGGGGATGACGACGCATCGGCGCATGAGCGCCGACCATCCGGTGATGCCCTCTCCCATGCGGAGCTGGATTCTGCCCAGGTGGGCGCGCTGCCAGCCCTCGGTCCCCGCCTGCAGGACGAGCCGTTCCGTGTCGCGGTCCCAGAGGTAGACAAAAGCACCGGCCGCTCTGGTCGCCCGGGCGGTGAGCTCGACCGACCGCTGAGCCAGGGCGAGCGGGTCCCTTCCCTCGCTCATCAGCGCCGTCAGCTCGGCAAGCGTGGCGGCACGCCGTTCCGCGAACACCAGCGCTTCCCGCAGGGTGGCGAGGTCGCTGCTGGCCCGTTCCTCCGGCTGCCACATGCTCGCTACGGTAGACGGCGGCGCAGGTCGAAGGCTCAGACGGTCAGCTCCTGGTGAGCTGGAGCGTGAGCCGGCCGATCCCGTGCCACTTCTCGTCCGGCTGGGCGTGGCTGAACGTGGGCACGCCGCAAATGAATTCCTCGAGCGCCACGACGAGCTCCCGGCGGCCGAGATGAGAGCCGAGACAGCGATGGATCCCCGCGCCGAACGCAAGGTGGCGGTTGGATTCCCGGCCGATCTGAATCTCGTCGGGGTTCTCGAAGCTGTCCGGGTCGCGGTTGCCGGCGCCGAACACCAGCACCACCCGGTCACCGGCCTTGATCTGATGTCCGCGGATATCGGTGTCCGCCTGGCAGGTCCTGGCCATGGCCTGCACCGGGGACATCGTCCGCAGGAATTCTTCGGCGGCCGCCGGGATGAGCTCCGGCCGGCGCCGCAGCAGTTCCTGATCCCCAGGATTGCGGGCCAGGTACCACAGGCTGGAACGGATCGCCCACGCCGTCGTGTCGAGACCGGCGATGAACAGCAGGTAGCAGTAAGATACGAGTTCGCTGTGGGTCAGCGGCCTGCCGTCAACCCGGGACCGGTAGAGCTGGCTGATCAGGTCTTCCTGGCTGGTGTCGCCGCGCCGTTCCTCGAGCAGCCGGTCGAAGTAGTCCACCACCTCGTCGGCGGCCGCGTGTGCCCGGGCCGGGTCGGTGGTCCGCTCGTAGATGATGTCCTCGACCCACGCGTCGAACTTTGGCCAGTCCTTCTCGGGGAAGCCCGCAAACCTGCTGAACACGATCGTGGGCATCGGCCGTGCATACAGCGACGAGACGTCGGCGACCTCCTGCCCGGTCACCTGCCGCAGAAGCTCGCGGGAGGTGCGCCGCATCCCGTCCTCGAGCCGGGCCACCGCCCGGGGCGAGAACAGCGGGAGCAGGATCCGCCGGTACCGGGCGTGGTCGGGCGGGTCGATGTCGATGGGGATCATCGGGAAGTCGGTCCCCAGGTCGGGCAGGAGCATCGAAGGGGCAACCGCGAACGTGCCCGGGTCCTGCTCGGCGGCGAAGATGTCCTGGTTCTTGGTGAGAAACCAGAATCCGTCGTATCTGTCGCTTCGCCCCACCGGGCACGTGCCGCGAAGCCGCGAGTACGTCGAGAAGATGCCGTCGAGAGCATCCCCGTGGAAGTCGAACCCGGCTTCCACCGCCCGGTCGTCTGTCATGGGTTCCGCCTCAGGTGTGCTCGAGGTAACGTGCGATCTCCCAGTCCGTGACCGCCGAGCGAGACTGATTCACTTCCCACCGGCGGGTCGCCGCGAAGTGGTCGACGAAAGCGTCGCCGAGGAGCGTCCGCGCGGTCGTGCTGCCCGCCAGCGTCTCGGCGGCCGCTTCCAGGGTCGCCGGCAGCGCGACGGTGTCGTCGACCTGGTCATAGGCGTTCCCGGTGACCGCCGCCGGCGGGGCAAGGCCCTTGCCGATGCCGTGCAGGCCCGCGGCGAGGTTGCCCGCGATCACCAGGTACGGGTTCGCGTCGGCGCCGGGAACCCGGTTCTCGATCCGGGCGGCGGGCCCGGAGCCCGGAATAGCGCGTACCGCGACGGTCCGGTTGTCGGTGCCCCAGGTCACGCTCGACCCCGCCCAGGAGCCGCCTTCGGTCCTCTTGTACGAGTTGATCGTCGGGAGGTAGAGCGCGGTGAAGTCCTTGGCCAGATCCAGGACTCCGGCCAGGTAGGCCTCGCCGGTGGCGCTGAGCCTGCCCGGGTCGCCGGGGTTCGCGAAGGCCGGGGTCCCGTCCAGGCCGTGCAGGCTCTGGTGGAGGTGTGCCGAGGATCCGGCCCAGTCGGGGGATAGCTTGGCGATGAACGATGCGGTGCAGCCGCGGCTGGCGGCAATCTCCTTGACCGAGTGCTTGAGCATCATCGCCTGGTCGGCCGCCCGCAGCGCGGTGGTGTAGCGGAAGTTGACCTCGAACTGGCCGGGGCCGTGTTCACTGTTGCTGGCCTCGATGTAGATGCCGTAGGCCGCGAGGTGTTTGCGGATGTCGCCGAGGATGTACTCGGATCCGGTGTCCCGGTACAGGCTGTACGTGTGGTTCCCGTGGGTGAGCGGTTCGATGTCGCGGAAGCTGCGGGAGGCGAGTTCCTCGGGGGCGCCACGCAGGACGTAGAACTCAAACTCGTAGCCGCACATCGCCTCGTACCCGGCCGCGGCCGCCTGCTGGGCCACCCGGCGGAGCAGGGCGCGGGGCGACAGCGGCTGCGGCGCTCCGTCGCGTTCGTGGACGTCACAGATCACCGACGCGGTACCGGGCTCCCAGGGGACCACGGCCAGGGTTGACAGGTCGGGTACCAGCACGACGTCGGGATAGGCGGTCTGCCAGCCGGTGTAGGCCAGCCCGGGGATCGGGACGTCGTGCAGGTCCCAGCCGAACAGGATGTTGCAGATGTTGGTGCCCTTGCGCCACACGCTGTCGGCGAAGTATTCCGCCGCTATGCGCTTGCCTCGCCAGACGCCGTCGATGTCCACGGCGCCGGCCTTGAACGTCGTGATGTCGTGCAGCTCTATGAAGCGCTGCAGGTCGTCGGCGTCCGCGACAGCAGGCTTGCTGGAACGGGCCACGGGTTGCCTCGCATCGGGTCAAAGATGTCCCTCGATCGTAGGCGCGGGGCGACAGGACGTCTGTGGCCCCGCTGCACACCGTGCCCGGCCTTCCTGTGCACGGCGAACATTGCCCAGGCCTCAGCGGGCGGCAGACCATACCGAAGCAGGACGCGGACGTGCTGGCGGGGAGGCTGGGTGCGCAGACCAATCAGGGCGGCCTTGTTCCACGGGCCCGGCAGGCCCCTGGAGCTTGCCGAGGTGCTGCTGGACGAGCCCGCAGCCCACGAGGTCGTGGTGCGCACGCAGCGGGCCGGGCTCTGCCACAGCGACCTGCACTACATCAACGGTGCTTTGTCCATCGCCACGCCCGCCGTCCTCGGCCACGAGGTCGCCGGCGTCGTGCAGGCAGTGGGGACGGCGGTCACGAACGTGGCCCCGGGCGACCGGGTGGTGGCCACGATCACGCCGTCGTGCGGCCTGTGCCGCGCCTGCCTGCGCGGCCGCCCAACCCAGTGCGCGCGGGTGGAGCAGGCGCGCTGGAGAGAGCGGCCGAAGCTGGTCACCAGCGGTGGCGACGAGGTAACCGTGCTCGGCGACCTCGGCGGGTTCGCCGAGGCCTTCCTGGCCAGCGAGCGCTCGCTCGCGAGACTCCCCCCGGATCTCGATCCGGCCGTGGCGTGCCTGCTCGGCTGCTGCATCAGCACGGGCGTCGGAGCGGCGCTGCACGGCGCGAAGGTCACCGCCGAGGACACCGTCGCCGTCATCGGCTGCGGCGGTGTGGGGATCGCGGCGATCCAGGGCGCCAGGCTCGCCGGGGCCCGCCGGGTCGTCGCCGTGGACGCGGCCGCGGGCAAGCTCCCCATCGCCCGCAGGTTCGGCGCGTCCGACGCGGTGCTGGCCGACCCCGACCCGGCGATAACGCTGGGCAGGCTGCGCGAGCTGCTGCCCGGCGGGTTCAGCCACACGATCGAGGCCGTCGGCCGGGCGCAGACCGCTGAGCTGGCCTTCGACGCCCTCGCGCCGGGCGGCACGGCCACCATCCTGGGACTGATGCCCGAGGGCGAGCGGCTCAGCATCCCGGCGGATGCCCTGGTCTACGGTGACCGCGGGCTGCGCGGCGCCTACATGGGCGCCAGCAGGTTCCTCAGCGACGTTGAGGTGTACACCGACCACTACCGGGCGGGCCGCCTGGACCTCGAGGCCATGATCACCGCTGAGCTGCCGTTCGCGCGGATCAACGACGGCTTCGCACAGATGCCCGACCCGGGCACGATCCGGATCGTCCTCGCCGTCTCCGGGGAGCCGCCCGCCCGCCCGGCGTGAGAAACTGGCGGCCAAGTCGGCGAGCCCGTTCATGGAGATTCGATGGCGACGAAGGCAGTGATCGCGACCGCGTTCGGCGGCCCCGAGGTTCTGTCGGTGATCGATGTGCCGGTCCGCCAGCCGCAGGCCGGCGAGGTGCTGATCGAGGTGCGGGCGGCCGGCACGAATCCGGTCGACTACAAGCAGTTCAGCGGGGCGATGGGCCGCAATCCGGACAGCCTGCCGATTCACCCAGGCCGGGAAGCCGCCGGTGTGGTGACCGAAGTGGGCGACGGTGCGGAAGGCCCGGCCGGCGCCATTCACGCCGGCGATGAGGTGGTGGCGTTCCGGATCGCCGGCGGATACGCGGGCGAGGTCGTGGTGCCCGCCTCGGCCGTGGTCCCCAAGCCCACGACGCTCACGTTCGAGCAGGCGAGCGGCATGATGCTGACCGGCACGACCGCCGCGCACGCGCTGAAGGTCATACGGGTCAGCGCGGGCGACACGGTCCTGATCCACGGCGCCGCCGGCGGCGTCGGCCTGATGGCCATCCAGCTGGCGGCCGACGCCGGTGCGCGGGTGATCGGCACGGCGAGTGAGGGCAGCCATTCGTTGCTGCGCGAGTTCGGCGCCGAGCCCGTGGCCTACGGTCCCGGCCTGGAAGAGCGCATCCGCGCCCTAGCCCCCGGCGGAGTCGACGCGGCCTTCGACGCGGTCGGCGGTGACGAGGCCCTCGACACATCCCTGGCCGTTGCGGGTGACCGCGATCGCATCGTCACTGCCCTCGCAAGCCCCCGGGCCTTCGACGAGGGCATCAAGGTCATCGGCGGCGCACCAGGCGCCGACCCCGGAACCGAGGTCCGGGACCAAGCTCGCCTCGACCTCGTCCGGCTTGCCGACAACGGCAAGCTCCGCGTGGTCGTCGCGGCGGCCTACCCCCTGGCCGAAGCCGCCGCCGCGCTCCAGTCTCTGGCCACCGGCCACACCCACGGCAAGATCGTCCTCATCCCGTAGCGGGCAGCGGGGGCCGCGGAGCGGGGGAGCGGGGAAGCGGGTGGTCACGGCCAGGCCATGGCGACCCGCCCTGCCGGGCTGGCCTGCCGCATCGCGACCTCGTGGCACTTGCCGAACTGAGCGGTGGCGTAGCCGTTCAGCCTGAGCACCTCGGCGAGCGGGGCAGCCGCCTTGGGCCGTACCGAGTTGTTGCCCGGGGCCGCGGTGGCCAGGTCGGGCACCGACCCCATCCCGGCATGCGCTGCCACGGGCCGGGCTACTCGCGGGCGAGGATGATGCCTGTTTCGATCAATTCGGCGAGGCACTGCTGGGTCTGCGGATCGACGGCATAGACGACCGTGCCGACCATGCCGCGAGTGAGCAGCACCTTGTAGATGTTGCGGATGTGCCGCTCGTATTGCAGATCACTGACCGACCGCTTCTTGAAATCCGGGTCCCTGTTGGCCTCCCGCACGGTGATCGTGCGGCCATGGCGGGCGACCAGGTCGGGGCCGAGGATGACGCCGGACCAGTCGTACTCGAACCCCTGAGCCGTGTAAACGCAGCCGACCTGGTCGAAGCCGCCATCCATGGTGGCCCAGAGGGCACTGGGCGGGGCGCTGCCGACGGCCCGGTCGCCCTTGACGTTCCAGGGCCTGGCCCAGTCGCCGACGCACACGTCGCTGACGAGCGTGTCATCGGACCGGGGATCGCTCCACGGCCAGCAGAATCCGGCGGATATCCGTGCCGAGTAGCCTTCCGCGATCTTGCCTCGCAGGATGTGTTCCATCTCCCATGGCGACTCAGCGAGCGCGACCTCGAAATGGTCGTCGCCGGTCCATGCTTCCGGGCCGCCCGGTTCGAGGCCGAGCAGCCGCAGCACCCACCTTTCGTACTTCCGGCTGCCGCCGCACCGGAACTGTTCGTCGAGCGAAATGTGATGGACGCGCAGCCCCAGAGACGACGCGCGGGACTTGATGGCCTCGACGGTGCCGATCTCGCCGGGCTTCACCACCTGGTGCTCGTCGAGCAGGAAGACGGGCACCCGTGCGGCCGCGATGAGCTCGTCGACCTGCAGACGCCCCGTTCGCTGCGCGGCCCTGGTATACCGGTTTTCGGACGTTTCGCGGATGCGGTGGGCCTCGTCGCAGATCAGCACTTCAACGTCATTGGGCCGGGCATCCATAAAGCTGTTGAAGTACTTGAACAGGTTCTTGACCCGCGGCGCACCACGGCCCACGTACCGCCGCATCGTCTGCGTAAAGGACCGGGAGCCGGTGGCGTGCAGGGCCGAATAGCCTTGCCGGTACAGCTCGCCGAGCAGCGACAGAGCGATGACGCTTTTCCCGCTTCCCGGGCCGCCGGTGACGATGACCAGCTCCTTGGCATCCGAGCGCTGAGCCCTCCCGACCACGTGCAGGACGAGGTCGTGCGCCACCTTCTGCTCGTCGAGCAGGATGAACTGCTCACGGTCCTTGATCTCGGCCGCCGCCACCGTGAGCAGCTGCCTGGACGGGCGCACGGCACTGGTCAGCAGCCGGTCACCGGCTCCGGCGCCGCTGTCCGGCGCGAACTGATCGCGCAGATATTCCAGAAAGGCGCCCCGCCTGCTCTTGGTAAACAGCCTGGTTCTCTCGGTCGTAGCCAATCCGAACAGCTCGTCCACATCGAGGTCGGCCGCATTGTGGAGGTAGGCGACACCGCGTACCGCCTTGCTGTTCCCGTTCAGGGAAGCCACGAAGTCGGCGATGTAATCGCAATAACCCTGCACCTGCAGGAGCGGATGCTCGAGGAGGCGCTGCATTCCCGCTACCGTGACCAGCCGTTCGTCGTCTTCGTAGAGCTCGGCCTGGCTCCACTGCTTGAGCTCGACCACGACGTATGCGTCGCCGCCGGTGCGCCGGTCCGCGCCCGCAAGCACGACGTCGGCGCGCTTGCTGGTGAGCGGAAGCTGGTATTCGACGAGCATCTCGATCCCGCCGAGGCCGGCCTCCACGAGGTCATGAGCCAATACCGGCAGACTGCGCTGCCAGGATTTGCGCTCGGACTCTGACGGCGACCGCCCCGTCGTCACCCGCAGGTGGTCGGCGATTATTCCGGCGATCTGTCCTTCCATGGCCGAGTCCACCAGGGCCGCAGCGCAGACCCGCACGCCCGTCACGGATTTCCCCCAGGCAGCACGAAGAATTCGTGCGGGTGGGGGCGTGTCCGCGATCGATGAGCATCGGCGGAAGCCCGTCGGGCCGCATTTCCCTTGCGGGAAGCAGATTACCGGTGATTGTCAGTGCCTTCAGCGCATCGGCCGTTAAGTCGGCCCGTGGCCCGGCCCTGCGGGAGAGTAAGGTCTGCGCCGATGGAAGTTCTGCGCAAAGACGTGGTCGTCGTTGGCTTGGGAGGTTTCGGCTCCGGGGCGCTCTGGCGGCTCGCCCAGCGTGGGGTCGACGTTGCCGGGATCGAGCGGCACGGGATCGGGCATCACCTGGGCTCCTCGCACGGGGCGACCCGGCTGTTCCGGATTGCCTGCCAGGAACACCCGGGGCTGCCGGCAGTTGCGCTGAAATCCCTCGAGCTGTGGGCCGCCCTGGGGGAGCAGACCGGCCAGCAGCTCGTCCGCCAGAGCGGCTGCCTGACCACGGGTTCCCCGGACAGCGGCCCGCTGCGCGGCGCGATCGCCGCCGCCGCAGCGGCCGGGCTGCCGATCGTGGAGCTCAGCCACGAGGAGCTGGCCGCGCGCCAGCCGCAGTACGCGGGCCTGGCCCCGGGCGACGTCGCGGTCTGGGATCCGGGCGCGGGGATCTGCTATCCCGAGCGCAATGTCCGGGCGCAGGCCGAAGCGGCCCGGCACCTGGGCGCCGAGATCTACCCGCACACGATGGTCACCGGCATCGAGGCCGGCCCCGGCGGGGTCACCGTGCGCACGCCGACCGCCGAGTGGCGGGCCGAGCAGGTCGTCATCGCGGCGGGCGCGTGGCTTGGGACGCTGGTCCCGGGGCTGCCGCTGGCTCCCCGCCGGGCCCCGCTGTACTGGTTCCGGCCCCGCGACCCGCGCTCCGCCGACTTCACACTGGAGCGGTTTCCCTCGTTCATCTGGACCCGCCCGGACGGCGAGCACCTGTGGGGACACGGCTCCGCCGACGACTTCGGCGTCAAGATCGGCCTGCATCCCGCGCAGGAGGCCGCCAGGACCGCCATCGACCCGGAAGAGATGGACCGCTACATCCACACCGATACCGACATCGACGAGCTGGCCTCGTCTGTGGCGCGCGCCTTCCCCGGTCTCGAGCCGAGGCCCGCGAAGGTCATCCCGTGCATGGTCACCGACTCACCCGACGAGCAGTTCCTCGTCGGCCGTCTCGCCGACGAGCCACGCGTAGTCGTGGCGGGCGGCGACAGCGGGCACGGCTTCAAGCACGCCGCGGGCATCGGCGAGCTGCTGGCGCAGATCGTGACCGGCGAGCACCCGTACTGCACAGCAGACTTCATGGACCCGGCGCGCTTCTCCTGATCCGACGCCCCGCCCTGTCAGCGCAGGAGGCCCGCCGCGACGAAGGCCCGGTGGTAGATCTCCCGGACGACCTGCTGCTTGCGGGCGTTGTACTGCATGACGTGCTCTCCGCCTGCGTTCGCGATGGACGCTGCCTCGCGCTTGGCCGCGGCGTATCGGTCACGGTCTTCGGGATTGCCCCGCAGCCAGTCCCGGAAGATCCGCTGCCTGATGGGCTCGGGGCTGTCGAACCCGAAGACATGCAGATTGCACGAGGGCTCGTCCGCGCGCAGGCACCGGTGGCCGTACCACCACGGCTCGCGGATCGTCAGCCGGAACCCGGCCGCCTCCAGCGCCGGCACGTAGTCCCGCTCGCTGCCGGGGTCGGCGATCGTCAGGTCGATGTCGATGATGGGCTTGGCCGCCAGCCCCGGGACGGAGGTCGAGCCCACGTGGTCAAGCTGCAGCGCCCGCCAGCCCAGGGCATCCCGGATCCGGCCGGCGAGCTCGTCGTACTGCCGCGGCCACGAGGGGTCGGGGTCGGTTACCTCGATGCCAGTGGCCGGAGCCGCGCCAGCCACCCACGGACTCGCACCCGGCGGCGGCGGTGAGTCGTCGAACAGCACGATCTCGGCTCGGCTGGGCACCGCCGCAGTCTATTCCAGCGCCGCGAGGTCGGACGGATGGCCGAGGCCGTCGGCTTCAGGGCGCCTGGGCACACGCCGCGAGCTTGCCCGCTCGATGAGCTCGGCCCGCAGGACCACGTGGCGCGGCGGGAACTTCTCCCCGTCGAGCTTCGGCGATGGCCTGCAGGCCACCGATGGTCATGAGGTTGTTGGAGATGAGCAGGCCGTCTCGCGGCCGGCGCTGCCGGAGGAGCTGCCGGGTGGCCTGGTAGCCGCCGTCGGTCCGGAAGTTGCCGTAGGCAATGAGCGAGGGATCAAGCGTGCGGCCGGCGTCGCGCAGCGCCGCCCGGTACCCCGCCAGCCGGCTGGCCCCGGTCGTGGTCTCGACCGGGCCGACGACCAGCCCAACCCGGCGGCAGCCCTGGCCGATCAGGTGCAGCACCGCATCGTGAGCGGCCCGCTGGTTGTTGACCATGATGCTGTCGACCGGTGCTGCCGCCAGCCGCCGGTCGATGGTCACCACCGGGATGCCGCGCTCGAACAGCACCTCGATGCTGGTCTGCTTTGGCGAGGCTGGCGAAAGCAGCGTTCCGGCCATCTGCACGGACATCATCAGTTCCGGCGGCGAGCTGTACCTGTTCATGTACTTCGTGGTGGCCGTCAGCAGCGTGTGGTTCTTCCGCAGCCAGCTGACGAAGAGCGGCCGGTCGATGCTGTTCGGCGGAATCCTGCCGTTGATCGGCGGGGGGCTGATGCTCATCCTGTGTATCTACGGGATGACGACGGAGGCTGGCGTCTTGACGGGAGTGGCGCTCGGGATCATCGTCGCGACCTATGTCGCCGCGTTCATCATCGTGCGCACCGCCAGGTCCTTCCTGGAGGAGATACAGCGGCGCCGGGCGGCCGGCGTCAGCGGGCCAGAAGATGAGCCCGGGCGGGTGCCCGATGCATCAGGGATAAGTGACGCATAGCGGGGCACGTAAACAGCCGACACCATTATCCGGGCGCGGAGGGCAGAACACCGTATTGAGCTAGACATAGCCGGGAAATACCTCCACACTCGTGTGTCGTGAGCGTATCGGCTACCAGCCCCCACGGCCTGAGCCTGGCCATTTCCTACTGGCTGGCACTTGGTGTCCTAATAGTTCTTCTTGTCCTGCTCGCGTTTGTCGCGCGCACCGCCCGGAAGGCCCAGGGCGCGCAAGACGAGGGATCAGATAACCAATCCGGGAAGGCGAGCCCGTTCTGGTACGTGGTCCTCGGCGCGGACAACCGCGTGTCCACATCCAAGGTCCAGTTCGCTCTCTGGACCGTGGCACTGGCCTATGCCCTGCTCGTCATCGCCTTCCACGATGCGGTCTATCCGCCCGGGAGTCTCGATCCGCGATATCTGCTGCTGATCGGTTTCCCCGCGGG
>Ga0335073_10014060_pt1 | contig 11224 bp, 8 predicted proteins | sample Lox_Sample_22_FD_207093 | JGI IMG/M metagenome (GOLD analysis project Ga0335073, IMG submission 207093) | Soil microbial communities from Loxahatchee National Wildlife Refuge, Florida, United States - Lox_Sample_2.2 | ecosystem: Environmental > Terrestrial > Soil > Wetlands | place: USA: Florida... | reverse complement strand
AGCAGGTGGCTCTGTAACGTGCAAGGAGCTTTCGGGGAAGAATAGCTCGGGAGACTGAACACTAACAGGCATCTGGTGCATGCTTGTAGAGCTGTCGTTATTGTGATTGGCCTGCACAACTTCAGTGTGCCCAAAGGCTGTATCAGACGGAGTATCTGCGATCGGAGATGGGCCGGGTTGATCCAAATGCCATTGCGACACGGCGAAGGCTTCTCCTTCCGGGAATCGCGGATACGAGATTTCAGACCAATAAAACTGTGTTGGTCTGCTAGGAAAGTCATCCAATTGGTTGTTGCCCTGTGCGGCGACCATCTGAGAAATGCTATTTTCGAAATCTATGATACCTGCATCGAGATCTATGAGGCATGAAACGCTTTCGTTTGCGGAGGTTGGGCACGAGGTCGCTTGTTGATTGCTTTCAGCCTCAGAAGAGGCGCGGACGTCGCAAGGCTGACCTAACTCCAAATCTTGAACAGGACTTGAGAGGGGCTCCCGGGAGGAAGCAGAACTAGGATCAGAGTTGGAAGAATTTATACGCATGCTCCGTCGTAAAAGCTCTTCCATTGAGTCTTCCACGACCTGGCCTAGCAGTGTATGTACCTCGGCAAGCCACAGTTGCGCAGTCACTGGCGTACGGTCCAGTTGGGATAAGCGCTCGCGAAATAGTTGGCTTATCAGCTGAGGTGCATTGTGTGCTTCAATTTGTACAATGACGGACGATTTATCATCGGCATCTGGTGGATGTCAGCAAGGGCTATAAATCAAATAACAGGAGGATGCCTTACATGGGCTCAGGGGTCTAGGAGCGTCTGGGAACAGTATCTTGAAAATTAAGTACCAACACTGTTCCGTGCTCTTCCCAGTCCATTTCTTCTTCAGCTCTTTGACCTGACCATCTGTCATCCTCTCGGGGAACGGGCATGTTGTGGCCTTGCAGCTGATGAGTTGACGAGCATGTTCATCTAGTAAAATATCGGATTCAAACACTGCGAAGCAACGAGGGCAATAGTTCTCGGGTCGACGGTGAATGCGATAGAGGTGTTGCCTGCATGCTGTATTAGTCTTGGTTAAAGGATTAGTGGCAGAAGCTGGTAACTTACTTCAAGCGAGAGATATCTGTCAGAAAGCAACTTGTACAACCTCGGTAACACTTTTCCGTCACGTTCAATTCGGAATACCGACAGATATTGTATTTCGAATACGGACAAGCAAGTATTCGTTGCTGGGAGTCCCGTACCGGCGGATTCGGTCGGCGGCGCTTCCTGGGTTCTTCGTCACTGTCACCCTCATCTTCACTGAGTTCTTTGCCTTTGCCTTTGTCAACAGCCCGCCGCGCCGCCGAGGGGCCCGAACGTGCTCGAGGTTGCCCCGTAGCTTTTACGAACGTGGCACTGCTTGCACTTTTGCGTTTAGGCACAGCATGGCTTCTAACACCTGCGCTCCTAAGGCGAAGCAGTTCCGCAATAAGTTGATCCACAAACGTTCCTAGTAATTGACGCAGAGCACGCAGCTCTCCATGGTCGAAAGAGTTTTCTGTATCGACTCCACTACCTGGTACCAACGGTTCGAGGATGTCTGCAGCGTCGTGTAAGGATAAATCAGCCAGCTGCAATGTTAGGGGGCCCTTGGCTTTCTTGGAGGCGTCTTTTGTCATTCCCGCTGTTCTAATCTTGCTCAATCGCTGTGAGAGGCCTTTCATTTGTAGGCCAGCGTCTGGCTCGCGAGCCGACGTTTCTCGCATGGGAGGCGGAGTGCCTTGTTTCTGCAAGGTTGGAGGTTGTTCTTCTGGCAACGGAAATCTTCCTTGCACTATTGGCTGTTGTGCTTGAGACAAAGCCTCTGTTGCCAGCGATACAGCTTCACGTTCGCGTAATGCAGTTTCTCGCTCCCTAGATGCTGCTTCACGTTCGCGTAATGCAGCTTCTCGCTCCCGTACCACCACCTCTTTCTCTCGCAACGAGGCCTCTTGCAGCTGTGAGGCTACGTCATGTTCTCCTCGTGTGGCAGAGAGCTCTCTGGTTTTCAAGACTTGTCGAGATGCTTCGTGCTCCTCATGGCCTTCCGCAAGTAAATTTTTCAAACCCCTCTTCCCTTGGTCTTGCAGGGCATTGAGTGCTACTGTGAATTTCTCCAGCTCTTGCGCATGACGCCGATGTTGCTCGCTTAACGTTCTCTTCAAGTCTGCATTTCGTAATCGTTCTGCTTGCTCCATCTCCGTAGCACACTGCCTTAGCTTCGCAGCGGCCTGCTCCCCAAGTCGGCCGATTTCATCCCGTAAAAAGTCCTTCTCTCGTGTCAAATACTGCTTAATGGTCTGCGCAGTTTCAGCTTCCGAAACAGGCGTTTCTGAGATCGACGTCGATGTGGTCTGGACCTGTGAGCTGCTCTCAGGGAGACTGCGGTCAGGAAAGGAGGAATCACGTAAGTGAAGGATGCGCGTGTTGCTGGGAGGCGCCATTACCCCCGATGTTTGCACGGTCCATGGAACCAGCTCTGATGATTCTCCATCGACCACTTCTACAGCCCTAGCCTTAGCCTTCGAAGATGCAGCCGCCTGATTTTCTGGTGGGTCGGGGTAAGAAACCTCGACTGATTCGCCGGCGGCGAGTTCAGCTCTCGGCGGCTCGCTCCCAGGGAGCTCGAATCTGAATATGTGTGATGAATATGCAGGAACTTCTGGCGGCTTCTTCCCCCATGCGAGCCGTCTAGGTAATAGTGATTTCAGCCATTGTACCGAACTCGGTTTTGGAGGTTCGCCTGTCGGCCTAGGGTCCATAGAAATTCCCTCTTCCGGAACTGCCCCGAGCCTTTGGTAGGCCTCCGCCCATGCGACAAACGCTTCCGGGTTACTGGATGCAGCCTTGTATGTTGCTTTCAGTCTTTTCCGCGACCTTTTGGCCTTGTCTTTGATATCGGTTTTGACCATTTTTCGAGCCTCTTTAACCTTTTCTTCGAGCTCCTTCCGCGATCGTTTTTCAGCTTTCCTTTGTTCCTTGGGAGACATATTCTGTCTCAACTTGTCCATTGAAAAGGATTTGTATTGTTGAGAAGGCGGATTGACGATATTAGGAACTGTTATCGCGTCGTACAAGCCGGATGGGCTTTTGTCGACCCTAGAAGCCGGCGCAAGTAGGGCTTCTTGCTTTCTGTCCGCAGAACTGAAGCTGCAGTGTCTGTCTAGTCGATTTATCTCGTCATCTTGAACATGTTGATGGGGTATTGGGTCAGGCGAAGGACGATGGCGTCGACGAGCACCGTTCACGTTTTGCCTTGGAGTAGTGTATATCTCGTCTTTTATATCAGCATAATTACGCCGCGTTGTTCGTCCATTTCGCAGCAACCTCTGCTGTTGATTAGCCAGCTTCAGAGCAACTCTCAGGTCCTGGTCGCTGGACTGAGAATGCAGCTGGAAGCGTGCGCGTATGGCGTTGTGTTCGCCAGAGAGTGTAGCAGCCATGATTTGGAGTCTCTTGCGGCTCGACGACCCGAACGCGCCTGCGAGTTTGAGGACGAGCAAAGCAGGGTACTGATCGTACTGCCCGCAGGCTCAAATGGTCCATGGTGAAGGCCATACTGGATGTTGACGACATCGCACAGCGGTTCAATTCTCGCGAGGCTGCTGGCTTTGAAGAGCCTGAAAGCCTGAGTCAATGCAGTGACGTGCTGGCGTTCTACTGGCGGCCAACCAGAAGTGCGAGGACCCTGGTGCAACGGCAAAGCTACTGCAAGAAGCAACGCCCGAACCCGAATCGATCCAGGCCCACATACGTAGCAAAGGGATTGGGATGCTGCGAATAAAGTAGTCAAGGTACTGTGAACAAGCACAATTCGGAGACGCGTACACCCCTGTATCGCAGCAGATCATCACAGCTGTAGGCACCTCTGTTGTGGTGAAGACGGGGGGATATTGCCCCACAGAAAATACGGGGAAGCGGCCTGCATCTCGCCCATATTTTCTTTCGTAATCCAGACATAGCCACGTCATGTCCTCACCTTCAATTTGCCAGCCATAACGCCCAAATTTTCTCTTTGCATTCACCCTCGCTCTGTTTGATAACGGCACTCCTTGGGACCCTCGTCTTCGGCATTTTCCCACCTTCTTTCTTCAAGTCCTCCGGCAGCTCTCTTGCCTTGGGGAAGTTCTGGGCTAGAGCCGTCAGTCTGTTGCGCGCAGCAGACAGGTATGCATGTCCTGGTTGTGGAAGCACTGCTTATTGCTATCTATTCTACCTCGGGGACGAGCAAACACTTATAGACATAGGAAATATGACTGTCAGATCGTCCTACCTATTCCATTACATTCAGCTGGTCCTTCCTCAGCTGAACTGTCCCTGTACAGCTGAACTGTGCGAACTTACGAGCGTACGAATCTGCGAATAGCAACCGAAACGCGGCCTTTTCGCAACACCGAGAATGTTCAGGTGGACCAGCTTTGTGGAGTCGGGATAGTTCTTCATCCATGTTGATGTGTTGATGCCAGTTCCATTTGCCTCAGACCCACCAAAGATGGGAGAGGCATCTACCAATACCTTTTGGAGAGCGAGCTTGGCAAGTGAGACAGACTACGGCCCGTTGCCAGCCCGCGGACTGAAATGGGCGAAGCAAGAGCAGATAGCGTCAGAGTCTAAAAGGGCAAAAGCAAAATGCCCACATTTTTGAGAAGTGAGATGAGGCAGAAAGACAGGCTTATAGCAATGGAATCCCTAAGCAAGATGTTGAACGGCTATCTGACAAATCCTTTTGGCCCAGGAAGTCAGCTTACCAGTTTTATTGTTCTATCATGAAGGCTATTTGGAAGTGCAGACGTCTCCGCGCACGACCCGCCGAAAGACGGGCCTGATCGACCAGTGATGCATGACCCGGGGCAGATTCTGCTGATCTCGGGCGCTCAAAGAAGCATTTCCCCGGGCAGGTTTCAGCAGTATTCATGATTATCTATGGTACAGTTCTCTCGTAAACCTCATTCATAGCTCCAAGATCCGCCTCTAGCTAAGAGTAGCTTGCCATTCAAACATGAAATCTTGCATCTTAGCCTTCGCTAATTGATCTGCCGCCCTTTCAGCTTCCTTTTCTGGCTCTCTGACTTTGATTCGCGCCTCCTGCTCTGTAGCTTTGTCTATTGCCTTCTTGATCGCATCTATATTTGCAAATCTAGTATTGGGATCTATACCCGCTTGCGAGTCTTTAGGCCGCAGAACTCCTCAATCTGTGATTCTAGACTGTGTATCTTGCTCTCGCATACTGTACTCTGCACTGCGGGCTGTTCAATTCACTCACCGCTTTCTCCAAGATCGCCCATGTCTCCCTCTTTGTCGCATGACGATTACCCAAGCTCTGGATCATATTTTATACGTCGCGGTGGAATTTGGCGTCGCAAGAATACCAATGTCGTCGAATTTCACGTGGATTGGGCTTGACGGGTTGGTTAAGACTTTGTTTTTGGCTTGCGATGATTGGAGTCCTTTTTATGGGTTCCACGAGTAAATACCAGAGGCTCCCCATTCTCTCTTGATTATTTTGGGTGTAAGACCTTCCTCGCGGGCTAGATAGTAGCACTTAAGAAAGCAATGCTTCTTTTGTCAGACGGAATAGGTATACTACAGCCTTCTGCCCGCGGTGCGGCAGTGCACAGCGATACTGACCAGGCAACCTCGTACCATTCAGCCGGCACCAACACTGCTGAATGATAGGATACGGCTCGGCTATACTGATAGGAAGGTTCGTATTTCAGCTAGAACGACAATAGCTGAAAACGCGCCACCAATTCACCTAGTGGCAACGCCAGGTAGAGATGGCTGAATATCTAGGAGATATAAGGAAGCTGGTATTCCTGCCATCTAGATGGGAGCAATCAGATCAATACGTTCATTTCAGACCCAACCTCTGACTCACCCCGGAAAAGTCTGACATCTTTCCTTTGAAGATGATGACTGGACGAATTAACCGACCAATGGCAGATATAGTCTCTACCACAGACACACATTCATGATCCTGCGGTGCTGAATGTAAGCGCGCTGCTTTTTAGAGTCTCCAAGGACCATTGAATTCGTACTGTACAAATACCCAATGCAGTGCCAGCTTCATCTATATTCCATGTATGCTCCGCGCGTAATTTTTGGTGCGTCGAACACGATCAATACGATCATAGAACTCTTGGAATTGATCTGGCTGTGCACCATTGACTCATGCGGCCTCAATTGGTCGACCAATAACTCACTTGGCGTGGGGATTGCGTTGTACATGTACTTTTGTACCCAAGCCTCTCCCAGCTGCTCGATGTCGCCGTTCATGCGAGGGATTTGGGCGGCCATTTCTCGTACGCGTGTGAGGGAGCATATCCTTGCAGATTTTTGGCGGGGTTGGAATTTTTATCAAGACTTTTGCAACGCACAATACGTCAAGTCTGTCATTGATTTCTCACCTCCACTCGTCTGGCCGGGAACCATTTGGGGGCATCATAACACCACTGTATGTCACCCAACACCGTAAGCGATAAATGCCCATAAGAACCGTTCTACCATATTCTGGAGAGTCTTTGGTGATGCTACGACAACTAATCCTAACCTAACTAACTACTAACCCTAGCCGTGTGCTGTACAATTTTGAGGTTCCTCGGCTGAGGTGGTATGGATAATTTGCCGCAGAATCTTAGGGTGGGTGCGGTAGGGTGCCCCCGGAGATTGAGGCGCTAACTTCCTCTTGGCTTGATTTACTATTCGCCAAATGTAGAACCAAAAGGGTTGACTCATAAAAATGGCCACCGCACTGAATGCATATATCGACAGTACCTAAATTCGGTCTTGTTCAAGACAGCAATAGGTAGAAAGAGCAGTAAAGGTCCGCAACTAGGAGAGTGATATTCACCATTTGTCGCGATGCGCTCAGAGGGGAACGTGTACAATCCGGTGCCAGAGCGAATGCCCAAAGCTCGAAATGCCGACGAATTTGCTCGGATAGAGCTTAGGTTAGTGGCTTATCAAGTGTGATACGGGAGGGTGAACTTACATACAAAAGGGCCATTGTACGAGCTTGTGATATCCGACTTCACAGAAGCTTCATCCTCCCGCCTAATCCGCGTATTGGGCGCGACAACCCAATTCGTGTCACTTACGCTGACGTCGGATACTCGCCCAACATTTCTGGAGAACAACATGGCAAAGTCGAGGGAGAAGTGCCCACCCTACTTTGGTGTACGTATCCTGTTTAATCGGCGATGATACTTTGGATTTTGCAAATCATTCCCCCCGTTTCTTTGTTGCCTATTTCTAGTAATCTCAGTCAAGATCGCTGATTATATGCCCTGCGGCCTTTCCAGGTGGTGGCCAATTCGGTGGCCGCTATCAGTCCATAGCTTACGATAAGCTCGCGAAGAAACACCAAGTCCGCCTTCTAGCTATTGACAGACCTGGTATCGGAGGTACGGAATCTGTTCCTCTTGACCAGAGGATCACGACGTGGCTTGACATGGTATCGGCCTTACTTGACCATGTCAAAATCAAGCATGTCCACTTTGCTTCGCATAGTGCTGGAACTATTTTCGTCCTCAACACCCTTCTACATTTGAGACATCTACTTCACCCAGTTCGACCATATGTCGCCCTCTTCGGACCCTGGGTCCCGCCATCGATTTCTGGTAAGTGGACCATGACAACTGTCGGCAAGTTGCCGCAGTCATGGATTGGTAAATGGCATCATATTGCCAGATTCATTAACAACAACGTCGCGCCCGTTATCGCTGCAAGTGGCGTACCCATTACCAAGGCCTCCAAGGTCTCAATAGCGTCTATGTCCGAGTCGAAAGCCAAGACTGCGGACGCGGCGCGGACAGCGCATGAAAAGTCGCTGTGGAAGAAAGCCTCAGAGTCTGTAATCACCAACTTCATCTTCGCAGAAAACATCGAAGGTGCCAGTCAGGAAGCATTGCTGTGCTTACAGAAATGCAACGTCAAATGGGGCGACTGGGATACAATTGATGATGCGGTCTTGAAGATTGCAACAAACGAGAAGTCTCGCCTGGGCGATGACGGGGACACCGCGCGGCGGAAGCTCAAGATCCAAATATTCTTTGCCGAGGACGACGAGATGGTTGGCAAGGGCGGGCAGGCGTATCTGGAAGAATGCTTCGCAAAGGCGAATGTTACAGATTATCTCGACTTCCACAGCGAGGTAGTGCCCGGCACTGACCATAACGAAGTGCTGAGAGCCTCCAAGGGGGCAGTTGGGAAGGTCATGCGAGAGATTGGAAATACGAACGAGGAACAAGCTGAGCTTATAACGTTGAAGACTTTGCTCGATTCACCAATGACACCCAGAAGCGAGACGACCTGTTATTCTGGGCACGCATAAACAGAACACGGTCCTGGACACTTTCTCAGTCGTTTACTGCCTTCAAAATATTCGGTGGCGAGGATCATGAAGCAGTGAGGCGATCAAGAGGCTGCCGGCACAATTTCGGGGAGCCGGTTGTGGGAACAAGTTTGTTCCTCCGACAAGGATCTTGGCCAAGGCCAAAGCAGCCAAGGACTCTGCCTGGCCCATTTCCAACACTAAAGAAGTACATGGGTAGCGAAGGATGACGTATTCCAACGCTACAGTATCTTATATGTACTGTCCTAACGAGCCTGATGGTTGTTTAGGTGCGGCTCTCAAGCCTTGCAGCATCAGTTGATCGGGCGGTGCTAACTAAGATCCACACCATACTTGGAGCCTGCAGCCTGCAGCCTGACTGCGCCTCAAAGCGGAACATGAGATAAGGATCCAACTGGCCATTATAGCTTCCTTCTCTTCGTGCAGCTCCCCCCAAAGCAACTACTCAACTACACCTACTCCTTCCAAAGCAACAGCACCTTCGCATACCCAGCGTCACTTGAACACTCATCATCTCGAATCCACCTCGTCTAAAATGTGCTTCGGAGACTCTGGTGGCGGGACTGTCATCGTCCGAAAGCGACACAATGCGCCCCGACGGCACAGCACTTATACCTCAGAACCGAAACGTGCAACTTACAGGAAGGTTGAAACCCGCACCTACCGTACATCTCAGAGCCCAAGTTATCCGAACCACTACCACCAAAGCAGTGATGGACGAAGAAGCACTAGTAGAGTGGTGACGGAGAGGCGATCGATAATTCGATGAAATGTAGAGCAGTGGGAAGAAAAGATATTCTGATGATATAAGAGTGCTCTTGCCAGCATCGGATTCTCTTATTTCAGCGTTGCACTTAGTCATGTTGCTGGTACTCGTCGACTGTTCTATCGGTGTGAGCAGCCGCATTTTTTGCTTCCCCAAGAATGCGCTTCAGAGATGTAATGGGACGTTTTCATAGAGTAATATTCTTTACGATCCAATAACTTCATCAATGTCCTGTCGATCAAGATTGCATTCCGGCCACAGCCAGTTCTCTCCATTCCGGCCCCCATTGGATGGCGGGGCAGTATAATACGTCATAGAACAGCATCATTTGTCCCTCCTTTGCGACACCTTAAACTTGGCCATTTCAAGAAACTCAGATCCCAAGCAATTCCACTGCATCTTTATCGCAACCTGCCCGCTAAAGCAAACTCTGTTTGAACCTCGTTGTAAGTTGAATAGTCTGCGCCGTCCCCGTCGTCGCTTCGCTTTAAGCTGTATATAGCCGTGGTGTCGTGGGCCTCTGCAAGGGAACTCCGGAAGACGACGGACGCAGGTTAGTTGAATATGCTAATGTGCCTTTGTAGAGCAGATAACTCATTCACATAGCATATCTTCAAGATGTAGGTTAACTAGGATCAATCATTCTGAGCTTCTTCCAAAACTTTTTGGTTGCCTTCCGTTTTTAAATCTGCATCAGCCCTTCTGACAAGTCTTTTTGGTAGGAATCGCGCACTCTCGATCCGCTCACGAAAGAAGGATGACCGACACAAGGAGCCTTCTAAACATCACTTCTCTATCGCAACCCTACGCGGCGTTCAGCAGGCGGAGCTCTCGAAGAAGCTCTTCAAGATCATCAAGACCGAAAACCACGCAATTGACGCCTACGAAACCGCCGGCCGAGAACGCCTGTCAATTGCCTCTCAACTTTCCGACTGGGGCGAGTCGACCAACGATGATTCCATCTCCGACATCTCCGACAAGCTCGGCGTGCTCATGTCGGAAATTGGGGAGCAAGAAGACCTGTTTGCACAGAATCTAGAAGACTACAGAGCCATCTTGAAGCAAATTAGAAACACCGAGAGCAGTGTACAGCCGAGTCGCGACAACAAGGCCAAGATCAGCGACGAGATCCAAAAGCTAAAGTACAAGGAGCCTACAAGTCCGAAGCTAGTAACGCTGGAGCAAGAGCTGGTTAGAGCAGAGGCGCAGAACCTCGTCGCGGAGGCACAGTTAACAAACATCGTAAGCGTCATGGGCCTTCTCATCAACGCCTTTATGGCTAACAATTTGGACAGACACGAGCAAAGTTGAAGGAAGCGTAAGGCCACTTCTTCAGATTTACCCCTTCAATGCCCTCCCCTTGACTGCATCTTTCTAACTATTGCACAGCTACGACCTACACTTCGCAGCGACGATCGAGCGCGCCGAAAAGCAAATCATCCTGGCCAAATACGGCCGTCGCCTGCTCAACTACCTCGATGACACCCCCGTCGTCCCTGGTGACGTGCGCCAGCCCTTCGCCCACGCCCACGATGCCCGGCAAGTGTTGACCGACGCGGAACAAGAACTGCAGATGTGGCAGCCAAACTTGGAGCCGGTGCACATGCACGGCGGCTTGGGCGCCAATCTCATGCCAAACGAGGAGACAAGCACCGTGGCCGGTACATCAGAGGTGGGAACGGAGATGCCACATGGCCACTCGACCAAGAGCGAAGCTGACCACGGGGCCCCGGCGCTGCATCAGAAGGCTGGAGAAGGGGAGCATTTGGAGGCTGCGATATGAGCTTGCCATGGCCGCGAAAAACGGCCGCGGCCTTCCAATGACAGTCAACAAAGCCAATAATGACGCCGATTACGATGCAAATGGACGAGGAAAACATGAAAGGGCTGATAGGATGGCGTGAGGAAGATCTTTAATGACTTCATTTTCGGGGGCTGTGTATGAAAAATCATCGCTTTCTCTAGTTCCAATGCAATGCAATGCAATATTCTCTCCCACATCACATCATGAGCTACGCAATGGTTCTGTTCAAAACCAAATGCGCATAACTGTACTTTTTTGGCCTCATAGGTTAAAGTCGAATTTCTCCT
>Ga0335073_10014058_pt1 | contig 11224 bp, 10 predicted proteins | sample Lox_Sample_22_FD_207093 | JGI IMG/M metagenome (GOLD analysis project Ga0335073, IMG submission 207093) | Soil microbial communities from Loxahatchee National Wildlife Refuge, Florida, United States - Lox_Sample_2.2 | ecosystem: Environmental > Terrestrial > Soil > Wetlands | place: USA... | reverse complement strand
TCGCCGGTGAGATCGAGGATGCCGCCGAGCGGTGTGGCCGCCGCACCGCACTCGCGCGCGATCGTGCCGTCGATCGCGTCGAACCCGGCGCTAAGCGCGAGCATCGCGATTCCCGCCATCGTCGCCTCGTGTGCGAACGCGATGCCTGCGAATGTGCCGAGCACGACACCCGCGATCGTTGCACCGTTCGCGCTGATGCCCGCGTTGGAGAGCGTACGCGCCGCGCCGGACTGTAGTCGGCGAACCTCAGGATGCGCTCCAAGCAGAGTATCGAGCATCAGTCGGCGACCGACACTTCCGCCAGTTCTTCGAGCTTCATGCCACGCGTCTCGGGCGCTAGCAGCATCACGAGGATCGCGCCGATCACCGGTCCGATCGCGACTACGGCCACAGCGTTGCCGAGTCCGCCGAGCGGTTTCGAGAGTTCGCCGATTATGAAGGGCGCAGAGATCGCCGTGATCTGTCCGAGTAGCTGTACCGTCATGCTGTAAGAGGTCGCGCGAATTTCGGTCGGGAAAAGCTCAGCCGAATAAGTCGCCGTCGCCGTGCGCGCGCCCTGGAAGAAGAACACCGTCGCGACCATCGAGGCCAGCATCGCGGCGTGCGTGCTGGTTTGGAACAGCAGGTAAATCGTGATCGCGCCGAGCACGTAGGACGTTGCGGTCGTGACTTTGCGTCCGACACGATCGAGCGCCCATCCTGCGAGCCAGTGCCCCGCCGTTCCGATGATGTAAGCGAGCACGACCGCGCGGCCGATGTCGGTCGAAGTCCAATGATGGTCGCGCTTGGCGTAGAGGCTGAAGAACGTGACCGCCGGCGCGCCGACGAGCATCACGCAATTCCAGAGCATCGCGACCAGGATGAGTCGTCCGCGGAACGGGCCGCGAAACGGCTCGATCGCCTGACGCAGCATCGAGAGCCGCGAACCGCCTTGGGGCGCAGCCTGTTTCATCGCCTCGAACCTGGCGGTCTCCTTCAGATTGCGGCGCAGAAACGCGACCAAAAGCAGTGGCAGGATTCCAATGAAGTACATCCCACGCCAGCCGAATCCGGAATCGGCAACTTTGCCGTAAAGGAATCCACCCGCGACGACACCAAGCAGCCCGACCATGTTAAGCCCGGCAATTCCGCGCCCGCGCGCATCGTCGGGAAACTCCTCGCTGATCATGATCGTCGCGACGCCAAATTCGGCGGACAGGAAAATCTGCGCGCAGCTCTGGAAAATCGTAAAGCTCCAGAGCCCCTGCGAGAGCGCGGTGAAGAGCGTGAACAGCGTGTAGAATAAAACCGTGATATTGACGATCGCCTTGCGCCCGAACCGGTCCGAGAGCATCACCACGAAGAACGCGAGCATCCCGCCAAAGCGCACGATCGAAGCCATCAGCCCGACCGCGCGATCGTCCATGTGAAACGTGCGCGCGATGTCCGGGGTGCAAAGATGAAAAATCGTTACGTCGTAGCCTTCGAAGATCGTCACCGTCATCAGGAGCCCGAACAGGACTCGCAGGTAGGCGGTCGAGCGCGGCGTAAACGCGACCGACGATCCGGGAACTGCTGGCGAAGAGGGATTGTCTCGAACTGCTTCCAAACGGATTATCTCACTCAAGGTCAAACGTCCCAGAGGCGAATCTAGTTAGCAAGCATGAGATTCAAGCCGACCCGGCGCGAGCGCGAACGATTCATCGGCATGATTGACGTTTGGCGCAGCGCGTCGGTCGCGGGCGTCGCCGCGATCCTGATTATCATCGGCGCGATTCCGGCGCGCGCAGTCGAGCCACTGCAGTTCGAGCCGGCTGACTTCCTGATTCTCTCGGCCGACGGCAGTCAGCAGCTCGGCCTTTGCTCGTTTCGAATGAAGAAGACCCGCTACGGCGCCACGATTCATGGCCTCAGCCGCTACAACAGCGGCGAGAGCGACGACGAAACAGTGTCGCTCGCGATCCCCAGGGACGGCAGCGTGCCGCGGCCGGTCGACTTCGAGCACGCGTTCTATGATTCGAACCGCAGGGCGACTCTCGAAGTGAATGCGAACTTCATAACCGGCCGGGCCCATTGCGCCGACTATCGCCCCGAGAGCGCCTACGACGAGACCACCACGCTCAGCTTCCCAGATGATACGTGGGCGGGCGCAAGTGTCGTCATTCCGATTCAACGCCTGCTTCGCTCCGGCGCGACCGCGACAGGCAAGCTGCACTTCTTTACCTGCACACCCGGGCCGAAGGTCTACGAAGTCGATATCGAGCCTGACAGCGCCCGATCGCAATGGCCGTATTATCGAGGCGATCTCGTCAAGGTCGATGTGCGGCCGTACTTTGGCCTGTTCGACGTGCTGGTGCGCGCCTTCGTTCCTGATCTGAAGTCCTGGTTCGATCCAACCAGCAACTGGGACTTCGTTGGCGCGCAGATGACGCGTTACTTCAAAGGTCCCGCGATCATAATGGTAAAGGCGCCGCCCGGCGCGCGAAGGACTTCGACGCTGCCAAAGGACGACGCGATGCTGGGCATCGCGCCCAGAAAATCAAACTCGAACTAGAAGTGGACTATGCCTTCGCCGTCGGGATGACGCACCTTGGACGGCTTGGGCTTGCGATACTGGAAGGTGGTATTGCACGTGGGGCAGAAACCTTCCGGTTGTGTCTGACCGCCGCGGCGAATCAGGCGGGTGTTGCGCACGACGCCATCGCTGCACAGATGGCTCGCGACGGGGAAATCATAAACGGTGCGGACAATGCCACTCATTTCTCAGCCAATGCTCCCTCTTGCGGTTGGTCCCGTCACCGGTTGTCCGTTCCACTCAGGAATTTCGAGCCGCACACGGAAAAAAACACCTTAATCGTTTCGCACACTCGATCAATGTTTTTGACCATCGATCGATGAAATTTTCTTGACGCCTCACTCGCGGTGACCGCGGCGTTTGGCAGAGGCCATCGATCGAGAAGACGAAGTGTCGCCGGAAACGATTCGCGCGTCGGCACGCTCTTCCGAAATTTTTTCTTCTTGCCGCTCGCGCGCGCCGTGCTCGGCATGCAGCGCAGCCTGAAGATCGCAGCCGAGCAAAACGGCGAGCTGCTGAACAGCCGCGCCAACCTCAACGGCCGCAGGCGATATCGCAATCGGTTTCACAAACTTCGCATCGGGGGACCCGACGCCAAGCCGCTCGGCTCGTTGCCGTCACCCGGATATCCAGAATGACATTCAAATGCGATGCCATCGCGACAGCCGTCAAATTTGAGCCAACGCGGCGCTCACACTCCGCCTCGTCCCGAAACGAGGCAGTAGTTTTTCGCGCGCGCGCCGGGAAATCGACTACGACGGCCGGCGCGGAATCAGGATATGCCGCCGCAGGACCATCACTTCCTCGCTGCGCTGATTGAGCCCGCGCGTCTCGACGTAGAGCACACCGCGGTCGGCCTTGGACTTCGACGGCGTAACAGAGAGCACCTTGGACTCGGCGTAGAGCGTGTCCCCCGCGAAGGTTGGTGCCGCGTGCCGCACCGATTCGTAGTCGAGCGCCGCGATCGCGCTTTCGCTGGTGTCCTTCACGCTCATCCCGACCACCGTCGAGAGCACGAGCAGTCCATTCACCAGCGGTTGGCCGTGCTGCGATTTCGCTGCGTATGCCGCATCGAAGTGGATCGGGTTCGTGTTCATCGTCATGAGCGTGAACCAGGTGTTGTCGAACTCGGTGATCGTGCGGCCGGGCCAATGCTTGAAGACCTGGCCGACAGTGTAGTCTTCGAGATATCGAGGCATCGTCAACGGCGCCGCTCGCGGGCGCATCCAGAGCCCGATTATCCGATGCGTTCCGGAGTTTCAAACGCTCGCGCGCTTGAGACGGCGCAAACCTATGGTACGTTTGGGTTCCCGATGAACCGCCCGATCAAAAAACTGCTCGTCGCAAATCGCGGCGAGATCGCTCTCAGGATTATCCGCAGCGCGCGGATGCTCGGTATCGCGACAGTCGCGGTTTATTCGGAGGCCGACGCGCGTAGCCTCCATGTTGGCGCGGCTGACGAGTCTCGCCTCATCGGCCCGCCCGAAGCGGCGAAGAGCTATCTCAATATCGACGCGATAATCGCCGCGGCTCGCGCGACCGGCGCCGACGCGATTCATCCCGGCTATGGCTTCCTCTCCGAGCGCCCGGAGTTCGCACGCGCCGTGCGCGAGGCTGGGATCACGTTCGTCGGTCCCAAGCCCGATGTGATGGCGGCACTTGGCGACAAGGTCGCGGCGCGGCGTATCGCAGTCGCGGCAGGTGTGCCGGTCGTGCCGGGTATCGAGACAGCGGATTTCGATCCGGCGCGCGAGTTTGCCGCAAAAGCGGGCTATCCGATTCTCGTCAAGGCCGCCGCGGGCGGTGGGGGGCGCGGGATGCGGGTCGTGAGCGGCGCAGAGAATCTCGAAGGCGCGCTCGAGGCTGCCTCGCGCGAGGCGCTGGCCGCATTCGGCGACGGCCGCGTCTTCATCGAAAAATACCTGGCGCGCCCGCGTCACGTCGAGATTCAGATCATCGGCGACGAGCATGGCAACGTCGTCGCGCTCGGCGAGCGTGAGTGTTCGATTCAGCGCCGCCATCAGAAGATTATCGAGGAGTCGCCCGCGCCGGGTCTTCCTGATGCGCTAGGCGAAAAGATGATCGCGGCGGCGCTCAACCTCGCGCGCGCGGCAGGATACACCAACGCCGGCACCGCGGAATTCCTGGTCGACGGCGACAGCTTCTACTTTCTCGAAATTAATGCGCGGCTCCAGGTCGAACATCCGGTGACCGAGCTGCGCTTCGGATGCGATCTGGTCGCCGCGCAGCTCGCGATCGCAAGCGGCGGCACTCTGCCCGAGCCCGAGGAGCCGCGCGGCGCCGCGATCGAATGCCGCATCTACGCTGAAGACGCCGAGCACGATTTTCGTCCCGCAACCGGCACTGTTCTCCATCTGCGCGTGCCGAGCGGGCCGGGCGTGCGCTTCGACTCACATATGGCGGCAGGCGCGGAGGTCAGCGCCTACTACGATGGGATGCTCGGCAAACTGGTCTGCTACGGTGAGGATCGCGAGCAGGCGCGACGCCGAATGGTCACCGCGCTCGACGAATTTGCTCTCATCGGTGTGACCAACACGGCGGCTTATCTGCGCGCGATCGTCGGCAGCGAGCCGTATCGCGAAGCTGATCTGTCGACGCGATTCATCGAAGAGCACTTCGCGAGCTGGAAGCCCTCGCGCGAGGACGACGACGCCGCGCTGGTCGCAGCCGCGATGGTGGCGGCGGGCGCGCTGGGTGTATCGGCAGATTCATCGCGAGCCAGCAACGGCGACGGCCGCAAGATCGGTGATCGCTCGCCATGGGCGGAACTCGCGGGCTTCGAGCTCTGGAAAGGCGCGCGATGAAACTCCGCCTCGAGGGCATGACCTCGGAGCTCGACGTCGAGCTGATCGCGCGTGAGGGCGACACGATTCGCGTGCGCGCCGGCGATCGCGAGATCGTCGCGGAATCGCAGCGACTCGCAGGCGGCGGCATCCTCCTGACGATCGGCGGCAAACGCTTCGCCGTGGCCGGCGCAAAACGCAACTCCTCCATTCTCGTCGCAGTCGGTCCGCGCAATTTCGAGTTCAAGCAAGCCGAGCAAGGCGCGCGCCGCCGTCATGGCGGCCTCGCGGCCGCGGAAATCACCGCGCCGATGCCGGGCAAGGTCCTCAAGATCCTCGTCAAACAAGGCGACGGCGTCGAACCAGGCCAACCGCTGGTCGTAATCGAAGCAATGAAAATGGAAACCACGCTAGGCGCAGAAAGCGCCGCAATCGTCGGCCAGGTGTGCGTAGAACCCGGTCAAATGGTCGATCATGGTGCAGTGCTAATCGAGCTACGCCCCGCGGCCGTCTCTGAACAAAAATAGTGGCGCCCCGCCTCATTACTTTTTCGGAAACTCACAGCGCGCCGAGGTATCTTAGGCCGCCGATGAAAACTGCGTAGGCGGCGCCACCGATCATCAGCGTGGGGGTGCCTAGTTCGGAGTCGCGGAGATTGATGAAGAGTATCGCGGCCGAAGCGAGTGCGATTCCCGCGCCCAGGAACTCCGCGTGCGTCAGGCTCCACGGGGTGAATGAGAGGCCGAGCGCGACCGGGATACACGACTGAAAAACCATCGCCCCCGTGATATTCGCCAGCGCCAGGTGATCTTTCTTTTGCCGAATCCAGATTACCGAGTTGTATTTCTCGGGCAGCTCGGTCGCGAGCGGACTCAGAATGAGCGACAGGATTCCCGGGTTCAGGCTCATCCGCTCCGAGAAGAGGATTACCTGGTCGACGAACTGCGTCGCGCCGAGCAGAATCAGTCCGACGCCGCCAATTACCTGGATCGCCGTGGCGAAGCCGCGCGGATTTAAGGGATCGCCTCGCAGCAGGCTCTCGACGTAGAGACCGTGCTCGACTTCGGCATCAACGGCGCGCTTAAGCCGCAGCATCACCGTCGAGTACGTTGCGTAGACGCCGAGCAGTGCGAATGCGAGCAGATGGCGCGCGATGACCCCGAGGTTCATGCCTCCCGCAATGACCAGCAGCAAAAAGACCGGCAAGAAAAACGACAGATCGCGCCGCGCGTCGAGGCGACTGACCCGCAGAGCGATTCGGCCGCGACGATGGCGAAAAATAAGCGCAGCCGAACCCATCACAAAGAGCGCGACCGTCGAGAGCATCAGCGGAGCGCCAACTATCGCGCCGACGCCAACGGCTTGGTGAGCCTCCGACCCGTTGCGCCCGGTCAAAAGCGCGACCGCCGGGATAAATGTCTCGGGCAGCGCCGTCCCGACCGCGGCAAGCAAGCTGCCGACGGCGGCCTCGGCGACGCCGAGCTTGTGCCCTGCCCACTCAACGCCGTTGGTAAAAAGCTCAGACCCGGCGAGGATGATCAGGAAACTGGCCGCCAGTATCAGTCCATGCTCCAGCAAAAAAACTCCGCGCGCGTCCGGAAAATCCGCCCGAGAATAGGTCGTCCCCGGCTTTGATACTAGCTGACACGCGTGAAACCGGATCGAATCCAATAAACATGCAGCCAAAACGACTTTGGATGCATATATTTCAGATCGCGGATGTGTCCCGGACTGGCGTGGTGCTGCCTTGACTCGCACCGGAGCGATGCATAAATTTTGGAATTCGGCGCACCTTGCTTGTCTTTTCAATTTCGTCTGTATAAATGAGGCTACCTATCCCCGGTCCGGAGCCGCGTGATTGAGCGGGTTCGTGTGCGTTCGATCGGAGTGTCCGATCAGTATGGAAGACTAAGCGAATGAAGCAGAAGTACGAAGGAAAGGACTTACAGGGGCTGGTAGATCTCGGGCGCGAGCAGGGTTACCTGACGTTTGATCAGGTTAACGACTATTTGCCCCAGGATGTCGCCTCGCCCACCGATCTGCGTGCCGCGCTGGACAGCTTCGAGGATCTCGATATCAAGGTGCTCGAAGAAGTCCCGGCTGACGGCGCCGACACCGATATCGAAGTCGAAGCCAAGGAAGAGCCCGAAGAAGCCCCCGAGCAGCCTGAGGCCGTCGGCGAGTCGTCCGATCCGGTCCGCCTCTATCTCAAGGAGATGGGCAACTTCCAGCTCCTCTCGCGCGAGCAGGAAGTCGAGATCGCCAAGCGTATCGAGGCCGGCGAGAACGAAGTCGAAGAGGAAGTGCTGGGCTCGCCGATCACGCTCGATTTCGTCGTCGACGTGGGCGATCGCGTTGAAGCTGGTGAGGCCGACCTTCGCGATGTGTTCGAGGAAGCCGCCGCCGAAGCCGAGAACGCGGACCCCGATGAAGAGCGCGGTCCCGAAGCCGATGAGCGTCAGCTCAAGAAGCTCAGCCTCGCCACCAAGAAGCTCAAGGATCTGCGGGCCAAGATCGAAGAATTCGAAGAGGAGCTGCGCGGCAAAGTCGGTCCGCGCCGCAAGCCGAAGCTCGAAAAGGATCTCCATCGCCTACAGGATCGCGTCAAGAAAGAGCTGCGCGCGATGGGCCTGTCGCGGCGTCTGATGGACGCCGTCATCTCGCACATGCGCTCGCTCCTCGGGCAGCATCGCGATTCCCACGCCTTGATCGCTCGCTACGAAGACGCGACCGGCCGCACGCGCGCGCAGCTTCTCAAGGAAGCTGGCGAGGCCGAGGATCGCCGCCACGTGCTCAAGGTCAATGATTCGCGCGAAAACCTGCTCGATATTGCGCTGCGCATCCGCAACGCGCAGAAGACGATGCGCGAGATCGAAAAGCGCGCCAAGGCGACCGCCGAAGAATATGGCCGCACCATCGAGACGATCGCGGCCGGGCAGGACAAGAGCCGCCGCGCTAAGAAAGAGCTGACCGAAGCCAATCTGCGCCTCGTCGTCAGTCTCGCCAAGCGCTACACCAATCGCGGTCTCGGCTTCCTCGACCTAATCCAGGAAGGCAACATCGGTTTGATGCGCGCCGTCGACAAATTCGAATATCAGCGCGGCTACAAGTTCTCGACCTACGCGACGTGGTGGATCCGCCAGTCGATGTCGCGCGCAATCGCCGACCAGGGCCGCACGATTCGTATCCCGGTGCACATGGTCGAGACCATCAACAAGCTGCTGCGCGTCACGCGCCTCCTCGTTCAGCGCCTCGGCCGCGAGCCGGGTCCCGAGGAAATCGCCGAGCAGATGGAGATGCCGCTCGACAAGGTGCAGAAGGTCCTCAAGATCGTCAAAGAGCCGATCTCGCTCGAAACGCCAATTGGCGACGAGGAGGAAAGCTCGCTGGGCGATTTCGTCGAGGACGAGCTCGCGCCTTCGCCCGTCGAGGCTGCGATCCAAGGCAACCTGGGCGAGCAGACACGCAAGGTGCTCGCGACGCTCACGCCGCGCGAAGAGCAAATCCTCAGGATGCGCTTCGGCATCGGGCAGAAGACCGACTACACCCTCGAGGAAGTCGGCAAGCAGTTCGCGGTCACCCGCGAACGTATCCGCCAGATCGAAGCCAAGGCGCTGCGCAAGCTGCGCCAGACCGGCCGCTCCCGCAACTTGGAAGGCTTCCAGGAACGCGAATAGTCGATACTTAGATCACGCATCAAAACGGCCCAAGGCAAAATGCCTCGGGCCGTTTTCTTTTGTATCGCACGCAAGATATCTGGCCGGCGAGCGTCTTAGAGACGATGACATTTCGCGAAAATTACAAGAGCCGTAGACCAACCACGCGAGCGCGACTCGCAATCTGGTTCGTGTTGACGAGCGGATTCTTCGTGTCGCGAAACTGCTCAATCGTCGCGGCTGCGAGCGCTGACATTGCGAGCCCGCAGAACTTTATACTTCGCGCGGCATTTTCTATGGGACACCTCTGGCTACTCGATGACTCGGGCGGCATCTTCTCGGTCACTCAGGGAGACTCCAGACCTGATAATCAAAGTCCTCGAGCACTTGTGTTGGATCTCTGCTCGAAGGAAGGACAACCGCTCATTATCACTTGCGCGCGCGGCGGTTGTAGCGATTGGTCGATGCTCAACTGGTCAGGAAACCAATGGATTCTGAGGAATAGGATTCCAACGCTGGGTGACGGATTCCTTGCGATGAGTTGCGCGGAGCGCCAGGTGACGATCCTCACAACTCATCGCGTGATCGAGGTCAACGACGACCGCCAGTTGAAAATCACTACTTTAAAGCACGATCTATCACCGAAAAAGCGATGGTCCTCGCTCGTGTCCATCGTGATACTCAATCAATCGAACCGCGTTCTCGTCGGCAAAGATAAGGGCGAATTTGGTGGCGGACTGTGGAGCATCGATAAGGCGACCGGAGCGATGACGGAGGTTGCTCGCAACGATTCAGGAGACATCTGCGGCGGTCCGCTCAATACCGGATGTGACCCGATCAACGGGCTCGCTGCCATGCCGTGGAAACCTGGCTGCGTCGCAGTCGCCATCGGACTCGAGCACTTAAGTTTCCACGGCCGCCTGGTTGAAATCTGCGCTGACAAAATCCGGCGCCTCTATTTCAAGCCAATGAAAGAGCAGCAAGCGCGGATCCAGAAGTTCGATGGCGATGAGCCAATGGACACGGTTCCCTTCTTCGGCCTTGCGCAACGCGACGACAAGTTGTGGGCCTCCGCTGTCGACGGCATCTATCGGATCGATGCAAGCGGTGTGGCGATGGCGGCGCCTTTGCCGAAGTTCAGCAAGGTCGGTCCATTTAATTTCAGTTTTGATCTTGAAGGTTTTGTGCTGGTTCTGACAGAAATCAACGCTCACGCCTCATTGAGCGGATCAGTACCGATGTTACTCCCACGCTAAGCGATACAGTGCTCGACACCGACCCCTTTGCTCAAGCGCGATAGCCGGTAGAATCCTCGCTGCTGTATGCGAGTGGTTGCGCTGTTTTCGATTCTTGCTGTTGGGTTCAATTTCTTTGGGCCGCAGCGCAAGGATTTGACGTCTGATGATTCCGACTGGTGGTCGCTGGTCAGGCCGCGCGGGCAATTGCTTGCCACCGCCAAGAGCGAGGAGCCGCCGATCGCGGCTTTCACTATCGCCGGTATCGACCTTGGTCCCAGCTCCTTTGGCGATGTAATCCCAAAGCTCGGCGCCGCGACGATCGTGATGCGCGGTGAGCAGGCGCAGAGCCGCGAGCAGCTCTGCTATCGATCGAACGACGGCGCGACTCGGCTCATCTTCGAGAAGAGCGAAGAGGCCGAGTCGTTTTATCTCGTCGGCCCGGCTCCCGATTGGTACGGCAGCTCGTTCTGCGAAAAGTCATCCGCAATTACATCCACCATCGCGACGGCGAATGGTCTCAGGCTCGGCCTCACTATGCCGGAGGTCGAGCAGATCATGGGTGCGCCCTCCGGAAACACCCCCAGCAAATCCGAATGGCTATGGACCGGGCAGTTTCCGCTCACCGCCGATCAGTTAAGGCGTATTCGCCAGCGCCAGCCCGATCTCGAGCTCAAAGACTCCGACGCAAAATCGATGACGCACAATATTTCTGCGGTGCTCGAAGTTACCTACACCGACGGCCGCGTGAGCGAAATTGGCGCGTGGTATTCCTTCGACGACTCTGAGAAATTCGAGGACTAGCCACTAATGCATCGACTGAGATTCCTGCTCCCCTTGCTAATCATCGGATGTATCGGATGCAGTTCCACGAATGGCACTATTGCGATGCCGAATCTGGGCACGGAGCATGTTACCAGGTGGGATAATTCGGACTGGTGGTCGCTCAGCTCGATTCATAACATCAACAAACAG
>Ga0335073_10014054_pt1 | contig 11225 bp, 7 predicted proteins | sample Lox_Sample_22_FD_207093 | JGI IMG/M metagenome (GOLD analysis project Ga0335073, IMG submission 207093) | Soil microbial communities from Loxahatchee National Wildlife Refuge, Florida, United States - Lox_Sample_2.2 | ecosystem: Environmental > Terrestrial > Soil > Wetlands | place: USA: Florida... | reverse complement strand
TACCAATCCCTATACCCCCTCCTCCGAGGAGGAGAGGGAGTGCGCGCTACACCGCGCTCACCGCGTGGCCGCCATCGACGGGAAGCACCGCGCCGGTGATATAGGCGCCGGCATCGGACGCGAGCAGCAGGAGAGCGCCGTCGAGGTCGGGCGGCTCGCCGCTGCGGCCCAAGGGGATGCGGCCGACGAGCGCCCGGCCCGCCTCGCTGGCCATGAAATCACGGTTCAGGTCGGTCGTGAAATAGCCGGGCGCGATCGCATTGACGGTGATGCCGTGACGACCCAACTCGATCGCAAGCGTGCGCGTCAGATGAATGAGTCCCGCCTTGGCGGCAGCATAGGCCGGCACGTGCCGGACCGTGCGCAGCCCCAGCAGCGAGGCGATGTTGACGATGCGCCCGCCGCGCCGGTCCCTGATCCAGAGTGACGCCAGTTCGCGCGACATGAGCCAGGCGCCTTTCAGGTTCGTGTCGAGCACGCGATCCCAATCGGCCTCGCTGTGATCGAGGAGCGGCTTCGAGATGGCGATCCCCGCGTTGTTGACGAGGATATCGATGCCTTCCATCGCGGCCGCCGCCGCATCGACCGCACGGCGCACGCTCGCATAATCCGTGATGTCGCATGGGAACGCGAGAGCGCTGCCGCCCGCCGCCTCGATCTCGCGCACCGCCGCTTCGAGATACGCCTCGCGCCGCGCCAACAGCGCCACCCGCGCACCCGCGCGCGCCAGCACGTCCGCGAAGTGCCGCCCCAGTCCGCCCGAGGCGCCGGTAATGATGGCGGTGCGGCCGGCGAGCGTGAAATCGGTCATGCGCTTCCCCGCCGATCAGGAAGGCTCGTCCGTCAGGGCCTGCGCCTGATCGCGCAGGAGGAATTTCTGGATCTTGCCGGTCGAGGTCTTGGGCAGCGGCCCGAACATCACGGTCTTCGGCGCCTTGAAATGGGCAAGATTGTCCCGGCAGAACGCGATGATGTCCGCGGCGGTCGCCGAAGCGCCGGCCTTCAAGGTCACGAAGGCGCACGGGCTTTCGCCCCAGCGCGGATCGGGACGCGCGACGACGGCCGCCTCCATCACCGCGGGATGGCGGTAGAGCACTTCCTCCACCTCGAGCGATGAGATGTTCTCGCCGCCCGAGATGATGATGTCCTTTGACCGGTCCTTGACCTCGACATAGCCGTCCGTGTGCATGACGCCGAGATCGCCGGTGTGGAACCAACCACCGGCAAAGGCCTCCGCGGTGGCCTTGGGATTTTTGAGATAGCCCTTCATCACCGTGTTGGAGCGCAGCATCAGCTCGCCCAGGGCGGCGCCGTCCGATGCCACGTCGGTCATGGTCGCTGGATCCACGACGCGCACGCCGGCCAGCGTGGGGTGGGCCACGCCCTGGCGCGCCATCTTTGCCGCGCGCGCTTCGAGCGGCAGCGCGTCCCATGTTTCCTGCCACGCGCACAACGTCGCCGGCCCATAGCTTTCGGTAAGGCCGTAAAGATGCGTCACCCGGAAACCCATCCGTTCCATGTTCGCGATCACGGCCGAAGGCGGCGCCGCGCCGCCCGTTGCGACCTCGACGATGTGCGCGAAACGGCGCTTCACGGAATCCTCGGCATGGACCAGCATGTTGAGCACGATCGGCGCACCGCAGAGATGGGTGACCCGATGCCGCTCGATCGCGGCGAAGATGGGCCCCGGGTCGACCCGCCGCAGGCACACATGCGTCCCGGCTGCGGCCGTCACCGCCCAGGGATAGGTCCAGCCGTTGCAGTGGAACATCGGCAAGGTCCAAAGATAGACCGATGCCGGCCCCAGCCCGAACGCCATCACATTGCCGAGCGCGTTGAGGCAGGCGCCGCGATGATGATAGACGACGCCCTTGGGATTGCCGGTGGTGCCCGATGTGTAGTTGAGCGCGATCGCCTGCCATTCGTCGGCGGGCCGGGGCCACGGCGCCTCGGGATCGCCCGCGGCGAGAAACGATTCATAATCGGTCTCGCCCAGCCGCTCGCCACTGTCGCAGAGCGGATCGTCGATGTCGATCACGGTGAGCGGCTTCGCCTGCGCCAATGCCGCGCGGATCGTGGGCGAGAATTCGCGGTCGGTGATCAGCAGCTTCGACTCCGCATGCCCCAGGATGAAGGCGATGGTGCGGGCATCGAGCCGATAGTTGAGCGCGTTCAGCACCGCGCCCGACATGGCGACGCCGTAATGCGCCTCCAAAAGCGCCGGCACGTTGGGCGCCATCACCGACACCGTGTCGCCAAGCCCGATCCCGCGCCGGCGCAGCGCATCGGCCAGCCGGCAGCAGCGCGCGTAGAACTCGCGGTAGGTCCAGCGCCCTTCGCCGTGGATGACCGCAACCTTGTCGGGATGGATTTGAGCCGCGCGCGCGAGAAACGCGAGCGGCGTCAGCGCTTCGAAATTGGCCGCGCTCCGCGCCAAATGCGGCGCGTCATAGATATCCGACATGCACGCATCCTTTGCACATCCATGAGGAGCGTCAAGGGCGGGCTCGGCTCGTCGAAAGTCGATTGCCCGGACACACGAATCGTATAAAACTGCTAGGTGGGGTCTTCATCCGGCGCGGTCCGGATGCGGTGGGGGATGACAGTGATGAGACATGTCCTGTTGCTTGCGGGCGCGTTGAGCCTTGCGGCCGGCGCCGCGCTCGCGGCGCCGATGGTGCACGCGCCGTCCTGCGACATCGTCGATGCGTGGGCGGCCAAGGTCAATCCGAACGACAACTACAACATCGCGCCGCGGCTGCAACTGCCGAAGGCGTTTTCGGATGCGGAGCTGGTTCCGGTCTTCGGGGTCGCGGTTACGAACTGGACCCAGGAAGACGTGCAGGCGGCAAGCCAGGGCCTCGTCGCATGCTTCCAGGACGCGCAAAAGCGCCGGGACGCGGCGGCTGCGGGCGCGCTCGCCAACGCCAACCGCGCGCTGCTGGGGCTCGTGCCCCGCACCAACGCGGCGCTGCAAAAAGCCAAAAACGACGCCGACGCCGCCAAGCAGCAGATCGACGGATTGCCGGATTCGCCCGACCTCGCGCGTGCGATCGACATCCTGCTCCACGCCAACCCGGCACAGCCGGATCAGAACGCCTATCGTCCGATCCCGCGGCCGGCCGTCGACTCGTTCTGGCGCCTTGCCATTGCGGTCATGAATCTCGGCGATGCCGACCGCGAGGCGCTGTTCAAATCGCTCCGCGACCGCGAAGGCAAGATGGAGGCCGATCTCGGCGCCGACGTGGACAAGTCGATCGCGTCCGCCTCGACCGACGCGGCCGGGATCATCGCCCTCATGACGGCGCGCGAGAAGGCGATGCAGATCGCCGACGCCGATGCGCGCCAAAAACGCGTCAAGAGCGCCGACGACAAGGCGCAACAGATCCGCGACACGCTGAAGCAGCAGAAGCCGGCGGTATGGGTCCCGCCCTCGTGTCTCGATCTCTATCGCTGGAGCAGCGCGCCCAACGCGCAAGGCGGCGTCGCGATCGCCAACCGGACGATGTTCCAGGCTTTCTCCGACGATCGCGTGGTCCCGGTCTTCGGCGCGTCGGTCGCCGATTGGACCGACGCCGACATGGCGCAGTTCAAGGCCCTGCGCGCGATGTGCCGCGACGCCTCGCAACCAGCAGCCGCGGCCAATGGCGGCCCCGAAGCGGCGGAGCTGGTTCAGACCGCCAATCGCGGCCGCTGGATCGAAGGCGCCGACCAGCCGACCGCCGATGCGCGGAATTTGATGGGCGCGCTCCACAAGGCGGAGGCGGTGATGGCGACCGATCTCGGCAAGATCCAGGCGCTGCCGGACACGATGGCCGCGGTCATGCAGATCGCGCAGATCGTCAACGATCCGACGCTTGGCGGGCTTACCCAAGACGACAAGCAGAAGATGATCGCCGCGATCAACGCCAAGCGCCAGGCGGTTGCCGCCCACGCCACCGACGCGGCGATCAAAGGGCTCGGCGACGTCAAGCTCGCCTCTCTGACGGACATGAAGAACCTCTTCGCCTATGTCGCGCAGACGATGCCGACGATCCCCGATCCGCGCGGCCAGGAAGCTTTCCGCGAGGCCTTCAACCAGACGCTCCAGCAGCAGACCGCCAAGCTGTTGCCGGAATTCAAGGCGAGCCTCGCATCGAAGCCCGCGACGCTCGCGGATATCGCCGGCGTGCAGATCACGCTCCTGCAGCTCGAAACGGCGCCTTTCGGGGTCGTCAACACGCCGGCCTATCAGACCTATTTCACGGCGATGCAGAACGGGCGGGACGCGATGGTGGACTCCGCCCGCAAGGCCGCCTGCGCCGATTTCGACAACAGCGTCGGCGCCGGCAGCGACGCGGACCAGCCGGTGTGGGATGGCCGCGAGGCCATGCCGCTCGGCGAGTTCCTGTGCGAGATCGACGAGCATGGCACCGTGAACAGCTATTCCGGCGCCGGCATGTTCTCGAGCACCGTGACCCTTAAGGCGACGCCTCTCAAGCAGCAGCTCTACACCGTCTCGATGCATGCGGTCGAGGTGCAGCAGGGCAAGAAGATGCTGGTGGGATACGACATCAAGGATTCGGCCCAGGCGACCGATGCGTCGGCGCCGCAGGGTCAGCCCGGCTATTCGCCGATCCCGAACGGGCCCGTCACGGTCGACGCGTGGGAGATATTCGTGCCCAACCTCATCGGCCTCAACGGCGCCGAAGACGACACATGCATCAAGACGATCGACAGCCCCAATCCGGACCAGCTATCGGCCGCGGAGAAGGTGTTCTGGCTCCATTGCTGGACCTTCTCCAATGTGCGCACCCACGTCAAACTGGCTCACCTGCCGAAGCAGCAGCAATAGCCGGCGGCGCGGCACCTCACCCGGGCCGGTAGAGGGCCTTGTCGTCGCCCACGACGACGTTCGCCAGCACGCCGAGGCCCGTGATCTCGACCTCGACATGGTCGCCCGGCTTCATATTGACCTGGCCAAGGATCTTATGCCGGCCCGAAGGCTGCAACGTCTCGCCGGGATGAGGCGGCAAGGCGCCTGGCGTCCCCATCGCGATCATGTCGCCCGGCAGCAGGTTATACCCCGTCGACAGGTAATGGATGACCTGTTCGACCGAGAACAGCATGTCGTCGAGCGGCGCGTTCTGACGCTCGATGCCGTTGAGCCGCGTGATGACACGCTGAGCCTTGGGATCGCCGAATTCGTCGGTCGTCATGAGCCACGGGCCGACGCTGCCCGAACGCTCGAAGTTCTTGCCCAAGCCGAAATTGCGGTTATGGCGCTGATACTCGCGCACCGACCCTTCGTTGAAGCAGGAGAAGCCGGCAATATGGTCGACGGCCCTGTCGATCGGGATGTGACGGCCGCCGCGACCTATGACCACCGCCAGCTCGCCTTCGTAGTCGAATTCCTTGGCCACGTCGGGCGGCGGGCACAGCAGCGGCTCGTTGTGACCGACGAGCGAGGCCGGCGTGCGGATGAAGAGATGAGGGAAATCCTTCGACGTCGTCAGTCCGGTCTCCTCGATGTGCTTCTTGAAGTTGAGGGCGAGCGCCCAGGTCGCATGCGGATCGGCGATGACCGGCAGGAAGGCCACGTCCTTGAGGCTCCGCGTGCCGGCCTTGCCGCCAACCGCGTCCCTCAAGCGCGCAAGCCCGTCGGGAAGCGCGATCAGCGCGCGCAGGCTCGTCGGCAGCGTCGGCGCCACGTCGGCGACCGGCATGAAGCTGTCGGTGCCGGTCACGACGCCGATCCGCGGCTGACCCTTCTCGGCGTAAGAGATGATCCGCACGTCTATGCCGCGAGTCCGAGGATCCGCGCCGGCGTCGTCCGCGTGATCATGTCGCGGTCGGCGTCGCTCAAGCCCTTGCAGCCTCTCAGCGTCGCATAGGGATCGCGCTCGCCGACCGGATAGTCGGTGCCGAACACGATGCGGTCGGCGCCGACGCGCTCGACCAACGCCTCGAGCACGTCCGGACCATAAACGCAGGTGTCGTAATAGAATTGGCGCAGATACTCGCTGGGCTTCTTCTTCATGTTCGCGCGGGTGTCGGCGCTGTTCTCGTAGTTGCGGTCGAGCCGGCCGATATAATGCGGCAAATACCCGCCGCCATGCGCCATCACGATCCGGAGCGCCGGATAGGCGTCGAGCGTGCCTTCGTGCATCATCGACGCCATGAAGCGCGTCTCTTCGAACGGCTGGCCGATCCCGTTCCACAGAAAATATTTCTGCAGGCTCTTGTCCGTGATGCCGTGCGGATGGACGAAGACCGCAAGGTTCTGCGCCTCGACCCGTTCCCAGAACGGACGGAATTTGTCTTCGCCCAGATAGTCGCCGCGGCAATTCGACGACACGCCCGCGACCTTCAGCCCCAATTCATCGACGGCATAGGCCATTTCCTCGAGGGCAAGGGTCATGTCCTGGAACGGCAGGGTGAAGCTGCCGATGAAGCGGTCGGGATGGTCCGCGACCCATCGGGCGATCGTCTCGTTCGCATGGCGGTTCATCGCCGCAGCGTCCGCGGGCTCGGCCCAATCCGTGTTGCAGGCGACCGAGGTGAGCGTGATGACGTGCCGCCCGATGCCGTGCTTTTCCATGTCGGCGATCTGGAGCGCGGGATCGAGCACCTTCTGTCCGATCTCGTAACGCCAGCCGTCGCCGGGCTGAGCGCGCGGGAACGTCCTTGTGCCGAAGCCCGACATCACATTGTGGCTGAACGACCGCGCGTTGACGTCAGGATCGTTCATATGGACGTGGAAATCGATGACCGGCAACGGCATGTTTGTCTCCCCGACGCGTGAGCGGCGCATTCTCCGGGCTTTTCGCCCGCATGGCAACGAGGCCGGCGGATCGGCTAGGATCGGGTCATGCGCATTGACGCCGTGCTCGACGTGATCTGTCCCTGGTGCTTTATCGGCAAGCGCCGGCTCGAGATCGCGCTCAAGCGCGCGCCCGACATCACGCCCGAGATCGCGTGGCGCCCGTTCCAGCTCAATCCCGACATGCCCGAGGAAGGCATGAGCCGCCACGACTATCTCACCGCGAAATTCGGCGGGAGCCATCATGCCGCCCGGATCTACCAGACGGTGGCGGATGCCGGCGCCTCGGTCGGCATTCCCTTTGCGTTCGAGCGCATCCGGCGCACGCCCAGCACGCGCCACGCGCATCGCCTTGTCCGCTACGCTGCGCGGTTCGGCGCCGCCGACGCGTTGATCGAGGCGATGTTCCGCGCCTATTTCATGGCGGGACGCGATCTTGGCAGCCGCGGCACGCTCGCCGATCTTGCCGGCGAGGCCGGGCTCGATCAGGCGGAGGCCCGGCGCTTCCTCGCGACCGACCGGCTTCTCGCGGAAATGGTCGAAGAGGATCGCAACGCGCGCCGCGTCGGCATCAACGCGGTGCCGTGCTTCATCTTCGACGGCCAGTACGCGATCTCGGGGGCCCAGGAACCCGAATTCTTCCTGCCGATCTTCGATCTGGTCCGGGCCGGCGGCGAGGTCGCGGCGGGATGACTTAGCCGCGCGCGCGGCGGGCCTCGGGAGCCGGCGGCGCGGCCGCGATCTTGGCGAGTTGGGCGACCAGTGCGTTGATGCCTCTGAGCCGTTCGGCCGGCGTCTCCCAGTTGCGCATGATGACGAGCCGCTGATCGGGCCGGAGGCGCGCGGTAGCGCCGTTCTCCTCGATATACCGGACCAGGCCCAGCGGATTGGCGAAGCTGTCCTTGTGGAAGGCGATGAGCGCGCCCTTGGGGCCGGCTTCGATCTTCTCGACGCCGGCGTCGCGGCAAAGCCGCTTGATGGCGATGATCTCGAGGAGATTGTCCACCTCGGGCGGAAGCGGGCCAAAGCGGTCCACAAGCTCGGCCGCGAAGCCGTCGATCTCGCGCCGGTCGACAAGCGCGGCGATCCGGCGATAGAGGCCCAGCCGCACATTGAGATCGGCGACATAGGTCTCGGGGATCAGCACCGGCGTACCGATCGCGATCTGCGGCGTCCACTCGTCGAGCGCGTCGCCCGCAGCGACACCGCTGCGCTGTGCCGCGATCGCCTCTTCGAGCAGATGCTGATAAAGCTCGACCCCGACTTCGCGGATATGGCCCGACTGCTCCTCGCCGAGGAGATTGCCGGCGCCGCGGATGTCGAGATCGTGGCTCGCCAAGGTGAATCCGGCGCCGAGCTGATCCAGCGTTTGCATCACTTCGAGCCGGCGCTGCGCAGTCTCGGTCAGCATTTTGCCGGCCGGCAGGGTCAGATAGGCATAGGCGCGGAGCTTGGCGCGCCCGATCCGGCCGCGAAGCTGATAAAGCTGCGCCAGGCCGAACATGTCGGCGCGGTGGACGATAAGCGTATTGGCGGACGGGATGTCGAGCCCCGATTCGATGATGTTGGTCGAGAGCAGGACGTCATAGGCATGCTCGTCAAAGGCGGCCATCACCCGTTCGAGCTCGGTCCCCGCCATCTTGCCGTGCGCCATCACGACCTTGACCTCGGGCACCAGCTCCGCGAGCTGCTCCCTCACCTCGTCGAGATCGGCGATGCGCGGCACGACATAGAAACACTGGCCGCCGCGATGGATTTCGCGCTGAACCGCCTCGCGCACCACGATGGGGTCATAGGGCAGGACGTAGGTGCGCACCGCGAGCCGGTCGACCGGCGGCGTCGCGATGACGCTCATCTCCCGCACGCCCGAAAGCGCCTGCTGCAACGTGCGGGGGATCGGCGTCGCCGTCAGCGTCAGGACATGGACATTGGCCCTGAGCTGTTTCAGCCGCTCTTTCTGCGCGACGCCGAAATGCTGTTCCTCGTCGACGACCAGAAGACCCAAGTGGCGGAACGCGACGTTCTTGGCAAGAAGGGCGTGCGTGCCGACGATGATGTCGATCTTGCCATCGGCAAGGTCGCGCTTCACCTCGGTCGCGCGCTTGCCGGTCACGAGGCGCGATAGCTGCTCGACCCGGACCGGCAGGCCGGAGAACCGCTCGGTGAAGGTGCGGAAATGCTGCCGCGCCAGAAGCGTCGTCGGCACCACCACCGCCACCTGCGTCCCCGCCATCACCGCTATGAAGGCCGCGCGCAGCGCCACTTCGGTCTTGCCGAAGCCGACATCGCCGCAGATGAGCCGGTCCATCGGCCGGCCCGAGGAGAGATCGCCCACCGTGTCACCGATCGCGCGATCCTGATCCTCGGTCTCGGGATAGGGGAAGCGCGCGGCGAATTCCTCGTACATGCCTTCGGGCGCGGGCATCGGCTCGCCCTCGCGGAGCTGGCGCTCCGCCGCGACCTGGATAAGCTCGGCAGCGATGTCCTTGATGCGCTTCTTGACCCGCGATTTGCGCGACTGCCAGGCGAGGCTGCCAAGCCGATCGAGCGGGACGTCCGCATCCTCGGAGCCATAGCGCGACAGAACCTCGATATTCTCGACCGGCACGAACAGTTTGTCGTCGCCGGCATAGACCACGCGCAGGCAGTCATGCGGCGCCCCCGCGACGTCGAGCGTCACGAGCCCGTCATAGCGGCCGATCCCATGATCGGCGTGAACCACAAGGTCGCCGGCATTGAGCGCCGCCACCTCGGCGACGAAATCCTGATAATTGGCCCGCCGCCGCGGCGGCCGCGCGAGGCGGTCGCCCAATATGTCCTGTTCGGTGATGAGGCAGGCATCCGCGAACCGGTAGCCATGTTCGAGCGCAAGCACCGCCAATCCCACGTCGCCCAGCGCGATCGACGCGAAATCGGACCAATGGTCGATGACCTGGGGATTGACGATGCCGTGATCACGCAGGAGCGACTTCAGCCGATCGGCCGATCCCGCGCTGTAGGCCGCGACGAGGACGCGGCGGCCCTCGTCGCGCTCGGCCAGAACGTGGTCGCGGACGGCATCGAACAGGTTGACGCTCTGGCTCGCGCGCGCCTCGGTGAAATCGCGGCCCGGGCGGGCGCCGGCATCATAGATCGCCGGGGCGGCGTCGTGCGCCGCAAAGCGCTGGAACTCGCCGACGCGGCGCAGGGCGAGCATCGCCTCCCATTCCGCCTCGTCGAGATAAAGCTGCTTCGGCTCGACCGCCCGATAGATCGGCGCCGAAATGCGCGCGGCCTTGGCCACGTCGTGACGCGCGGCATGGAAATCCGCGATCTGCTCCAGCCTGTCCTTGCGCACGGCCTCGGCCTCGTGTCCCAAGGTCACGGCGGCACCCGGCAGATAGTCGAAGATCGTTTCGAGACTTTCGTAATAAAGCGGCAGCCAGTGCTCCATCCCGACATAGCGGCGGCCGGCGCTCACCGATTCGTAGAGCGGGTCGTCATTGGCGACCGTGCCGAATTGCTCGCGGTAGCGTGTTCGGAAGCGGCGGATCGACTCATCATCGAGGAGCACTTCGTTCACCGGCCGGAGCGTGACGGCGTCTGCCGGCCCGGTGGTGCGCTGGGTCAGCGGGTCGAAGGCGCGCAATCCCTCGATCGTATCGCCGAAGAAATCGAGCCGGACCGGCAAGGCCGCGCCCGACGGAAAAAGATCGGCGATGCCGCCGCGGATCGCGAACTCGCCGGCCTCGCGCACCGTGTCGGTGCGCTGATAGCCATTGCGGCTCAGAAACGACACGAGCCGGTCGAACGGAAGGCGTGCGCCGAGCGCGAGCTTCAATACCCGGCCGGCAAAGAGCTTGCGCGGCGGAACGCGCTGGGTCGCGGCGTTGACGGTGGTGAGAACCACCAGACCGCGTGCCGTGCCATCGACGAGCCGCGTCAGCGCGTCGATACGCCGGCTGACGATGTCCGGATTGGGCGAGACGCGGTCATAGGGAAGGCAATCCCACGCCGGCAAGGTCAGCACCTCGACCTCGGGGTGGAAGAACGCGAGCGCGGCGCGCGTCCTTGCCATGCGTCCGTCGTCGGCGCACACATGAAGCAGCGCGCGCACCACGCCGCGCGCGACGAGCCCGCCCAGCACGAAGGCATCGTGCCCCTCGGGCGCGGCGGAAATGACGAGCCGACCTTGGGCCGCCGCCGTCTCAGCCGCGAAAAACTGATCGAGCCCGGTCACGCGGGCCCTTGACGCACGCGGGAATCCCTGAGGCGGCGCAGGAGGGCGCCGAACCGATCCGGCGGCGCCTCGACGCGGCCGCTGATCCAGTCATAGAGATCGTCGTCGGCTTCCTCCAGCAGCGCCTCGAACTGATCGAGCTCCGCCGGCGTCATTTGGGCGACATGGCTGTCGGCATAAGGGCCCAGCAACAGGTCTGCCTCG
>Ga0335073_10014053_pt1 | contig 11225 bp, 9 predicted proteins | sample Lox_Sample_22_FD_207093 | JGI IMG/M metagenome (GOLD analysis project Ga0335073, IMG submission 207093) | Soil microbial communities from Loxahatchee National Wildlife Refuge, Florida, United States - Lox_Sample_2.2 | ecosystem: Environmental > Terrestrial > Soil > Wetlands | place: USA: Florida... | reverse complement strand
TGCGGGCCGGCACCCCGGTGGCCGCGGGCGGCGCTGACACCCAGCTCGGGCTGCTCGGCGCGGGCGTGCGGGCCGGTGAGTTCACCGTGCTGGCCGGCACGTTCTGGCAGAACACCATCCTGACCAGCGAGCCGGTGATCGACCCGCAGGTCCGGCTGCGAACGCTGTGCCACGTCACGCCGGGCGAGTGGATGCTGGAGGGCATCGGGTTCTACTGCGGCATGGCCATGCGCTGGTACCGGGACGCGTTCTGCGCCGCCGAGGTCGCGGCCGCCCGGGAGCGCGGCGTGGATCCCTACGCCGTCATGGAGGAGGCGGCGGCCCGGATCCCGCCCGGCTCCAACGGGGTGTACGCCATCCTGTCCAACCTGATGAACGCGCGCCGCTGGGTGCATGCCAGCCCGTCATTCGTGGGGTTCGACCTGGCCGACCCGGCCGGATCCGGCCGGGCGGCCGGGATCCGGGCGGTCGAGGAGGCCGCCGCCTATGTCGTCCGCGGGCATCTTGGCATCATCCGGGAGCTGACCGGAGCGCAGATCAGCGAGCTGACGTTCTCCGGCGGGGCAGCCAAGGGGACGCTATGGCCGCAGATCATCGCGGACGTGCTCGGCGTGCCGGTGCACGTGCCGGCGGTGACCGAGAGCAGCGCGCTGGGCGCCGCGCTGTGCGCGGGCACCGGGGCGGGGCGGTATGCCCGGCTCACCGACCTGGAAGGCGAGCTGCGCAAGCGGGCGGCCACGTTCGAGCCCCAGCCGGCCGCGGTGGCCGCGTACGCCGAGCGCTACGGGCGGTGGCTCGAGCTCTACCCCCGGATGCTCGCCCTGTCTGAGGATGGGCTGCTCAACCCGCTGTGGCGGGCGGCGGGCGCGGCCCGGCCGGCTGACCCGGATCGCTGAAGGCCACGATCGCTGAAGGCCCAATCACGGAAGGAAGGTGCCATGCCCGACATCGACAGCCTGACGGACGGGGACCGGTTCGCCCCTGCCGTTCCGGCGCACGCCGAGCCGTACCCGCTCAGAGGCTGCGCCGGGCTGGACTGGGGCATGCAGAGCCGGCTGGCCCGGGTGTTCCGGCCGGCCTCCGGCCGGACCGTGATGCTGGCCATCGACCACGGGTACTTCCAGGGCCCGACGACCGGGCTGGAGCGGATCGACCTGTCCATCGTGCCGCTGCTGCCCTACGCGGACGCGCTGATGACGACCCGCGGCATCGTCCGGTCCACCATCCCGCCCGCCGCCAGCCCGCCGATAGTGCTGCGGGCCAGTGGTGGCCCGAGCATCCTGCGCGAGCTGTCCGACGAGCAGATCGCGGTCAGCATGGAGGACGCCGCCCGGCTCAACGCCGCCGCGGTGGCCGTGCAGGTATTCATCGGCGGCGAGCACGAGACCCAGTCGGTGCACAACATGACCCGCCTCGTCGACCAGGGCCAGCGGTACGGGATCCCGGTGCTGGCCGTCACAGCGGTCGGCCGGGAGCTGACCCGCGATGCCCGCTACCTCCGGCTGGCCACCCGGATCTGCGCCGAGCTCGGCGCACACGTGGTCAAGACGTACTACTGCGCGGAGGACTTCGACACGGTCACCGCCGCCTGCCCGGTACCGGTGGTCATGGCCGGCGGCAAGAAGCTGCCCGAACTGGAGGCGCTCACCATGGCTTACCGCGCCATCGCCGAGGGCGCGGCCGGGGTGGACATGGGCCGCAACATCTTCCAGAGCGAGCATCCGGCGGCGATGATCCAGGCGGTCGGCGCGATCGTGCACCAGCTCGCCAAACCGCAAACTGCGGTTGACCGATATCTAACGCCAGCTGGGGGCCAGCGCCAGCAGGAGGAGCAGAGATGAGCCGGGTCAGGACCGAACTGACGCCGCCGGCGGCGGTCACGCTGGCCGAGTTCGACGAGATCTTCGAGGCGGTCAAGAACTGGGGCCGGTGGGGAGACGACGACGAGCTCGGCACGCTCAACTACATCACCCCGGACACGGTCCGGGCCGCGGCCGGGCTGGTCCGGTCCGGGCGGCGGGCGACGATGGCCATCCCGATGAGTACTGTGGCCGGCCCGGACAACCCGAGCCCGGTCACTCACCACGTGGTGCAGGGCCACGACATCGACATCGGCTCCAGCGGGGTGACGTTCGCCACCGACTACGTCGGGCTGGCCTTCCACGGCGACTGCCACACCCACATGGACGCGCTGTGCCACATCGCCTACCAGGGCCAGGTGTACAACGGGCGCCCGGCCCAGCAGGTGATGACCTCGCGCGGCGCCACCGCGCTCGACGTGACCAGCTACCACGATGGCCTGGTCGGCCGGGGGGTGCTGCTGGACGTGCCGCGCTACCGCGGCGTGCCGTGGCTGGAGCCAGGCGAGGCGGTCACCCGGGCCGAACTGGAGGCGGTCGAGGCGGCCCAGGGGGTCCGGCTCGGTGAGGGGGACATCCTGGTCTTCCGCACCGGGCACCACCGGCGCCGGCTGGAGCAGGGCGCGTGGAGCAACGACTATCCGCCCGCCGGGACGGGCAAGGCCGGGCTGCACGTGGACACGATCCCGTGGCTGCACGAGCGGCGGATCGCCGCGTTCCTGCCGGACGGCGACGGCGAGACGGTGCCGAGCAACGTCGAGGGCGTGCTCTACCCGATCCACCCGCTGCAGGTCACCGCCATGGGCATGCTGGCCGCGGACAGCCTGCAACTGGAGGACGTGGCCCAGGCCTGCGAGCAGGAAGGCCGGTTCGAGTTCATGGTCGTCGGGCTGCCGCTGCGGCTGCCCGGCGGCACCGGCTCGCCATGGAACCCGATCGCGATCTTCTAGGAGGCGGTCATGGAACGGCGGTTCGAGGGCAAGGTCGCGCTGGTCACCGGCGCGGCCACGGGAATAGGGCAGGCCGCCGCGGTGCGGCTGGCCGCCGAGGGCGCGCTGGTGGCGGTGAACCACCGGCCGGAGCAGGACCCAGCCGGGACGCTGGGGCAGATCGGCGGGGCTGGCGGCAAGGGCTTCGGCGTGCCCACCGACATGCGTGACCCGGCGCAGGTCACCAGGATGGTGGCCGAGGTGGCCAGCCGGGGCGGCCGGCTCGACTACGTCGTCTCCAACGCGGCCATCAACCCGTTCATGGCCTGGGACGAGACGACCGTGGACGACTTCAATCTGCTGTTCGAGACCAACGTGCGGGGCACCTGGGTGGTCTGCACCGAGGCGGCCAAGCAGATGATCCGGGAGGGGCACGGCGGTGCGGTGTGCTGCGTCAGCTCGATCTCGGCCCATGTCGGCGCGCCCGGGCAGACCGCGTACTGCGGCACCAAAGGCGCCATCAGCATGCTGGCCAAGGCGCTCGGCCGGGACCTGGGCGAGCACGGCATCCGGGTCAACGCGGTGGAGCCGGGCTGGACCAAGACCGACATGGCCGCCCCGCTGACCGATGACCCGGCGGCGCTGCGGTACTACACCGAGCGGGTCGCGCTGCACCGCGGCGCGGAGCCCGCGGAACTGGCCGCCGCGATCGCGTGGCTGCTGTCCCCCGACGCCAGCTATGTCACCTCGGCCACGCTGCTGGTCGACGGTGGCTTCATCGTGAACGCCGAGCTGTGAGGAGATCGCCGGTGCCCGATCCAGCGCAGATCTTGCAGGAGTCCTACGACCAGGTCCGGCGGGACTACGGCGCGGCCATCGGGCGGCGCCGGGCGGAGCTGGTCACGCCCGCCCTGGTGCTGGACATCGAGGCGGCCCAGCGCAACATCGACCACATGGCCAGCGAGCTCAAGCAGATAGGCGCGGCCGTGATCCGCCCGCACTACAAGGCGCACAAGAACCCGGACATCGCCAGGCGGCAGGTAGCGGCGGGCGCGGGCGGGCTGTCCATGGCCACCGTGTGGGAGGCGGTGGTGCTGGCCGCGGCCGGGTTCGATGACCTGTTCGTGGTCAACACGGTGGCCCACCCGGCCAAGCTCCGGGTGCTGGCCGAGCTGGCCCGCGAGCACCGGATCCTGGTCGCAGTGGACGAGGCGGGCAACGCGGCCGCGCTGTCGGCCGCCGCCGCCCAGGCTGGGTCCACGCTCGGGATCATGATCGAGGTGGACACCGGGATGGACCGGTGCGGGGTGGACTCCGCGGCCGACTGCCTGACCCTGGCCCGGCAGGTGACCGGCCTGCCCGGGCTGCGCCTGGACGGCATCACCGGCTATGAGGGGCACTGCTCGCTGACCCCGGACAACGACCTGCGGCACGACCGGCAGCGCGAGGCGATGGCGTTCTTCATCAACGTCGCGGGGATGCTGGAAGCGGACGGGATCGCGTGCCCGATACGGTCCGCGGGCGGGATCGCCACCTGGAACTGGACCGCGGCCTTCCCCGGCATCACCGAGATCCAGGCCGGGACGTATGTGGTCATGGACAACTTCCACGGCGTGATGGTGCCGGGCTTCGAGCACTCGCTCACCATCCAGGCCACGGTGATCAGCCGGCAGAGCGGCAAGGTCATCGTGGACGCGGGCAACAAGTCAGTGGCCGACCCGGCCGACGTGACGATCATCGGCCACGACCTCGCGGTGTCCCGGTTCGACGAGGAGCACGGCATCTTCGACGCGCCCGGCGGCTCCCCGCTGCGGGTGGGCGACCCGGTGGCGCTGGTGCCCGGATATTCACCGAGCACGGTGAACTGGTACGACGCCTACCACGTCGTGCAGGACGGCGTGGTGGTGGACATCTGGCCGGTCATCCCGCGCGGGCCCGGCTCGCATGGCCTGGGCTGAGCCCTTGCCAAGATCCTGCGGCCGGGTCGATACTCCTGTGAACGGATGACCAATCCGTGAGCGATTGCTCTGCACGCAGGTGAGCCTGTCCGGGCGGGTGACAGGAAGGAGTCTCACGGTGGCAGTCGAGGCTGGTCAGTCAGGTCAGGAAAGTACCGGTAGCGTCCGGACCGAGCTGCGGGAGAACGCTGTCGGCCTGCCCGGCATCCTGATGCAGGGCATCGCGACGATCGGGCCGTCGTTCGCGATCCTCGCGTCGTTCGTCTTCATCGTGGGCTTCGCCGGGATCGTCACGCCCTGGGCGTTCCTGTTCGGCGGCATCCTGCTCGGCCTGCAGGCCCTGTCCGCGGCCCAGCTGGCCAAGGTGTTCCCGTCCGCGGGCGGCTGGTACACCTGGATCGCCCGGGCGTTCCACCCGCGCGCCGGGTTCTTCGCCGGCGTGCTGTTCTCCATCTGGCTGCCCCCAGTCGCCACGCTGACCATGAGCTACCTGGCCAAGACGGTGCTGGAACCGTCGATCAAGGCGGAGTGGGGCGTGGACATCCCGTGGTGGATCTGGGTGCTGGCCGGAGTCGCCCTGGTGATCTACTTCGCCTACCAGGGCATCGCCATCTCGGAGCGGGCGCTGATCATCACCGGCGGCATCGAGATCGTCATCATGGTGGCACTGGCCTTCACCGGCCTGGCCAACCCCGGCCCGGGCGGGTTCAGCTGGGGCCCGCTCAACCCGGGCAACTTCAGCCTGGCCGGCAACCTGTTCCTGGGCGTGGTCTTCTCGATCTTCGCGTTCAGCGGCTGGGAGTCCACCGGCCCGCTGGCCGAGGAGAGCCGGAACCCCAAGCGCAACGTGCCGATCGGGCTGGTCGGCTCGGTCGCCGTGCTGACCGTCTACTTCGTGTTCGTCACGTGGGGCTACCTGAACGGCATCGGCGTGGCCAAGATCGGCAGCATCCCCACCGCGACCGCCTGGCCGGTAGCCACGATGGCCCAGCGGATCTGGGGCGGCGCCTGGGTGCTGCTGCTGTTCGCGCTGCTCAACTCGGCGGTCGCGCTGTCCATCGCCTGCTTCAACGGCGGCACCAGGACGTGGTACGCGATGGGCCGCTCCGGCGTGCTGCCGAAGATGGTCGGCAAGGTCAACAGCAACCGGAAGACCCCGGACAACGCCATCACGCTGCAGGTCGGCGTGCAGGTCATCGCGTTCATCTGCGTGCTCATCTGGGGCGCGGAGAACGTGTTCTTCTCCTGGGCCAACGCGATCACCATCGGCCTGGTCTTCATGTACGTGCTGTGCAACATCGGCGTGGTCCGGTACTACCTGACCGAGGCCCGCGACCAGTTCAACCCGCTGCTGCACCTCATCGTCCCGCTGGTCGCCACGGCGGCGGGCGTGCTGGTCGTGTGGAAGTCCTACTTCGCCCCGTTCACCAGCACCGGCCCGGTCTTCTATGGCCTGATGACGTTCATCGTGGTGCTGGTGGTGACCATCGCGATCCTCATCTACCTGCGGGTCAGTGGCAACGAAGACTGGATGCGCCGCGCCCAGCTGGTGTTCGAGCAGACCGGCGGGCACTAAGCGGGCCGCGGGCCGGTGACGGAGCCGGAGCAGCGGCTGGCTGGCCGTACCGGGCTGATCACCGGGGCGGCCAGCGGGATCGGCGCCGCAGGCGCGGACCTGTTCGCGGCGCACGGGGCGGCCCTGGTTCTGCTCGACCAGGACCGGGCCGGCGGCCAGCGGGTGGCGGATGCGATCACCGCCCGCGGCGGCCGGGCCGTGTTCCAGCCCGGCGACGCGGCCAGCCCGGACGACGTGGCTGCGGCCGTGCGCGCCGCGGTCGGCCGGTTCGGGCAGCTCGACCTGCTGTGGGCGAACGCCGGGACCGGGGTGGCCAAGACGGCGCCCGAGACGACGCTGGCCGAATGGGAGCGGGTGCTGGCGGTCAACCTGACCGGGACGTTCCTGCTGGCCAAGTACGGCATCCCGGAGCTGGCCGCGGCGGGCGGCGGCACCATGGTCATCACCGGCTCGGCCAACTCGTTCACCGCCGACCGCAGCTGGGCCGCCTACTGCGCCAGCAAGGGCGGGCTGCTGATGCTCTGCCGGGCCCTCGCGCTGGACCACGCGGCCGACGGGATCCGGGTCAACATCGTCTGCCCGGGATCGGTGACCACCCCGCTGCACGAAGAGTGGCTGGCCGGCCGCCCCGGCGGCCAGCCGCTGGCCCAGGCCCGGGAGGCGGACCGGGCCGCCCACCCGCTGGGCCGGTTCGCCGACCCGGCCGAGGTGGCCCGGGCCGCCCTGTTCCTGTCCTGTGCCGAGTCCAGCTTCACCACCGGGACGCCGCTCCTGGTGGACGGGGGCGTGACCGCGTGAGCAGCGCTGCGGCCGATTACTCCATCTGGGTCATCGAGTTCGCCCAGGCCCGCTCGCCACTCGGGGTACTCCTGCACGGCCAGACCGGGGAGCGGGACATCCCGTACTGCTTCACGGTGCTGCGCAGCGCGGAGCACACTGTCCTGGTCGACGCCGGGTACGCGGACACCGGGCGGGGCCGTGAACTGGCCACCGAGGACGGCATCACGGTGTGGCGGGACCCGGCCGGGCTGCTGGCCCGGGCCGGGGCGGCGGCCGAGGACGTAGACGCCATCCTGGTCACGCACGCCCACTTCGATCATCTGGGCAACGTCGCCGCGTTTCCCAACGCGACCGTCTATATCCAGCGGCGCGAGCTGGAGAAATGGTCCTGGGCGATCAGCCTGCCGCGCAGCATGGACTGGCTGAAGCAGGGCGTGAGCACCGACGACCTGGCCGGGTTGCTGCGGCTGGCCAGCCAGGGCCGGCTCCGGCTGGTGGACGGTCCGGCGCCGGACGTCTTCCCGGGCATCAGCCTGGTGCCCGACTTCGACACACACACCTACGGCCACCAGCACGTGGTGATCCGCAACCGCTCGTCCGGCGTCTGGGTGGTACCCGGCGACGTGATGTACCTGTACGCGAACATCGAGGGGATCGGCGGTGACGGCCGCTATGTCCCGATCGGCCTGGCCATGGGCAGCCAGGAGAACTGCATGCTGGCCCTGGACGAATTGATGCGGCTGACCGGGGGCGAGACCAGCCGCATCCTGCCCGGACACGAGCAACTGCTGTGGCAGCGGCATCCCTCGCACCGCTACCCGGACGGCCTGCACCTGGCTGAGGTGTGCCTGCGCCCCGGGGAGGCGAGCCGGCTGCCGTGCGACGGCACCGCTACGGCGGGCGGAGGTGATCCCGGGTGAGCTCCGCGGTGTTCTACCGCGACCTGCGCGCGTCCTACCCGTCGGTGGTCAGCGCGGACGGCATGTACCTGCGCACTGACTCCGGGCGGCGCATCCTGGACGCGGTCGGCGGCGCCGGGACGGTGGTGCTCGGGCACGCCGTGCGCGAGATCACCGATGCGATCGCCCAGCATGGCGGCGAGGTCAGCTTCACGTACGGCGCCACGTTCACCAACCCGTGGCAGGAACAGCTGGCCGAGGCGCTGGTCGCGATGAACCCGCGTGTCGCCAGCCGGGTGTACTTCGTCTCCGGGGGCTCCGAGGGCGTCGAGACCGCGGTGAAGATGGCCCGCCAGTACCACCTGCAATGCGGCCGCCCCGGCCGGCACAAGGTCATCGCCCGATGGCAGAGTTTCCACGGCAGCACGCTGGCTACGCTGGCGCTGTCCGGCCGCCCGGCCTGGCGGGAGCCGTACCTGCCGCTGCTGCCGCCGGCCCCGCACATCGTGCCGCCGTACTGCTACCGCTGCCCGCTCGGGCACAGCTACCCGGCGTGCGGCGTGGCCTGTGCCGACGACCTGGAGCGGACGATCCTGCTGGAGGGACCGGACAGCATCGCCGCGTTCATCGCCGAGCCGGTCATCGGCTCGACCGTGACCGGCGTGGTCCCGGTCCCGGAGTACTACCAGCGGATCCGGGAGATCTGCGACCGGTACGAGGTGCTGTTCGTCGCCGACGAGGTGCTGACCGGGTACGGCCGGACCGGCCGGTGGCTGGCCATCGAGCACTGGGGCGTCGAGCCCGACATCGTGGTCATGGGCAAGGGGATCAGCAGCGGCTACGTCCCACTTGGCGCGGTGCTGGCCGCGCCGCGGGTGGTCGACGCGTTCACCGCGGGCACCGGCACGTTCAGCCACGGGTTCACCTACAGCGGCAACCCGTTCTGCACGTTCGTCGGCCTGCAGGTGCTCCGCTACGCGCTCGCCCACAAACTGTTCGATGGGGTGGCAGCCAAGGGCGAGCAGCTCCGCGCGGTGCTCGGGCAGCTAGCCAGCCGGCACGAGATCATCGGTGACGTCCGCGGCCTGGGCCTGTTCGCCGGGGTCGAGATCGTGGCCGACCGGGCCAGCCGGGCGCCGTTCCCGGAGAAAGCCGGCCTGACCCAGCGGATCGTGCGCGGGATGATGCAGCGCGGCGTCCTCATCCTGCCCGGTGTGCCGGGTGCCAACTATGGCCGGGGCGGTGATCACATCCACCTGAGCCCGCCCTACATCATCACGGACGCGGAGATCGACCTGGTCGCCGAGGCGCTGGACGGGACGCTGGCCGAGATCGAGGCGTCGCTCTAGTGGCCGCGCGGCCACGCCTGCTGATCACCTCGGGCGACCCAGGTGGAGTCGGCCCGGAGCTGGTCCGCCGCGCGCTGGCCGACCCGCAGATCCGGGGGCTGGCCGAGTTCACCGTGACCGGCCACGTGGACGGGACCGGAGCGGTGCCCATCGGCCGGCCGTCGGCGGCGGGCGGCCAGGCGGCGGTGGCCGCCGTCCGCGAGGCGGCCGCGAAGCTGGCCGACGGGGCAGCGGACGCACTGGTCACCGCGCCGGTGTCCAAAGAGGCGCTGCGGCTGGCCGGCTACCCATGGCCGGGCCAGACCGAGATGCTGGCCGACTTGTGCGGGGCCAATGACCTGCGGGTGCTGCTCATGGCGGGCCCGCTGCGGGTGGTGCACGTATCCGCGCATCGCTCGCTGCGCCAGGCCATCGCCGCGGTCACCCCGGCCAGCGTGCTGCGGACCATCGAACTGGCCGACGGCATCGGCCGCCGGCTGCTCGGCAGGCCGCCCCGGATCGTGGTGGCTGGGCTCAACCCGCACGCCGGGGAACAGGGCATTCTCGGCCAGGAGGACGAGCGGTACATCCGCCCGGCGGTCGAGCAGGCCCGGTCCCGGGGCATCGACGCGGACGGCCCGCTGTCTCCGGACACGCTGTTCCCGCGGGCCGCGGCCGGCCACGCCGACCTGGTCATCGCCATGTACCACGACCAGGGGCACATCCCGGTCAAGCTGCTCAGCCAGGGCGAAGCCGTGGCGGTCACCCTCGGCCTGCCGTTCCTGCGGATGTCCCCCGACCACGGGGCGGCCTTCGACATCGCCGGGCAGGGCGTGGCCCGGCCGGGCAGCATGATCGCCGCCATCCGGGCCGCCGCGACGGCGGCCAGTGGGCCGCCGTGACCGACGGTTACCTGCTGGCCCTGGACGCGGGTACCGGCAGCTGCCGGGCGGCCCTGTTCACCCTGGACGGCCGGCTGGCGGCGCTGGCGCAGCGCGAGTGGTCGCACCAACCGGAAGACGGCATCCCCGGCTCGCGGTCCTTCGACCTGGCCGGGAACTGGGCGCTGATCTGCGCCTGCATCCGCGAGGTGCTCGGCCGGGCAGCCAGCCCGGCCACGGTGCGGGCCGTCGGCTGTTCCAGCATGGGCGGCGGACTGGTGCTCTACGACCGTGCCGGTCACGAGCTGTGGGCGTGCGCCAACGGCGATGCCCGGGCCAGCCAGGAGGCGGCCGTCATGCTGGCCGACGGCACCGCCGCCGAGCTGTACCGGCTCGGCGGCGGCTGGATCTCGCTCAGCGCCGCGCCCCGGCTGGCCTGGGTGCGCCGCCACCGGCCGGACCTGTGGGGGGCCGCCAGCCGGCTCAGCATGATCGCCGACTGGATAGTGTTCCGGCTGACCGGGACGCTGGCCACCGAGGCCTCGATCGGCTCCACGTCCGGCCTGTTCGATCTCGGCCGCCGGACCTGGTCCCCGGAGCTGGTGACCCTGGGTGGGCTGGACCCCGGCTGGTTCCCCGAAGTCGTCGAGGCCGGGACGATCGTGGGCCAGCTGTCGGCACTGGCGTTCAGCCAAACGGGCCTGACCGCCGGCACACCGGTAGTGGCGGGCGGACTGGACACGGCGCTCGGCCTGGCCGGCCCGGGACAAGCGGTACCGGGCAGGCTCACGGTCACCGGCGGGAGCTTCTGGAAGCAGACCGTGGTGGCGCCCGCGCCGGTCGTGGAACCGGCCGGGCGGCTGCGCTCGGTCTGCCATGTCCGGCCGGGCCAGTGGCTAGTCGAGGGGATCAGCTGGTACGCCGGATTCGCGCTGCGCTGGCTCCGGGGCGCCGCCGTCAGCCGGCCAGTGGGTTACGCCGAACTGGAGGAACTGGCCGCGGCGGTGCCGCCCGG
>Ga0335073_10014052_pt1 | contig 11225 bp, 6 predicted proteins | sample Lox_Sample_22_FD_207093 | JGI IMG/M metagenome (GOLD analysis project Ga0335073, IMG submission 207093) | Soil microbial communities from Loxahatchee National Wildlife Refuge, Florida, United States - Lox_Sample_2.2 | ecosystem: Environmental > Terrestrial > Soil > Wetlands | place: USA: Florida... | reverse complement strand
GTGGCGATTGAGGTGCATGTCAGGCTCCCGGGTCGAAGGTAGCGAACACCGAGCGCAGCTGCGGCAGCACGCCGACCAGCTGGCCGCGCGGCGCGGCGAGAGAGAACATCACGGTGCCCTGCGGGAAGCTGCGCACGTAGGTCACCCAATCGATCGAGTTGCCCTGCGGGTACGAGGTGCCTCCATAGAACTGGCGATAGTCGCGGCCGCGGTTGTTGACGCCGGCCTGCTCGTTGAATTTCATCTGCCCGCCGAGTGTGGCCACGTAGGAGCGCAGCTGGTTGATGGCGGTCTCGGCCGACGGTACTCCCGGAAAGACCAGCACCGAGACCCGCATGGTGGACCCCGCATCGAAGGCCTCGAGCGCGAGCGAGCGGAAGCGGCTGGTCGGGTACGGGTTGGCATGCCAGCCGGCGGGGAGCTCGAGTGTGAAGAAGCCGTTCGGGTCGGAGTAGTGATTGCCGCCGCCGGCGCCAGGAGCCGGGGACGACGGGGGAGGCGGCGCCGGCTGCGGGGCCGGGCCGGCCCCGCGATCCGCGACGCGTCGGGGGGGCGGCGGCGGCGCCTGCTCCGCGCGGCTGTTGGAGTTGAGCAGGCGTGCCAGGATTTCGTCGATCTTCTGCCGCGCCGCCGGATCGTCCGGCAGCTCCGGCGGCACGATGCCGCTCACATGGTGCAGATAGTGCAGGTCGAGCATCAGCACGCGCGGACCGATGTCCTGATTGCCGCCCTTCATCCAGATCGCCTTCTCGCTCTGGCCGATCTTGAGGGCCTGCTCGAACGGCACGCGCTTCTCTCCCATGCCGGGGATCCCGACGGAGGTCGCTTCGAAGGCGACCAGCTCGCCGTCCACCTTCAGTCCCGGAAATGCGTGCTTGGCGGTCGTGAAGATCACCGGATCGAGGCCGGCGGCCTCCGAGATCGAGGCGAACAGCGCAGCGAGCTCGATGCACAGACCTCCGCCGCCGAGCAGCACCTCGCGCGGCAGCCGGACCTTCTGGATGGTGGTCACGGAGGAGCCGCTTCTCTCCGGCAGTCCCTCGGTGCCGATGTAGACGATCCCGGAGAGCTGCTCGAAGGCGTACACGGTCGCCATGAAGCGCGCGATCTCCTTCGGGTCGGCGCCGGCACCGACGGTGGTCCCGCCCATGGCCTTGGACTCGAGCTGCTCGACGAAGTACTTGATGACCGGGTCGTCGGGCGTCACGAAGGCGGCCGCGAGATCGGTGTTCTCATACAGATCCTGCACCGTGAGGACCTCGGACTCCGGGAGCGTCGTGTAAATGAGGTCGTTCCGGCCGCGCAGCTGGAAATCCATTTCGCGCGTTTCCTGGTGCTTGCCGCCGCGCCCGTCCGAGTACTCGACCTTCAGCTCCACGTGTTCGGTCGTCGTCGTGGTCTTGGTGGCGACCGAGTCAGGCAGGCGCGGATAGAACAGCGAGACGACGGTCTGGCCGGGCAGGATGCGCGAATACGCCCTGGGCGTGGTCCACTCGACGAAGCCGGGGATCTGGAAGGAGGTGGTCACGTCCTCGAGTGGCGAGCCACCCTCGTTCTTGATCACCACTTTGCTGAGCCAGTAGCGGCCGTCGCCGGCGCTGCGATTGCCGTACACCTTGTAGGCGGCGCTCATCACGGCGGGCTTGTTCTCGATGTTGAATGTCAGTCTGCCCGGCGGCGGCCGGGTCAGCACATAGGCGACGCCGAGCGCGGCCGCGACCGCGAGCGACACCACACCACCCACCCGCAGGACCTGTCGCAGCATTGCGCTCACCTCGATGTTAGGTTGCCGTGGCCCGAAAATCGCGCATGCGGCGGACGCGCGGCACCAGCGCGCTCAACGCGCCGCCGGTCGGCTGCGCGATGTCTGTGCAGGTGTGCCCGAGTCAACAGTCGCCCCCGCGCTGCTCTGCAGCATTGTTCTCGTTTGATGCAGCGCTCGAATTGTCCGCGTGTTCGTCGAATTCGTCGAGCGGAAATTTCCGCTCCGCGGGAGCCCTTTTTGTGCCAGACTGGTTTGAAACCGGCGCAGAACGGTTGCGACATCGACCGACATAGAACCAACAGGAGGGGTCACGTGAACACGCCACATCCGCATGCGCAGCCGCAGCGCTTCGAGTCGATCGTTCCCTTTTCAGTCCTCGAGCCCGGCGAGCTGCCGCCCGCGCCGCTGCGCGCCGGCTACGGCCGCTGCTCGGTCTCCGGGTGCAACTGCCCTTCCTACATGGGAAACGGCGAGCTCTGCGGGAACTGCGGCCACAATTACTCGCTGCACTGGTGAGACCGCACGGCTGACGGGCGCCCCGGCCGTCGGGGCGTTCGGCTTCAGCTCAGACCATCTTCTCCTGTGGTGGGGACGCCTGCCTGCGCCGGCGCCTCGATCAGCCATTTCTCGAACTGCGCCCGCGGCAGCGGTCTGCTGTGCAGGTAGCCCTGCGACTCGTCGCAGCCTTCGCGCCTCAGGTGCTCGAGCTGTGCGTGGGTCTCGACGCCTTCCGCCACGGTCGTCATGTCGAACGCATGCGCGAGGGCGATGATGGTCGCGACGAGCGTGCGGCTGCTGCGGTCGTCCGGCAGGCGGCTGGTGAAGAGCCGGTCGATCTTCAGGGTGTCGATCGGCAGTTCCGAGAGACGCCCGAGCGATGAGAATCCGGTGCCGAAGTCGTCGATCGCGATGCCGATGCCCGCCGCGCGCAGCAGCCGCAGCGCATGGACGCAGGATGAGGAATCCCCCGAGAGCGCGCCTTCCGTGATCTCGATGTCGATCCCCCAGGCAGAGGTGCCGGCCAGATCTGCGACCGTGTCGAGGATCTCGCGTGCGACGTTGCGACGGCGCAGCTCGGGCGGGGAGATGTTCACCGCCACCCGCAGCGGCGGCAGTCCGCGGCGCCGCCACTCGCGGCAGTCGGCCACGGCCTGCTGCACGACCCACGCGCCGGTCTCCGGCATGAGTCCGCCGGACTCGAGCAACGGCAGGAACTGCGCCGGCGTAACCAGTCCTTCCTCGGGATCCTGCCATCTCAGCAGGGCTTCGGCACTCTCGACCCTGCCGCTGCGCAGGTTCACTTTGGGCTGGTAATAGAGGAGAAACTGTCCGCGAGCGAGCGCGCTGCGCAGGCGCTGCTCCATGCCGACGCGCCGTGCGAGCTCGGAGCGCATCTCCACGCGGTGATGCAGGTAGCGTTCGCCGGCGGCCTTGGCCGCCTTGAGCGCCGCCTCGGCGTTCTGTACCAGCTCGCTCGGCTCGCGGCCGTCGTCCGGGTAGAAGGCGACGCCGCAGCGGATCTCGGCGCGGATTTCACGTCCGTCGACTTCGAAGTCCTGCGCAAACAACCCCGTGATGTCCTCGTGCGCCGCGTGCGATGTCGGCGCCGCGCGGTCGTTGAGCGCATTCACGCACACGAACGTGCCGCCGCCCAGGTGTCCGAGCTGCTCGGTATCCGCGAAGCGCGCCTTGAGGCGGTCGGCCACACATTGCAGCATCCGGTCGCCGCTGTGGCGGCCGAAGGAATCGTTGATGACCGCCAGGTGCGCGATGTCGAACACCGTCACGGCAAGCCTCGGCAGGCGGTCGGCGCCGCGGGTCAGCAGACGGTTCAGCCGCTCGCAGAACAGCGAGCGCTTGGCGAGCCCCGTGAGCGGCTCAAAGTAGGAGAGGAAGCGGACCGCGTCCTGCTTGTCGAGATACTGCAGCGCGAACGACAGGTTCGCGGCGACCTCCTCGAGCAGCAGCATCTCGTCCTGGCGGATGAGCTCGCCGTGGCGGGTGCCGAAGAGCAGCGCACCGATTGGTGTGCCATCGACCCGCAGTGGCAGGCAGGCGAGTGAATGCACGCCCGCGGCGATGAGCGCCTCGCGCCCGTGGATGACCAGGGTGGAGGTGCGGACGTCCTCGCACAGGGTCGGCGCGCCGGTGCGGATGACGCGCCCCATGACGCTCGAATCCTGCGCTTCGTCGCTCGCGACGGGAAAATCCTCTCCGGGATGCGGCAGGAACTCGTAGCCCGACCAGGCGACGGGCTTCGCCATGCGGCTCGCAGGGTCGATGAGCGCCACCATGGAGAGTGAGTAGCCGCCGACATCGCGCGCCAGGCGACACGCCTCGGCGAGCACGTCGTTGCGATTCGCGATGCGCACCAGCGCCGTGTTGATCCCCGAGAGCATGTGCAGCACGCGCGTGAGGCGTGCGACATCGGCGGTGCGTGCCTCCACCCGCCGTTCGAGCTCGCGCTCGAGCTCGCGACGCTGGCGGGCGAGCTCGAGGTGCGCGCGCACCCGCGCCAGCAGCTCGCGCGCGGAGAAGGGCTTGACGAGATAGTCATCGGCCCCCGCATCCATCCCTTCCACCGAGGCTTCATCGCCGGCGCGCGCGGACACCAGGATGACGGGCAGATGGCGCGTGCGCTCCTCGGCGCGCAGCGCCTTGAGCAGGCCGAAGCCGTCGAGCTTCGGCATCATGACATCCGACAGCACCAGGTCCGGGGGGTTGTCGCGCGCGGCGGCCAGTGCCGTGGCCCCGTCGGACACGGCCTCGACCTCGTACCTGCGCCGCAGCAGCCGCGAGATGTAGCGCCGCATGTCCACGTTGTCATCCGCGAGCAGGATCCGCGGGCGCATGATGCTCAGCTCTGGCATCACCTGGATGACGGTGGTGTCGGGGTCCGGCGGGACCCAGGAGAGCGCCTGTTGCACGTAGGCGGCGCGCGTGCGGCTTTCCGCACCGCCGGTGGCGCTCTCGTCGACGTGCGCCGACGGCAGGTGCGCAGTCCCCGCACGCAGCGTCACGATGAAGCGGCTGCCCTTGCCGGGCTCGCTCTCGACCGCGACCGTCCCCTGGTGCAGCTGCACGAGCTCGCGCACCAGCGACAGCCCGATGCCGCTGCCTTCATTGGTGCGGGACTTGGCGCCCTGTACGCGGTGGAAGCGCTCGAAGAGCTTCGGCAGCTCATCGGCCGGGATGCCGATGCCGGTATCTTCCACGGTGAGCAGCGCCTCGCCGCCGACCCACGCCGTGCGCACCGTGATGCCACCCTGCAGCGTGTGCTTGAAGGCGTTGGAGATGAGGTTGAGGACGATCTTCTCCCACATCACGCGGTCGAGGTAGATCGCCTGCGGCAGAGGCGGGCACTCGATGGTGAGCGCGAGCCCGACGCTTTCGGTGGCCGACTCGAAGCTGCTCGCGAGCTCCGCGGTGAGCTCGCTCAGGTCCGTCGGCTGGTAATGCGCCTGCATGCGCCCGGCCTCGAGGCGGGCGAAGTCGAGCAGCTCGTTGACCAGGTTGAGGAGCCGCAGGGCGTTGCGGTGTGCAGTCTCCAGCCGCTCGCCGCCATCGCGCGGCCGCGTGCCGCGCGCGCGCTCGGCGAGCTCATCCTCGAGCGATCCGAGGATCAGTGTCAGCGGCGTGCGGAATTCATGACTGATGCTGCTGAAGAACGTGGTCTTGGCGACGTCGAGCTCGGCGAGCTTGGCGTTGGCGTCACGGACTTCCTTCAGCGCATGCGCCAGCTCGCGGCTGCGCTGCATGACCTCCCGCTCCATGACGCTTTGCCGGCCGCGCAGCTCCTCGCCGAGCTCACTCGCGCGCACCAGCTCCGTGACATCCTCCACGCGATGCAGGATGTAGAGCACCTCGCCGGCCGGGGAGAGGATCGGGAGATTCTTCGGGCTCCAGTAGCGGGCTTCGAAGCTGCCGTCAGGCCGGCGGATGTCGTACTTCTGTACGGGCATCGAATCGGGCTGGCGGGTGCTGAGGACGCGCTCGAGCGAGGCGCGCAGGTTGCTCGTGCCGCTTGCGGCCGGATCGTCCGGATTGTCCGGGAAGACCTCGAAGAGGCCGCGACCGAGCGTGTCGGATGTCGAGTGGGTGGCGGCCCAGCGCGCCTGCGTCGCGGCGACCATCGTGAAGCGGGGCGCATCGGGCAGCAGCACCAGCAGCACATCGGGCGAATTTTCGAACAGCAGCCGGTAATCGAGGCCGCCGTTCATCGCGCGCGCGATCCCTGGAGCGCACGACGCCCCCGCGGCCGGTGGGCGGCGGCATCGTGCGCCCCATCCATCGACTCGACGCAGTTTCGAGTCAGGCTGTCCATAACGCGTCCGTCGCGCCTTGTAACGTCCCTGGAGTCCCTGAGGATCGCCCGGTCAGATTAAACTTAATCCGGGATGCCTTTCCGTGACCCCATACACAAAAACCTGTGCTAAGCGCATGAGGCATCTCAGGTCTCATCCGCCCGTACGCGATTGAAACGCTGCGGCCGCGGTTTACCCGCGAAGCCGATCACAGCCTCGGCGGAGTTAATGAACCGCGCTGAGCTCACGCCGCCGCGGGCGGCCCTGCGCGTGGTCTGCCAGGGTCAAAGCGAGCCGGGCCGGCTGGAATCTGCGAATGACGTCGGCGGGTTGCGGGAGGTGCTGCCCGGGCGGGGGCGCATCTTCAGGAAGACATCGACCGCGCCCCGGCGGGTTCTCCCCGCCGGGGCGCTCCGCAGTACACCGCTACTGACTGATCGCAACGCCGTTATAGGCAGCGATTCCGGTGGCGCCCGAGGTGGCCACCGCCGTCAGATCCCCGTAGTCATCGATCGAGAACAGCGCGACGAATCCTGCGCCATCGGCGCTGTAGATCGCCGCGAGCCAGCGGCCATCCGCCGAGACGGTCAGGTCGGTCACGACGCCCGGCAGCGCCACCGATTTGTAGAACACGCCGCCGGCGCCGTCGCTGAAGAAGATCGAGATCGCCTTGCCCGGCGAGTTGCCCGCATACCAGACGTTGCCACGCCCCTTGGCGAGCCAGCACGGTGCGTTGGACGGATACGGTGGCGTCGGTCCTACCACGGGGAAGACTTCGCCGCCGCGATTGACGAGCGCGAAACTGTCGGGGCTGTGCGCGGGAGTGAAGCCGAGCAGGTCGCCCCAGAAGGCCGCGCCGAGCGGCGTGTCGTCCGCATCCGCCGGCAAGGGGATCTGCGCCGACGTGCCGCTCAAGGCGCCGCTGTCGGTGAGCGGCAGCTGCACGACCGATCCTGACTTCAGCGTCACGGCAGCCCAGCTACGGCCCGCTGCGATCTGCGCGGCGGAGGAATCGGGCAGGGCGGCTTTCGCGTCGAGGGCGCCCTGCGGCCAGCGGTGACTCTCGGCGCAATTCGCCCCGGTCACGTAGAGATGGTCGTGGCCGAGGGCGACCGAGTCCGGCTGCAGGCAACCGGCGGCGAGTGCGATCGTGCCGTCGACGAAGATCGCATCGTAGCTGCGCACGAGGCGGCTCACCGTGTTGGAACCGTAGTTCGCCACCGCGCCGGCATCGTCCTGGAACTGCAGGATGCCCGCGTTACCGCTCGCGCCGCCGGCCCCCTGGGTCGGCAGCGACTGCACCAGGGGCAGAGCCGGCGTCGCGCCGTCCTGCAGGGCGAAGACGAGCACGCTGTTGCCCGAGGGCTCGTTGCTGCTCGTCAGCACGAGTACGCGGCGTGCCGGTTCGCCGGCGGCAGCGAGAGTCGCGACGAGTGCCGTCGCCGCCAGCAGCGCGCTCGCGCCACGCAGCCGGCAAGAGGAAGGAGGGGTCGGGTTCATCTGTTGCTCTCCGTGTGAGGTGGGGATCATGACCGCAGCCGGCAATCGCGCGGGCGCGAGGCCGGTCCTATTGGTGACAGGAGAGTTCGTCGCCGGGGCGGGAAAGGTTACGGAGCAGCCGCGTGCCCGCCGCTGCCCGCGTGCCCGTCGGCGGCGCGTAACTTTTCCATGAGGCCGGGCGAATTGTCCTGAATATGCTTCGGGTATTCAGCGTGCGGGAGGAGGCGCGACTTGGAACAGCCTGCGGACGTGCCCGCCAGCACCGAGGCGTTGATGTGCGCCTATCAGTCGGGCGATGCCGCAGCGGCGACGGCTCTCATCTATCGCGTGAGTCCATCGCTGTACCGGCTGTTCGTCGCCGATGCCGCGAGCCGCGGCCACGCGGACGATCTGTTGCAGGAGACCTGGCTGCGGATCCATCGGGTACGACGCAGCTATCGACCCGGCGAGCCGGTGCTCCCCTGGGCCTATGCCATCGCGCGGCACGTCCGCATCGATCATTACCGCAAAGCCCGCCGCAGCACGGCCCGCGAGCGCAGCCTCGAGACCATGGAGCTGGCCGAGCCCGCCTGCGAGTCCCAGGGATTCGAGGATCTCGATGCACTGCTCGCGCCGCTGCCGGCCGCGCAGCGTGAAGTGATCGAAATGCTGAAGTTCGCCGGCATGTCGCTCGAGGAGGTGGCGCGGGCCACCTCGTGCACCGTCGGGTCGGTCAAGCAGAAAGCCCATCGGGCGTACCGGAGGTTGCGCTCGCGCGTACTCGAGCTGAAGCTTGCCAGTCCTGGAGGAGGACCCCGGTGAGCGACATCCCGGTGAGCGAGCCGGCAGTTGACGAGGCCGTGAGTCGCAGCCTGCAGCGCGCGCGCGGGGTCGCGCCTGCGGTACTGGCGGGCATTGCGCGCTCGGTCGCGGGCGATCTGAGGGCGGTCACTCCCGTCGCGCCCGCCTGGCTCCTCGCCGTGCGACTGCTGGCGGCATGTGCGGCGGTCGCGGCAGCGGGCGCTGCCTGGGCGGGTTTCGATGGGATCAGGGGGCTTGCACCCGCCGAGGGCGCCGCGCTGCTCGCGACACTGGCGATACTCGCCATCGTCATGGCGCGCGAATGCGTGGCCCGCTGGATTCCCGGGAGCCGGGTGCGCCTCGGCAGCGGCGCCCTGCTCGCGGGCAGTTGCGGCATCCTCGGTGTGCTCTTTGCGCTGCTCTTTCGTGACCACCACGCTGAGCATTTCGTGACGACCGGTCTTGGCTGCCTGGAGCAGGGGGTGCTGCATGCGATTCCGGCCGCGCTCCTCGGCGCGTTCATCCTGCGCGATGGATTTGCGACGCGGCCTGCGACGGCGGCGCTCGCAGGCGGGGCGCTCGCGGGACTGACGGGCATCGCCTTCCTCGAGCTCCACTGCGTGAATTTCGAGGCCCCCCACCAGCTTATCTGGCATATCGCCGTCATGCCGGTGTGCGCTGCGCTGGGCGCACTCATTGCATGGGCGGTGACGCGACCGGCTAGCGCCCATTCGTAGTACCCTGCGCGCATGAACCCGGTTGGTCCGGCTCTGCGCCTGGGATCCTGGATCGCGCTCCTGGCGGTCGCCTCGGCCTTTGCGGATCCGGCGGCCTTCGATCTGGCAGGGCCTACGCTCGACGTCGAGGTCACGCACGGGGCCGCGACGCTGCCCATCGCGCAGGTACCGAATCTTTCCGCGGGCGATCGCCTCTGGCTCAAGGCCGATTTCGGCGACGACTACTCGGTCCACTATCTGATGGTTGCCGCCTTCCTGCGCGGCTCGACCGACCCGCCGCCGTCGCAGTGGTTCATCCGCTGCGATACCTGGCGGGGAAAATGCCGCAAGGAGGGGATGACGCTCACCGTGCCCGCCGAGGCGCGCCAGCTGCTGGTCTTTCTCGCGCCCGAGACCGGTGGGGATTTCGCGACGCTCGTGAGCGCCGTGCGCGGCCGGCCGGGCGTCTTCGTGCGGGCCTCGCAGGACCTCAATCAGGCGGCGATGGAGCATCTGCGGCTGCAGGCGTACCTGCAGGCGATCCGCGAGCTCGGCAACTCCGACCCGGCACGCCTCAAGGAGACCGCGCCGCTCCTCTCGCGCACCCTCGCGATCAAGGTCGACGAGAAGTGTCTGGCGAAGGCGGCCGCGCTGCAGGCCTCCTGCCTGATGCAGGGCCAGGATTCCCTCATCCTGACGGACGGCCACGGCGAATCCGTCACTCAACAGCTCACCTCGGGGCCGGCGAGCGACCTGGCGATGGAGGCCGGCAACACCCCGCAGCTCAAGTCCGGATACTACGGGCCCTTCATCGGCTCGCTCCTCGACATCGCACGGCTGTTCGACTCCTTCCACACCGCCAAGTATCAGTACATCGCCGCGCTCTCCTCGGCGAGCGGGCGCGAGCTCGCGCTCACCTTGAACGCGCCGCCCTCATTCCATGATCCGAAGTCGGTCATGGTGGTGGCGCTGCCGCCGATCGAGAGCCCGCAGGCGCCGCAGCTGCGTCCCGTCGATGCGAAGCAGGTCTACTGCGCGAGGAAGTCCCCGCTGGTGCTCTCGGCCGAGGGGGCGCCGCCGATGTTTGCGGGCGCTTATTCGCGTGCGCTCACGCTGCGAGTGACGACTGCCGCCGGAGCGCAGCTCGAGCTGCCCGCCAAAGCCGATGCGGCCAGCGGCGGCATTGCAGTCGACAACACGGCTTTGCAGAGCGTCGAGCTCCCAGACAGCATGCAGGGCTCGCTGCACGGCGACTGGGGCTTCGAGAAGTACGAGGGCCCGAGCTTCACGCTGGTCGATGCGCACGCGCATACCCCGACGCTCGCCCCGGGGGATGAGGCCGCGCTCATCGTCGGCCGTCAGGACACGGTGCATCTGTTCGTGGGCAGCGCCGCGTGCGTCAGCGAGATCGACCTGGCCGGTGCCGACGGGCGCGAGTCGAAGGTCGAGTGGAAGGCCGTCAGGGCCGACCAGGTCGAGGCGAAGCTGCCACTCGATACGGCCTCTCCCGGGGAGGTCGCGCTGGTGATCCACCAGTACGGCAGCGCTCAGCCCGAGCGCCTGGCTCTGCACGCCTACAGCGAGCCCGGTCACCTCGACAGCTTCGTGTTTCACGCCGGCGACACGCGCGGGATTCTCCGGGGCGATCGGCTGGATGAGGTGGCGACGCTCACTCTCAAGGACGTCGAGTTCGCACCCGAGTCGCTCTCGAGCAGCGCCGGGCACGATGAGCTCTCGATGCTCGGCAATGCCGCGCTCGCGCCGGATCTGAAGCCGGGCGAGCGGACGCGGGCGCGCGTCAGGCTGCAGGACGGACGCACCTACGAGGTGAGCGTCGCCGTTCTCGCGCCGCGGCCGAGCGCCACGCTGATCGGCAAGAGCGTCCAGCTGCCGGCGAACGTCAGCGGCCGCCCCATCCGGCTCGCGAGCCAGAACGAGCTGCCGCAGGATGCGCAGCTGACCTTCTCGCTGCACGCGCGCGTGCCGGCGACCTTCTCGCGCGACGACCGGATCGAGGTCGCGACCCTCGATGAATCGCTGTCCACGGTGCTCGGTCCGACGAACGGCATGACGCTGCAGAACAGCAGAGTCGCCGTGGCGACACTCGATCCGGCGAAGGCCTTCGGGCCCGCGGCGTTCGGGCCGCTGCGCTTCCGGGTG
>Ga0335073_10014051_pt1 | contig 11225 bp, 9 predicted proteins | sample Lox_Sample_22_FD_207093 | JGI IMG/M metagenome (GOLD analysis project Ga0335073, IMG submission 207093) | Soil microbial communities from Loxahatchee National Wildlife Refuge, Florida, United States - Lox_Sample_2.2 | ecosystem: Environmental > Terrestrial > Soil > Wetlands | place: USA: Florida... | reverse complement strand
GGGACTTTCCGTTTACGATGAGCGGGACGCCGAGAATTTGAACGTCCACGAGCGAGCCGTCGCTGCGGCGGCGCTTCGCCGCTGCCCGGACGACTTCTCCCGATCCGGCGCGCCCGATCAAGGAAATCATTTCGTCGCGTTTTCCGTCCGGCGCGAGCAACGAATCGAGAGCCCTGCCGCGAATTTCAGAAAGCGGATAGCCGAAGAGTCGCTCGAATGCGGGGTTGCAGGTCTCGACCTTGCGGTCCGCGTTCACCGTAACAATGCCGAGCGGATTGTTCTCGGTGAGCGCCTGAAAGTAAGCGGTGTGCTCGGCAATTTGGCGCTGCGCCGCCAATCGTTCGGTGATGTCCAGCGCAACCGCGAGCACGGCGGTTCGCCCGGCGAACGGCATCGTTTGGGCGGTGACTTCCACGTCGAAGAGCTCGCCATTTTTCCGACGATGTCGCCATTCTCCGCGAGCGGCCACAAACGGCTTAACCTTCCGAACCGACTCGAGAAGACGTGGCACGTCCTCTTCCGGGCGGATATCGGTAAGGCGCATACGGAGGAATTCTTCGCGCGTATACCCGTATTGCTGGATGGCAGCGGCGTTCACTTCGAGAAAACATAGCGTGTCGCCATCGATCACATACATGGGATGGGGATTTTGCGAGAACAGAAGCTCCAAATGCTTATCGTTGGCGAGAAGAGCCTCGGAGGGATGCCCGTCCGATGCCGGCATGGCCGAGCGCGGCGTTGCGACGCCACTCGGCGTGGTCGGCGGGCGGACCTGTTTTCGGCGCCTGGAAGCAGGCTTGGAAGGCACTCTCGGCATGATTCGTCGACGGGCGCGGCTGTACCGGAGAGGGAGGGTTGCTCTCGGCACGGAACCCGACTTTTCCTTATACCGAAGGGGGAAGGACACGCGAACGGTACGTTAGTACTGAAAAGTGAGGCTTTGTCTATTTACTCAATATATAAGGGACGCGCTGTATGCGAGTTGCGGGTCGAAGGCTTTTCCCTGCGGTGAACATAGGGCGAAGACATGGGAGCGGGCTTTTGCGCGACGCCGTTCCGGGGGGTTAAGTTAAGATGGTGATCGAGGCGCGTGCTGCATGAACAGGACCGAGAAGACGAGCGTGGCGAAGACGCCAGCAGAACTGCTCCACGACGAGATCGAGAGCGTCGTCCAAGCGGACCACTCGGATCCGTTCGGGATTCTCGGGCCGCATTGGACCGGGTCCTCGGGCGCCCCTTCGCTGCTGATCCGGGCCTTCCGGCCCGGCGCGAAGAAAGCCTCGGTCCTGTGGGGCGCCGACCGCAAAATCTATCCGGCGACGCTGACCCACCCTGGCGGAGTATTCGAGGCGATTCTGCCGCCTGATTTGCCGGGTGTCCGTGGCGGGGAGGCCGTCTCGCCCACTGCCTATCGCCTGCAATTCGAGTTCGCGGATGGCGCGAAGTTCGAAACCCACGATCCGTATGCGTTTTCGCCGGTTCTCACCGAATACGACCTCTACCTTTCGGGCGAGGGCACCCATTACGAGAAGTATGAAAAATTGGGCGCTCACGTTCGCGAAGTGGCCGGCGTGCGAGGGGTTCACTTCGCGGTCTGGGCGCCGAACGCGCAGCGGGTAAGCATCGTCGGCGACTTCAATCTTTGGGACGGGCGCGCGAACCCCATGCGCAACATGGGGCCGACTGGCATCTGGGAAATCTTCATGCCGGGGCTCGATGAAGGAGCGCTGTACAAGTTCGAGATCCTTTCCCGGGTGGGACACAATCTGGGCCTGAAATCGGATCCTTACGGTTTCTCCGCCGAAGTCCGGCCGAATACGGCATCAGTCGTCTTCGACATCAACCGCTACCAATGGAATGACGCCCATTGGCTGGCCGATCGCAAGGCGCGCGATTGGCAGCACTCTCCGATGTCGATCTACGAGGTTCACGCGGGAGCGTGGAAGCGCCGGGAGAAGGAAGATTATCGCTGGCTCACCTACCGCGAGCTTGCCGCTGAGCTGATTCCCTACGCGAAGCAGATGGGCTACACGCACATCGAGTTGATGCCCATCATGGAGCACCCCTTCGACGCCTCATGGGGCTATCAGACGGTCGGATATTATGCTGTCACCAGCCGCTTCGGCTCGCCCGCCGATTTCATGTTTTTCGTCGACCGGTGCCATCAGGAGGGCATCGGCGTAATCCTCGACTGGACCCCGGCGCACTTCCCACGCGACGGCCATGGCCTGGCGTTTTTCGACGGCACGCACCTCTACGAGCACTCCGATCCGCGGCAGGGCGAACATCCGGACTGGGGTACGCTGGTATTCAATTACGGACGCAACGAGGTGCAGAACTTCCTGCTCTCGAACGCGCTTTTCTGGATCGAGAGATATCACATCGACGCCCTGCGCGTGGACGCGGTCGCTTCGATGCTTTACCTGGATTATTCACGCAAGCCCGGCGAATGGGTTCCCAATATCCATGGCGGGCGAGAAAATCTGGAAGCAATCGCGTTCATCCGGCGGCTCAACGAAGTGCTCCACCAGCGCAATCCCGGAGCGCTGACGATCGCGGAGGAATCGACCGCATGGCCGGCCGTTTCGCGCCCGACGTACGTCGGGGGCCTCGGCTTCGACCTGAAATGGAACATGGGCTGGATGAACGACACACTGCGCTATATGTCGCTCGATCCGCTCTACCGGCAGTACCACCACGGCGAACTTACGTTTTCGATGCTCTACGCGTTCCACGAAAACTTCATCCTGCCCCTCTCACACGACGAGGTGGTGCACGGCAAGCGTTCGCTGCTCGAGAAAATGCCCGGCGACGATTGGCAGAAATTCGCGAATCTGCGGCTGCTCTTCGGGTATCAATTCGCGCATCCGGGCAAGAAACTGCTTTTCATGGGCAGCGAGCTCGGCCCGCGAAATGAATTCTGGGAAGGCGGCATGGTGGAATGGCCGCTCGAAGCCGCTCCGGCTCATCAGGGTTTCCAGAGATTGCTCGGCGACTTAAACCGCCTGCACACCCACGAGCGCGCCCTGCACCAGATCGACTTCGAATCGACGGGATTCGAATGGATCGATGCGAACGACGGCGCATCGAGCGTGATTTCGTTCCTGCGGCACGGCCGCGATCCTGAAGATACGATCCTGGTTGTGTGTAACTTCACGCCAGTGGTGCGGGAAGAATACCGGGTGGGAGTGCCGCGCGCGGGCTACTACCGCGAGGTCCTGAACACGGACTCGAAGTATTACGGCGGCTCGGACACGGGAAACGACGGCGGCGTCAACGCCGAGCCGATCCCGTGGAACGATCGTCCCTACTCCATCAAGCTGAAGCTGCCGCCGCTGGCCGTCTCGTACTTCAAGCCGCACCGCGACTAATTGTTCACGGCCGAGCGCGCGAGACGCGCGGCGAGCTAGGCCGCGCTGAGCGCCAGTTCCTTCGGCTCTTCAAGGGAAGCCGAGGGCCAGCTCTTCAGCTCCGGCATGCAGTGCTTCACGAAGGTCTGCACGTTTCGCACGGACTCCTCGTGCGGCATTCCGCCGAAATTGAAGTTCGGCATGATGCCTTGCATGTCGATGATCTCTTTCGTTTTCGCGAGCTTCTCGAGCACCTGTTGCGGAGTGCCCCAGGGCATCAGCTGGATGTAATCCTCGACCGCCTTGTCTTCGCCGATTTCGCGGAGGTATTTGCTGAGGTCGGCGTACCGCTCGTAGCTCTTCGTGTGGTCGAAGTGCTTGCCCAGCATCTCGTAATGAGCGAGGGCCTCGCGGTAGTTCGCCGCGAGATACCTGCGCGCCAACTCCTCGGCGCGGTCCGCGCTCTCATCGACAAAGCAGAAGCCCGAGCAGAACGGCTTCGGCGGCTCCACATCGGGATGAAACTGGTTCCAGGATTTGTGATAGAGGTCGAAATCGGCCTTCACGAGGTTCCACGCCTTTTGCACGATCACGAGCAAGCCGAGTCCGAGCTTCGCGCACACGGGAACTGAATCGGTGGAGGCTGCGGCGGCAAACGAGCGGCCCTTGAACGACTTGAACGGCCGGGGGCGAATTTCGCGGCGCGGTTGCTTTACGGTCGCGCCGCCCTCCATGAAGCCGGTTTCCAGCGCTTGGAGTACGAGCGAGGTATATTCATCGAAGCGAAGGCGGCCTTCGTTCTGGTCGATCCGCAAACCCTCGAATTCGCGTCGCGCGAGCCCGCGTCCGACGCCCAGGATGAAACGCCCGTCGGAATAATGATCGAGCAGGGTGATCTGTTCGGCGAGGCGCATCGGATCGTTCCATGGCACCACGATCACCATCGAGCCGAGCTTCACGCGCTTCGTCTTCGCCGCCAGGTACGACATCAACTGCGGCACATCCGGGCTGATCGAGTAGCTGTCGAAGTGATGCTCCGTCGCCCAGATCGAATCCATCCCAAGCTCTTCCGCCATCAGGCAATTGCCGAGTTCCTCGCGCATGAATTGCCTGTCCGAATACCCACCCAAGTGTTGAAAGCCGGAACCGTAGCCCACATGCATGATATTTGTTCCTCCTATGAGGGCCTAAAATCGCCGCCTCGCCCGCGCATTCCCCAGTTCGCGGGACTATATCAAATTACTCCCGTTCGAACCAACGCATCAAGTCTCCATCACAGGGCTCGATTCGGCGACTGAAAGAGGCGGCGCCCGATGTACAATGTGTGCGTCTCAAAACCCAAAATCGAAAGTCCCGACCAAATCCATGTCCAAGAACGGGCAACATTTCGTCGCGATCATTGGCGGAGCCGTCTCCGGATCCGTTGCAGCGGAAATACTGGCGGACCGCGGCGTCCGCGTGGCCGTGATCGACCAGAACAAGAGGCCGTACGGAAAAATTGAAGACGGATTGCCGCGATGGCACGTCGAACAGCGCAAGCAGGAATACGAGCGGATCAACGCGCGGCTGCGCAAGCCGAATGTTTCCTTCGTTCCTTGCACAAGGCTCGGCCGCGAGATTGAATTCAAGGACCTCTGCGAGAATTGGGGCTTCTCCGCGATCATTCTGGCCAACGGCGCATGGCGCGACCGCGATCTGGGCGTGCCGGGCGCTGACAAATTTCTCGGCAAAGGGCTCGCTTACCAGAACCCTTTCATCTACTGGTACAACCATAAGAACGAGAAGGAATACTCGGGTGCGAAATACGAGACGCCGGACGAGGCAGTCGTGGTAGGCGGAGGCTTGGCTTCGATCGACGTAGTGAAGGTGCTGCAGATCGAAAACTACCAGCGCGCGATGAAAGCTCGCGGGATCGAAGCGAGCATGCACGAGCTGGAAAAAGGGATTCCCGCCGCGTGCAAGGCGCATGGGATCAAGCCCGAAGACTTGGGCGTGAAGGGCTGCCTGCTCGTCTACCGGCGGCGCGAGCAGGACATGCCGCTCGCTCAGCCGCCCGATTATGCGACACCGGACCAGATTGCGAAAACCGAGATGGTGCGGCAGAAAATGCTGAAGCTAGCGCGTGACCGGTATCTCTTCCGTTTTCAGGAGCGCCGTATACCGCTCGGGTTCGCTGAGGAGAATGGGCGCGTCGTGGGCCTGCAAGTCGGCGAAACCAAAGTCGAGGGGCGCAAAGCGGAGCTGATTCCGGGATCGGAGACGGTGATTCCCACGACGCTTGTGGTTTCCTCGATCGGCTCGGTACCCGAGAAGATTCCGGGTGTCGAGATGAAGGGCGACTACGTGACGTTCGTCGATGAAGAACTGCCTCGCTATGCGGTGGCCCATCACGTGTTCGGCGTCGGAAACGTGGTGACCGGACAGGGCAACATTCGCGTGTCACTCGTGCACAGCCAGAAGGTGACCAACCACCTGATCGAAAACTATCTGGGCATCGGCGATCCGAACGGAGACATTTCGGGCATTTACGACGCCGCGGAAAAGAAGGCCGCCGGGCAGACGCAAACCATCGAGAAAAAGGTCGAAGCGCTTCCCGGGCTGTCCGATGCCCAGGTTGGCGCGCTTGAAAAGCGCATTCGGGAACTTCAGGCGAAGGCCGGATATACGTCGGATTACGATTCCTGGATCGCGAAAGTCACGCCGCCGGATTTGGAGTAGTTCCCTATCGAGCGAGTCAGCGCTGGGTTCGTCGCCCAGCGCTGCACATTTAGCGGCATTTTCGCGCTGCGTCGCCGGAAGTTATTGCTGCTGTGGCGGCTGCTGCATCATCTGCATCGGATTGAAGGGCTGCGGCGTGCCGACGATCTTGTCCTTCGCGTCGGTTACCAGCTTCGTCAGAACCATCGACGAATCCTTGCCCTGGTGCTTGACGATGCCGAGCGGCGCCGCCTTCGCGCTCACCCAGGTATCGCCTGATCCATCCTTCATGCGATAGTGTTCGCACGAAAACGTTCCGGCGGGCGTCGTGACCGACTCGGTGCCGACGTCTTCGGCGAGGCTCCGGATGTCCGAGGGCGTCGTGCTGCCGCCGTTCCCGTGGCCCATCTGTGGGTTCATCGGCATTTCCATGGGCGGGCGTCCTGCCATCTGCATGATCACCTTTTGCCCGGAGCCGCCGCCGGGAACGATCAGGACTTTCATCACCATTTCGCCCATCGGGCCCGCGTTCGTCGTCCACTCCATCCAGAAGCCGTCTTTGCCGTCTACTGATTCTTTTCCGACGATCGCATACTCGATCGACGTTTTCGGGCCGCTGGCCGGCTGAATGTCGTAGTCGGCGCCGGCGCCCACCGTCGGATTGAAAATGCCGCTCGGCATCGGCCGGCGCATTGCCATGCCCATCTGAGCGTTTGCAGTCGTCGCCAACGCCATGAACGACAGAGCGCACGCGCACAAAATCATCGCTTTGATGTTTTTCATGACACTCCCCCCAAGTCTCGCGAACCGTCGTGAGACACAAACCGAATGGCGCCATTGTAACTCGCCGCGCTCGATGTGCAAGGACAAGACGGAAGATGCGGTTCCTTAGTTCAACTCGCGGTAACTGATCAAGCGGATGCCGTGGTGTTCGATGGCGCGACGAACCTGGGGAGCCAACAAGCCGTCCAGTTCCAACTGCCGCTGCCGCTGAAGGCGGGAGCCCGTTTTCGCGAGATCTTCGTCGCAGACGCCCGGATGCAGCATGATTTCCGTTCGCCCTTCCGGAAGCCTGTCGATCAAATCGCACAACGCTTCTGGGCCGAGCTGCCCTGTGGCGGCAACACCCAGAAACGTCTCCGGCGAACGCAGCCCATACTTTTTCGAAATCGAAGCGAAATTCGCCGAAATCACGCGCACCGCTGCGACGGCCGCAAATTGCTTCGGCGAAGCGCCCGACTCGCCGCACATCTGTGTCCACGAGTCGCTCAGATATTCGGCCGGCTTGCGCACCCGAGTAATCCCAAGCTCCTGTGCCAGATTGGCAAGCACGTTCATGACGCGCGGGTGCGCATGCGTATGCTTGTGGGTGTCGAGGTGCGTCGGCTCGATTCCCGCGTCGCGGATCTTCTGGATTTGCGCGCGCAACTCGCGCTCGATGTCTTTCGTACGAATCGCGCCCGTGCTGACCTTTGCGACGAACAGACCCAGCGAAGCGGGCAAGCGCCCGCTCTTATCGACGAGTGACGGAATGTCTGTTGGCGAAGACACCGGCGTGCCGCCTGCCAACACAAGGTGACATCCAACGCCAAGCTTGCGATTTGCAAGCGCGTATCGCACGGCGTCTTCGAATGCCGGCCCGTTGGCCATCAAGGTCGTGCTCGTCAAAACGCCGTCGCGGAACGCACGGATGATTCCTTCGTTGACCCCTTTGGTCAAACCAAAATCGTCCGCGTTGAGGATCAACTCTTTCATTGTCAGGTGGTTGTTGCAGGGCGAGAGGAAAATATATCACGAGGAACGGCGAACCCACACTGAGCACTTCGCGCGCCACACGATCTCAAACACGGAGCGGATTGTGAATGTTCTGTAAAAGTTTTCAACAGTTCTGTTGAAAACTCGGTGGAAAAGCGCTCTTCGACAATGAAAATCGCTCGTCGAAATCGCATTTTATTGCTCGTTGCACACGTTCATGTGCACAGATTCTTCTCCCCGATCTCGATCCGAAAATGGGAATCCCAAATGGAAAAATTTCCTGCGCGGGAAAAGTCAGTACCAGTGTGGCGGAGGGTCCAGCTTGATCGGAACCGATTGTTCGCTCTGCGAAATCTCATACCACTTGCCGTACGTATGCCATCCTTTTGCAATCACTTGAATCAAAATTTTCCCCTGAGGAATTTCCGGAACTTTTACGGAGCCGTCCTGATTCGTCTTGAAATTCAGCTCTTCGAGTTTGTCGTGGCGCAAAAATCCGCCCGATGTGTAATAACGGACATAGACGCTCGCGTTTCCGACCGGCTTGTCGTTGGCGTCGGTGACGCGAATTTTCAGTCGCGTCATACCCGCATCGGTCGTCTGGTTTTCCGCCGGCTTATCGGACGAGGTGGATGGGTCAGGCGTGCTTGACGAATTCGACGTGCTGCTTTGCGCGGAAAGGATTGGCGTCGCGCTGAATAAAGCAAAAGTCAGCAGCGCCGTGCCAAAATGTGCCGGAAGGAATCCGCGGCGAATCATCGGCTTCATCGCGCTTCCCTTTTACTCCAATTGCCGCCGGGGCTCAAGTCCCACGTATGTAGCAGCATCGAAATCCTACGAGGATCGTAACAGCCGCCCTACGGACGAATCGAATCCGCCAGCCACGCCAGGTATTTGCGCGATCCGGCCGCGATCGGCAGCGCGATGATTTCGGGGACGTCGTAGCTGTGCAGCTGCTCGATTCTCTTCTGCAACAGCGGCATGCGCCGCCGCGACGTCTTCACGATGAGCAGGAACTCTTTGGCCGACTCGACCTTTCCCTTCCAGCGGTAGATCGACTGCACGCGGGCGTCGACGATGTTCACGCAGGCCGCGAGTTTCTCCTCGACGACGCCTCTGGCGATGCGCCGCGCTTCCTTGGCTGACCCGCACGTCACCAAAACCACGACTTTGTCGGTCATCGCCGCCGCTCTGCCGTCTTTACTCTTGAGCCGCGCACTGCTGTGATTACCCGATACTCGCGGCTTGCGTGCCAAGATACAATACCGTCCCATGGCTGGCCAAGCGATCCAGTTCGGAACATCCGGTTGGCGCGGAATCATCGCCGAGGATTTCACGTTCGCCGGCGTGCGCCGAGCATCTACCGCCATCGCCGGCCACTTGCGCGCAAAAGTGAAGTCTCCCGTCGTGATCGTCGGCTACGACACGCGATTCTTTTCCGAGGAGTTCGCTCGCACGGCCGCCGGCGTTCTGCGATCGCACGGCTGCCGCGTTTTCATCTGCGGCGGAGCGACGCCCACGCCCACCATCGCGCACGCCATCATCCACGGCAAGCTCGATGGCGGCGTCAACATCACCGCGAGCCACAATCCGGCACAGTACAACGGATTGAAGTTTTCAGGCGCCGACGGCGGCCCCGCGCTCCCGGAGATTACCAAGGACATCGAAAAGCGCGCCGCTGCGATCCGAGACGACTCGAACGGTCACCACGAAATCCCCGGCGACTTCGAGCGCATCGATCCGCGCGAGCCCTATTTCGAGCAGCTCGAGCGCATGGTCCGCTTCGACGTTCTCGGCAAAGCGAAGGGTAGTTTCGTCTGCGACGCGGTTCACGGATGCGGCGCGGGCTGGCTCGACCGCATTCTCGTCGAGCATGGAATCTCCGTGACCGCGATTCGCGGCGGGCGCGACGTCCTTTTCGAAGGCACCGGCCCCGATCCCTCCGAAGAAAATCTCGCGCCGCTGCGCAAAGCAGTCTCGGAAAAGAAAGCCCTCGCGGGGCTCGCCACCGACGGCGACGCCGATCGCTTCGGCATCGTCGACCGCGACGGCGCGTTTGTTTCGCCCAATCACATTTTGGCGCTCGTCTTCGACTACCTGCTCGAAACGCGCGGGTACAAGCTGGGCGCCTCGCGCAGCGTTGCTACGACGCATCTGTTGGACGCCGCGGCGAAACTGCACGGCGTGCAGCTCTACGAGACGCCCGTTGGCTTCAAGTACGTCGGCCCGCTGCTGCGTGAGGACAAAATCGCCCTCGGCGGCGAAGAAAGCGCCGGCATGACAATCCGCGGCCACCTGCCCGAAAAGGACGGCGTTCTCGCGTGCCTCCTGGTTGCCGAAATGATTGCGGCGCGCCAGGCATCGCTCGCCGATCAGTTGCGCGATCTTTTCCGGCGCGTCGGGCGCGAGTTCTGGCCAATTCGCTTGAACCTACACCTCTCGGAGGACGCCCAGGCGAAGCTGCCACAGCGTCTGAAATCCGACTTCAAGGAGTTCGCTGGGCGCCGCGTCGCGCGCGAGAATCGCCTGGATGGTCTGAAACTCATTTTCGAGGACGGCGACTGGGTGCTCATGCGTCCTTCGGGCACGGAACCCGTGGTCCGCATTTACACCGAATCCGGCTCGATCGAGGCATCGCAGAAACTCGCCGATCAAGCGCGTTCATGGATCACACAATGACCAAACGCGCGCCGCAGAAACAACCTACGAGCTTCACGGAACACTTCGGCGATTTCGTCCGGCGGAATTGGAGCTGGTTCGTCGCCGCCGGCCTCGCACTCCTGCTGCTTCAGGACGTTTTTGGAACTCACGGAGTGCTCGCCATGCGGCGCTCGCAGCAGGAGGCGCGCGACGTGCAGCGGCAGATCAATCAGATCAATCAAGAGAATCGCCAGCTCGAAGAGAAAGTCAAGGCGCTGAAAACCGATCCGGCGGCCGTCGAGCGAATCGCGCGCGAAGAGATGGGCCTCGCGCGGCCCGGCGAGTACATTTTCAAGATTCAGCCCAAGTCAGGCGAGGCTGCTCAAGGCGCGTCCTCGCAGTCCGACGCAGCGAAGCAGCCCTAGCTTTCCGCAGCCGTTCCCGGCGAACTCCCGATATTTTCCGAGCGCAAGCGGCGAAACCACGCCCAGACTTCCGTGCCGCGTCCCTTGAACCGCGTCCGCGCAATCGAGAGCAGCACCATCGCCAAAGTGATTTCGATCAAGCCCAGCGTCGCAGCCCATATTCCCTGCGATTGCTTCGCCAGTATCGAAAACCGCCCATAGACGAATTCGATGTGCACCCAGTAGACGAGGAGCGATGTTTGCCCGAGTTGCATGAACGGGCTGAATCCGATCGCGCCAAGTCCCCAGCGGCACCACGCGTATCCGGCGACCGTGATCAGCGCCATGATTCCTACGCGCGCGAGGAAGAAGTTCGGGC
>Ga0335073_10014050_pt1:10000-11225 | contig 11225 bp, 9 predicted proteins | sample Lox_Sample_22_FD_207093 | JGI IMG/M metagenome (GOLD analysis project Ga0335073, IMG submission 207093) | Soil microbial communities from Loxahatchee National Wildlife Refuge, Florida, United States - Lox_Sample_2.2 | ecosystem: Environmental > Terrestrial > Soil > Wetlands | place... | reverse complement strand
ACCAGGTCCAGACACAGTAAGGATTGACAGATTGAGAGCTCTTTCTTGATTCTGTGATTGGTGGTGCATGGCCGTTCTTAGTTGGTGGAGTGATTTGTCTGCCTAATCGCGATAACGAACGAGACCCCCGCCTGCTAAATAGTCGACTCGGCCTTGGCCGGGACCATTTATTCTTTAAATCGGTCACGACTTCTTAGAGGGACCGCAGGTGTCTAGCCTGAGGAGGCCGGGGGCAATAACAGGTCTGTGATGCCCTTAGATGTTCTGGGCCGCACGCGCGCTACACTGATGGAATCAGCGAGTCTCGTTCTATCGAACGGTCCTTGGCCGGAAGGCCTGGGGAATCTTGTTAAACTCCATCGTGCTGGGGATAGAGCATTGCAATTATTGCTCTTCAACGAGGAATTCCTAGTAGTCGTGATTCATCAGATCGCGACGATTACGTCCCTGCCCTTTGTACACACCGCCCGTCGCTACTACCGATTGAATGACTTAGTGAGGCCTCCGGATTGGCTCGGCCTCGTTGCACACAGCGGGTCCGAAGTCGAGAAGCTGGTCAAACTTGGTCATTTAGAGGAAGTAAAAGTCGTAACAAGGTCTCCGTAGGTGAACCTGCGGAGGGATCATTCCTGAATTTTCCAATTCAATACCCTGTGGATCAAATGAGTGCTTTCGGCCTCAGGCCGGCATTTATGCATATTGTAAGTGTGGTCAGTCAGAGTTTTCAAATCGAAATCAAAACTTTCAACAAAGGATCTCTTGGCTCTCGCATCGATGAAGAACGCAGCGAAGCGCGAAATCTAATGTGAATCGCAGAACATTGTGAATCATCGAGTTTTTGAACGCACATTGCGCCTCTCTTTGGGAGGCATGCCTGTCTGAGCGTCTTTTAATCTAAATACGGCTTGGTGTCGTGTGTTGGGCCCACTCGCTCCCTCGACTCTGAGGGGGTGTGGCCTGGAATTCATTTGTCTGATACGGCGGAGCTCCCTTGGGACAGAGCCGTTTTTCCAGGACATCATCTGATCGAGACTGAACCGACCTCAGATCAAGTAGGAACACCGGCTGAACTTAAGCATATCAATAAGCCGAGGAGAAGAAACCAACAGGGATTCCCTTAGTAGTGGCGAACGAAGCGGGAATAGCTCAAGTTTTAAATCTGGATCCCTCCAGAGTTGTAAACTGAAGAGGCGTGGACCGATGGTCGTGCCTGCCAAAGTCCCTT
>Ga0335073_10014050_pt1:0-5000 | contig 11225 bp, 9 predicted proteins | sample Lox_Sample_22_FD_207093 | JGI IMG/M metagenome (GOLD analysis project Ga0335073, IMG submission 207093) | Soil microbial communities from Loxahatchee National Wildlife Refuge, Florida, United States - Lox_Sample_2.2 | ecosystem: Environmental > Terrestrial > Soil > Wetlands | place: USA... | reverse complement strand
ACCTGGAAATTCGGACAGAACACGTATCCGTGCTATAGTATGGGAAGGTTGGTTCATTGGCGATGGGTGATGACTGAGTCCATGCATTCATCTCATCCATTGAAATGTTCATCTCCTTCTCATGGTGCCTGATCCTGTTCTGTTCTTGGCCAGAGCCCATTTGCTCTTAGGTCTTAACAGATGCATCGAACCTTACGATGCTGATGACTTGGGGAGGTCGGAAGGGCCTCCGAGACTAAAGTGAATCTGGTGGATTTGATGGCCTCTGGCCAAGAATCTGACCAAAAAAACACTTAGGGATCCGATCGGAACGTTTAGAGTGTTTTTTTCATGCTCCGTTCTGCTTCAGTCCCTTCTGTGGTTGGCTCGGTGAAGCTCGATGGCGCATCTGTCATCTCTGCTTTTATGAGGCCCAACCATGGGATCCATGAAGCTGGTCTTGAATGGGAAACGACCTCAAGGTTGTAACTGGTGACGATTTATAAACCCATCCGTCTGTGGACGGTGTTTTATGATAGTTACCTGGTTGATCCTGCCAGTAGTCATATGCTTGTCTCAAAGATTAAGCCATGCATGTCTAAGTATAAGCGATTGTACGGCGAAACTGCGAATGGCTCATTAAATCAGTTATAGTTTATTTGATGGTCCCTTACTACTTGGATAACCGTGGTAATTCTAGAGCTAATACATGCTAAAGCGCCCGACCGTCCGTCGGAAGGGCTGTATTTATTAGATAAAAAACCATCCCCGGGAGACCGGGTCTTTGGTGATTCATAGTAACTTTTCGGATCGCCTGGCCTAGAGCTGGCGACATTTCATTCAAATTTCTGCCCTATCAACTTTCGATGGTAGGATAGAGGCCTACCATGGTTTTGACGGGTAACGGGGAATTAGGGTTCGATTCCGGAGAGGGAGCCTGAGAAACGGCTACCACATCCAAGGAAGGCAGCAGGCGCGCAAATTACCCAATCCCGATTCGGGGAGGTAGTGACAATAAATAACAAGCCAGGGCCCCACAAGGGGTCTTAGCATTGGAATGAGTACAATGTAAACACCTTAACTAGGAACAATTGGAGGACAAGTCTGGTGCCAGCACCCGCGGTAATTCCAGCTCCAATAGCGTATATTAAAGTTGTTGCAGTTAAAAAGCTCGTAGTTGAAATTGGGCGTGGCTGGGCGGTCTGCCTCAGGGCGTGTACCTTTGCCCGGCAACGTTTCTCCTCTCGGGCCCCTCGAGAGCGCTTTATTGTGCGCTCGGGGTTGGCCGGGGACCTTTACTTTGAAAAAATTAGAGTGTTCAAAGCAGGCATTTGCTCGGATACATTAGCATGGAATAATGGAATAGGACGTCGATCCTATTTTGTTGGTTTCTAGGACCGCCGTAATGATTAATAGGGACGGTTGGGGGCATTAGTATTCGATTGTCAGAGGTGAAATTCTTGGATTTATTGAAGACTGTCTACTGCGAAAGCATTTGCCAAGGATGTTTTCATTAATCAAGAACGAAAGTTAGGGGATCGAAGACGATTAGATACCGTCGTAGTCTTAACCATAAACTGTGCCGACTAGGGATCGGGCGTAGTCTAACAACACTCGCTCGGCACCTTCTGAGAAATCAAAGTTTTTGGGTTCTGGGGGGAGTATGGTCGCAAGGCTGAAACTTAAAGGAATTGACGGAAGGGCACCACCAGGAGTAAACTGTTTTGCTATGCCGCAGCGACTCTGCTCCAGAAAGCGACCTGTAAGGGTAGGTGGTGAGCCGATGCTAGTCAATCACATGGTGGTTGGCGACACGTCCAAATTGCGGGGAAGTCCTAAAGCTTCAGGTACCAAGTCAATGGCTGAAAGGCATTGGTGGCCGGGTTAACGGCTCGGGTATGGTAAAAACCTTGAAGATGTTACAATGGGTCATCCGCAGCCAAGCCCCTCTATTGGAAATCAAGTGGGGAAGGTTCAGAGACTAAATGGATGTGGGTCGAGGTGTCACTTGGCTTAAGATATAGTCCGGTCTTGGTTGAAAGACTGAGTGTTTGTGGGAGCCTGCGGCTTAATTTGACTCAACACGGGGAAACTTACCAGGTCCAGACACAGTAAGGATTGACAGATTGAGAGCTCTTTCTTGATTCTGTGATTGGTGGTGCATGGCCGTTCTTAGTTGGTGGAGTGATTTGTCTGCCTAATCGCGATAACGAACGAGACCCCCGCCTGCTAAATAGTCGACTCGGCCTTGGCCGGGACCATTTATTCTTTAAATCGGTCACGACTTCTTAGAGGGACCGCAGGTGTCTAGCCTGAGGAGGCCGGGGGCAATAACAGGTCTGTGATGCCCTTAGATGTTCTGGGCCGCACGCGCGCTACACTGATGGAATCAGCGAGTCTCGTTCTATCGAACGGTCCTTGGCCGGAAGGCCTGGGGAATCTTGTTAAACTCCATCGTGCTGGGGATAGAGCATTGCAATTATTGCTCTTCAACGAGGAATTCCTAGTAGTCGTGATTCATCAGATCGCGACGATTACGTCCCTGCCCTTTGTACACACCGCCCGTCGCTACTACCGATTGAATGACTTAGTGAGGCCTCCGGATTGGCTCGGCCTCGTTGCACACAGCGGGTCCGAAGTCGAGAAGCTGGTCAAACTTGGTCATTTAGAGGAAGTAAAAGTCGTAACAAGGTCTCCGTAGGTGAACCTGCGGAGGGATCATTCCTGAATTTTCCAATTCAATACCCTGTGGATCAAATGAGTGCTTTCGGCCTCAGGCCGGCATTTATGCATATTGTAAGTGTGGTCAGTCAGAGTTTTCAAATCGAAATCAAAACTTTCAACAAAGGATCTCTTGGCTCTCGCATCGATGAAGAACGCAGCGAAGCGCGAAATCTAATGTGAATCGCAGAACATTGTGAATCATCGAGTTTTTGAACGCACATTGCGCCTCTCTTTGGGAGGCATGCCTGTCTGAGCGTCTTTTAATCTAAATACGGCTTGGTGTCGTGTGTTGGGCCCACTCGCTCCCTCGACTCTGAGGGGGTGTGGCCTGGAATTCATTTGTCTGATACGGCGGAGCTCCCTTGGGACAGAGCCGTTTTTCCAGGACATCATCTGATCGAGACTGAACCGACCTCAGATCAAGTAGGAACACCGGCTGAACTTAAGCATATCAATAAGCCGAGGAGAAGAAACCAACAGGGATTCCCTTAGTAGTGGCGAACGAAGCGGGAATAGCTCAAGTTTTAAATCTGGATCCCTCCAGAGTTGTAAACTGAAGAGGCGTGGACCGATGGTCGTGCCTGCCAAAGTCCCTTGGAACAGGGAGTCATGGAGGGTGAGAACCCCGTTTATGGCAGAGAGGCGGCTGTCTCAGTGTCGCGTCCTCATAGAGTCGGGTTGTTTGGGAATGCAGCTCAAAATGGGTGGTAAATTCCATCTAAAGCTAAATATTGGCGAGAGACCGATAGCGAACAAGTAGAGTGATCGAAAGATGAAAAGCACTTTGAAAAGAGAGTGAAATAGTACGTGAAATTGTTGAAAGGGAAGCGTTTGGTATCAGCCCTTGGCCTCTGATGAACAACCCTGGCTTCTGCCTGGTGCACTCGTCAGTGGGTCGGGCCAGCGTCGACTCGTTCCATCGGAGAAAGGCAGGGTTGGATGTGGCGCCTCTGGGCGTGTTATAACCCCCTGTGTCATACGATGTGTCCGGGTCGAGGTCTGCGGCTTTGAGCCTAGGACGCTGGCGTAATGGTTCCAAGCGGCCCGTCTTGAAACACGGACCAAGGAGTCTAACATCTATGCGAGTGTTTGGGTGTCAAGCCCGTCCGCGTAATGAAAGTGAGTTTAGGCGGGAGCCTCCCTTGTGAGGGTGCACCGTCGGCCGGTCCGGGGGTTTTTACCGAAGGATCCGAGCGATAGCATAGCTGTTGGGACCCGAAAGATGGTGAACTATGCCTGAAGATGGTGAAGCCAGAGGAAACTCTGGTGGAGGCCAGAAGCGGTTCTGACGTGCAAATCGATCGTAGCATTTGGGTATAGGGGCGAAAGACTAATCGAACCATCGGTGGAGGCTTACTAGGTGGTTGAGAAGCATACTTTGCTTAGTCCCCCCTCTCTTGGGGCGACACTGTCAAATTGCGGGAAAGTCCTAAAGGCTTTTGCTACCAAGCAGATGTGGAAACATGTCTGTGGCCTGGTTAATGACCTGGGGTACGGTAAAAATGCAAAGCATGAACCAATTGGTGAAATGGACAATCCGCAGCCAAGTCCTAAAGGGCCGGATATGGCTTATGGATGCAGTTCACAGACTAAATGGCAGTGGGTCCATTCTCTGGGCTTAAGATATAGTCGGGCCTGCCCCGAAAGGGGTCTCGTGGGATGAGGTGATTTGGGCGAGAGAGTCATATGAGCCTGTATCATCGGAGCCCATGGGGGGCCAAAATTGGCCTGGGAATAGTTGCTAGTAGCTGGTTCCTGCCGAAGTTTCCCTCAGGATAGCAGAAGCTCGTACAGTTTTATGAGGTAAAGCGAATGATTAGAGGCCTTGGGGTCGAAACGACCTTAACCTATTCTCAAACTTTAAATATGTAAGAAGTCCTTGTCGCTCAATCTGGACCTGGACGTTAGAATGAGAGCTTCTAGTGGGCCATTTTTGGTAAGCAGAACTGGCGATGCGGGATGAACCGAACGTGGGGTTAAGGTGCCGGAATACACGCTCATCAGACACCATAAAAGGTGTTGGTTCATCTAGACAGCAGGACGGTGGCCATGGAAGTCGGAACCCGCTAAGGAGTGTGTAACAACTCACCTGCCGAATGAACTAGCCCTGAAAATGGATGGCGCTCAAGCGTGTTACCCATACCCCGCCGTCCGATGGCGAGTGGATCGAGCCCGGACGAGTAGGCAGGCGTGGGGGTCTGTGACGAAGCCTGGGCGGAGACGCCGGGTCGAACGGCCCCTAGTGCAGATCTTGGTGGCAGTAGCAGATATTCAAATGAGAACTTTGAAGACTGAAG
>Ga0335073_10014049_pt1 | contig 11226 bp, 7 predicted proteins | sample Lox_Sample_22_FD_207093 | JGI IMG/M metagenome (GOLD analysis project Ga0335073, IMG submission 207093) | Soil microbial communities from Loxahatchee National Wildlife Refuge, Florida, United States - Lox_Sample_2.2 | ecosystem: Environmental > Terrestrial > Soil > Wetlands | place: USA: Florida... | reverse complement strand
ACCGCAGCTTCTTGCGATTAGAATGTTGGCGGCTAGTTCCTGACATTTCAGCTCAACGCTGTACCGGGCGCAGTGTGGTCAAGGCTGCGCTCGTGGGCCCCGCAATCGCACGCATTCCGCGCCACTTCTAAACTCACGACGGAGAAGCTTTCGTATGCTTAAAAACTGTGTGTGCCTGGTTGTACTCGGTTGCTGCTGTTCCGCGTTATATGCCTCGCAAGTGACGCTCAAGAATGGAGATCGCCTCACCGGGACGATCGTCAGCGTGGGCGATAAGAAGCTGACCATTAAGCCCGACTATTCCGACGCCATCAGTATCGACTGGAGCGCGGTGGTGCAATTCACCTCCGACCAGCCGATGGTCGTGACGCGCACCGACAAGCAGACGGTTTCGGGGCCGGTGAGCATGCAGGATTCGTCGGTAGTGGTAAACAGTCCAGGGGGAACGCAGACGATTCCGCAGACCGACGTGGCCGTCATTCGCTCGCAAGCCGACCAGGCTGCATACGAGAAGTCGCTGCACCCGGGGATTCTGGAAGGCTGGGCGGGCGGCGGCAACGTCGGCCTGGCGGTGGCGCGCGGTAACTCCGACACCACCAACCTGGCTCTCGGGTTCAACGCCGACCGCAAGACCATGACCGACGAAATCAGTGTCAATGCCGCTTCGATTTACTCCACCAGCACAACCAACAATGTCACCAGCACGACTGCGAACGCGTTTGGCGGCTCGATTCGCTACGACTACAACCTGACGCCAAGGCTCTTCGTCTTCGGCCTGTTCGCGGGTTTATACGATCGCCAGCAGGATCTGAACGAGCGGCTGAGCCCCAACGGCGGCTTGGGATTCCATCTGATTGCGAGCAAGATGACCTCGCTGGACCTGCTCGGCGGCATCGGCTACACCTACGAAAACTATTCGACGGGGATGATCAACAACATCATCAACGCGACGGTGGGCGAAGAGTTGACGCACAAGTTCACGGCTACTACGTCGATCAATGAGCGGCTGTATTTTTATCCCTACCTGAACCAGAACGGAAACTATCGCGGGACCTTTGACTTCGGTTTGGCCAGCAAGTTCTATCGCGCGCTGACCTGGAACCTGAATTTTGGCGACATCTACAATAGCCAGCCCGTGCCAGGTAAAAAGAACAATGATCTTCTGCTGACGACGGGATTGGGCATTACGTTTGGAGCGAAGGCGAAATGAAGAAGCAGCCAGTCAGCATTGGTGTATCCGGGTAGAGCGAACCTTCAGGCTCGCGTTCGGCCTATCGCCGAAGAACCCAAAATCAGGAGCGGCCTTAACGCGGCGCTGAAGCACCGCTCTACCGGGATGTGTTGATCCGGAAACTGCTCTGATTCATCACGCGTCGGCGGGCGGCAACTCCGGACCCGGGTCGGTTCGCGGCGCAGGCTCGGCCTTTGCCTCGCCTTCCGCAATCTGCTCCGGCGACAAAGGCTCCGCCGTAGATTGACCGGCCACGGTTTCGCCGGCAGGGGTGGTTTCGGCAGCGGCGATCACCTCAGGTGGGGCCGGAACTGACTCAACAAGGGCTGCGGGAACGGGCTCCGGATGCTGCTGGTACCACATTGTGGCACTCGCGAGCTGCCACAAGCGCGCGGCAATTTGCGCGAACATAATCAGTTCCAATACCAAGAACACCGCGCCCGTCGCGGTCGCCGGAAGCCGGGCCCAGATCACCACGCCCAGGGCAAAGCTGATCCACGCCACCAGGGCGATGGCAAAGTACATCCCGAAGAGCTGTCCAAAGTGGCGCCAGGTGATTCGCAAGGCCCGCCAGGTGTTGCGCCACATGCGGCGCTCGTTCAGGGCGACGGCCCGCACCTGTGCGAGATCGAACCATAGCCGCACGGCGAGCGCGAGCAGCAGAAACACCGCCGTCGCGCCCCAGCCCAGGAAGATGCCTACCTGATCGGCAATGGCGCGGTCGCCTACGTGGTCGGCAACTCCCTTCAGCGTTTGGTAAATCATGCTGACGATCACAAAGGGAATGATCGACAGCAGCAACAGTCGAACAAAGCGCCAGAAGTATGCTCCCGATGCGGCGAAGAACTCGCCTGTGGTCAGCCGCCGATCGTCGCGATAGGTCTCCAGAACGCCGCCGGTGACGAACAGCATAAAGACGAAGAAGACGAACGCGAACAGGAAGGAAGTGGTCGTGAAGCGCTCAAGACTTACATCCGGCAGGCGGAACAATTCGGCGAGCATTCCGAGGTCGAAGCGATTGGTGAGCGGTTGGCCGGCAAGGCTGTGGCCGAGCGAACGACTCAGCCGCACAAATGCCGGGACGGTGCCCAGCGCGCCGCAAACCAGGTTGACGACAAAGATCCACCAGAGGACGCCCTGGCGGCGCCAGAGGAGAGAGAAGCCGGAGGAGAACGCGTTTTTTTCTTCGCTCATTGCGTTGTTGTGATAGGGCAGCAATTAGCAACTTAAAGCCATCAAGCTATCTTATAAATCGATCGGTTTTGTATCAGGGCACGACCTTCAGTCGTGCCGAATGAAGCTGTATCTATAATCCGGGCTTTAGCGCCTGCGAATCGGCATGCAGGGGCTAAAGCCCAGGCCATTGTTTCGCATTGCCGGCACGACTGAAGTCGTGCCCTGACACAAACCGATTGATGAGACACCTTCTTGCTTCCCGACTTCACCAAATAGCGAGAAGCAAGTCGCCACTTGCTAACAGCTAATTGCTAACAGCTAATTGCTTCTACACCAGCCAGCTAAAAATCTGTGCCAGGAACTGGGTCAGGAACAACCAGTAGGTTGCGATCTTGTGAGTCGCGCCGGGCTGAGTTTCCGTAGTTTGGCTGTTGTTCAGGTAATCGCGGTCCAGGGTCAACTGGTATCCGGGATCGATCTGCGCCGACAGCACCTTCGCCTTCTTGCGATAGACGTAGCGCACCCAGCGATCTTTGCCGTCCCAATGCTCGTGCGTGCTCTCGCCATCGTCGAACTTCACCACCGCGTCCACCGGGAAGATGAACTCGCCCTTACGGTGCAGGATGACCTGCGTCTCATATTCCGTCTCGCCTTTTTTCTCCTTCAGGTTTTCGTCCCACCAGTTCACGGGAGCCGAGTCCGCGCGCAGCACCTCATAGTCGAAGACCTGCGTCCCATAGACCGCCTGGTTCCAATACCAACTCAGGTCCTGGCCGGCGACTTCGCTGACGGTGCGCATGAAGTCTTCCTGTGTGGGATGGGTAAAGCGGTAGCGCATGAAATAGGTGTGCAGCGCGTTCTTCAGCGTCGGTTCGCCCACGATCTTCTCCAGGGTGATGAGCAGGGACGCCGACTTGCCATAGGTGATGCCGCCGTAGGTGCCCATACTCATGTCCTGGAAGCTCATCTTGGAGAGCGGATCGCGGTCCTCGACGCCCAGGTAGTTCAAGCGCTGCTCCTCACGTTCGCCCAACTGCGCGCCCAGCAGGTTGATGAGACTAGTCGTCTCGCCATAGACGTGGTCGAGGACTTTGACCTCGGTGTAGCTGTTGATCCCTTCGTCCAGCCAGCCGTTCTCGAATTCATTGGTGGCGACCATGCCGTACCAGTACTGATGGCCGAACTCGTGTTCGGTGACGAAATCGACGAAGTGAACGCCTTTGGGAATCCACCAGCCGCTGTCGCCGGTGATGAAGGTGGGATACTCCATGCCGCCGGCCTCGGTGGCGCCATGCGGTGGATCGACGACCGTGAGCTGCGCGTAAGGATACGGTCCGTACCAGTCGTCGAAGGTTTTCATGCTGTAGAGGATGCAGTCGATGTACGGCTGCCAGGACTGCTGGTGGCTGTCGTAGGTGAGCAGGCGGATGCGCACCGGCCCGACGCTGCCGTTGAAGGTGTTCTCGACAACCTTGAAGTTCGGATCGGCGGTCCAGGCGAAGTCGTGGATATCTTCGGCATGGAAGGCGACGGATTTGGTGCCGTTGCCGTTGTCCTTCTCGCCAACCTGAACGCCACTGGCGCCGATGATGTAGTCCTTGGGCAACGTGATGTTCACATCGAAGGTGCCGAAATCGGCGAAGAACTCCGTCAGCGCGTGGAACTGATGGCAGTTCCACTGCCCATGCCACCAGACTCCGACTTTGGGGAACCATTGCCCGGCGAGCAGGAACGTACGCTTGTAGCCGGTGCGCGCGATCACCTCAGGGAACGTCGCTTTGAACGTGATGTGGAAGGTGACGTCCTGGCCGGGCGCGATCGGTTTGGGGAGCTTCACCTGGAAGACGGTCTTGTCGTCAGGATTGCCGTCGTCGGGCGAGATGAACTGCATCTGTTTGGTGAGGTCGCCCATGCCTTCGACCTGAAACGATGTGACGACGTTGGAGCCGTAGTCTTCCGGCTTCCAGTGCTCGAGGCTGCTGCTGCGGAAGTTGCCGTCGCGATGCGCCTCATGCATCCAGGTGGACTTGGGCTGGAAGGCATTTAAATAAAGGTGAAACGGGAAGGTGTCGAGCGGTTGGCCGGTGAGGTTGTGATAGGTGAGGGTCTCAGTGGCCTCGACGGCGTGCTTGGGCGGGTCGTACTTGGCATCGATGGTGTAGGCGACGACGCGCTGGGACAACGGGCCAGTGACCTTCGGCGCGAAGGGGCTCTGAGCGAACGCGAAGCCCGCGCACAGCACCAAGAAGCTCGAAATCAACAATAATCGAGGACGAAACATAGTTTCCCTGGAATCACGCACGCTGTTTCTACTTCACGCACTCTGTTCCTATCGTGTCATCCTGAGCGGAGTGCCCGCGTTTTTTCCGGCCTGCTTCGTTTGCGGGTCGGGCGGGCGCCGAGTCGAAGAGCCTGCCCCGAGCGTAGCCGAGGCGACCTGCTGTTCGCGCAAGCTGGTAGACTGCCCGTGGCGGAAAGCAGGTCCCCCCACACGGGCTGAAGCCCTTGGTCGGGATGAACACGTTCGTTCAAGCTCCGCGAACCGATTCCCTCGCAAGCCGCCAGCAAGTTTACACTGTTCCCTCACGGAGTGTTTTACGATACCCCGAGCCGCCGAAGTTTCGTTCCAGCCCTAAGCTGGTATCCAGCCTATTGAATTCTGCCGCGGCGTTTCGTAGCCTTGCTCTGCGAGCCTTGCTGTCCCGCATCAAATCGATTGCATGTGAGGAAGCATCATGAGCCAGACCAGCGCAACCATCCGTAGCTTCGGTTTCTTTTCCAATGGCAGTTGGAGCACGCACGGCGCCGAGGGCGTGGTGAATTCTCCCTACGATCACAGCGTGGTCGGGGTGGTGAGCGAGGCCGGCCGCGACGACGTGGAGAGCGCGATCGAAGGCGCGGTGCAGGCCTTTGCCATCACCCGTCGCATGAGCTCGCACGAGCGCGCGAAGATCCTGCGCGACATCGTCGAGGCCGTCAGCGATCGGCGCGAGGAGTTTGCCCGCACCATCTGCCAGGAAGCCGCCAAGCCGATCAAGACCGCGCGCATCGAGGTGGACCGCGCCATCTATACCTTCCAGATTGCAGCCGAAGAAGCCACGCGCATCTACGGCGAGTACCTTCCGCTGGACACGCTGGAGTCAACCGCCGGCCGTTCGGGCCTGGTGAAACGCATTGCCCTGGGCCCGGTCTTCGCTATCACGCCGTTCAACTTCCCGCTGAACCTTGTCGCCCATAAGATCGCGCCGGCGATCGCCGCGGGATGCCCGATCATTTTGAAGCCCGCGCCGCAGACCCCGATCTCGTCGCTGATGCTGGCGGAAATTATCGACAACACCTCCTGGCCCGACGGCGCGCTCGCTGTGATGCCCATGTCGAACGAAAACGCCGGCATAGCGGTCGCCGACGATCGCATCAAGCTGCTCAGCTTTACCGGCAGCGCGGCCGTCGGATGGCAGCTCAAGAGCCGGGCCGGCAAGAAGCGCGTCACGCTGGAGCTGGGCGGCAATGCCGGCGTCATCATTCACAGCGATGCCGATTTGCCGTACGCGGTGCAGCGCTCGATTGCAGGCGGATTTTCCTACGCCGGCCAGACCTGCATTTCGGTGCAGCGCATCCTGGTACACCAGCCGATTTTCGCGCGCTTCACCGAGCACCTGGTGCAGGGGGTGCGCAAACTGAAATGCGGCGATCCGATGGAGGAGAGCACCGACGTTCCGCCGCTGATCCGCGAGCAGGATGCGGTTCGCGTGACCGAGTGGATCGACCAGGCCGTGCGCGCCGGAGCGAAGCTGCTGTGCGGCGGCAAGCGCAAGGGCGCGATGGTGGAACCGGCGGTGCTCACCGACACGTCGCCGCATATGCGCGTCAACTGCGCGGAGGTGTTTGGGCCGGTGGTCACGGTCGAACACTATGAGACCTTCGAAGAGGCGCTGAGCACCCTCAATCAGTCCGACTACGGATTGCAGGCCGGGTTGATGACGCGCGATGCGGTGTTGATCCAGAATGCTTTTGAGACGCTGGATGTAGGCGCGCTGATTGTCGGCGACGTTCCCAGCTTCCGCGTCGATCAGATGCCGTATGGAGGAGTGAAGGATTCCGGTTTCGGCCGCGAGGGCCTGCGCTACTCGATTGAAGATATGACCGAGCGAAAGTTGATGGTCATGGCGTTGAAATAGATTTGAAAGGGCATGACCCTTCGGCCGTGCTAACCTCGCCCTCCTTCCTGAATTGTCATCCCGACCGCGCCCGCCGCGGCGGGCGAGTGGAGGGACCTGCTGTGTGCCCGAATCACTGATCCTTGCACGAGCAAACAGCAGGTCCCTCGACTGCGTGAGTTCGTCCGCTAGGCGAACGAACTCACTCCGCTCGGGATGACACAGTAGATGGGATCAGATCGGCACGGCTGAAAGCTTGCCCTGAGCGAAGCCGAAGGGCGTGCCTTTCAAATCAGCGAGGCCGCCGGACGTAGGCCGGACGGCGCTTCCACCCGGACACCGGTAACGGAAATTCGCTCTAGCGTTGGCAGGCCGAGCGGTAGTTCCTCCAGGAAGCAAGCAGCCACTCTCGCTCGATCGTTTCCATTTCCTCAAGCCTGGCGGGCGATCCTCGCGCCTGCACCAGGAAGAGCGTCATCGGACGGCTGCCGGTAACAAGCTCGACGGGCGCTGCGCGTAGCTGCGGCCAATACGGACTCGCTATCGGGGCAGAGCGATACACGAGCAGGTACGCCACCGCAATTGCTGGGTTGGTGTCGCCGTAGTAAGCGCGATGAATTGGCAGCGGGCCGGCGTCCGTCTCGACCCATTCGATCCCTCTTTGTTCCACGAAGGCATGTTCCACCAGCGAGTTTTCGGGACGATGGTAGAGCCGCTTGGCATCGTAAGAGCGAATAATGCTGAAATCGAATTGCAGCCCGTTTTGCGAGAAGCTACCTTCCTGCCACTGAGCGCTCTGGAAAGTCGCGTGCACCCAGGCATCGCGCTTGGCGATGGGGCCGTAGGCCGCGACGAGTTGCGGCAGCAACGCCGATGGATTCCGGCAATCGTCAACTTGTACCCCAATGTAGGAGTGCACCACAACCGGGATAAGCGCCAGCAACAAGCAGGCCGACAAGGGACCAACATATCGCAGTGATAGCTTAGTCATGCGGTAACTCCCCGCATTTTCCTGGTGCCAAGGAAGGTCAACAGCGCGGCTGCGGCGAAGAAGGTGAGCATGCCGGAAGCAGGGTGCAGAAAGGTCTCCAGGATGCCGGGTCCCCAGCGCTCGACCATCAGCGCCAGCGCGGTTTGGCGCACGATGTTGCAGGCGATCGCAACCGGAAACGCCGCCAGCAGCATCAGCACCCGGCGTGGCCATGAGGGAGTCAGATAGGCGAAGAGCAGCGCCAGCGTGAACGAGGCGTAGAGCACGGAAAATCCGCTGCACGCGTCCACAACGGACATGGTGGCGCGGGGCATAAAAAGGAATGTGCCCTGTCGGGCAATGGGCACGCCGCACAGCGCGACAAGATGCTCGGCCCCGACGGCGCTGATTCTCCTCAGCAAAAGGATGAAGCTCTCCATGAATGTAGCCGGTATGGGGAGCATGAAAAAGGCCAGCACCCAGGCGAAGGCCAGCGACTTGGCGCGGCGGCTACCGAGAAGCAGCAGCGACAAGCCCGGCAGGCAAACGATCACTCCCACCGCCGCCAGCAACTGCGTCCGGATCGCGCTGTCCAAAACAATCAAAGCCAGCCCGGGAATGAGAAACAGAAAGCCCCACGCGGCTTGCTCGACATCGCTAATCGGATCCGAGCGCAGCCCTTTGTAGATGAGATAGCCGACGATGAAAGGGATGAACAGCCCGTGCACGTTGTGCCAGACGCTCATCGTCCAACGCTGCCAAAGCCAGTGGATCGTCGGAGCGAAAACGAGGATGGCGGGGACGATCCAAAGCGCGTGAGCCAGCCACGCGGGGGTGGAAGGGCACGGCTTCAGCCGTGCCGAAGCGGACGCCTGGGAGGCGGGCTTCAGCCCCGTTTCGCCATGGCTAAAGCCTGCTTCCTTATCTGCTGTTTGGCCGGGCTGAAGCCCGGCCCTTCCACCGCCGCCTAGGACCATTTCTCTTGCGGCCATCCAGAACGGCTTCATTTTGCCCGCCCATCCGGCGCGGGTGGCTGTTGCAGATACGATTGCCAAAGCTCGATCAGGGGAGGGTAGCTCGGGCTGAGTACAAACTCTTCCCCTGGCGCGGTCTGCCGTTCCCATGACCTGGTTCTGAAATCGAACTTCACGAGTCCATCGGCGGTCACCGTTCCGAGTTGGCTCGGCTCCGTGGCGGTGCCGACATAGGAGAAGAACGCCTCATCGAGCGGCAAGGCATCCTCGGGCCGGCGCACCAGCGCGTTGTGAATCAGTCCGCTCACGCTGGTGAGTCCGTAGGCCCTGGGCGGCGGCGTCCAGTTCGAGTTGATGAGCTTGGCGGTGGTTGCGTACTGCTCAAAGCTGATGCTCATGCCGTGTCCGAGATAGCCGTGGTCAAACAGCTCCTCGCCGTGGTCGCCCGTCACCAGGATGACGGTTTGCGAGCGGACGCCGGCTTTGTCCAGCTCGTCCAGCACTCCGGCCAGCACTGCGTCCAGATTGCGCGCGGCGTTCCAGTACGTGCGCTTGAGCCAATCGCGTTGCTCCGGCACAATCTCGCTGCGCGAGATCGGCGGATTGGCCAGTGGAGTAGGCGCGCCCCAGTAGTGATACGGGAAGTGCATCTCCTGCCAGTTGAAGTACACAAACAAAGGACGCTGGCGATCGATGCCGGCAAACCATTGGCGGAAGCGTTCCGCGACCAGCGGCGCCGGCACGCTGAGCGCAGAAGCCGCGGTGTTGGGATACATGCGCTGTGCGCCGGGGAATGATCCGGCGTCCACGAAAACGTCGGCCCGATTCATGTGGGTGCGAGCGCTGATCTCGCCGAAGCCTTCGTATTGTCCGGAGAACACTGCCGTCTGGTAGCCCATCTGGTGAAAGCGGTCCACTAGCGAGATGCCGGTTTGCCGCTCGTCCATCGTTCCGTTGAAGATGGCGCAGAGCGAAGGCACGGTGTATCCCGCGTGCGAGAACATCAGCAGCCGCTGGCCGGGCAGACGGCTCAGCACGGGCATGACCGGCGCGCCATCGACGCGCGCGTCCAGCAGATCGTAGCGGGCCGACTCCAGCACCAGCAGCACGACGTTCTTGCGCTCCAGCCGGCCGGCATCCCAGGGAGCGTTTCGCCGCTGCCAGTCAACCTGATGCTGATTGACCGCGCCACCGCCGGCACTCTTGCCGGCAAGGTTGCGGGTATCGATCTGCTGGGAGGAAGACCAAGCTGAGACGCCTGCGGCAGCGCTCACGCGATCGAAGCGATCGCGCCCGCCATGGCTCAGAAACGCGGCCGGCAGGGAATAGACGTGGTACGCGATGCCGAACCCAAGATTCTCGTGCAGGGGATAGGCGGCGAGGGAGACTAGCCACGCCGCCCCGATCATCATTGCGTTGGCGATCAGCAATCCCCGAGGTGAGGCCAGCATCCGCACCGGCCAGCGGGCGGCCAGCCAAGCGCGTAGTCGCCGGCTGTATCTTCTGACCAGCCATCCTCCGATGATCATCAGCACGAACGAGGCCGCGATCGCGGGCAGCAAACCGGCGAATTCGTCCTGCACGTAGTGCAAAGCGGTTGTCCAGTCGCCACCGCCCAGGCCGCGTAACAAAGCCAGGCTCAGGCCGTCACGAAAATACTGGACAACTCTGTATTGCACGACGATGACGATCAGGTAGGTCAGCGCCACCGGCAGCACGGTGAACTTGGCGATCCACCATGACTGCTCGCCGATCCATCGCCGGATGAGCCACCACAACGCGGCGGAAACGGTTTGCACCAGCAGCAGGATTGCCGCAGCGGAAAAACACAGGAACAGGGTTTTCTCCCACGGATGCAACGGCTGTTCCAGCAGAAAAGGTCCGCGGCTGAGCAAGACCTTCCACTTCCGCTCCACCAGAAGCAGGTTGACAACAAGCAGGGGCGCGGTTGCCGTGAGAGAAGCCAGCGTCACCGACACGCGCGCACGTTGCAGCCGGTCATCGCCGTTCGCCCGTGCGGGGCGCGTTTCGGGTGCGCTAAGGGTGGCTAGTTCCACTGCTCACATCCGGGCTTGCTTGCTGTGTCCAGATAGTGCCGGCGGGCCGATACTGACGCCTGGAATGCAGCGCAGGAAATATCGGCGCATGACATTCCAGTCTTGAATATTCGGCGCTGCCTGGTGTTCAGCAAGTTCCTGGATCACAGTTGGATGTGACAGGCCGGAGGCTTCTGCCTACATGGCCTGCGAACGACAGCCTCAGAAAGGCGGCGCGCGACATGTCAGCGGAGGCAGATCGATCGCAGTTTGCCGCGAGCTGATTCCCAGTTCGGGAAACACAAGCAAATGTAGTGTGTAATTCGGGCGAATTTTGTTGCAAGCGCTTGCCGCACGCATTAGACATTTCTTTAGTTCGCAGCTATCTAGCGCGGACGATCAATTGCATCAGGTTGGGTTGAACTCCGGCGCCGGTCTCCGGGTCCTCGGCTCCTCACGGCGCGGAATCTGTTGTTCTTCTCCTTTCACCGAGCCGAGGCAGCTCTATTGCTCGCCTGGGCAGACCGGATTGAGCAGCGATAGCGATTTCAGCAGCCGATTTCGCCTGGCGAATCACATTTACGAATACGTCTTTGGGTGAGGCACGGCTCTCACCCTGGAGCTTTTCTCTCCGCAGAAAGGAGGAGCTTCGGTGAAACGAATTCTTATTGCAGTGTTCCTG
>Ga0335073_10014048_pt1 | contig 11226 bp, 8 predicted proteins | sample Lox_Sample_22_FD_207093 | JGI IMG/M metagenome (GOLD analysis project Ga0335073, IMG submission 207093) | Soil microbial communities from Loxahatchee National Wildlife Refuge, Florida, United States - Lox_Sample_2.2 | ecosystem: Environmental > Terrestrial > Soil > Wetlands | place: USA: Florida... | reverse complement strand
TGACTCCGCGCTGCATGGCGTCAAGAATGCGTTGTGAGCCGCTCTCTGAGCCAACCCACAGGCGCTGGCAGCCGAGGTCCGCAAGCGTGCGAATAACGTCTTCGTTCAATCGATCGGAGCGGGAGATACATTCAAATGGAATATGTAGCTTTCGCTGTTTCAATTCAGCAGCCCACTTGTACAGCCAGTCATGATTGATTGTGAAGACGTCGTCGGCGATCCACAGCATGTCCGGGTGGTAGCGCTCAATAAGCCACTCAAGTTCATCCGCGACGAATTCGGGTTTGCGGCGGCGATGTGTTTGTCCGAAAACCTGATGGCTGCACCACTCGCAGCGAAACGGGCATCCCCGAGCGGTGATGATGGATACGGACCCCTGGCCGTGGTGTGACCGCCAGGTGTCGACATAGCGGTCCATGTCGATGTCTTCACGAGCGGGCCAGGGTTGCGCATCGAGATCCGCAATCTGTGCGCGCGGAGATGTGCGGCGGATGGCACCGAGGGAGTCCCGAAATGCTATCCCTGCGATCTGATCCAGATTTGTATCGCCAGTGCGCCAGGCGCCGAGCAGTTCCTGCAGAGTAATCTCGCCTTCGCCAAGCACAACGACATCAGCTCCGGCATCAAGGTACTCGTCGACGTAGGCACCCGGCTCAGGGCCGCCGACGATCGTTCTCCATCCGGCCTCCTTCGCTTCGCGAAGAATAGCAACGACGTTGGGCCGGGTCATCAGATTGGCGTAGACACCGAGCACCGCCGGGAGTCCCTGATGCAATCGTTCGCGGAGGCCGGCCCGCGTCTGGAAAGTGCTGTCGAAGACCTCGACCGAATGTCCTTTGCTGCGCAAGTGTGAGCAAATGTAGAGAAGTCCCAAAGGCGGATAGGGCTTCATGATCTGAAGCTCTTTCGGATCCTCGTAGAGGAAATAACCGTGTGTGAGTAGCAGTTCCATGACAAGGCTGTGGTGAATGCCGGTTCCTTCCTTCAGCTGCAAGCTTCCGCGCCGCATACTGCCAGCGCGTGGTTGCTGGTCGACTGCAAGACGGGCAGTTGCGTCGGGCGTGCCACCCTGCAGTGCTTTTCAAGGCGGTAAACGTCGCGCCAGAGATTGATCAGTTGTCCGAGCTCCTCGAAACCGGGGGATTGCCGATACTGCTTTACTTCGCAATGCAGGGCATTGCGGAGAGAACGGTAAAACTCGTCCGTATAAGCAGCGCTGAACATCACGCTGAGGTCCTGGCTGTCGATCCAGTTGCGCTTCTCGCCAAGCTGTTCCTGCACTCGTTGATGGAAAACAGTTCCCGGAAGCGGGTACGACACGGAGACTCCAATATCGTCCGGGCGGCACCGGCGGACGAGGGCAATCGTTTCTTCAATTTCGCTCAGCGTTTCTCCGGGATAGCCAAACTGAAGAAAGAAGGCCGCCCGGATGTCCGCGGCGCCGAGTCGATGCCGCGCGCGTTCGATCGAGGCAACGGTCAGTCCTTTGTCCATCGCATTGAGGATGGCTTGTGATCCAGACTCGGCTCCCATCCATACCTCTTCGCATCCCGCTCTCTTGAGCGCGGCTACCGTTTCGGTGGTCATCAGGTCGGCACGACTCTGGATCTTGAATGGAATCGCCGCCTCTCTCTTTTCGACGGCATCTGCAAATTCCTTTACCCATCGCCGGTTCAGCGCAAATATGTCGTCCGCGAACCAGAGGTGTTCGACTCCGTACTCATGCTTCAGCGACTGCATCTCCTCAGCAACAGAGTCAGCCGATCGCAGCAGGAACTTATTCCCGTAGATCGGCTTTGCGCACCAGTTGCAGTGAAAGGGACAACCGCGACTGGCGACGAGATTCGTTGAAGATCTGCCGTGATGGGTGCGCCAGATAGCGGAGTAGCGATCGATGGATACCATGTCGCGGGCGGGAAAAGGATACTGGTCGAGATCTGTGGAGCGGGGACGGACTGCGGTGTAAGTCAGCTTTCCGTCGTTGGAGTTGAGATAGGCCAGTCCAGGAACGTTCCAGTTGGCCTTTTGGCCGTCGCGCAGCAGGGCGTCGAGCATTTCGACCAGCGACTGCTCGCATTCTCCGAGAAGGACAGCGTGAAAGCCGTGGTCCAAATACGTCTGCACCTGATCGGAGGAGTCGGAACCGTGGACGAGAACAGGAATACCGGCCTTCGTGGCCTGCTCGCGCATCTTGAAGCTGACTTCGCGCATCCGCGAGAGGCACATCTTTGAGAGAAAGTTGAAGCTGTCTTCGCACACGACGAGGACTCGTGGCCGGTATTGTGCAAGCGCATGCTCAAAGCCGGCGTCGGGATCGTCGATCATCGTGTCGAAGATGGCCACTGAAAATCCAGCCTTGCGAACCAATGCCGCCGCATACATCGTTCCAAGCGGAGGATAGGGCTGTTGCCGTTCGGCCTGCTTACGGTCGTAGTAGAGGTGATACGAGTGTGTGAGCAGCACGTCGACTGGGGAGTGAAAGGTCATCGGCAGTTCCATCTCTGTGCATTCTGTTTTCCCACTGTCGTATCTGCAGCAGTGTCAGGCGAATGTCACTCCTTTGTCATTTCGGCCTGCGGTCCACTTTTAGTGCTCTGAACGGAGATAGGCTGAGGTCAGATTTGCTCGGGAGGTGCCGGCATGCCGGCGGTTGCCTTTGCGGAAACTGCGTTAGCTCTCAGCACGCAATGCCTGCTCTTCGCGGGCAAGCCGGTCCTGTTTCGCACGAACTCTCCGCAACTCGCTAAGTACGCAAGGGACTATCTCGGCGATGGTGGAAATGTGATATCGGCTGCTCCACCACATGCGACGATCACGGTTCACGTGTGCGAGAGTGAGGGCTCCTGCGAAAGCGCTCCTCATTTTCGCGCGAGGGGTAATTTCGCCCGCGCGCGGTTTACGCTCGCGGACTCGTTCTGGTTTAACCTGCGCACACGCGAAGTGTTCGGAACATGTTCACCGGAGTTGGCCGATGATCGCAGGCGCTGGCAGGCATACATCTTTCCTGCGCTGCTGGGGATCCTGTCAGCGAGCATCGGCGTCGCTCCGGTGCACGCAGCATGTTTAGTGCGCGATAGCCGCGGAGTTCTCGTGGCGGGAGGTTCAGGAGCGGGCAAATCCACGCTGACCATTGCTATGGCCAAGCGCGGATGGGGACTCCTCTCGGATGACTGGACTTATCTGTCCGCCGCGAAAAATGCGGCCGGCCGCGAGGTGGCGGAAGCATGGGGTCTGCCGGTGCCGGTGAAGCTGCTGCCGGATGCCAGCATTTTTTTTCCTGAACTGCACACGCACGCGGTTGACGTGTCGTTGAACGGTGAGATTGCTTACGAGATCTATCCAAACGAGTGTTTCGGCGTCAGGCAGAACCTGCGCTGTTCGGTGACGACGGTAGTGTTGCTCGAGCGCGGAACTCGACTGGGATGCAGCCTGGTTCCCATCGGCCATAACGAAGCCACGAATCACCTACAGGTGGAGGTCGAGCCGCTTGAGGGGTCGCTCGCCTGCAGCTATAGAAAACAGCTTGATCTGATTCGACGAACTGTCGAGAGCGCGTCATGCTATCGCTTTCGCTTCAACGATCATCCTGAAAGGGCTGCACAGGCTCTGGATGATGCTTTGGCGGAGATGAGCTGAATGATGGACCGTAACGAACACCGCGGTGTCCCGACGGACATGATGCACCGCCGTACTCGCCTTCCTTTCTGTAAGCGATTCTTGTGGCTCAGCGTTTCGGTAACGATCCAGACCGATTCGACCGCGATACTACGGGCCGCAGAGTCGGTGGGGTTCCTGCCGCAGAGCGACCTTGCGAAGGAATCGCAGATGTGTTGGGAGATCGCTACTGAGCCGCACGGAACGGTTCATGTCGAGGCCTGGGTAAGCAAAGTAACGGTCGATAACCACTCACTCTTTCTGAGCATGGGAGATAAACAGTGGTTTGCTTTTGATTTCGAATCCGGTGAGGGCGCGGGTTTCTTTACCAGCAGCGATCTTCGTGATTCGGCCAATCCTAATGCGACGAAGTATCTGTCTGAGATCGCCTGTCACGTTGGGAATTGCCTGTTAGACAAGCCGGAAAGGAACGGCCGTTCATGACATCCACTGCTGACTTCAGAAAGAGCATTGTGCGATTTCTTTGCACCGATCAACTGGGATTCCTCGATGCCAGGGAGGCCGAGTGGATGCGGAACCTGCGGTGGCTTGATCGCAGCGGACTAGCGCTTCCGCTGGCGGCGCGGTTTGAAGCTTTGCGGCCCGGAGCACAAGTGCCTTGCGCAGTGAGAACTGCTCTGCGATCACGGCTTGCCGATAACCAAAAGCGCATGGAGCGCATGCTTGAGTTTTTTCAGGAGGCTGTTCGCGCGCTCGATAGCTCACAGGTTCGATACTGCTGCGTTAAAGGATTCAGTCTTATTCCTGACTGCTTCGACACCATTCGCGAGCGTCACCAGATTGACCTGGACCTGCTGATCAGTCCGCAGGATCTTGGACGGGCACAGCGCGCATTCGAACAGCTCGGCTATAGTGCGCAGCGCGCCGATAACTCGGGCGAAGTCCGACTCGTTCGACCGTGGAAGCGGCATCTTGGTGTTCACGCCTATCTCTACCAAATGCCGCAGCCGCCTCCAGTCGAGTTGCATACTCAGGTTTGGGAAGGAGGTGACGAGCAGATACCGCTTCCTTCTTTGTCTGGATTTCTTGGTGCGGCGGAAACTCACGAGGTCTGCGGCGTGGAATTCACTCGTCTGCGACCCGCGCACCATTTCGTCTATCTTCTGCTGCATATATTTCGTCATTTCCTCGGATCATGGACTCGTCTGCTTTCGGTTTATGAGGTCGCGACTTTCATTCGCACGCGCAGCAGCGAAGACGATGTGTGGAGCGAGGCGGGACAAATCATGGAACAAGACAAGGTCCTGGCATCGGCATGTGCGCTGGTTCTGGGGCTGGTTGACGGCGTGTTTCCAACGGAAATGCCTCCGCCTCTGCGGAACCTACGAGCGCGAAACCTTTCTGCAGAGAGTGCCCTGTGGCTTGAACGCCATGCGACGGTGTGGCTCTTTGCAGATCCACCTGGGAGCAAGCTCTCGCTCCTGGCGCTGAGGCAGTTCTGGACGGATGGCCGCAGCTGGCGGAGGTATTTGAGACGACGCCTTTTGCCCATTAGAAAACTGCACCCGTTGAGCGACGAGGCTGTGAAGTCGACGAAGCGTGTGCTGGCCTATCGGGCCGAGGAAGGATTGTATAGGGCGACCCGTGCGTGGTTCCACGTGCAGTCGGATTTCGAATATTTGAGTGCGTGGCTGAGATGGACGCAGCGGGAGCAAGCGCCGGCCGGAGGCAGGCAACGAGTTGTGGATCAGTTTTAGAAGATGGAAATCGCCCAGATAAACACAGCGCAATTATCGCGGAGCAAAAGGATTGGCCGCCTGTGGCCGGCCATAGAAGCAGGAGTTTTTGTGCTGCTATCCGCGCTAGTCGTGTGGAAGGGCCTGATTCCAGGGTTGAGACTTCTCAATACGGACTTTCCAAACTATTACGTAGCCGCGCGCCTCATCCGGGAACACTATTGCCTTGATCGAATTTACGATTGGATATGGTTTCAGCGCATTGCTGATCACTTTGGTATCCGCCACCAGCTTGTCGGCTTTCTGGGATTAACTCCCTTCTCTGCGTTTCCGATTATTCCTCTATCCTCGCTGCCTGTTCTTGAAGCCAAGCGGGTTTGGATAGTGTGCAATGTGGCACTCCTAACGGTCGCTATCGAATTATTAAAGCGGCAGACCGGAATGAGACGGGGGACGGTGGGGGTGATTGCACTAGGTGCGGTTATCCCGCTGGAGACGAGCTTCCTCCTGGGGCAGATGCATATCCTGGTGATGGCCTTGCTGGTTGTGGCGTACGTAAGCCACATGCGCGGGCGGCAGATCAGCACCGGCTGCTGCATTGCGCTGGCTGCGGCTCTCAAGATTTATCCGATTCTCTTCTGCCTTTACTTTGTGCTGAAGCGGCGGTGGAAGGCCCTGGGATCCACCGCGCTGTTTACTGCGCTCTGTCTGGCCCTGTCCTTCCTAGTCGTAGATCAAGAACCGATGAGGACGTACATCTTCGAGCAGCTGCCGAGGCTGCTTCAGGGAGAAAGCCAGAATCCATTCTCGCCTTCGGTTACCTCGGCCTCGGCATTGTTTCATCGGCTGTTTCTTGTTGAGCCGGAGTTAAATCCTCGTCCACCCTTTGCGTCTGCGCGGGCCTTCGCCATTCTTTATCCATTGTCGCAGGCGCTTCTGGTGGGCGTGGTGCTGATGCGCACTCGCACGGGGTTCCGCAATGACGAAAGGGAGACTCTCGAATGGTCGATGTTCCTCTGTCTTCTCATGTTTCTTTCATCGGCCCCGTCGAGCTATCAATTTGTGGCTTTAATTGCGGCCGCGGTGCCTACGATGGGGGTTCTGGTGCACCGACGGAAATGGAAGGCCGCGTTCGTCTTCCTGTGTCTTTACTTCTCCGCCTGCAACATCCGCGCGATTCATTTGGAATCGTCAGCTGCAAGTATTTTCACTCCGGCCCTGGATCTGACTTTATGGTTTGGCGTTGCGCTGCTGGTCTTTTACTTTGTCGTGCTCAAGCGGTTCGCACCCAGGGACGAAACCCCGCACTTCTATCGAAAGCGTGCCTTCGTTGTCGGCGCTGTCGTGGCTTGTCTCTGGATGGTGGGTTACAAGAGAGCCTGGTCGCATCTAACGAAACTTGAAACCAACAGACCCCGATCAACGTATGCGAACGATGGAGCCTATCTCCGCACCGCTCCGGTAACGGCAGACGGCGACTTACTGTACGTGGCGATGCTGCGCGATGGTTATCGGGTGCGCGAAGCTGGCATTCCGCTTGCCGGTGTTTATCCGGAGGGTGATACCGCGGCTGATCAGTTGAGCTTTGCCATAGCCCGCCCGAGCAGCGGCCTATGGATCGAATCGGCCTCGGACAAAGGCTCTCAGATCATTCACGTCGCATCGGGTAAACGGGTGCGGGCCTGTGAGATCGGGAATGGAGAGTCTCCCGTTCCATCGGGCGATGAAAAACAACTTGGTTTTATTCGCGAGGAGCGGGGTCGCGGGAGTCTCTGGGCGCTTTCGTTGTGGGATTGTGAGAGGTCGCCGGAGAGGCTCACTTCACCCGCGTTCGATGTTCGGACGCTGGCGGCGGGACTCGAAGGCAGCTTTGTGATAAGCGCCTTTCATCAAGGCAGGGAGCGCATCTACGAGATTTCACGGGGAGCGGAGCCGCGCCTTGTGGCGGAGAGCGATGGACCGCTGAACTCGCCGGCACTATCCGCTGACGGAAGGCTGCTCGTGGTGCGTGAACTCGTCGCGCACCGGTGGCAGCTTGCGTCACTCGACTTATCGTCTCGTATCTGGAAACAACTTACCTTTGGCGACTGCAACGCGTACACGCCATCGTGGCGGGACAACCAAACACTGATCTACGCGACCGACTGCATGCGGGGCATGGGCTTGACCACACTCGCGTCTCTGAAGGTGGACCGCTGACTGGATGGAACCGGAAGTTTAGTAAGCAGGGGTGGTTCTAGTGTCGTAGTCCTGCCCGAACTTATTCTTGTGCGGCCCGGGCGCGGATTCCTCGAGGGCAAGGGTTCCCAAATCGACGTTGTCACCGGAGACGGTGATCCGACGGCCGATTGCTGCAAGACTCGCATCGGAGTTGCCCATCGCCCAGACGTGCATCGTGTAATTTCCGGGTACGACATCGCGGATCACCAGGCTTCCAGATGCGGAAGACGTCGCATAGTAGGGCGTGGGCACGCTCACCACGACGGCGCTCATCTCCGGATGAATATTGCAGAAAATGTAGGACACTCCAGGCCGGTCGAAGTGCACGCTTCTGCTGGAGCCGCTTTCATAGAGACCAAGATCAAAGCGCTTGCCATTGAAGTAAGAAAACACATTGTGAAAGAAGGGGTCGAAATTAGGAAAATCGACAACGCTGCCGGTTTGCACTACCAATAAATGGGGAACGAACTGTTTGTTCCTTTGCGCAAGCTGGAGATGGTTCCGAGTGGGGCCTGGGGACCGTGCGGGAAGGGCCGCCTCGACGGGAGTCAGCCACAGCACCACTCCCTCGTTTGAGCGATGCTCGGATTTACTCGATGTGCCCGTGAACTTCACCTTCGCCTGTGCGGTCACTTCGGTAGGCTGTGCGAAGACACACGCTTGAAAGATAACGGCGCCCAGCGCGAGCGGGACCAGGAGTGGATTGCGAAATCGCATCAGAAGAGATAACCCATCGTCAGATTGAACGTTTGCGCTTCTTTTGGGGAGCCGTAGATGTACCAAGACTTCAGATACCGGTACTCGCCCGCAAATACCAAATACGTCTTTGGACGGAAAATGAGATTCATGGCGACGCTCTGGTTTCGAATCAAGTAGAGGTATGGAGACGGACTTATGACCGGGGCCTGATCGCGGACCTGGCTAGCGCGAGCGCTATCTTCTCCGAAGAATGCATTTGTCTCGAAGGTGGGTGTTATCCGGAATTTCAATTGCGTCCAGCCCCCCGTGGCATTCAGGCCGCTAGGATATTCTGCGCCGTACTCCTGAACGATATTTTTGAATGCCCCCCCACCGAGATCGCCGATTCCCCGCCCAAGATAGAACTCGCCGGAGAGTTCGGCGATTCTGGGAAGCGGAACACGCCAGTCGGCGGTTCCGGCCCAGAAATCAAGCGGTTGACTCTCTGCGGTCGCGGTGTAGTAGTAGAGTTGCCGCGTGTAGTAGCCATTCACACCGACTTCGTAGGGTCGCTCCTTGTTTCCCCATTCGTAGGCAACTCGCCCTTCGTAACCCGGTTGAAGGCTTCGTCTGGCGATGCCGTAAGCCAGCTCACCGGTCACGTATCCTGCCTGCGGATCCAGAAGCCCAAAGGCAAAGAGTCCGTGAGAAGAACCTGCGAGGCTCTTTCGATACGTGAATGTCGCTTGAGGCAGCCACGTCCAGAGGTTGCCGGCCCACGACAGTGCCGGTTGGCCCACGGTGGCAAACGAAGTCGGCGAGAGAGGAGTGATCAACGGGGTCTGGAGGCCCGCTGAGACCATCGTATTTGTCCAGTCGAGATTCGCGTCCACAGTGCGCAGGCGCAGGTTCAAGGCGGTAGGGGGTGGTATGTTCGCATAGTTTGTGGGACTAAAGAAGTCGACTGCGATATCCGCCGAGGTGTGAGCATTCCAAAGCCTGGGACCGAAGGCGCTCAGACCCAACTGGGTTTGCTCGACACTGCCTCCCATCGAATGATGCGCCCATTGCGAGGTTCGCGGCAGAGCGATGAGCGGCAGGATGGGATTGTCGACGGCGCCATCATTGACATAGGAATCGAACAGGATCATGCCGTTGAGTCGAAGAGGATATCTCGACTCGGTGCCCACCTTGGTTTGATCCAGGGTCTTCACTTCAGACTGAACGACCTGCTGATCGTCGCGAAGCTCGTCGACTGCAGATTTCAGAGACTCGGCCCCGCTGGAACTCTGCGTGCTGGTTGCCAACTCCTCTCTCAGTTCATTGACTTCCTTTTTCAGATCGTCAACTTCCTGTCGCGAATCCCTTAACTCCTGGCGCATTTCACCCAACATGCGAAGGATTTCTGCCGTTTGCTCTGATGACGGTGAGGGGTTGGGGGTGACGGCAACCGGCTGGGAGGTGGAGTCACTCTGCTGGGCTTGAAGAGACCCGAACTGAAGCGCAAAGAACACTACCACGGGCACGATCAGATAATTTCTCGTTCTGTGGCGAGGGGTTCCCATGAATGTATTGCAACTCCGCCAAGCAGGGTTCCTAACTTGCAGGGTCGATGCCCATTCCAAGAAAAGCGATTCAGGAAAAGGATAGCTCGCTTATGAGAGTTTCGCCTTTCCGGCCTCTTCGCCGCGACGCTGAATCCTTCTTTTTGCCGCGCGGATGCGGCCTCAGGCTTGCTCTTCAGAATGCTCCGCGGCAGGTCCAGATCGCGTTCAAGGTTTTGGTCAGAACCACCAAATCTGCAGCGAATGACCAAGTGCTTACATATTCCACGTCAAGGGCTACACGCTTCTCATAGGGCAAGCACCCCCGGCCGCTCACCTGCCACAGGCCGGTGATACCCGGCAAAACCGCCGCATAAAGTGTCTCACCCGCTCCATAGCGTTTCAGTTCTTCTTCGACAATGGGCCGCGGACCAACCAGGCTCATCTGGCCGAGAAGGACGTTAAGAAGCTGCGGCAGTTCGTCAAGATTCGTGCGACGCAGGAAGGCACCGATTTTCGTGATTCGCGGGTCACGCTTCAATTTTCTGTAACAGAGCCACTCACGCCGCGCGTCAGGGTTCTGCGCCAGGTGACTCCAGAAAATGTGATCGCTGTCATGGAGCATGGTACGGAACTTCCAAAGTCCAAAGGTCTTCTCGCCGAGTCCAACCCGCTGGTGACGGTAAAAGATTGGCCCAGGAGAGGTGGCTTTAACGATAGTCGCGACAATTGCGACCAGAACAAGCACAACTGGCAGGATCGCGATTGCCAACATGATATCCAGCACCCGCTTGCCAACCCTGTAGCTTACGCCGTCTGTCGGCAGGTAAAGACTATTGATCATTGTTCTTCCCGCGTGTTTCGCTTGGGTGATGTCTGACAAGCCGAAGACTGTCCAGTCGCGGCCTGCACGAAATGTGCTGACCTACTGAACCCTCATTTTCTGTGACTGACGCGGCGTTGCTGACATTCCCATGTCATTGCTTTGTCACTGCTTTGTCGAGGCAGGACGGCAACGAGCGCTGCGGAGGCATGAGGCACGGCGTATCCTTAAATCGGGCGCTGGGAAGTTTCAGGTGTGGGAATTCAGCTGCTCTTAAGCAGTGGCTGGCACACTTTTAAGTGTGGCCGCTATCTCTGATCGGACGATGCGCATACTCCTTGTCGAAGACGAAGCGCGGCTGGCTGAGAATCTGGGACAGGCTTTCCGCGAAATCGGACTCGCCGTTGATCACGCACCGGATGGGCCAACCGGGGAGTACCTGGCGCGACAAGGCGTTTACGACGCGATCGTTCTCGATCTGATGCTGCCCGGTAAAAGCGGGCAGGCCTTATTACGGGACCTCCGCCGCGACAAGAAGACCACACCTGTTCTCGTGCTGACGGCGCAGGAGGGCAAGGAATCGGTCGTTGAACTTCTAAACAGCGGCGCG
>Ga0335073_10014047_pt1 | contig 11226 bp, 9 predicted proteins | sample Lox_Sample_22_FD_207093 | JGI IMG/M metagenome (GOLD analysis project Ga0335073, IMG submission 207093) | Soil microbial communities from Loxahatchee National Wildlife Refuge, Florida, United States - Lox_Sample_2.2 | ecosystem: Environmental > Terrestrial > Soil > Wetlands | place: USA: Florida... | reverse complement strand
ACGCGAAGAAGTTGATGATCAGCGGCCGGCCGGCGTACGCGGCCAGGGAGACGTGGTGGCCGGCGTGGCCGAGCACGCCGATCGTGAAGGCCTTGGCCACCGGCTGCACCCGCGGCGGCGCCGCCTTACTCCCCGCGGTGACGGCCGTTATCACCACGATCGCGAGCAGCGCCGCGGCGGCAGCCGCCAGGACAATCTTGCTCTGGCGGCTCATGTGGCGCAGCCGCCCGGTGACCGCGCGCGGAGCCGGGCCGGCCGCCGGACGGTGGTCGGTCTGCTGCGACGGGTGGCTAGTCATGACAAGCCCATGTTGCCGCCGGTGACACCGGCGGGTACGTCGTTCGTCGCGGATGGGTCGGTGAACTGCGCGGAATCCGGCGAATCGGCGGGGAGCACGACCTCGAATTTACTGCCAGCGCCCGCGGTGCTGTACGCCAGCACCTCCCCGCCGTGCCCGTGCGCGATCGCGCGGGTCAGTGCCAGGCCGAGGCCGGTGCCCCTCGGTTTGCCGGAACCTGTCCGGAACCTGTCGAAGATGTGGGCGAGCTCGGCCTGCGGTATTCCCGTCCCTGAGTCCTCAACGATCACGCGGGCGGAGCCGCGGGCCCGCCTGACCGCGAGCCTGATCACGTCGCCGGAGCCGGTGTGCTGCACGGCGTTCTCGAGGAGCGCGTCCACGGCCAGCCCAAGCCGCTCGCGGTCGGCGCTGACCGTGACCGGGTCGAGCCTGCCGAGCTGCCAGCGCCGCTGTGCCGTGGGCCGCCAGCGTCGCAGGACTTCCATGATGAAGCCGTCAAGCGCGACGGGCTCGGGCCGGAGAAAGTCGGAATTCTCCGACGTGGCGATCAGCAGCAGCCGCTCGGCGAGGCTCTTGAGCCTGGTCAGCTCCCCAACCACAACGTGGACGTCGCGGCTGTGCCGCGCGTCGGTGAGGTCGCGCGCGAGCAATTCGGCGTGACCGAGGGCGATCGTGATCGGCGTCTTGAGCTGATGCGAGGCGTCCTGCAGGAACCGGCGCTGGGACGCGAGCAGCCGGGCGTTCTCCTCACTGACCCTGGCACGCTCGGTGTCGGCGGCCTGCCGGCGGTGGGCATACCGCATCACGAGCCCGAACATCAGCAGCAGCAGGGTGATCCAGACGAAGTGGAACGGCACGGCCTGCCACCGGGCGTAGAACACGATGCAGGCGAGCCCGAGCAGCCAGAGCGCGATCCAGACCACATCGAGCGCATCGGGCCTGCCGCCCGAGCCGCCCGCCTGGCCCGGGCGCCGCAGCGCCGGGAGGCTGGCGTGCCGCCAGGCCGCGCTATGAGGCGAGCTGGTATCCGGCACCGCGCACCGTCTTGATCAGGTCGAAACCGAGCTTCGACCGGAGCCGCCGGACGCAGACGTCGACGACGTTAGAGCCGGGGTCGAAGTCGTATCCCCAGATGGAGGCCAGCAGCTGTTCCTTGCGTACCGACTGGCCGGCGTGCTCCATCAGCTCCTTGAGCAGCAGGAACTCGAGCCGGGTCAGGGACACCGGGCCCGCTCCGATGTCGGCCTGAAGGCGGCCGACGTCGAGCACCAGCTCGCCCACCTTGAGCACCTCGTTCGCCTGGTGCTGCTCGCCGCGCAGCTGGACACGTACCCGGGCGAGCAGTTCCTCGAGCGAGAACGGCTTGGTCAGGTAGTCGTGTGCGCCGAGGTCAAGGCAGGTGACCTTCGTCGTCACGTCGTCCAGGCAGGACAGCACGAGCACGGGCTGCTCCGGGTGGTCGCGCATCAGCGAGGACAGCACCGACCTGCCGTCCATCCGCGGCATGATCAAGTCGAGGATGACCAGGCCATACTCGCCGAGTGCCGCCCGCTGGAGGGCCTCTGACCCATCGGACGCACAATCGATCGCATATCCCGCCGCCGACAACGCGCGAGCGATGAACCCCCGGATCTTCGGCTCGTCATCGACCACCAGTATGCGGGTCGATGACGGTGAATATGGGGCCAAACGGTCTGTGATCATTGCGCACTTCACTATCGCACTGGCCACATCAGCGGGTGTGGCGACCGACCCGCCCCTCGGCACGCGTAGGTGCTTAGCACAGGATCTACTCCATATGCGTGGTTCAGGTCAAGCGCTATGAAACTCAGCGCAAACCATTGCACATCGTGATTCGGGTGGCCAGTGGGGTGTGACCCTTGTGGCTGAATTGATATTCAACTCGATTGAACAACTAGATGACTCTCCGCAATTATGGGTAAGCAAAGAGTAGCCATGCCTCGAAGGGTTGACGGCGGGTGACGCCGCGAGCCGGGCCAGGCCTGACCATGACAATTTCGTCATTCAGGGCGATCTTTCTTGCCGTGCTCACCGCGAGAGCCGCAAGATTCGAGACGACAGACAGCTTCCGGTGGCCGGACGCGCCATAGCGTGTGCCCAGGTCGGGGCTGCTCACCTGCAGAAGCGAGGTGATGGCTGGTGTCGTTGCCGGCCAGGATTTCACTCCTCGTCGTGGCGTTCGTTGCGGTCGTCGCGATCGGGGCCTTTGTCGTGCTGCACTACTTCCTCGGCGGCCCGCCGGTGGAGGACTACTCCTCGGGCGTCGCCCCGAACACCGGCGCCGTGGTGCACGTGGTGCTGCAGGAGGATCCGCAGAACACGGTCAGCACTCACCCGGACTGGGTGTCGTACTTTGTCCAGAACCCGGCGACCAAGGCGTGGGTGCACACCACGCTGTTCAAGGTGCCGGCGGGCAGCAGGATCGACATGACCATCTACGGGTTCGACGGCTGCACCCCGCTCCGCAACAACCTCTGGGGTCAGGTGACCGGGACCATCGGCGGCGTCGAGTACGTCAACGGCAAGGCGGTCAGCCAGATCAACTCCTGGTCGGGCTGCAACGTCGGGCACACGTTCTCGATCCCCGGGATCAACCTGAACGTCCCGATGGCCACGCCGTCGAATCCCAACGCAAACCTCTGCGGCACCTCGCCGTGCAGCCCGACGACGACTCCGAAGAGCGACTACAAGGTGATGACGTTCAGCTTCAACTCTCCGCGCGCGACCGGCACCTACTTCTGGCAGTGCCGGGTTCCGTGCGGCGGCGGCTTCGTTACCGGATTTGGCGGTCCCATGCAGACCCTCGGCTTCATGACCGGCAACATGGAGGTGGTTTCCTGATGGCCGCCGAGTCTCCGGCGCCGGCTCATCACGCCGGGCCATCGGGCGAGCCGAATCACGGCATCCGGATCTTCATCCCGTGGCTGATCCTGGCTGTGGTAGCGGACGTGCTGATCTGGGCGGTCTGGGGCCCGCACCTGCCGCCGGGTGACATGTCGTCGTCAGCCTCCAACCAGCAGTTCGACATCAAGGTCATGGCCGTGATGGCGGCCCCGGTGATGCTGTTCGTGCTGGTGTACTTCGCGTACGCGCTGATCGTGTGGCGCCATCGCGACGGCGACGAAGAGGACGGGCCGCCGATCCACGGCAACACCCGGGTGTCGGTCACCTGGATCACGCTGAGCTCGGTGATCGTGCTGGCGCTGTTCGTCTTCGGCACCGTCGAGCTGGTCACGACCAATGGCGCCGGCGCAGGCGAGGGAGCCAGCCCGATCTGGAGGCCGCCGGGGAATACGGTGCAGGTGCAGGTCATCGGGCAGCAGTGGAAGTTCACGTACCGGTACCCGCAGTTCGGCGGGTTCGAGACAACGGACCTAGTGCTCCCCGTTGGGGAGTGGGTCGAGTTCCACGTGACCTCGATCGACGTGATCCACAGCTTCTGGGCTTATCAGCTCGGGGTCAAGGCCGACGCGAACCCGGGCGTGGACAACGTCGCGTATACCAAGATCACCAATAAAGGCACGATCACGGTGCGCTGCGCTGAGCTGTGCGGGCTCTGGCACGGCGCGATGTTCGACTACGGCAAGGCCGTGTCGCTGGCCGCCTTTGATACCTGGGCGAGAGCGACCGAGGTGCACCTGGCCTCGATAACCAAGATACTGCCGCCGTATGCGCTCACCTACGACCCCACGACGGTCGCGCAGATGAGCAAGGCCATGGTCGCGGCCGGGCTTACCGGCGGCGCTGGCCTGTACTACCCGCCACAGGATCCGGCGCAGCCGTGAGTAACTGCCGGGTTGACACTGCGATGAAGAGGTGACCGCATGGCCATCGAGACACAGCCGGAACGGGCGCATGGTGCCGGCGGCGCAGATCCCGCTGGACCACGGCGGCGGCCGTGGTGGATGCGCCCCGCGATCCACACGGCGATCATCGGTGCGGTAATCGGCTACCTGCTCGGGCACGTGCTCGGCAACTTCCTGGAGTCGAACAACGTCGCCACCGAGTACCCGAACCTCTCGCTGTCCGATTCCAGCGACTGGCCGATCGTGCTCGGCTACGGCTTCGCCGTCGTCGGATGGGTCGCCGGGCTGGGCGTGTTCAACGACCTGTTCCGGCAGGTGATCGGGCGCCCGGTCCCGGTCGAGGCGCAGGAAGAGACGGAAACCGTCAGCGTCGGCGTGGCCAAGTACTTCCGGTTCACCCTCGACCACAAGGTCGTCGGGATCCAGTACCTGGTCGGCATGATCATCTACTTCTGCACGGCGGGCCTGTTCGCGATGGCGATCCGCGCCGAGCTGCTGTCGCCGACGTACCACCTGTTCAGCTCCTCGACGTACGTCGAGATCGTGGGCGAGCACGGCACGATGATGATGATGCTGATGAGCTCGGCCATCCTCGGCCCGTTCGGCAACTACCTCGTGCCGCTGATGATCGGGTCCAAGCGGGTCGCGTTCCCCAGGATCGAGGCGCTCTCGTTCTGGCTCACCCCGGTGGCGTTCCTGATCCTGCTGTCCGGGCTGATGCTCGGCGGGTTCCCGTTCGGCTGGACCGGCTACGCGCCGCTGTCCATCCAGTCGACGCTCGGCGCCGACTCGTACGCGATGGCGTTCGGGCTCATGGGCGTCTCCGTCATCATGGCCGGGTTCAACATCATCGTCACGGTGATCTGCTACCGGGCACCCGGCATGCGCTGGAGCCGCATACCGGTATTCGTGTGGGCCATGGTCGCGACCTCGTTCCTGTTCGTGCTCGCCGCTCCGGTGCTGATCGGCGGCATGTACATGATGATCACCGACCGGACCGCGCAGACCGCGTTCTTCATCGACACGCTCGGCGGCAGCAGCTACCTGTACCAGAACCTCTTCTGGTTCTTCGGCCACCCCGAGGTGTACATCCTCGCGCTGCCCGGGTTCGGCGTTGTCCTGGAGATCCTCCCGGTGTTCGCCCGCAAGCCGCTGTTCGGTTACAAGGTCGCGGCGGCCGGGATGATCGGGGTGACGCTGCTGAGCTTCTTCGTGTGGCAGCATCACCTGTTCGACTCGGGCATCAACCCGGACATGCGCCCGGTGTTCATGCTCACCACCGAGCTGATCTCGATCCCCACCGGGTTCATCTTCCTGGTGGCCGTCGGCACGCTGTGGAAGGCGAAGATCAGATTCACGGTGCCGATGCTGTTCGCGCTCGCGTTCTTCTTCAACTTCCTGATCGGCGGGATCTCCGGGGTGTTCCTCTCCGATGTCCCGGCTGACACGACCGAGCACGGCAGCTTCTTCGTGATGGCGCACTTCCATTACACGATCATGGGCGGGCTGATCTTCGCGTTCATGGCCGCTTGCTACTACTGGCTGCCGAAGATGATGGGCGTCAAGCTCAACCAGACGCTGGGCAAGTGGCATTTCTGGACGATGTTCATCTTCTTCAACTCCACGTTCCTGCCGCTGTTCGCGGTGGGCATGGCCGGCCAGCCGCGCCGGGTGTTCGAGTACGCCAGGAACCTGGAGACGCTGAACGACTGGGTCTCGATCTCCGCGTTCTGCCTGGGCGGCTCGATCCTGATCTTCGTGATCAACTTCGTCTGGTCCACGGTGATCGCGCGGGTGCGCGAGGAGGGCAACCCGTGGCGGTCCCGCGGCCTGGAGTGGCAGGTCTCCTCGCCGCCGCCGCCGGGCAACTTCGCCCACGTCCCCGTCGTACTCTCCGGCCCGTATGAGTACGGCACGCCCGGCGCCCCGCCGGTTGCCGACCTCAACCCGCCGACCGGGGTGGTCAGCGCGGCCTACGCCGGGGCCGACACCGCAAGAGCGGAGGCATAGCGATGGCCGAGACAACCGAGCAGCCCCCTCCGGGACTGACCAGGGAAGCCGAGGAGGCGGGCTTCTACCACGAGGCAGCGCTGAACGCCTCCTGGACCGGGGCCCGGCTGGCCCTCGGAGGCCTCTCGTTCGGGTTCGGCGCGTTCGTGTTCGCGTTCTTCTACCTGAAGTCGCTGAACTCGCACGACCGGTGGTACCCGTCGGGGTTCAAGGCGCCGCAGGCCTGGGTGGGCATCGTGGTCATGCTGCTGATCGTGGTCAGCGCGCTGGTGCAGTACCTCGTGCTGCAGCGGATCAAGGCCGGCCACAAGGGCGCCTGGCTGAACGGCGCCTGGCTGGCCCTGCTGCTCGGCTTGGTCGCCGTCGGGATCCAGATCTGGCAGCTGACCGCGCTGCCGTTCTTTCCGGGTGCCGCCGGGTTCGCCAGCGTGTTTGTGGGCTTCTACCCCGTCTTCCTGACCGTTGTCTTCTGCGCCATGGTGTGGCTCGAGACCCTGATCATGCGGGCGCGGCAGATCCCCGAGATCGCCTTCGTGGAGCAGCCCCCGACCTACGTGGAGGCCTTCGCGGTGCAGCGCTTCCAGGCTTCGCTGAGCGCGTTCACCGTGGTCTGGAACTATCTCGCTGTGGTCGCAATCGTGGCCTGGGTGCTGTTCTACTTGGTCCACTGATTCGATGAGACCGGTCCTGGCGCACTGGTCGGCTGTCTGGCCGGCTGTCGCCATCTACCTGGCGGTGGCCCTCGCGCACCTGGCCGGAACGCTCCGCGGAGGGCTCGGCGCCCCGGGTGGCCGTCGCGCGGTGATCGGCGAGGCGGCGCTGTTCCAGGGCGGGCTGCTGCTCGCGCTGCTGGCGGTCGTGTCGCCGTTGCGCTACTGGTCCGGGATCTACGTCTGGGTGCATGCGCTCCAGGACCTCGTCCTGGCCGTCGTCGCGCCCGGCCTGATCGTTGTCGGCGCGCCGTGGCCGGCCCTGGCGAGGTCCGTGGGCCGACGGCAGATCGGCCAGGGCTCGCCAGACAGCGCCGCATCCAGGCCGTCGCGGCCGCCCTTGTGGCTGCGGTGGCCGCTGGCCACGGTGGTGGCGTTCAATGTGATCTGGCTGGGCTGGCACCTGCCGGCGCTGTTTGACAAGGTGCCGGTCAGCGCGGCGGTGGCGGCCCTCGAGTACGCGACATACCTCGGCGCGGGAATCCTGTTCTGGCTGCAGGTCGTCGGGTCGCGGCCGTGGGCACCGGCGGCCGCTCCGATGCGGAGGACCGCGTTTCTTGTCGGCACCGTGGCCGCGGACACGATCCTCGGAATGGTGCTGGTCTTCGGATCGGGCGTGTTCTACCGGTTCTACGACAACCCCTGGCATCACGTGATGACGGTGGTCGACGACCAGCAGCTGGCCGGCGCCGTCCTGTGGATGGGCGTGCTGCCGCCCATGATCGCGGCTTCGGTAGCCGTGCTCGTACGATGGCTGAACGACGAGGAGTCTGAGGATCTCTCGGCGGGCATTGACCGCCTGCTGACTCAGCGGAGTTCAGCCTGGCCATCGCGGCCGAGGTTCCGATGAGTGAATTCGTTCGCAGGAGGCGCAAGTGCCTATAACGTTCCTCGCGCAGTCGACGTCTGACAACGCGCCCGGCGGCGCCGTGCTCACGTTTGCCTTCCCCATCATCCTGTTCGCCATCATCGCCGCCGTGCTCTATTACGTGCTGTTCGCCAGGCCGCACCCGCGCGTGCCGTCCGGGCAGATCGCCCTGGCCAGCTCGGCCGCCGGGGCGCCGGAGGGCGGTGCGGCGCACTCCGCCGCGGTCGCGGCAGGGCTGCCCACGGCGTCCGGCGGCGGGGCGGCGGAGTCCGCTTCCGAGCCTGCGGGCGCCAAGCGGGATACCCTGGCCGATGCCGCGGACGGCGGCACAACTACGACCGGTAGTGTGTCGGGCAGTGCTGACGAAGGCGGAGCAGACGACTCGGAGCAAGGCACGGAGGCCGGCGAGTGACACAAGCCACGGGCGCGCTGCCCAGCCACGATGCCGGGGAGGCGTACGCGCCGCCCGGCCGGCGCTCGGCGCGCGTGATGGCAAAGTCGCTGCTCGCGCTCACCAAGCCCCGGATCATCGTCGAGCTTCTGGTCACGACCGTGCCGACGATGCTGCTGGCCCGGCGCGGGCTGCCCGCGATCGAGCTGATCGTGATCACCCTGGCCGGCGGCACGCTGGCCGCGGGCAGCGCCAACACGATCAACTGCTTCATCGACCGCGACATCGACGCGGTTATGAAGCGCACGTCACGCCGGCCCCTCGTGGCCAAGGGAGGCGCCGCGGCCATTAAGCCGGCCGAGGCCCTGGTGTTCGGGATCCTGCTCGGTGCCGCCTCGACCGTGCTGCTCGGCACGCTGGTCAACTGGCTGGCGGCCGCGCTCGCGGACGCGGCGATCTTGTTCTACATCTTCGTCTACACGCTGGGGCTGAAGCGGCGGACGGCGTCGAACATCGTCATCGGCGGCGCGGCGGGCTGCTTCCCCGTGCTCGTGGGCTGGGCGGCGGTGACCGGGCGCGTGGGCCTGCCCGCCGTCGTGCTGTTCGCCGTGATCTTCTTCTGGACCCCGCCGCACTTCTGGGCTCTGGCGATCAAGTTCCGCGATGATTATGCGGCGGCCAACGTGCCGATGCTGCCGGTGGTGGCGTCGGCCTCGGTCGTGACGCGCAAGATCGTGGTCTACTCCTACATCATGGTCGCTGCGACGCTCGCGCTGGTCCCGTACGCGGGCTGGCTGTACGGATGCTGCGCGGTCGGGCTCGGCACCTGGTTCCTGGCCGAGGCCCACGCGCTGCGCGGCCGCGTCGTCGCCGGGGACGCGCCGGCGCCGATGCGCCTTTTCCACCGCTCTATCCTTTATCTGACGCTATTGTTCACCGCCGTGGCGGTGGCTTCGCTACTCCCAGTGGGCCGGTGGTAACGGCTTGTAGGTCGCCGCGCACAATGTGAGCTATGAGCTCGGACGAAGGTCATAGCTCGGGCGAAAGCCACACCCGGCGGGTCTTCCTTCGCCGTGCCGCCAGCGCGGCGGCGGTCGCGGCCATCCCCGGCTCCGCCGCGGCCGGCTGTGACGCGCCCGGCGGCCCGGCCACGCCGACGGCGCGCCGCGCTGCCGCCGCGCGCCGGATACCGGAAAACGATCTGCCCGGCGACCCGCACTGGGGGATAAGCCATCTCGGCGCCCCCGACGAGGTCATGGGGTACGCGGGGCGGAGCAGCGTGCTGCCGGGCCAGCCGGTCGACCTTTATGTATCCACGACCTCAAGGGAATTCCGGGTCGTGGCGTTCCGCGTCGGCTGGTACAACGGCGATCTGGCCCGCCGGGTATGGGAGTCGCCCGCGGTGCGCGGCCTGGAGCAGAAACCGGCCGGTTTCATCGAGCAGACCAGCACGGTCACCACCGACTGGGGGACGTCGGTGACCGTGCCGACCGACGACTGGCCGGCCGGGTCTTACCTGCTCCGGCTCGACGCGCACTCCGGCGCGCAGCGCTACGTTCCGCTGACGGTCCGCTCCTCGGACACGGCGGGCAAGGTCGTGCTCAAGAACTGCGTCGCGACCTGGCAGGCCTACAACACCTGGGGGGGCTACGACCTCTACAAGGGCCCGGACGGCAGCTACGGCACGCGTTCGTACGCGGTCAGCCTGGACCGGCCCTACGACCAGGAGGGCGCCTACCTTTTCATGGTGTACGAGCGGAAGCTGATCAACCTGGCCGAGCGCCTCGGGCTGCCGCTCGCGTACCTGACCAGCATGGACATTGCCAGCGACCGGCACGCGCTGGACGGCGCGAGCGCGCTGGCCTCGCTGGGCCACGACGAGTACTGGTCTCCGCCGGAGCGCGCCACCGTGACGGCGGCCAGGGACGCCGGGGTAAACCTGGCGTTCCTCGGCGCGAACGCGATGTTCCGGCGGACCCGGCTCGAGCCGACCGCGCTGGGCGCCGACCGGCTGGTGATCTGCTACAAGACCAGCTACTCCCGCGACCCCATGTACGGCAAGGACAACGCCCTGGTGACCAACAACGCCTGGCGGGAGCCCCCGGACCCGGATCCGGAGTCGTCGGTGATCGGGACGCTGTACGAGGGGTACCCGACCGTGGCCGACTACGTCGTGGCCACGCCGGACGCCTGGATGTTCGCCGGAACCGGCGCTCGCAGGGGCACCAGGTTCGCGTCCCTGGTGGGCATCGAGTACGACCGGGTCAACCCCGGCTACCCGCTGGAGCGGCCGATCCAGATCCTGTCCCACTCGCCGGTGACCTGCAACGGGGTCAACAGCTACTCCGACTCCGCCTACTACACGCACCGCAGCGGGGCCGGGGTATTCAACGCGGGGACGATGCGGTGGGTGGAGTCGTTCGGGCCGCCGCTGTATCACTGGGGGATCACGAAGGCGTGCGGCACGTTCACCCGCCGGGTGACCGCCAACGTCCTGCGGGCCTTTGCCGATGGCCCGGCCGCAGCGAAGTACCCGGCGCACGACAACCTTGACGTGATGCACGAATGGCCGGGCGACCCGATCTCGGCCGGGCATAATCTATGGCCGCCGATCACGCTCTTAGCCCGCGTATGCTCGGAAGCATCTCTCCTCCCCCCGGAGGTGCCAGTGAGTGCGGCAACGAATGCGCGGCGCGGACGCCGGGCCAGGTGGGCGGTGCCGGCCGGCGCGGTGGCGGCAGTCGGGATCGTCATCGCCGGGTCCGTGATCGCCCGCGGCCAGGCCACGCCCACCCTGCCCGCCCGGACCACGGCGCAGCTGCTGGCCGCGGTCGACAACCCGGCCGCGCTGCCATCGGCGATGATCGCGACCGTCCAGGAGACCGCGTCGCTCGGCCTGCCCGACCTGCCGGGCTCGTCCGACCCGCTGTCCGGCCTCTCGCTGCTCTCCGGCTCGCACACGTTCAAGATCTGGTATGACGGCCCGGCCAGGGTGCGGGTCGCGGTCCCGGTGTCGCTGGGCGAGACCGACGTGCGCCGGGACGGGCGCAACGCCTGGCTCTGGGACAGCCAGACCAACAAGGCGACCCACTACATCCTGCCGGCCGGCGCCGCGGACACCT
>Ga0335073_10014046_pt1 | contig 11226 bp, 9 predicted proteins | sample Lox_Sample_22_FD_207093 | JGI IMG/M metagenome (GOLD analysis project Ga0335073, IMG submission 207093) | Soil microbial communities from Loxahatchee National Wildlife Refuge, Florida, United States - Lox_Sample_2.2 | ecosystem: Environmental > Terrestrial > Soil > Wetlands | place: USA: Florida... | reverse complement strand
CCGACGAAGATCGTCGCCGGGTGCTCGATGCGCTCCTTCAGTGCCTGGATCATGGCGGCGGCATCGAAGCCATCGACGAACCGATGATCGAACGAAGACGAGAGGTTCATCATGCGGCGCACGGTGATGGCGCCCGCGATGACCACCGGCCGCTCCACGGCGCGGTTGACTCCGATGATGGCGACCTCGGGCGCGTTGATGATCGGCGTGCTCGCGATGCCGCCGAGCTTGCCGAGGCTGGTGATGGTGATGGTCGAACCGCTCAGCTCCTCGCGCGTGGCCTTGTTGGTGCGCGCCGCCTCGGTCACGCGCCGCATTTCCGCCGCGACGTCCCATAGCGACAACGACTGCGCATCGCGCACCACCGGCACCTTGAGTCCTTCCGGGGTCTGCGTCGCAATGCCGAAATGCACCGAATGATGCCGCACGATGACGCCCCGCTCCGCATCATAATGAGCATTGCACTGCGGGAAATCCTTCAGCACGCGCACCAACGCAAGCGCCAGGAATGGAAGGTAGGTGAGCGCGGGAGTCCCCGGCTGCGCCTTGCCGTTGAGGTGTTTGCGGAGCGATTCCAGCTCCGTCACATCCACCTCCTCGACATAGGCGAAGTGGGGGATGTTGCGCTTGGCATCGGTCATCCGCTGCGCGATCAGGCGGCGCAAGCCAATGACTTTGATCTCCTCCGTTCCACCTGAGGGGCGTTGAGCCGGAGCAGACCCCCGTGCGGCAGGCAGGCTGGTCACCGCGGCGACTGAGCCGCGGCCCGAGGACCGTGCAGAAGCGTACGCTTCGAAATCCTGCCGTCCGATGCGCCCCTGCGGCCCCGATCCGGCAACCAGTCGCAGATCGATTCCCGCCTCCTTCGCCTTGCGGCGAATCGCCGGCGAAGTCAACACGCGCCGGCCGGGGTCGGGTTCTGCCGCGGCATGCGAGCCGGCACTTGCGACCGCCGCCGGCGCCGAGCGTGCGGAGCCGTTGCCGATCGCGGCGATCGGCGCTTTCTCGGGCGCGGGTTGACTGGCGGGAGCGCCACCACCGTTGCCCGCAGCGGCGCTTTTGCTCCCCGCATCACTCTTACTCGCGGCGGCGCTTTTGCTCGCGGCGCCACTTGGCGGCGGCGCTGTCGTCGCGGACGCGGGCGCTGCGGATGCGGCGGAAGACGTGCCCGCCGCTGCACCGGCCCCCGTCTCCAGCACTACCAACTCCGCGCCCACCGCAACCATGTCGCCCGGCTGCCCGGTAGTCGCAACGATCTTGCCCGTAACCGGCGCCGGCACTTCCACCGCCGCCTTCTCGGTCATCACCTCGACCAACACGTCGTCTTCCGACACCTCATCGCCCGGCTTCACGTGCCAGGCGACGATTTCCGCCTCGACGGTACCTTCGCCGAGGTCCGGCAGCTTGAAGACGAACCGGCTCATTTGGCCTCCATCACACGCGTCAGCGCCGCGGCAATCCGCGCGGGCCCGGGGAAATACTCCCACTCGAAAGCATGGGGATACGGGGTATCCCATCCCGTCACCCGGGCGATCGGCGCCTCCAGGTGCCAGAAGCATTCTTCCTGCACGGTGGCGGCGAGCTCGGCACCGAAGCCGCTGTAGCGCGTGGCCTCGTGGACGACGACACAGCGGCCCGTCTTGCAGACCGAGCTGCAGATCGTATCGGTGTCCAGCGGCGCGAGCGCACGCACGTCGATGATCTCCGCATCGACCTTCGCCAACCTGACTGCCGCCTCCGCCACGTGCACCATCGTCCCGTAGCCGAGTATGGTTACGTCCTTGCCGGGCCGGACGACCTCGGCCTTGGACAGGGAGACCTTGTAGTAGCCGTCCGGAACCGCACCCTTGGGATGCGTGCTCCAGGGCACCGCGGGCTTGTGCGGGTCACCGTCGAACGGCCCGTTGTAGAGCCGCTTCGGCTCGAAGAAGACGACCGGGTCCTCGTCCTCGATGGAGCTGATGAGCAATCCCTTGGCATCGTAGGGGTTCGACGGCATCACTACCTTGATCCCGCAGACGTGCGTGAAGACGCCCTCCGGGCTTTGCGAATGCGTCTGACCGCCGCGGATGCCGCCACCGCAAGGTGTGCGGATGGTCACGGGCGCTGAGAATTCTCCTGCGGTGCGGTAGCGCAGCCGCGCGAGCTCGCTCACGACCTGATCGAAAGCGGGATAGATGTAATCGGCGAACTGAATCTCCGCCACCGGCTTCAGGCCGTTCACCCCCATGCCGATGGCCGCGGCCACGATGCCGCCTTCCGCGATGGGTGTATCGAGCACCCGCTGCTCGCCGTATTTGCGCTGCAACCCGTCGGTGCAGCGGAACACGCCGCCGAAATAACCGACATCCTCGCCCAGTACCACGACGCGCGGATCACGCTCCAGCATGATGTCCATCGCGGAGTTGAGCGCCTGCACCATGTTCATGTTCGCCATGCCTCAGCCCTCCTTCGCGACCGCGCCGGAGTGCGCATCGAGGCTCTTCTCCTCCTCGGACCCCTTGGGCGGCTGAGCCGCGGCCAGCTGCCTGAGCTCTTCGCGTTGGCGCACGAGGTGGGGCGGCATCTCGTGGAAGACGTCCTCGAACATCGTGGCCGGATCCAGCGTCGGCCCCTCCGTGAGAGTGCCGAAGCTCGCGGCCTCCTTCCAACAGGCGAGCACATGAGCCTCGAGCTGTTTCTCGAGGGCCGCGTGCCGATCCTCCGACCATTCACCGAGGGTGATCAGGTGTCTCTTCAGGCGGTCGACGGGATCGCCGAGGGGCCACGCCGACCATTCTTCCTTCGGCCGGTAGCGCGAAGGATCGTCACTGGTCGAGTGTGCCCCCGCGCGGTAGGTGACCTGCTCTATCAGCGTCGGGCCGCCGCTCTGGCGCGCGCGCTCCGCCGCCCACCGGGTGACGGCGTACACCGCGAGAAAGTCATTGCCGTCGACACGTATCCCGGGAATGTCGTACCCCGGTCCATACTGCGCGAACGTGCGCCGCTCCCCGCCGGCGAAGCCCTGGAAGGTCGAGATCGCCCACTGATTGTTGACGACGTTGAGAATGACGGGCGCCTGATAGACGGCCGCGAACGTCATCGCATGGTGGAAGTCCGCCTCCGCGCTGGCTCCCTCGCCGATCCAGGCGGCGGCGATGTGGTCCTCGCCCTTGATGGCCGCGGCCATGGCCCAGCCCACCGCCTGCGGAAACTGTGTGGCCAGATTGCCCGAGATCGAGAAGATATTGCCCGCGCCCCAGTGATACATGATGGGCATCTGCCGCCCACGGCACATGTCCCGTGTATTCGACAGGCATTGGCACATCAGGTCGACCAGGCTGAGCCCGCGGACGACGAACAGCCCCTGGACGCGATAAGACGGAAACAGCATGTCGCCCGGCAGCAGCGCCATCCCCGCCGCGACCGCGACGGCTTCTTCGCCGGTCGACTTCATGTAGAAGGAAATCCGACCCTGGCGCTGCATGCGCTGCATGCGGTCGTCGAAGAGACGCGTGAGCAGCATGTGGCGCAGCGCCACCTGCAGCTCCTCGGGCTCGAGATGCGGATTCCAGGGGCCGACGGCGCGCCCGTCATCATCGAGCACTCGCACCAACTCGCGGCCGAGGTTCTCGACCTCGCGCACCGGAGCCTTGGTGTCGGGGCGACCGACGGTACCCGCAGGCGTGAGGCTCAGATAGCTGAAGTCCGGTTTCTCACCCGGGCGGGCCGGTGGATGGGGAACGTGCAGACGCGACCGTTGGGCCATGGGGAAGGAGCCTTTTCACCAGCCAGATTCTGGCGCGGTGCGAATTTTAGCGCTCCGAAGGCGCAATGCGCGTTCCAATCGGTTCGCAATTCCGCGGGATAGCGCAATGAAGATGCCAGGGGAGCCTCAGGGGTCAGGAATGCGAGGCTTTGCGGTGGGCGCGGGGATGGGGGCGTTCGGAGGCCCTCCCGGGCGCCCGCCGTGGTGGCCGCCGCGTCGTGGCGCGCTCGGTTGCCGGCGCCCGGCCGGATGTCTTCGAGCCCCGTTCCAGGCTGGCTTTCAGCGCCGCCATCAGGTCGACCACGTTTCCCGCCGGAGCCGGCCCCGGCTCGGCGACCGTGACCTCCTTGCCCTCGACCTTGCGTTGGATCGCAGCCTCGACCCGCGCCTTGACCTCATCCGGGAATGCCGTCGGATCGAAGGTCTCGGCGCTCTGCTGCTCGATCAGTTGGCGGGCCAGCTTCAGCTCCGCGTCGCGCACCTTGACGCTCTCGACACCGAGCGCCTCGACGGACTGCACTTCGGGCGCGAAATGCAACTGATGCAGCGCCAGAGCGTTGTCGACGGGCCTGAGAATGACGACGTGGTCGCGCCCGTGACTCGCCCAACGACATACCGCGCAGCGGCCGCTCTCGCGCAGCGCCGTGACGAACAGCGTGAAGGGCTTGGCGCCACCCTGATCCGGCGCCAGGTAATACGTCCGCTCGAAATACACCGGGTCGACAGCGGCGAGCGGCACGAACTGCGCGACGTCGACACTGTGCGTGCCGGCTTCCTCCAGCGCCTGCAGCTCCTCCGGGGTGAACATCACGTACTGGTCCTTGGCGAACTCATAGCCCTTGACGATCTCCTCGCGCGGAACGACACGTTGCTCCTCGGCGCAAACATACTGCTGCTTCAGGCGCGAGCCGTCCTTCGCATGCAGCATGTGGAAGCGCAGCCGTTCGGAGCTGACGGTGGCCGAGTAGAGCTTCACGGGGATCGCCACCAGGCCGAAGGCGATGGTCAGGGATGCGATGGATCGCGCAGGCATTTCGGGTATTCCTCTCTACCCGCCCGAGCAAGTTCTGCGCCACAGCAGAGTACAAGGTTTAAAGTAGGCCCATGAGCGTCCCTGCGAATAAGCGCCCCGCCGTCCCGGCGCGCGTCCGTGTCGGCCGCGAAGTGGCGGGACGAGCCGGCAAGGGGGTTTCGGTGATCTCGGGCCTGCCGCTTGCCCCCGCTGACCTCGAGGCTCTCGCCAGCCGGCTGAAGAGGCTTTGCGGCGCCGGAGGCGCCGTCCGGGACGGAGTCATCGAGATCCAGGGCGACCACCGCGACCGGCTCGTCGCCGAGCTCTGCCGGCTCGGCTACGAGGCCAAGCGGTCGGGTGGCTGAGGCCACGGTGACGGACAGCCGGAACCTGCGCATAATGTAAGGAGTTTGCTGTATGGGCGCTACACAGGCAGAGCACACCGTGTCGAACAACCAGCCAATACCAAGCCGGACACGAACCGGGGACGCCCTGCTGTTCGCCCGCAATTTCTTCCGCCACCCGCGCATGCTCGGGTCGATCATCCCGAGCTCGAGATTTCTAGTGAACGAGCTGCTGCGGCCGATCGACTGGCAGCAGGCGCGCGTGATCGTGGAATACGGACCCGGCGTCGGGGTGATCACCTCCGAGATCCTGCGGCGCATGCGCTCCGATGCGCTGCTGATCGTCATCGAGCTGAACCCCGACTTCGTCACGCACCTGCGTGCGTCATTTCCGGACGACCGGCTAAGGGTCGTGGAGGGGTCAGCTGAGGCGGTGGGCGAGATTCTCGAGCGCTTCGGCCACGGCAAGGCCAACTACATCATCTCGGGAATTCCCTTCAGCACCATCCCGGCCCCGGTTCGCGAGCGCATCCTGCGCAACACGTCCACGGCGCTGGTGCCCGGCGGCGCATTCCTCGTCTTCCAGTTCTCCACCCGCGTGCTCGAGGATCTGCAGCGCGTCTTCCATTACGTGCGGCGCAAGTTCGAGCCGTTCAACGTGCTGCCGGCCCACCTGTTCTTCTGTGAGGTCGGCGCGGCCTAGGCGGCGGGACTGTCCGGCGGAGCCGCGGCGGATTCCCGGACGATCAATTCGTGGGGCACCAGGTGGTCGACCGCTGCCGCGGGCAGACCGTCGCGGCGCTTACGGATCTCGCGGATGAGCAGATCGAGCGCCACTTCGGCCATCGTGGCCGTCGGCTGCCGGATGGTGGTGAGCTCCGGCCAGACCGTGGTGGCGATCGCCGTATCGTCGAAGCCCACTACCGATAGATCGCGCGGCACATCCAGGCCGCGCCGATGCGCGACGGATACGGCCGCCGCCGCCATGTCGTCGTTGCTGGCGAATATCGCCGTCGGGCGCGGGCCACCCGCCAACAGCTTCTCGGCGGCTTCGAGGCCGGATCGGTAGCTGAAGAACCCCTGCTCGATGACCGGCGGCTGCGGCTTGCAGTCCGCCTCGCGCAGCGCCGTCTCGAATCCGAGCCAGCGCTCGCCGCTCGCCGTCTGGTTGGGATGGCCCTTGATGAAGCCGAGGCGCCGGTGCCCGAGGGAGAGAAGATAACGGGTCATCTCGTACGCGGCTTTGAAATCGTCGATGCGCACGCACGATGCGTCGGCACGAAATCGCCCGGTCGCCACCGCGACGGTGGGGATGGCCGCCTTCTTCAGCTCCGCCAGGATGACATGTGACTCGCATACGGGCGGCGGCAGGATGACTCCAGCGACCGAGCCATCGATGAGCCTTCGCACCGCGGCGCGTTCCGCCGACGGTGAGCTGACCTCGCACTTTTCCAACAGGAGCTGGGCGCTCTTGCGGCTGCTCTCATCGAGCGCGCCGAGGAGGAACTCGCTGAGGTATGCGGCGCTCGGGTTGGCGTAGAGCAGCCCGATCCGCAGGCTCTGCGCTCCGGCGAGGCTGCGCGCCGCCGGGTTGGGGGCGTAACGCAGCTCCTTCACTGCCGCGAGCACCGCGGCGCGGGTGGCCTCGCGCACGTTGCGCTCGCCGTTGACGACGCGGGAAACGGTCATCGGGGAGACGCCCGCCCTGCGGGCCACATCGTGGATGGTCGTGCCGCGCCGGCTGCGGCGGCTGGTCTTGCGTGCGGGTGCGCGCCCCGAAGCCATGATTTTGTGTTTCTCGTGCGGCCCGCCACCAGGGCCGGGATTGGGCATTGTACCCAAGTCGCGGTAGCGCTAGCTGGCTTTGTGGTCCCAAGGTTGTCCACAGGCGAGCAGGTGTGCGGCGACCACTTCGCGCAGCCGCTCCAGCCCGCTTTCATCGGCCGCCTCGCAGCGGATGGTGAGCTTGGGCTCCGTGCCCGAGGCGCGCAGCAACCACCAGCCTTCGGACTCGGTGACCCGCAGGCCGTCGGTAGTGTCCACCCGCGCGCCGGCCGCGGCGAGCCGAGCGGCAACCTGCCGCAGCACCTCCGGCTTGCGATCCTCCGGGCAGGGAATGCGCAGCTCCGGTGTGGCCGCGGTGGGCGGCAGGTTGCGTCGGAACTCCCCGAGTGTATGTCCGGAACCGCCCAGACAATCGAGTACCCGCATGGCGGCGAAGAGCGCATCGTCGGTTCCCTGCCAACAGTCGGCGAAGAAGAGATGTCCGCTCATTTCCCCGGCGAGCGGCGCGCCCTCGCGCCGCATGGCCTCGCGCACGCGGACGTAGCCGGATGGCACCATCTCGGGCCGGCCACCGAGCCGCGCAACCTCCTCGAAGAGCACACGGCTCGACTTGACATCACCCACGATGCAGGCTCCGGGAGCGGTCCGCAACACCTCGCCGGCAAGCAACAGCAACACCTGGTCGGGCCAGACGATCGCGCCCGACTCGTCCACCACGCCCAGACGATCGCCGTCACCATCGAACGCCATACCGAGATCCGCCCGATGCGTGCGCACGGCTGCGCACAGCTCCCGCAGATTGGCTGCAATCGAGGGATCGGGGTGATGCGCCGGGAAGCGGCCGTCGACCTCGGCGTTGAGCAGGATGTGACGGCCTGGCAAAGCCTGTGTCAGACGGTCGATCAACGCGCCCACGGCCCCGTTGCCGCAATCCCACACGACAGTGAGATTGCCGGCCCGTACCTGCGCCCGCAGCATCGTCAGGTACGCCTGCGAGACAGGCAACTCGATCGTAGCGCCGCCCGTGGCCGGCGTGGCGTCCGTTGCCACGAGCGCGCGCAGCTCCTCGCCGTGCACCGGCTCCGTTCCGATCACGAGCTTGAATCCGTTCTCCTCGCGCGGATTGTGCGAGCCGGTCACCATGATGCCCCCATCGAGCCCGTAAGCCTCCAGGGCGAAATGCAACTGCGGTGTCGGCCCCAGCCCGATGCGATGCACCACCATGCCGCCCGCGACCAGCCCTTCGAGCAGGGCGCGCTCGAGATCCGGCGACGACTCTCGTCCATCCCTCCCGACCGCGATGCGCCGCAGCCCGCGCGCCCGCACCCAGGTTGCATAGGCAAGCCCGAGTTGCCGTGCGTCGCCGACATCAAGCTGTTGTCCGACGACGCCGCGCAGGTCGTAGGAGCGGACTGCGGCGGGATTTATGCGCGCTGCCGTTGATTCCATGAGGTGTCAGGCGACATCGATGGAGCGGATGCGGCCAGCAGGCTGCCGTACAGCCGTTCGAGGCGCTCCGCGCTGCGCGCCCAGGTGAGCAGCCGCTCCGCGCGGATCCGCGCCGCGGCCCCCATTTCCGGCAGTCGGGCCCGATCCGCCGACATCTCGCGCAGCGCGTGCGCCAACGCCTGGGTGTCCAGGCGCGGAACCAGCCTGCCCGTGACTCCGTCTTCGACGAGCTCCGGTACGCCGCCGCTCGCGCACGCGAGCACCGGCACGCCGCATGCCATCGCCTCCGCCACCGGCAGCCCGTATGACTCCTGCCAGACCGAAGGCAACACGAGAACGTCCGCCGCGCGGTAGGTGCGGATCAGTGTCGGCTGCGGCACCGTGCCGAGGAAACGCACCCGCGCCGCCGCCGCCGGCGAGAGCCGCGCCCGCAGCGCATCGCCGTAGCTTCTGCCGTGGCCGAGGATCTCCTTGCCGAGCCACGACCGCAGCGACTGGCCATAGAAGCCGCTGACCGCCGCCAGCGCCGACTGGTCGCCACCGAGCAGCCGGCTCAGCAGATCGTAAGGCAGGAGACCGGGTTTGCCGATCAGCGCGAGCTGAAGGTCCAGACCCTCGCGTACCAACCGGTCGAACGCATCCATGAGCAGATGGACTCCCTTGTCGGGAGCGATTCTGCCGACATACAGCAGACGCAGGGGGCCTCCCTCGAGGGCTCGCCCATCGTGCGCGGCGGGCCTGAACCGCAGCACGTCCACGCCGTTGCCCACGGTATGTATTCTCGCGGCCATCTCGGGCAGGCGCGCGCGTGCCCCCGCGGTGACGAACTCCGAAACGGTCGCGATCGCATCGACGTCCGGCAGATCGCGCCGCAGCAACGCGCGATCCAGCTTCACGAGCTCATCCTGATGGATGTGAACGACGACCTTGACGCCGGGCAGCACATGTTTGAAGAGCGATGCGAACTGCATCTGCTGCGGCAGATGCACGATGTCCGGGCGGCTCGCCGCGAGGTCACGCGCGACCTGCGAGAAGTATTCCTTGTAGTACAACCTGGAGGTGAAGTACGGCGCGCCCCGACGCAGGCGCCCCGCGACGAGCTGCACGGCTTTGTGCAGCCGGCGCGCGACGAAGGGGATGCGGCGGATCTCGATCGCGCCCCAGCGCTCGCGCATGGCCTGGCCGCGCGCCTGCGGCGCATACACGATCACCTCGTGGCGGTCGGCCAGACAGCGGGCCAACTCCCAGTTGACGATGGCGACCGAGCCGCGCTGCTCCTCGGCGGCCGCGATCGGGTCCTGGGGCTGATTGAGGATGGCAATCTTCATGGTCCACCGCCTAGACGGTGGTCCAGCAAGAATCGGGGCCCGGGCCACCCCGCGAGACGAGCTCAATGTCTCGCCAGCGGAAACTGCAGGAAGATCTGATGTGTCGCCAGGTCGATCGCCTCCGCGGGATGATCGAGCATCTGGCGGGTATGGTCCGAATAGGCCGTTCCGCTCCAGACGACGGAATTGTCGGCGCGATTGACCAGGTCGATGCTGAGCGACACCGTGGTGATGGTCTCTATGTCGCCATAGCCGGGACCCCAGCCCGGACCGCCACCCCAGGGTCCCCACGGCCCCCATCGTCCCCATCCCGGGCCCCACCCGGGTCCGCCCAGCATGCCCTCCACACGGTCGTGCGCGCCGACGATGAAATTCACGAGCAGGTCGGGCGCCTCTCCGGCAGCCGCCGGCACGTAGCCGCGGGACTGGAGCTCCTGGCCAACGTCGCTCTCGAGCTGCTGCGTGGTCAGGGAATGGTAGGGGCCGGTGTCGGTGCCGGGCTTCGGCAGGAAGGCATAGGTGTGGAAGCTGGCGAGGTTTACCTGCGGCGCCATCCGCGTACGTACGATCGGTGTCGTGGCGCAAGCGGCAAGCAGCACCGTCACGGCCGCCACGGCGAGGACTTTGACCCGGTTCATTTGCACCTCTCCGCAGTATCAGACAGTCGAAACGCAGCGGGGTTCTCGCGGTTGACGCGGGACCTGGGACGCGGCAGGGCCAGCCAGCGGCCACTCTAGTACACTCCGGGCCGCCATGACGATGAGATGACCATGAGGGTACCCGCCGCGCTAATCGTCTGCCTGCTGGTCGTCTGCCTGCTGGTCGTCTGCCTGCTGGCACTCACCCCGCCCCTGGCCAGGGCCGTCGGGGCGTCGTCCACCGGCACCATCCCACCCATCGATGCGCATACTTCGCTCCTGGTCGTGTCGCCTCACCCCGATGACGAGACGCTCTGCTGTGCGGGAGTGATCCAGCGGGTGGTGGCCGCCGGTGGCCACGCCAGCATCGTCTGGCTGACGAGCGGCGACGCCTCGGAGCTCGACCTGTTCCTGATCGAGCGGACTCTGCTGATCCGTCCGGACAAGATGCGTGATCTCGCCGCCCGGCGCATGCGCGAGGCACGCGCGGCCGCCGCCGTCCTCGGCGTGCCACCTGATCGGCAGTTCTTTCTGGGTTATCCGGACGAAGGCCTCATGACCCTCGTCACGGATCATTTCACGACACCGTACTACTCCAGATTCAACGGCGCCGTCAGCGTGCCCTATGCCGACACGTTCGGGGCCGGGCATCCCTACAGTGGTGAAAGCATGGAAAGGGACTTCGCCCGCGTGCTCGATGCCGTCCGGCCGACACTGGTGCTCGCGCCGAGCCCGCTCGACGCTCACCCCGATCATCGCGCGGCCGGCATAGTGACCATGCAGGTGCTGAGCAGCCGGCACGAGCTGAGCGCCGCGCGCTTCTGGATCGTGCACGGCGGCGCCCTCTGGCCGAGCCCCCGCGGACTGCAGCCGCAGCGCCCGCTCACCGAGCCGCCGAGGGGGCGCGGTCTCGGGCTCGCCG
>Ga0335073_10014044_pt1 | contig 11227 bp, 9 predicted proteins | sample Lox_Sample_22_FD_207093 | JGI IMG/M metagenome (GOLD analysis project Ga0335073, IMG submission 207093) | Soil microbial communities from Loxahatchee National Wildlife Refuge, Florida, United States - Lox_Sample_2.2 | ecosystem: Environmental > Terrestrial > Soil > Wetlands | place: USA: Florida... | reverse complement strand
AACGAGCCTCGTATTCTGTCGCACGGAACGCTTGAATGCCGCGAGCTGGCGGCCTCGCGGCGATTTTACGAGGAGTTTCTGGGGCTCGACTGCGTGCGCCATTCGCGCCGCTCGATGAAAATCCGCAAAAGCGGTTATTGGTGCATCGTGTGCCTCGAACGGGGCGACCATGTGAAGCCGCTTCGGGTCGGCAACCATTGGGGTCTCGATCTCGGCTCGCGCGAGGCGGTGGAGCGCGCGCATGCGCTGGCGCACGAGCACAAGGACCGCTACGGCATCCAGAAGATCACCAAGATCACCGACGACACGGACACGTATCAATTCTATTTCATGGACCTCGACGGCAACTGGTGGGAGTTCCAATACGCGGGCGAAGGTCAGCTCGACGGCAGCGGCCGCAACGACGACCATTTCTCCCGCGGCGATCTCGTGCCCATGTAAGGCCGCTCAAGTCGGCTTCGCGATGACCCGGTTGGCGAGGCTGCCGATCACCGGGTTCCTTACCTCGACCCGGTCGCCCGGCTTCAGGAACAGATCATTCGGCTGAGTGCCGTCGGGCAGGCGGTCGCTCGAATCGGCGGCGGTGCCGGCCGCCGTGCCGCCGCTGATGATGTCGCCGGGATAGAGCGTGAAATCCTCGGAGAGATGCGCGATGAACTCGGCGAAGTCATAGACCATGTCGCGGGTGCTGAAATGCTGCCGGACGGCGCCATTGACGAGCGTCTCGACCTCGGCGTCGAACGGATCGAGCTCGCCCACCGCGATGCAGGGGCCGATCGTGCAGCCGGTGTCGAAGTTCTTGGTCATGGCGAAGCGGGTGGCCGCATTGTCCTCGCGCGGGCTCCGGATCGACCAGTCGAACAGCAAAGTCGCGCCCCAGATGTAATGCCGCGCGTCGGCGGGCCTGATGTCCTTGCCGGTGCGGCCGATGACGATCGCGATCTCGCCCTCATAGTCGAAGCGGCGCGCCTTCGCGGGATAGATCACGTCATCGCCCGGCCCCGCATAGTCGCGATTGAGCTTCCAGAAGCCGCGGATGCCTTCCTTGCGCTGCTGCTCCTTCGCCATTTCGGCGGTCAGCACCGGCATGTCGCGGCCGCGCATCTTCGCCGCCATCTTCACCGCGTGGTCGGCAAAATTGGCGCCGGCGCAGGCAACGCGCGCCTCGGCGGCGCGGGGCGCGCGGATCTTTACCGCGCCGGTATCGAAGACGAAGGGCGCGCTCTTGCCGCCAAGCTTCGCGACAGCCGCGGCGCTCGCGTCGAGCGCCTGCTGGCCCGCCGCGATGAAGGCGCCAAGGTCGGACGGGACCGCGCCGCCCGAAGCGTGCGCCGCGTCGACGATGCGGTTCCCTTCAAGGATGCCGACCCGCTTTTCCGGGCCATAGACGACGATCTTCATGGTTGCTCCCTCAGAACGAATTGCCTCGAAACAGGACCCCGCCATCGACATTGACGACTTCGCCGCACACCCATTGGGCACGATCGGACGCCAGGAACACCACGACGTCGGCGATCTCTTCGGGCGTGCCGGCGCGGTTCAGCGGGCGGTCCTTCGACAGCACCTCCTGCCAACGCGACGCGTCGCCCAGGATGGTCGCGGCGCGCCTTTGGTGGATCGAGCGCCAGCGCTCGGTGTCGACCGCGCCGGGATTGACCCCGACGACGCGGATGCCGTCGTCGAGGCTCCGTCCGCCCAGCGACCGGGTCAGCCCGTTCAATGCAATGTTCGCCGCGTTGCCGCAGGCATAGCGGAATTGCGGCTGCTCCGCGCCGGTGCCGATGACGTTGACGATGACCTTGGGCGGCCGGCCGCGCATCAGCCGGTACATCGCGCGGGTCAGGTTGACATAGCCGAACACTTTGAGGTCCCACGCCTCGCGCCAGCGCGTCTCGTCGATGTCGAAGATGTCGCCGGTCGGAATGGCGCCCGCATTGTTGACGAGGATGTCCGTGTCGGGATGCGCCTCGGCGAGCGCTTCGGGCGCGCCGCGCCGCGACAGGTCGACGGCGTGCGGCGCGACCCGTCCAGGCGCCACTTGTGACAGCCGTTCGACGGCGCTGGCAAGCCGGGCTTCGTCGCGCGCGGCGATGGTGACGTGGCATCCCTCGGCCAAGAAGCCCCGCGCGACCGCAAAGCCGATGCCGAGCGATCCGCCCGTCACGAGCACGCGCCGTCCTGTCAGTCCCAGTTCCATGGGGCGGAGTTAACACCGAAACGGTCGCCAATTCCATGCACTCGCCTTGTGCGCCGAGAGGCTGCGGCCTAGCATCGCTGCGCGATGGCGACGAACGCCGATCTCATCGTCAGGATGCTGCAAAAAGCCGGAATCACCGAGGGATTCGGGATTCCCAGCGGCAATGTGCTGCCGCTGATGGAGGCGATGCGCGCGGCGAGCATGCGTTTCGTGCTCATGGCGCATGAAGGCTCGGCAGGGTTTGCCGCCGACGTGACGGGGCGGATGACGGGCCGTCCCGGCCTCGCCATTGCGACGCACGGGCCCGGCGCCACCAATCTCGCGACCGGGGTCGGATGCGCGCTGCTCGATCGCTCGCCGATGATCGCCATCACCTGCAACGTGCCCGTGGCCCAGCATGGCCGCCGGGTTCAAATGCACATCCCGCATCACGAATTCTTCGCGCCCATCACCAAGGCGAGCTTGCCGTTGCGGTCGGGCAGCATCGCCGCCACGGTCGCCGAGGCGGTGCGCCTCGCCTTGAGCGAGCCGCAAGGGCCGGTCCATCTCGACCTGCCCGAAGACGTGGCCTTGGCCGACGCGCACGAGGATGCCGGCGCCCTTGCAGCGCCGACACGGGGCGCGAGGCCGGAATCCCGCTCGCTGAGCGCCGCCATCGACCTCATCGCGCGCGCCAAGCGGCCGGTCGCGGTGATTGGTGCCTCGGCCTTGCGGCTCGCCGAGCCCAGTCTCCTGCGCCAATTCGTCGAACGCCATCACTTGCCCTTCGCCACGACGGCGATGGCGAAAGGGCTGATCGACGAGGATCATCCGCTTTCGCTCGGCTGCATCGAGCGGGCGCGGCGTCAGGTGCAGCGAGGCTTCCTCGCCACGTCCGATCTGATCGTCGCTGTCGGCTATGACACGGTCGAGGTCGAGTACGAGGCGTGGATCGGCCGCGTGCCGCTTCTGCATATCGACCCCGCGCCGGCCGACACCGACGGCTCGGTCACGATCGCGCACCAGGTAGTAGGCGACCTCGACGCCGCGTTGGAACAGCTGGCGGCTGACTGTGCCAAGTCATCCTGGGACCCAAGCGAAGTCGCGCGTCACCGCGAGGCGTTTCAGGCTTCGCTGCGGCCGCCGACCAATCGCTTCTCGCCGCACCAGGCGATCGATGTCGTTCGCGCGGTGCTGCCACGGGACGGCGTGCTGGCCTTCGATGTCGGCGCGCATACGCATCAGATCGCGAGCCAGTGGCGCGCGCCCGCGCCGCGCCGCTTCCTTGTCACCAACGGCTGGTCGTCGATGGGGTTCGGCCTGCCGGCGGCGATCGCGGCGAAGCTCGCGCGGCCCGATCTCGCCGTCGTGGCCGTGATTGGCGACGGGTGTTTCCAGATGACGTGCGGCGAAGTGGCGGCGGCCGCGCGTCTCGGCCTTTCCTTGCCGATCGTGGTGCTCGACGACCGCTGGCTTGCCCTCATCAAGGTGAAGCAGGAGCGCCGCGCTTATCCCTATATCGGCACCGAGCTTCCGCTGGCCCCGCCGCCCGCGCATTATTTCGGCGTGCCGGCGATCCCCGCAACGAACGCCGGCGAGCTCGAAGCGGCGCTTCGGCGCGCGCTCGCCGCCAACCATCCCACCGTGATCGAGGCGGCGGTCGATCCTTCGCACTATTCCGAGACGGTCTATGACTGACCCGACGGCCGCCGCAACCCCGCCTGTTCCAGTCGCGGCATCACGTCCTTGCGCCACCGCCGCATGCCGTCGACATACTCGACCCAGTTGAGCAGCAAGCCGTCGATGCCAAGCGCCGACAGCTTCAGCACTTGGTCGACGATGTGGTCGGCGGTGCCGACGATGGGATAGCCGCCCCATCCGGCCTTGATGACGAACTTGGTCTGCTCGAGCTTTTGCGGCAGCAGGCGCTGCATCTGCTCGCCCTGAATGCGCACCAAGGTCTCGACCGCCTCGTCGTCGCCCTTTTCGACGACATAGTAGTGGAGATAGTCCTCGGCCTCCTTCTGCGTCTCGCGCTGGACCACCGTGGCATTGCACCAGACTTGCAGGTCGCGGCCATACTCCTCGCGGGCAAGCTTCTTGTAGGCCGCGATATGGGCGCCGGTGCGCTCGAGGTCGCTCGCACCGACCGAGACAAACGCCATGTCGGCATATTTGGCGGCGAAATGCTGTCCCTTGCCGCTCGATCCGGCGTTCATCAGCGGCGGGAACGGACGCTGGATCGGCTTTGGCATCGCAAAGCCCTTGCGCACGGAAAGATATTTCCCCTCGTAATCGAACTCCTCTTCGCGGGTCCAGAGCATCTTCATGATCTCGATCCACTCGGCCGCGTAGTCATAGCGCGTGTCGTGCGGCATGATCGGCGCGCCGAACATCTCGAGTTCCGGCGAGAACCAGCCGCACACGATGTTGAGCGCAAAGCGCCCGCCGCTGATGTGATCGACCGTCGTCGCCTGCTTTGCCGCGAGGATCGGATGGACGGTCGGGACATGCGACGTGGTGAAGACGCACGACCGCTCGGTCGCCTGGGCAAGGCCCGCGGCCCAGGTATAGGTCTCGAAATTCGTGCCGTTGAAATTCGAGGGCCCGCCGAACCCTTTCCATCGCGCGACCGGCACCAGCGCCTCGAGGCCCAGCGCGTCGGCCTCTTTCGCCGCCGCGAGCGTGTTGGGCCAGGTCGTGACGAAACGCTCTTCCACCATCGTCACGGCGCAGCCATTGCTCACATTGGTACCGAACGTCCCGAGCTTCAGCTTGTTGTCGTTGAAAAGGGGATTGGTTGCCGCGCGCGGATCGGCGTTCATGCTGGACCTCGTGTCATGCGTCGGGCTCTCACCGGCAGCCGGGGAGCTTGCTGTCCTTGTTCGTGACCTTGAAGGGTCCCAACTCGCGCGCGGCGTCTTCGGCGAAGCTCGCATCGACCAGCCGGTCGGCCGGAAACGCCTTGGTGATGATGCCGTTCTTCAGGAACCAATCCTGGATGTCGAGGATGCTCGCCATGTTGAAGCGCCCGTTGGGATCGCGCGCCTGCCACGGCGCCCGTGCCAAGAGGTCGCGGTTGGTCGTGACCTTGTACTTGACCAGAAGGTCCAGCATCTCCGACCGCAGCGCCTGATCGCCATGATAGGCTTGGCAATATTGGCGCCCGCCCCGCACCAGCGCGACGAAGAAACGCTTCGCCACGTCGGGCTTCGCCTTGATCCAATCCGTATTGGCAAGATAGGCGTTCGTCTCGTAAGGCGTCGGCCTCACGTAGTCGTCGGTGCTGAGAAGATGTTTCCCCATCCCTTGGCCGATCACGATGGTGGGGAAGGGCGGCACCTCGAGCGCGGCGTCGACGGCGCCGTTCTGGAGCGCGACGCCCATTTTGTTGAAGTCGAGATATTTCTCGTCGATGTCCTTCAGGGTCAGCCCCGCCGAGGCGAGGGTCTTCGACATCTCGTAATCGAGGATCGTGCCGGGCCCGACCATCGCCACGGGGCGGCCCTTGAGGTCCGCGACGGTCTTGATCTGGTCGGCAAGGTTCGGGCGGATCAGCAATTCGTGATAGATCGGCGAGCCGCCGCGTTCGAGCGCCATGTTGATCGGCGCGTTGGTCGCAAGGGCGTTGAAGACCCCCGCGGCGATGCCTGCCTCGGCCACGTCGACGCGCTCGGTGGTGACGAGCATCACCGTGCTGGCCTGGTCGACGATGGTCTCGGTCTTCACGTCGATCCCGGCATCATGGAAATAGCCGTGATCGAGCGCGTAGAACGCCGCCGCCGACTGTGCCGTCGGCGTGATGCCCAGCGTCACCTGATCGAGCGCGGCGGCAGGCGAGGCGGCGAACAAGTACGCGACGAGAGTCGTCGCCGCCAACCAACCCTCTCCGCCTGCCTTGGCGGGGGGAGAGGGTGCGAGCGCAGCGAGCGGGTGAGGTGGGTGCCCGCCACGGGAGAGATCGCGCAGGCTTGTGCGCACCTCACCCTCCCGTTGCGTTGCATCGGGCCCCGCCCTCTCCCCACTTCGTGCGGAGAGGGAAGATAGCGGCTTCAATGTCCGCCGGTGTGCTGGAAGAAGCGCCTCACCTCGCGGTGGCTGAAGCGCCAGCCGGCGGGCGTCTTCACGAATTTGTCGTGCCACTCGCCGAGGCTGAAGGGCGGCCCGAGCTCGAGCGGAAGCTTGGGCGTCGCCGTGCCCGGGTCGGTATGGAAGGCGATGTAATAGGTCACGCCTTCGGCATGCTGGTCGTCGGTGACCGTGATGAGGATGTTCGAAGTGATGTGCCGGATCACCTGTGTCTGCGATCCGCGCTGAAAGGATTTGATCATCTCTTCACGGCCCTTGAAGGGCGTGCCGCCGCGGATCCAGGTGCCGTCGGGCGTGAACAGATCCACGGCCTTCTCGCGCTCGCCATGGTCGCTCAAATGACAAAGCCGCACGACCATGTCGCGGCATTCGTGTTCGATCGTCCGTTTGTCGCTGTCGTTCATCGCATTCCTCCTTCAGGCGATCCGCGTCGTCAGGACGCCGATCCGTTCGACTTCGCATTCGACCACATCGCCGCGCTTCAGCCACCAGGCCGGCTCGCCGGGCTTCCGGCCCGCCGCGACGCCGCCGGGCGTGCCGCTGCCCAGCATGTCGCCGGGTTCGAGGCCGATCTCGGACCAATGCGCGATCTGCTCGTGGATCTTGAACATCATCAGGGATGAATTGGAATCCTGCCGCGTCTCGCCGTTGATCCTGGTCTTGAGATCGAGATGCTGCGGGTCGCCAACCTCGTCGGGCGTGCACAGCACGGGTCCCAGCGGCGAGAAGCCGGCGAAGTTTTTGCCCAGAAGGCCGATGCCGCCGCCCTGGCGGTTCTCGCCGCGATACATGTCGCGGTCGGTGATGTCGTTGAAGATCGTGTAGCCGAACACGTAATCGAGCGCCTCGCCCCGGCCGACGCGAAAGGCGGGGCGGCCGATCACCGCCGCGATCTCGACCTCGTAGTCCATGTGCTTGGTCTCGGCCGGGAAATGCACGGTCTCGTCCGGTCCGATCACTGTCGAGGCGAACTGCACGTGCGCGATCGGGACTTTGGGTCCGTTGGGGTCGGCGCGCTGCTGCATCTCCTGCTGATGCGCGAAATAGTTCTTGCCGGCGGCGATGAATTTGCGCGGCCGCGGCACCGGCGCCTTGAGCCGCACGGAACCGCGCGCGTAGAGGATCGGTTCGCCGCGCGGACCTTGCGGCTCGCCCGCAGCGGCGAAATCGAGCGCGCGCCGCGCGGCGTCGAGCCCAAGCGCGCCGTTGGCGATGAAGGCGCGCGCCTCGGGCGGTGCCAGCGCGCGCGCCAGGACAAGCGCGCGGTCAAGCGGCACGTCGCGCGCAAGCCGCGCCGCGGTCGCGCCTTCGAGATCGAGCACCCGGCCATCCTCGGTCAGGATGCCGAACCGGTCGACGCCGTTCCGCTCATAGGTCACGAAGCGCATGAGATTCCCTCCCTCTCGCTCACGCGATCCGCGCGCGGAGCACGCCGATGGGCGCGCACGCGACCTCGATCCGGTCGCCGGGCGTGAGCGGGATCGGGCTGTCGACCGCGTTGCCGGCGCGCGGGCGCGCGATCGCCGCGCCCCAGGCGACCATGTCGCCCGGCTCCACCACGAGGCGCGACCACGCCTTCACCGTGTCGGCGACGCCGTGCGCGAAATCCGAAACGGCAAAGCGTTGCCGTTCGTCGCCGTTGACGGCCAGCGTGATCTCGGTCGCGGGATCGAGCACGCCGGCGCCGGCGATCCAGATCGCCGGACCGAGCGGCGACAGGCCAAGGCAGTTCTTGGCATAGAGGCTGTTATTGGTGCGCGCCTCGGTCTCGAACATGTCGCGATGGGTGATCTCGGCCATCAAGGTGAATCCCACGATGGCGCGCGCGGCTGCCGAAGCGCCGAGCCGATTGCCGCCGCGTCCCAGCACCGCGACGAGCGCCGCCTCGACGTCATAGCGCGCCGTGGGATCGGGCAGGCGGATCACCGTGTCGGGATCGGCGAAGGCGGTCGCGAACTTGGAAAAGCCGACGACCATGCCGGCCGGCCGCTGGTCGTTCGAGCGCGCGAGCGCGATCGTCCCTTCGGTCAGGAGCAGCTTCTTGTCGGGGCCGATCGGCTTCAACAGCGTCGGCGCGGCATGGCCGTCGGCTCGGGCATCGAGCGCGCGCTCGATCCGCGCCTGGCTTTGCGCGCCCATTCCCGCGACATAGGCGAGCGCCGTCGGCAAATCGGCATCGCGACCCATCTCCGGCATCACATCGGCCGCATCGTGCCATCCCCCCGACACGCCGCAGGCCAGAACGTGCGGCTCCATGAGAAGCGGGGAGGGAACCTCGCCTAGCGCCAACCGCATCACGCGCCTTCCACCATCACTGACGCTGGCACTCTAAGCGCCGCGCGCGTGAGCCGCAACAGCATGGCCTGGGCGGCGGCCCACGCCATTCCCCTTCTTGTGGAGGACGCTTATCATGCGATGGGGCGAAAGGGAGGATCCGACCATGGCACGCGCAACGATGCCGACCGACTTGACGACCGAGCAGAAGCGGGTCGCCGACGCGATCATGAAGATGATCGGCACGACGACGATCAGCGGACCCTACTCGGCCTGGATTCATCGGCCCGAGCTGTGTCATCGCCTGCAACAGGTCTCGGACTATTTCCGCAAGGATTCGGTGATCCCGCCGCGCCTGCGGCTTCTCGCGGTGCTGACCGTGGTGCGGCATTGGGGGGCCGATTATCCCTGGAGCGTGCAGGTGCCCGCCGCGATCGAAGCGGGGCTCGCGCCGGCGGTCGTGACGGCCCTTGCCGAAGGGCGCACGCCCGAGTTCAAGGATATCGACGAAGGCATCGTCCACGCGTTCGTCACCGAGCTGTTGCGCGGCGGCACCGTCTCGGACGCGACGTATCGGCGCGCGCACGACCGGCTGGGACAGGGCTTGCTCACCGACCTCGTGGGCGTCGTCGGCCATTTCACGACCGTTTCGCTTACCGTCAACGCGTTCGACATCCGCCCGACGCGCGCTGTCTCGCCCGAACTTGGCAAGCGCTGAGGCGCGGGTCCCCGTGGCCGGCGCGCGCACCGGGCAGCCGGTCCGGCGCAAAGAGGACTACCGGCTTCTGACCGGCTCGGGCTCGTTCAGCGACGATGTCGATGTGCCGGACCAGGCCTATGCCGTGATGGTGCGCTCGCCGCACGCGCATGCCCGCATCGTCGGGGTGGAAAGCGCCGCGGCGATGGCGGTGCCCGGCGTCATCGCGGTGCTGACGGGCGCCGACTTTCTCGCCGATGGCTGCCGCTCGTTCCAGCACGCGCCGTCGCTGTTCGGCGCGCCTGACGTCGTGCTCGCCAATCGGGACGGATCGAAGCCCTTCGTCTCGCCGCGCTTTGCGCTGCCTGCCGACAAGGTGCGGTTTGCCGGCGAGGCTGTGGCGATGGTGCTCGCGTCGACCGAAGCGGCGGCGAAGGATGGTGCCGAGCGCGTCGAGGTTCGGCTCGACCCGCTTCCTGTCGTGCTGTCGGCGGGCGAGGCGCTGAGCGAGGAGGCGCCGCGCCTCTGGCCGCAGCATGGGTCCAACGTCTGCGTCGATGCCGATGTCGGCGACAAGGCCGCCACCGATGCCGCGTTCGCGCGCGCGGCGCATGTCGTGACGCTGAAAACGCACATCAACCGCGTCACCGGCGCGCCCACCGAGCCGCGTGCCGTCCTGGCCTTCTATGATGAAGACAGTGGCCGCTTCACCGTGCAAGGCGCTGGCGGCAGCGTGGTGCAGCACAAGGTCGGCATCGCCAACGTTCTCAATGTCGACCCGGACCGGGTCCGCGTCATCTTCCGCGACATCGGCGGCAATTTCGGCACGCGCGGGATGCTCTATCCCGAGGCGCCGCTGGCGGCATGGGCGGCACGGCGCATTGGCCGGCCGGTGAAATGGCGGGGCGAGCGGGTCGATTGCTTCCTCAGCGACTATCACGGCCGCGATCTCGAGGCCGAGGCGGAACTGGCGCTCGACGCGGACGGGAATTTTCTCGCCGTGCGCGCGAACCTCGTCAGCAATCTCGGCGCCGTCACGTGCTCGTGGGTGCCGCTCAACAAGGGCGTCGGCATCCTGCCCAGCGTCTATCGCATCCCCGCGGCGCATTTCCGCGCCCGCGCGGTCTTGAGCACGACCGCCCCCACCAGCGTCTATCGCAGCGCCGGCCGGCCCGAAGCGATGTTCATCATCGAGCGGCTCATCGACCTTGCGGCGCGCCAGGCCGGCTTCGACCGCGTTGGGCTCAGACGGCGCAACCTGGTGCCGCCCGACGCGATGCCGTTCACCAATCCGGTCGGCGTCACCTACGACAACGGCGATTATCCGCGCTCGATGGAGTGGTGCTTGAGGCTCGCCGATTGGGACGGATTTCCGGCACGTAAGGCGGCCTCGCTTCGGCGCGGCCGGCTTCGCGGCATCGGGCTTGCCAACTATGTCGAGATCACCACCGGCGTGCCGCGCGAGCGCACCGAGATCACCGTGCTCCCGGAAGGCCGGGTCGAGATCGTGATCGGCACCATGTCGAGCGGCCAGGGTCACGAGACGAGCTTTGCTCAGCCGGTGAGCGAATGGCTCGGCGTGCCGTTCGACCAGATCGACCTCGTCCAGGGCGACACCGACCGCGTGACGGTCGGCGGCGGCTCCAACTCCGGCCGATCCATGCGTTACGCCGGCATCTTGATGGGACGCGCCGCCGACGCGATCATCGCCACCGGCCGCAAGATCGCCGGCTTTCTGCTCGAGACCGACGCCGCCGACATCGAGTTCGCGGAAGGCCGTTTCCGGGTCGCCGGCACGGACCGATCCGTCGGGCTCTTCGACGTTGCCAAGGCCGCCGCGGACGGGCGCGCCGACCTGCCGGAGCCGCTCAAGGGACCGCTCGCCTCGGCACAGGAAGAGGTGTTCAAGGTCGCGGGCTTCCCTTACGGAACTCACGTGTGCGAGGTCGAGGTCGATCCCGAGACCGGCGCGGTCGAGATCGTGGCCTATG
>Ga0335073_10014043_pt1 | contig 11227 bp, 9 predicted proteins | sample Lox_Sample_22_FD_207093 | JGI IMG/M metagenome (GOLD analysis project Ga0335073, IMG submission 207093) | Soil microbial communities from Loxahatchee National Wildlife Refuge, Florida, United States - Lox_Sample_2.2 | ecosystem: Environmental > Terrestrial > Soil > Wetlands | place: USA: Florida... | reverse complement strand
TCATGCCGATGATCTCCTCGGCACTGCAGTCCGCTGTCCCGACCGTCTTGACCGTGCGGCCGTGCCTGAGCACGGTTATCCGCTCGGACACGGCGAAAACATCCGGCATGCTGTGACTCACGATGACCACCGACATCCCCTCATCCCTCAATTGCCGGATGAGGTCACAGACGGCCGCGGTCTCGCGGACCCCGAGCGCCGCCGTCGGCTCGTCCATGAGGACGATGCGTGTCCCGAATGCCGCGGCTCGCGCCACCGCGATCGCCTGGCGCTGGCCGCCCGACATGCCGCCCAGCATCTGGCTGACCGAGCCGATGTTCACCTTCAGCCGCACGACTTCCTGGGCGGCCCGCTTGCGCATCTCTTTTTTGTCGAGGATGCCCAGCCACGACAGAGGGGCGCGCCGGTAGATCTCCCGGCCGAGGAAGAGGTTGGCCGCCGCGTCGAGGTGGTCGATGAGCCCGAGATCCTGGAATACGGTCGCGACCCCCAGTTCCTGGGCGGCCCGCGGATTGGCCAGCGTGACCGGCTGGCCGTTGATCAATAGCTCGCCGCCGTCGGGACGGTGGGCGCCGGCGATGATCTTGAGCAGGGTCGACTTGCCCGCCCCGTTGTCGCCGACGATCGCGTGCACCTCGCCCTGCAGCAACTGGAAGTCACCGTGGCTGAGCGCGGCGACGCCGCCGAAGTGCTTCGTCACGGCCCGGGCCTCGAGGACAACCGGCCCGGCCTCCGCCTGAGGCTGCGGATCCGGGCTGGTCACGAACGCCTCCACTGGGCTGCGGACAGCCGGCGAGGGCGTGTGACTGACCCCGGCCTCCCCGTAGGCGTCATGTTCACGTGCGTGCCTCCTCGCACCGGTATGAGGAATCGGATCGCCTGTGTGCGTGGTTGTGGCGGCATGCCTGCGCCAACCTCCAAAGACAAGACATCCGATGAAATGCGACTGAAACAGTTCCTATCACCCCTGTTGCCAAGTCGTCAAGATCACCATGCCGCGGCCCTGCCGGCCGGCCCTAGGTGCCTGTTGGTCATCGGAAAACGTCTACGACAAGGAGTTAGTCGTGAGCGAAGGTGAGGTTCGGGGACGGTGGCGTGGCTATCGCGCTGCGCCAGGGGCGAGCTTGACGGTGTCTAGCCGGCCTGGAAGCTTGATCAATCGTCGGATGATAGAGCCTGGATTCGGAGCATGCCGTAGCACGCGCGCAACCGCCGCGCGGGAGCCAGCGCCGTCGGCCTGTCCCGCGGGTCAGGCCTCCATCTCGTCGAGCAGCCAGGTCACGTAGCGAAGCGCGCTCCGCTGCTCCCAGACGCGGTCGCCGCCGTAATGCTCGATGCAGATCGGGCCCGAGTATCCAGCGCTCGCAGCCATCTGGAAGGCCTCGGCATAGTCGATGTCTCCGTCCGCCATCGTGGTGGGAAACGTGACGAACGGCCCGGCAGGCCACACTGGAGCACGCCGGAAGTTCTTGACGTGCCAGTAATTCATGTACGGCAGGCTGCGGCGCAGGGTCTCCTGCCAGGTTTCGCCGAGCTCGCGTGGCTCCCGGTAGAGGTTGGCCAGGTCGGGATTCAGGCCCAGGTTCAGCGCGCCGACGTCGGCGACGAGTCTCGCCGCGTCGGTACCGCTGCCGAGCAGGGTCTGCTCGTACAGCTCAAGGGATACCTCTATGCCGCGCTCGGCGGCGTACAGGCATACGTCGCGGAGCCGGGTCACTGCTAGCTGCCAGACGGCGGCGTCGCGCTTGTCGCCGGGACCGTCGACGGACCAGAAGGGCCACTGCCCCGACTGCTCGGCAGTGAGCGGCCGGTGGAAGCCGATGCAGACCAGCGGCGCGCCGAGGGCGGCGGCGGCGTCGATGCTAGCCCGTGTGTGCTCGAGATTCGCCGCTCCGTGGCGAGGATCGATGATGCTCTTGCGGATCACGCTGATCCCGGTGAGTGTCAGGCCAAGGCCGCTGATGATGTCACGCAGCTGCGCGAGTTCGCCGGAACCGAGTTCTGCGGGGGAGAGCCAGGTATCGACGAGGTCGATCGCCTCGAACCCGGATCGCCGTAGCTTTGCCAGGTCGGCGGACCAGACGCTGGCCGCGGCGGAGCTGCCGGCACCGGCCCTGCCGTGCCTGTCCGGTAGTGCCAGCGTGCTCCCCGCCACAATGGGGCGATCCTTGAAGCTGATCGCGGCTTTTGTCATGTGCTGGCTACTCCCGTGGTGCGGAATCGCTTGCGGTAAGCGCTTGGCGTGGACTGCTGGTGCCGGGCGAAGTCATTGGAGAAATGGCTCTGGTCGGAGTACCCGGTGGCCGCCGCTATCGCCGCTAGTGGCAGGTCCGTGCTGCACAGCATGTCGCAGGCCGCGGTCAGCCGCATCCGGCGCAGATACTGGTGCGGAGTGTCACCGAATCGCGTCTTGAAGCGCCTGGTGAACTGGCTCGCCGACATCGCGGCGGCCTTCGCCATGTCGGCGACGGTCAGACGGCGGTGCATCTCTCTGGCGATGAGCGTGATGGCCGGAAGCAGCGGATCGGGCGGCTGCGCGGCCGCGGCCCGTCTCTCCAGCGGGCGTGTCACTCCGACTAGGCCGATGATGGTTCCGTCGACTGTGCGGACGGGAAGCTTCGTGCTTATGTACCAGGTCGACGGCCCGTACGGTTTCCGGACAAGCTCCACGAGCCCCACGAATCGTCGGCCATGTTCCAGTACCTGCTCCTCGTTGGCGCGGTACTGGATGGCGAGATCTGCCGGAGCGACGTCCTCGTCGCGGAGCCCGAGCAGCTGGCTGCCGGCCTGAAAGCCGGTCAGCCTCACCAGACCCTCGCTGCACCAGAGGAACCGCCGCTCCGTGTCCTTCAGGTACGCCGGAATGTGCGGCATCAAATTGAGAGCCTCGGTCAGCGCGCTTCCCCAGTAGTCGAGCGGCACCTTCGGGCCAGTGTCCGGGCAGCTCGCCAGCCGGCGCCCAAAGCCGCCTGCGAACCGGTCCCTGTCAGCCCACGGCCCGGTTCGCCGCCGCAGCACACAACTACGTGAGTCATGGCCGGACCTCATCGTCCCCTCCTGCGTCGTCCCTTGGTGCCGACCGCTCTACTCCTAGGCTCCATCGCCGTAAATTGCCCGCGGCAGGTGAGTAGCCCGGCAGCAATCACTTTGATACATCAGATGAATAAGTCTTTACTTGTGAATTAATTGCATCACCATGCTGGAACCGGACGCTAGCACGATACTTTCATCAGATCAATAGCGCTGTACGGTCAGACTGTCCGGCACGTGGTGTGGTGTGGCGGGCAGCGCGAGGGCCGGGCTCATGCCAGCAGATGCCACCGGCCTGGCCCGCCCGATGGGACGGGTCGGGCAGCCAGGCCGGCAGGCAGGGCAGAAAGTCCAGGTAAGCGCAATGTAAAGCGCACCGCGGCTGGCAGGCCCTCGATGAGCGGCGGTACCGTCAGCACGAGCCCGTCGCTGTCTTCCGTCACGGGGATGACCTCCCCTGTCACGGTCACGGCGGAGGCCGTATCCAGCCGGTCGGTGCTGACGGCCAGCCGCAGCGGTCCTGGGGACTGGACGATCGCCCATGCGTGGCTGCCGGCGGTGGTCCACCGGATCCATGGCTCGTCCGAACTCCGGGCGATCTCCTCCGGTAGCGGCCGGGTGTCGTGGATCGCCGGGGCGCAGTGTTCCATCCAGTCGCCGAGCCGGGTGAGGACGGCGGCCTGCGCCTGCGGGATGGCCCCGCTGGCCGTGGGCCCGACGTTCAGCAGAAGATTCCCGCCGCGTGACACCACGTCCGTCAGGTGCATGCACAACCTGGCCGGGCTGAGCAGATGCCGTTCGTCTTCGACGCGGTTGTAACCGAACGACATCCCTATCCCGCGGCAGTTCTCCCAGCTCCCGTCCTGCTCCTTCTCCCGGTGGGCCTGGTACTCGCTGGTGCGGAAATCGTAGTGAGTGGCGTCTCCCCACCGGTCGTTCACCACGCCGTCCGGCACCTCCCCGTAGTAGTACCGGAACAGTTCCATCAGCCCCAGCGCCCCGGAGTGCTTTCCGGCGTCGGGCCATTCGATGTCGTTCCACAGCACGCTGGGCCGGTAGCGGTCGATCAGGTCCCGTACGTGGAGATAGGCGTAAGCCGCGTAGGCGGCGTCCACCGGCCGGTGCCGCGGGTCCCGGACGGACGTGAAGATGTCATGATCCGGAAGCATGTCGTGGGCCGGCAGGTCGGTTACGTGCCAGTCGAGTCCGCCCGAGTAGTAGACGCCGAACTGCAGGCCGGCTCGCCGCGCCGCGGTCTGGATCTCGTGCAGCAGGTCGCGGCGCGGGCCCCGGGCGACAGTGTTGCGCGTCCCGGTCCCGGGAGCGTTCCACAGGGCGATTCCGTCATGGTGCTTGGCTACGGGAATGACGTACCGTGCCCCCGCCCGCGCGAAGAGCGCGGTCCACGACGCCGGGTCGAACTCGTCGGCCGTCCAGTCGTCGAGGAAGTCGTCATAGGCCGCGTCACCGTAGACCTGCCGGTGATGCTCCCGGGCCGGGCTGTCTTTGAAGCGAATAGTGTTCCAGTACCACTCGGCGTACGGGTTGTGCCGGAACCAGGTGTTCCCGTCGACCGTGCCGAGCTCTCCGGTCGGCTCGGCCCACGCGGGGACCGAGTAGGCACCCCAGTGGATCATTATCCCGAGCTTCGCGTCCCTGAACCATTCAGGCGTCGGCCGCCGGAGTTCGTCCCAGGGGACACGCGGGTCGGGCGCGCGTACGGCCTTGAACCCGTACTTGTCCATTACCGTCCTTTCCGTCGCGCCGCGTCAGCGCTTTACCGGCACCACGTCGGGTAGCGCGGGCCGGTCACGATCGTCGGCGAGCATCGTTGCCTCATCGAGCGGGATGGGCCACGCGACCGCGAGGTCCGGGTCTCCCAGGGCGACGTTGGTCGACGGATCGGGTGAGGTCCGCTGATCTTCGAGGTAGGTGTACTGGACGTCGTCGGCAAGGGTCTGATAGGAGTTTCCGCAGCCTTTAGGCACGTAGATGGCTATCGACGGGGTGAGGGTGACGGTCTCGAGCGCGCCAAAGGTGTCGCCTTCCCGCAAGTCGACTATGGCCGCGAACGCTTCGCCCCTTGTCACGCTGATGAATTTGTTGACGGTATCCGCGTGGATGCCCCGGGTGAAGCCGCGGTGCTGGATCGAGGCGACCTGATTGCCGACCGGCGTGAAATCATCCGGAAACCCCAGCGGCAGGAGCGCGCTCAACTGGAAGTTCTCCTTCATCCAGCCGCGGCCGTCGGCATTGATCACCTGCTCAACGACGAGCATGCCCGGGATTTTCGTGGTGCGGACCGCAAGTGTCCTGTTTTTGTACAGCGCATTGTTGTAGTTCGAGTAGTTCATGACAGCGCCTTTCTTTGTCAGTACGCAGGCGGAGCGGGTGGCGGCGCGATCGCGTCGATCGCGTCGAGTTCTTCCTGAGTCGGCTGCCACAGCACCGCCTCGGCGTTGGCCCGGACCTGATCGGGCGAGCTCGCACCCGCGACAACCGATCCGACGCAGGCCCGGCCCGCCAGCCCTCCCAGGGCGATCTCCAGCAGCGAGTGCCCGTTCTCCGCGCCCCACTTCGACAGCCGCTCCACCTGATCGAGTCTGGTGTCCGTGACCGTCGCGGGGGAGCCGGCGATCTTCGTGCCGGCCGGCAGCGGCTCGCCCCGCCGCACCTTCCCGGTCAGCAGTCCCTGCGTGAGCGGCATGTATGGCAGCATGCCGATCTTGTAGTGGATTGCCGCGGGTACGACGGCTGCCTCCCACTCCCGGTCCAGCAGGGACCAGCGGTTCTGCGCGGAGATAAAAGGCGTGAAATTGTTCTCCCGCGCCACATGGTCGGCCTCGGCGAGCTGCCATCCGTTGAGATTGGAGTGGCCTATGTACCGGACTTTTCCCTCCTGGACCAGTTCGTGCAGCGCGGCCAGGGTTTCCGCCATCGGCGTCGTGTGATCCGGCGCGTGCAGCTGGTAGAGGTCGATGTAGTCAGTGCGCAGGCGTCTCAGGCTGGCTTCGATCGCGCGGCGGATATAGGCCCGCCCGCCCTTGGCTCCGGCGACCGCTCCGTACCCCATGTCGCGATCGGTGAAGCCGAACTTCGTGGCCAGCAGGATCTTGTCGCGCCTGCCCTTGAGCATGTCGCCGAGCGCGATCTCCGAGCCGCCGATGTTGCCGAACAGGTTCCCGTAGATGTCGGCGCTGTCGAAGAGCGTGATGCCGGCGTCGATCGCCGCGTCCACCACGGGCCGGGACGATTCGAGATCCATTCGCCCGCCGAAGTTGTTGCAGCCGAGCGCCAGCACGGAAACGACAAGCCCGGAATTGCCCAGTGGACGGTATTCCATCGATCACTCCTCAGTGGTAAAGCAGCACCTTGCCGCAGCGGCCGGTATCTTGCAGATCCATGGCCCGCGCCGCGTCGTAGAACCCGAACTCGTGCGTGATCATCGCGTCGAGCGCCTGCCCGTGTTCGCGGATTACGGTCCACATGACGGCCGGGTCGCGCAGGTGGTTCCAGTGCCAGCACCCGTATATGGCCACGCCATGCGGAACCAGCGGAGGCAGTTGCACCGGGGCGTCCCAGGCGAGCAGGCCCATCCGGCCAAGGGGCGACAACACTGACAGAAGCTGCGCCGGCGCGGCGAGCACGCCGCTCGTCTCGATGGCACAGCTGGCGCCGCGGCCGTCTGTCAGTTCACGGATGACCTGCTGGAAGGCGGGATCGCCCGGGTCGACGCTGCTGACCGCACCCAGCCGCGACGCGAGGCGCGCCCGGTACTCACTGGGCTCTACCGCGATCACCCGCGCGCCTCGTCCTACCGCGTGCACGGTCGCGCCAAGTCCCACCGGGCCGCAGCCGGATACCAGGACGGTGTCGCGTTCAGTCACCTCCATCCGCTGTGCCGCGTTCAGGCTCGGTCCGAGCCCGCAGCACGCGAGAGAGGCATGCTTCAGGTTGATGTCGGCGGGAACCGGCAGCAACAGCCAGTCCGGCTTGATGATGTACTCGGCGTAGGTCGCGGTCCCGTACCGGGAGCCGGTCTCGGCCAGGACGTCACGCTGGCTGCGGCAGTAGATGTGTTCTCCCGTCGTGCACAGACGGCACCGGCCGCATCCGTAACCCGGCATGACGACAACGAGGTCGCCTTCACGGACGAGCTTCGAGTCGGCCGGGTCCACGACAACTCCCGCGGCCTCGTGCCCCAGGACGTCGCTCGGGGCGCCGGCGCGCCGGTCCTTGAACTCCGTGCACATCGGCGTGATCGTGACCTGCACCTTCACGATGTTTCCGGCCGCACGGGGCTCAGGGCGGTCGACGATCGTGACCTCGCCGCCGGGCGTCAGCTCGCAGGCCTTCACGGCCGCGCCAGCGTACGTGCAGCGAGCAAGGTCGTACCTCCGCGGATAGGCAGGCTAGGAGGGTCCTCACGCTACCCGCGGCCGGATGACCTGCTCTTGTAAGAATCCGTCCTTGTTTTGGAAGAACGCGGCGCGGCCAATCCCGCCGCGGTTGCCGCGCGACGATGCTGGTTAGTCTTGCCGAAGACCGGAGGAGGACCGGAGGAGGAGAGGACATCGTGGCGAGTGCACCGATTCTCGTGATGAACGATGGCCGTCAGATTCCGCAGATCGGGCTCGGCCTCCGGCTCATCCCGGCCGGCGAGCTCGGCCAGGTGCTGTCGGCCGCGGTCGGCCTCGGCTACCGTCTCGTCGACACTGCTCAGACCTATGGCAACGAGGCCGGTGTGGGACAGGCGCTGGCCGCCGCCGCGGTGACCCGCGATCAGCTGTTCATCACGACCAAGATCGCGAACCGCAACCAGGGACGCGCCAGGGCGATGGCTTCTTTCGAGGAAAGCAGGAGCGCGCTCGGGGCCGGCATAGTCGACCTGCTCCTCATCCACTGGCCCATGCCCATGGTCGACGAGTACATCGCTACCTGGCATGTGCTTGAGGAACTCCAGTCGAGCGGACTTGTCCGATCAATCGGGGTTTCCAACTTCACGGTGCCGCATCTGCGCCGGCTGCTCGAGGAGACCGGCGTGCCCCCCGCGGTGAACCAGGTGGAGCTCCATCCGTCTTATCACCAGGAGGACCTTCGAGAGTTCCACGCCGAGCACGGGATTCTGACGCAGGCCTGGGCGCCTCTCGGCCAGGGGGGGAGCCTGCTCGGCAATCCGCTTATCTGCCGGATCGCAGCGGATAAGGGCCGCAGCCCGGCGCAGATTGTATTGCGGTGGCACGTACAGCTCGGCAATATCGTGATTCCGAAGTCGTCAAGCCGGCAGCGGATGGCGGAGAACCTCGCCGTCTTCGACTTCGCGCTTGACGAGTCGGAGATGAAGCAGGTATCGGGGCTGCCACAGCAGCGCATGGGACCCGATCCTGAGACCCATTCGACGCGATAGACCGTAGCGCGAATGAGTCTTCCGGTGACATCCGCCCCGGCAGCGATGGCGGATAGCGCAGCAATTATTCACTCCCCGTGGAAGGCAGCATCATGCGGATAGGCGTAATCGGAGCAGCCGGGATCACCGGGAGGGCGCTGATCGAGCCCGCCCGCAAGCTAGACGAGGTTCAAGTGGCCGCCGTAGCTGCCCGCGATCCCGAACGCGCGGCGAAGTTCGCCCAGCAGCATGAGATTCCAGTCGTCCACCGGAGCTACGCTGAACTCCTCGCGGACGATTCACTGGACGCCATCTACGTCCCTCTAGCCAACTCGCTGCATGCGCAATGGACCACAGCGGCGCTCGAGGCGGGCCATCATGTGCTATGCGAGAAGCCTTTCGCGTCCAATGCCGCCCAGGCGGCCGAGATGGTGGCGACGGCGGAACGCACGGGACGCGTGCTCGTGGAGGCCTACCACTGGCGCTACCACCCCGTCGCTGACCGGATGCTCGACCTCGCCCGGGCCATCGGCCCGCTCGAGGAGCTCGAGACCAGGTTCAGCATCTGGATCCCGCCCGAGAACATCAGGTACGACCTCGCCCTGGCCGGCGGGTCCTTCATGGATCTCGGCTGCTACTGCATGCACATAGCCCGGACGATCGCCGGCGGCAATCCGCGCGTGATCAGCGCGACGGCCGTGGAAGGCCCGAAGGGCATCGACCTGTCCATGGAGACGAACCTTAAGTTCGGGGACAGTCTCGACGCCGTGGTGAGCTGCTCGATGATCGGCGAGACATCCTGGCCGGAGTCGATGTTCGTGCGCGTCAAAGGCCGTGGCGGCCAGCTCAAGGTCCTCAACCCGATGGCCCCGCAGTGGGGGCATCGCATCCAGGCGGAACTGGCGGACGGAACCACAGTCGACGAGGTCATCGATGCTGCCGGAACGAGCTACGACTACCAGCTCCGGGCGTTCTGCCGTGCCGTGTCGGGCGAGGAGGAACCTCTTACCGGCGGTGCCGATGCGGTCGCCACCATGGCCGCGATCGACGACGTCTACACGGCTTCGGGACTGGGCATCCGGCGGTGAGGCTGCGCCGCAATTTTGCCACCCGGCAAGTCGTGGTCGCCCGCTAGGCGTATCCAGTCTTCGAGTCCTGCGATATGCGCTATCGCCCGGGCAGCGGCGACATCCGGCTGATGCCGGGCGATAGCGTCCAGGATTCCGCGGTGTTCGCCCAGCGTGCGCTCAAGGGCGTTCGAGTCCGTGACTCCTCGCCAGACTCGTGCCCTATGGGTCGGCCCTGAGATCGAGTCGAGCAAGGACACAAGCACCGGATTGTGGCATATGGCAACCACTTCCCGGTGGAACTCGCGGTCGAGCTCAATGAAATGCTGTGCATTGCTGTCCGTCGAAACCTTCGAGAGGACATTGTCCAGCCGTTCGATGTCTTCCGCTTTGGCGAGCATCGCCGCCGAGGCGGTGGCTGCCGGCTCGACGATGCGGCGAACTTCAAGAAACTGCAACACTGAATCGTCGCGATGAAAGTCGATCACGAAGCTGACCGCGTCGAGCAGCAACTCTGGTTGCAGGCTTGTCACATAGGTTCCGTCTCCCTGACGGACGTCAAGGATGTGGACCAGCGCTAGCGCCCGTACTGCCTCACGCAACGAGCTGCGGGATATGCCCAGCTTCGCCGCGAGCTTATCCTCGACGGGCAGGCGTTCTCCGGGGCGCAAATCCCCGGAGACAATCATCGCCTTGATTTTCTCGATTGCCTCATCGGTGACGCTCACACGCGCACCTTGCCCTCTCGACTTGACCGGTAGCCGAAACTCTGCACGTCTCTGATGGGACGCACACACCTCCCACCCGGCTGCACGGCCCCTTATCCGGCCAGCCCGGACGATACATCGGATGACTAGTATAGGACTGGCAGTCACCCGGGCGCATCCTGTCTCAGCGGCCGAGGAGGCGAAGCGGCTCGGCCTGGCCGCGATCGTGGTGAAGAGCCACTCGACGGATACCGCGGCCCGCGCGCCCAGACCGCCAGCGAGACCACTGGCATCCCGGCGATTCCCTAGCGTTCATCGAGGTGACGGAGCATGAGCCGGTCAAGGACCGGGTGGAAATGATCCGCACCGTCGGCGCCGGGCGCTGCTTCCTTTCCACCGACGGCGGCACGGTGTCGGGGCCGCCTCCGGCGACCCGGCTCAGCTCCTTCATCAAGGCCCTGTTCGACGAGGGCTCACCGAAGCCGAGCTCAGGTACACGTCGGCGGACCTGCCCGGCTACCTGATCGGCCTGGCGGGCGAGCACGCCCAGGAGCTTCACGCGTGACGAGTCAGGCTGCTTCCTTTCCGGTAACCGGGTTGATCAGCAGCGTGACCTTGCGGCGGGCGCGGCCGGCCAGGCCGCGGGCGATCTGCCGCAGCACGGCGGGCACGCACGGCCCGTTGTAGATGGCGAAGTCGCCGAACTTGTGCACGCCCGGCTGGTCGGCCACCTGGCGGGCGGCGTCTCCCACGGCCAGCAGCCGGCCGAGGCTGAGCTGCAGCGGCGGCTCGTCCGGCTGGTACCGGCAGCCGATCGGGTAGTCGCGGTCCGGCCGGGTCGTCATCTCGATGTGGCAGCCGAGCACGTGGCTGACCCGGCGGGCGGCGGTGAACTCGGCGAGCCGGTCCAGGCTGGCGGTGAACGCCGGCATGTCCCGCACGTACAGCCGCCCCGGGTACACGGTGTCCCCGGTGAGCAGGAAGCCGGTGCGCTCGTCGTAGACGGTGATCGCCGCGTCCTGGTGGCCAGGCGACCC
>Ga0335073_10014042_pt1 | contig 11227 bp, 10 predicted proteins | sample Lox_Sample_22_FD_207093 | JGI IMG/M metagenome (GOLD analysis project Ga0335073, IMG submission 207093) | Soil microbial communities from Loxahatchee National Wildlife Refuge, Florida, United States - Lox_Sample_2.2 | ecosystem: Environmental > Terrestrial > Soil > Wetlands | place: USA... | reverse complement strand
CGGATGACCTGGTCTGCGGTGACGAGGGTCTGAGGGCCGCGTTCGATGACGCGGTCAAGACCGAGGCGCATTTTGTCGCGGCGAGCTTTGAAGTGGCCGAGGGCGTGGGCGTGGCGGTAAAGGGCCATTTGAGGGATGTCGTATTCGTGGGCGATGTAGTTTAAAGGGCGCCAGAGGAGGAAATCTTCCTCGATCTGGTCGCGTTCGGGGTGATGGCAGATCTGGCATTTTCGGCTGTGGCGTTCGGGTGAGGGGCGGTGGTAGGGAACTGGTTTGTTTTCATCGAATTCGAGGGTGGGATCGGCTTCAGGTTCGGGGGGTTGGGGTAGTGCGGGGTTGTAGTAGTTGGTGCTTGCCGGCTCGATTGGGATTGAGGCGGCGTCGGTGTAGGACGGCTGGTCCATTGTTAAATCCTCCGAGAGGAGTTTATCACAGGGAGTACTCAAAAGTCAATAAGAATCGGGGTACTAGGACCGCTTTTCCCATTTTGGGAATGGGGGGCAGGCCGCGGCTCGCGGATGGGTGCAATGATCACGTAGAGTGACCGACGCCGAATAGAGGGTGGTTGTTTATGCAGGGAGGTTTGTGCCGCGCCTACGGCGCTCGTGATTCTTTTCTCGTGCACCCAGCCCTTACGGGCTGGGCTAGTTTTGTGCCGCGCCTACGGCGATCGTGGTTTTGTTCTCGTGTAGCCAGAAATTCCCACTTCCCCTGCACCCATACCCTCCATCAACAAACACAAAAAGTGTCAGGCATGTCCCCGGTCTAAAATGTCAGGATTGTCCCCGGCCGGATATTTGTGCCGCGCCTAGGGTGCTGACGTCAGTTTCCTTCCCACGCATTGCGAGATGACCGCCGCTCGTTGCAATTCCTTCTGACTCAACGTGGGTGTCTCCCTGTCTGATGGGGTGACATTTTCATGTTGCCGTTCAGGGGTGACAGAATTATGGGGCTAAGACACGTCTGCCGTAAGGGCTTTACACGAAATGATGCGAGTGGTAGGTTGAACGGTCCGCAGGGCTGCCGCAATTTTTTGGCTACTTTGCTCAGATACTGTTTGAAATCAGGCGCTGAGTTGTGAGATGTGCAGCGCCCTACCGGGAAAATGATGAAGCACCAAGTTTCCATTCTTTTGACGGCGGCGTTGAGCGTGATGGCCATCGCGCTGGCGCTGCGGGCGCAAGCCCAAGCACCGACGCAAACGCAGTCGCAGCCGCCGCAAACCCAAGCCCCGGCACAGACGCCCGCTCCGGCTGCACAGGAACCGGCGATGGCGCAGCCAAATCCCGCAGCAGCGGCCGGCACGCAGGTGACGGTCAGTGCAACTCCCGCTGCTATTCGGCAAAGCGGCGAAGATCCGGAAGCTGTGGCTCGCGGAGCGGCGGCTTACGCGTCCGCCGGCTGTGGCTCGTGCCACGGCGCGGCGGCGAGAGGCACCGGCACGGGACCGGACCTCGTGCGCTCGCCGCTGGTGGAAGATGACACCAAAGGCGAATTGATCGGGCCGGTGCTCAGCCAGCCGCATCCCAAGGGCGGCCAAAAGCCCGACCTGACCGATCAACAGATTTCCGACATTGCGGCGTGGTTGCGCGTTCAGGTGTACGGCGCGGCGATGCGCGATACGTACCAGTATCTGGACATCGTCGTGGGCGACCCGCAAAAGGGCGAAGCGTTCTTTAACGGCGCCGGCAAATGCAACACATGCCACTCCGTGACCGGCGACCTGGCTGGGATCGGGTCAAAATACGCTCCGCCCCAGTTGCAAGGGCTTTGGATCAGCGGCGGGGCCAACGCTCGATTCGGCCGCGGGGGACGCGGGCGCTTTACTGCTAACGGCGGAATGCTCGCCGACACGGCCCCGCCGAATATCACGCCTTCGACGATCACGATCACCGTGACGCTCGCCGACGGGCAAAAATTCACGGGCGTGCCGGTTTCAGTGGACGATTTCGATGTGGCCTTCCGCGACATGTCCGGCGCCTATCATTCTTTTGAGCGCCACGGCGAGTGGCCCAAGATCGAAATCCACAATCCTTTAGAGGCGCACTGGGAGTTGCTGAAGCATCTGACCGACGACGAGATGCACAACGTCACCGCCTATCTGGTGACCCTGAAATGAAACTGCATCGAATGGTGCTGGGCCTGATTGCAATTGGCGCGGCGGCCGCGATTCTCGCGCACGCCCAAGGCGGCGCGGGCGTTACCGAAGCGATGCTGCTGAATCCGCCGGCTGACTCCTGGCCGACACTGAACGGCGACTACTCCGCGCGCCGGTTCAGCAAGCTGAAAGTGATCAACGACACAAACGTGCAATTCCTTTCGCTGGATTGGGAAGCGCGCGTCACAGGCGGTACGCCCGCCGACGCGACGCCCGGCATGCGTCTGGGCAATGTGCGCGTTGCGGGCTCGCCGCTTGTGGTTAACGGCATGGTCTACTTCACGGCCAACGACAACGCGTGGGCCATGGACGCCCGTACCGGTCGCGTCATGTGGCACTGGTATCGCGAATCGCTCGGCAATGAGCCCGTCACGTCCAATAAAGGGTTCGGGATGTACGGGAACTGGCTCTACTTCATTACCCGCGACAATTACCTTGTTTCGCTCGACGCGACGAGCGGAGCGCAACGCTGGATCGTTCCTGTCGCCGATCCCAAGCAGTATTACTTTTCGACGATGGCGCCCATCATCATCAAGAATCACGTGATCGTCGGCACCGGGGGCGATTCGCTGGACCTTTCCGGCTTCCTGCAAGCGCGCGATCCGGAGACCGGCGAAATTCAGTGGACGCATTACAATACGCCGCGCGCCGGCGAGCCGGGGTTCGATACATGGCCCAATGAATATGCAGCGGCGCATGGAGGCGGCGGGGCGTGGGTGCAGGGCGCATACGATCCCGAGCTGAACCTTTATTATTACGGGACGGCGAATCCCAATCCGGTTTACGCGCCGCAGAGCCGCGCGGGCGACGACCTTTATACATCGTCCATCATCGCGGTTAATCCGGATACGGGCAAAATGGCGTGGTATTACCAAGCGTCGCCGCACGATACGCACGATTGGGACGCCGCGTGCGACACGGTGCTGATCGACGGGACGATCGACGGCAAGCCGCGCAAACTGCTGGCGCAGGCCAGCCGCAACGGTTTGTTCTTCGTGCTCGACCGCACGGACGGCAAAGAGATTGTGGCCACGCCGTTCGTGGACAATCAGAATTGGTTCAAGGGCGTCGATGCTGACGGGGAGCCGATCGTCAATCTTGAAAAGCAGCCGTCACTCGGCGGCAGTCTGGTGTGGCCGAACGCGGGCAGCGCCACGAATTGGCCTCCGCCGAGCTTCAGCCCGATGACGGGACTTTTTTATGTGGGCGAAGGCGAAGGTTACGGCGTTTTTTATCTCACGGACACCGACGAACATCCCGAAGGGTACGCCGGAATCGAAAGCGCGCTTGGCGAAGGACCCGGAGCGATAAAGGCGCTTGATTACCGCACGGGCAAAGTCGTGTGGCGGCACAATTGGCCCGAAGGCGGCGGCGCAATCGGCATGCTCTCGACAGCGGGGAATCTTCTTTTCGCCGGAAATAACGACAAGCTGATCGCGTTCAACTCGCGCACCGGCAAAATCCTGTGGCACGCGGGCTTAACGGGCGGTCCCAACGCACCGATCACTTATATGCTCGACGGCAAGCAGCATGTCTTCGTCTTCGCCGGCGACACCGCTTACAATTTCGTCCTCAACATCTCAGCGCCGGCGCCCCACGCGAAAAAGAAATAAGCACCTAAAATTTCCGGGTTCGATGAAGCCGCGGTGAATCCCAGATATGCGCGCAGAAATTGCACCAGGCGTATCCCGCCGAATGCGTCGGGCCGCGTATGGGAATGTTATTCGAAGCCGATGAGGACGACTTCGGGTGCGGTGCCGAGGCGGAGAGGAGGTCCCCAGGTGCCGACGCCGCAGGAAGTGTAGACGAGGAGGGTGCCGAGGCGTTTGAGGCCGTAGACGAAGGGACCATAGATGCGTTTTGTGATCCAGGTATAGGGGAAGAATTGGCCGGCGTGCGTATGACCCGAAAGCTGAAGATCGATTTTTTCTTCGGCCGCGACGGGCAAATGATTCGGCGCGTGGGTGAGCAGGATGCTGGCACAGTTCGGGTCGAGATTGGCCTGGCGGAGAATCGCGCGGTATTGCTCGGTGTTGACCGATTCGTGGTGATGGACGCCGACGATCTGCAAGCCGTCAACGACGACCTTTTCGTTGTTGAGGACGTGGACGCCGGAGCGTTTGACGGCGTCGAGATATTTGCGGCGGTCGGAAAACTCTTCGTGGTTGCCGGCGACGAAATAGGTGCCGAGCGGAGTGACGATTTCGCGAAATGGTTCGGCGAGACGCTGGACGTCTGCCTTGGTGCCGTCGTACATGTCGCCGCCGACGAGGACGATATCCGGGCTGAGGCCGGTGAGAAGCGCGGCGAGGCGTTTGGCGAAGCGATAGCCGCGGACGTGGCCGAGGTGAACGTCTGAAACGAAAGCGGCGAGGCGGCCGCGCCAGGGCGCGGGGAGATTCGGCAGCTTGACGGTGACGTGGCGAACGCGAATGTGCATCGAGTTGAGCAAGCCGTAGATGCCGGCGACCAAGCCGGCCCCGAACATGACGAGGGCGATGTCGCGTTTGGCGGATTGGTGGCCGAGAGCGGCGGCGAGACCGTAGCCGATCCAACTGCCGCAAGCGGCGAGGAAAAGATAGTTCAACAGGCCGAGCCAAACGGCGGCAACGCGGTAGAAGCCGCGGACGAGGCCGTTGGAGTAGCGCCATGCGAGCAGCGTGGCGGGCAAAAACGTGACGGAAAGCGCGGCCAGCGCGACGCGAGCGGCGAGAATTTGGCGGCTGGTGGTGGCGACTTGCAAGCCGACCAGCGTTTCATAGATCAACCAATGAGCGAGAAACAGAATCGACTGCCCAACAATCACGAACGGGAGTATTCGCCTACGCATATTGTCATATACCTTTTGCGTCCACCAGTTTAGATGCCTTCACAAGGCGAAAGATACAGTCATTCAACGCGCCTGTGTCGCGACCGAGGCGAGAAGGACGCTGGCGCCGTTCCAGAGGATTTGGACGCCGATGCAGACGAGGAGGAATGAGGAGAGGCGCAGGATGACGCTCATGCCGGTGGGGCCAACGAGGCGAGCGATGCGTTCAGCCGAGCCATAGCAGAGAAATACCGTGGCGGAAACGATCAGCGAGCCGATGAGCGCGGCGAGAAAGGGAAGCAGGTCAAATCCGTGATGGCTGGGGGCGTTGGCGCCGAGAGTGATGGCGACGGAGATTGAGCCGGGACCAACGGTCAAGGGCAGTGTGAGGGGATAGAAGGCGTTGCTGAGAATATCTGTCTGGTTGACGGCATGGTGCGAGGAGCCCTTGTCGCCGTTGTCGTCGCGTCGGTTGAGCATGGCCCAGCCGGTGGCGATTACGACGAGGCCGCCGCCGACTTGGACGACGGGCAGGGAAATGTCGAAGAAGGAAAGGATGTGCGTGCCGACGAGAATCGAGCCGATCAGCAGGAAGAAACTATTAAGCGCGATGCGCCAAGCGAGGATTGTGCGCGTGTGCGAATCGTAGTCGGCGGTGAGAAGCAGGAAAATCGGGGTTGAGCTGAGGGGATTCACGATGGGAAGCAACGCGCTGATGATCAGGAGCGTGGTTTTGAGGACCTCGAGCATGTAGCCTCCCAGGGGCCGAGTTGCCGAAAAATCCACAGCGAACGTGTTCTTGAGGAAAAGTCTGTGCAAATTGCGGCTAAGACTGTGCCCTACAGGAACTTACCCGAGTAATTCTACCGTGGTTACTGGATTGTTTGGATGAGCAATACCTTCTATTAAGGTACGCTGCGGAGGCTGCCAAATGACAATCCCCTTCGAAGTGGTAGTGGTTTCTTCTGACCTGGAGAGCCGTCGACACCTTTCACATATCCTGGTTGAGCAGGGATTGGACCCGATCTGCACATCGACATTGCGCGAGTGCCATGAAGTGCTGGGTAAGAATCGCGTGGGCGTCGTTTTCTGCGACCCGCATGTATCCGACGGCAGCTACCGGGATCTGCTTTCCGCCTACCGGCTGACGGACCGCAAGCCGCGCGTGGTGGTGACGTCGCGTGGCGCGGATTGGGAAGAGTTCAAGGAAGCGATGCGGTGCGGCGCCTTCGATGTGATTTCATCGCCGTGCCGGCCGACGGACGTGGAATGGATGGTGATTCAGGCGCGGCGCGATGAGCGGCATCGCCTGGAAGCGCCGGCACCCGCGCGGACAGAGCGAATGGAATTGGCGCGCGCCGTGAACCTATAGCGGGGGGAGGCGTTGGTGCCCGGGGCGGGACTCGAACCCGCACGACCTTGCGGTCAAGGGATTTTAAGTCCCCCGCGTATGCCATTCCGCCACCCGGGCACTGCGCTCGTAAGCCTATCTTACTGAATAAGTTGCTGCAACATGGGCTGTTCCGGTGTTGCCAGCGCGATACCCTCGGTGGCAGTAGTGGTGGCAGTTGCCCCGGCTGTAGCAGCCTCACTCTCGCTCGTCTTCGGAACGAGCTTCTCAACCGCCGCGAGCGTGTGCTTCGGCGCAAGGTGCGAGTAGCGCACGGTCATTGCGATGGTCTTGTGACCGAGTAGCTCCTGTACGGTCCGAATGTCCACTCCCGCCATCACCAAACGGCTCGCAAACGTGTGCCGGAGACAGTGCCAGCTAAAATCGCTGATCTTCGCGTCTTTCAGCACCGGCTCGAACCACCGACGCGGCCCCGTCGTTTCGCCGCAGACGAAACCAACTCCGCCCGTTCGCTCGCGCATTGTTTCGAGCGCGCGGACCGCGGTCTGATTCAGTGGCACATGACGGGCGGAGCCGTTCTTGCTGCGCTGAATGGTTAGGACGCGGCGCGCAAAAGAAACATCTGACCAGGTGAGGCCGTACTGTTCGCTGAGGCGCATTCCAGTATGTAGCGCAAGATCGAACTCCGGTAAGTGCTCCGGGCAGTGAACCTCGATCGCACTCCGTAGCGCCTTCTCTTCATCATCGGAAAGGAACCGGATGCGCGCGTTATCTTCGAGCCGGTGCTTCACAAGCCGGGCCGGATTCTCTTTCACCTTGCCGCTGCGAATCGCCAGACGGTACGTGAGGCTCAGGAGCGCGCGGAAGCGATTGCACGTTGCTGGAGACCACTCCTGTTGCTCGAATCGGCGCTCAATGTCCTGAGCCGTGATCCCATCGGCGGGGTATTCGCGGAACCAGCCGAGCAAGGTTTCCATGCGGCCGGCGTCGTGACGGTAATCGCGCTTGTGCTGTTTCGAGTAGGCGAGCGCGTCCGTAGCAATCGCAGCAAACGTCACCGTGGCGCGGCGGAGCTTCTCAGGAAGTTTCTTGCCCGCAAGCGCCTCGTTCTTCCGTTTGATGTAGAGATCGCGGGCGCTTTCCCACGTTCCCGCTTTTTCGCGGCGTCTCCGCCCGCTCGCGTCAAAGTAGCAAATCCACCATTGCCCCGGCTTGCGCTCGTAAACGCCGCGCGTGTGGCGCTTGCGTTGTTTCTTTTGCGTTTTTCCTGTCGCCATCACCATCGTGTCAGTCTGCATCGCGCTTTCCCTTCTTCGGCGGACGCCCGCCGAGCTTGCCCCACTTCCGCATTTTCTTCACGAACTCTTTCTTGCCCCATTTTTCTTGCCGGGCACGCACGCTCTTTCGTGCCAGCGATTGGGCCGCTTCGTTTTTCTTCTTCGGCATGTGCCCACGATAACCTAGCGGTAGGATGAAAGCAAGCTCATCCGACAAAGGGCGCAAATTCGAGCCGATTGCATCCCGCTTCGCGTGGTGCCGTTCCGGCATCTAGGAAGGCCGTGGGTGCGTCCGCGTGCGGTATACTGCGCTCCGATGCGGCGAACTCAAAAGGGAGCGAGAGGAACACATCGTGCAAATGCCGAGGAGTGGCTTCCCCTCGAAGCGCCGACGTTCAAATGGGATGTCACACCCGAAGTTTTCGACGACGAACTGGCCCGGATTCGCAATAGCAAGGAATGCAGCACCGCCATCCAGGGCATCGTGCGCACGATACGGGAGGAGTTCTTCACGCCATATCGATTTGACAAAGCTACTGGTTTCGCCGCGGCATCCGAAAACCTGATCCACCTGGGATATGCAGTCGTTCGCGGTGCAGTCCCAACGCGGGACACGTATCTGAGAGACTGGTTCACGACGGAAGAAGAACAAATGGCCGGAAAAAAGCCGAAGGAAGCAGTTTTTGCCTCACGCCTGGAATATCTGCGTAGGCTTCCGAAGCGGGTGGAAGACATGGCAAGCGATATACGGCGCGTCAACGATTGGCCGCTCGTCGCCCGAGAAGGGTGGTGCGCCAGCCTTCCCGCTGCGATGGAACACTTTGCCGAAATGATCCGCGCCCGTATCGGGGAAAGACCCTCCTACAGGATGCCGATTCATTATCTCGTCAAATACGTCTTCGAATCGACGGGCAAGACTCAGCCAAGCGGGATCGCCAAACTTCTCTCGGAAGTCGCCGGTGCCCTGAACCTGCCGGTGCCTTACACGGCTAACGAAATTTCCGATCTTCTTCCTCCCACACGAAAATCGTGTGGCCATCGCTAGTGCAACAGCGCGCGGCGGCAGGCTAAGCTGCGCAAATGAACACACAAGCTGAAGTTCCTAAAATCCTGCTTTCAAAACGCGAAGCCGCTCTTGCCTTGAGCCTGAGCGTTCGCACCATCGAAAACCTCATCGCACGCAAGGAACTAATTGCGCGGCGGGTAGGTCGCCGCACGCTGGTAGTCGCCACATCGCTCCAATCGTTCGCGCGCCGGGATCATGGATCACCTTCTCCGTCGAAACGCTCGGCCGTGAATGAAGCACAAGGCGGATGCGGGCAGGATGCGGTTCTGTAGAAAAGCGAAACGCCGGGAGTCGCATCCCGGCGCTCGCAAAAGTCGCCCGCGTGCAAAGCGGGCAGGAAGGACACTTGCCGTGCATTCAAAGTGTATTTCAGGCTCAGCAAAACCGACAAGGAAAATCCCTCCCGGCCGTCCTCCATTCGTCTCAACTCAGCGCGACAAAGTTCTGCGTCTGCTTAGAGATGCCGGGGCGCGAGGAGTGCGGCGCGAGGATCTGCTGTATATCCACCGCTGGAGCCAAGCGGGAACGCGAATCCACGAGCTTGAGCGCATGGGCTACGTGATCGAGCACATTTTGGAGCCGGGTCAGCGAATGGTGACCTATCGGCTTGTAAGTGAACCACTGGGACTGAATCCGCCTCAGGCAAAGGATGAAAACGTGACGGGCAATTCCCGCGCGTCCGAGGCGGACGACCTGCCGCTATTCGAGCAAACGCAGCGATGAGGCGCGCGACGGTACGTGAGATCACGCCCAAGGAAGGGCCGTCGCGCGAGATGTCGGCGTGCCCGTATCCAGTCCGCATCCCAGACGGCGAGTACGCCGCCCTTTGCACGCACGTTTATCACGACCAGCACAGCCGCAATTACGGCGAGCGCGTGTATCTCGAATTTCAAATCTACCTTGGCGAGTATGCGGGCAAAACAGTCCGCATGTTTTTGCGGCCGAGTGTTTTTCCAACCTCGATGTTTTATCGGGCTTGGTCCATAGCACACGGCGGTCCGCCTCGGTCGCGTAACACCAAAATGAGCGCGCGCACCTTCAAGGGCAAACTCTTTCGAGTGCTCACAGCAACGGTGAAGCCAAAGCACAAATTGACTGGCGAGGATGGTAAGTCGCGCCCAGGTCCACCTTTGCCAGAAAATTTCTGGTATTCCAAAATTGCTTGTCTCTTAAGCCTCGAAGTGACAAATGACCCTCTTATCGTGACCGAATTTCCTCACAATTCCTTTCCTGTGTGCGAGATGTCTCAGGGGGGGGTTGGGAGTGGGGAGTTGGGAGATGGGAGTAAGCGCGACTCCGAATTTGTACCAAGGGATGGAAAACCGTCGCAACACCACACAACCAGTCGGCAGGGAACGGCAAATTCTCTGCCGACTCCATCCCCCCCAAGCTCCGGTACGAAGCCTTTGCGTTTTGAACGTCTCGCAGGTCTGAAGGCAATCGCCCGCCGCAACATCCTAGCACGCACAACAGAAAGCCCGGAGTCCGTCGATCGAATCCTTGAGTTGGTGATTGCACGGGCGAACAGAGCCGGTACGCCGATTCATAGCCCGGCTTATCTTGAGGGTGGTTTTGACGTGCAGCTCGAGGATGATGCTGTTCAGCTTGAGCGCAGCGCCCCGGAAATGGTAACTGCCGCACCAGACATGCGCCGTAAGATCGCTCTTGTCCTGACGTGCGTCGAGCGAGCAGACCGCGAAGGCAGACCTTCGAGCGATGTGCTGGCAGAGTTGCTCGCCGCTAAAGACAAGTAACCGGCTAAAAGTTGCAAGAGAGATCGAGGAGATACTGTCTCCGTTCTTGAACATCCCAAGATTGCCAGCGGCCGCGGAATGCCTCATCGGTGACGAGCTTATCTTGAGTCACCAGAAGTGCGCGCCGCATCTGCTCCTTCCATTTACCATGAAGAAAAAGCAGCGCGACAAATGCGACCATGCCAGCGACGAAAAGGAATACGCTGACAGAGGCCAGGAGGATTCCGCTAACGAGACAGCCGTACGCAACGTACTTCATAGCAGGATACGGGTCTTTGCCCATAAATTGAGACAGCTCAGTCGAAGGCTGCATCGTCCCCCCTTTGCCGGATGCTATCAGGCGAGCATGCGCAGTCAGAAACTTCACAATCTACAGTGACCAATGAGTTAGCTTGAGCGCAGGAAAATCACTTCACTACCGCTACGCAGTGCTTCGGCCGCCTCTTCGAACGCGCCTGCCCACGGATTATTTTGCGGCGTTTCGACCGCCGGAACACGGCACCTGCAACCATTCGCTCGTGAGCGGAACACCTTGGACCTGGGCAGCGGCAGCGGCGGGGCTGTCAGGCGGTGCAAAATCTAACTCGGATTCGTCCCATTTGCCTTTGTCCCAAACAACGCGATCATCCGCGTGAATAGGCGATCCGTCTGAGTACGTCGCGGTGCAGGTGCCATCCCGAAAGCACTCAGGTGCAGCGTGATAGAGAAAAGGCATCGCGACCACGCTCCAATTTCCATCCACCCCGATCGAACGGTACTGATTGTTTGTGTCTTGGAACGTCAGGGTGACTGCAGAGCCTGCCTCGGCGGGA
>Ga0335073_10014041_pt1 | contig 11228 bp, 14 predicted proteins | sample Lox_Sample_22_FD_207093 | JGI IMG/M metagenome (GOLD analysis project Ga0335073, IMG submission 207093) | Soil microbial communities from Loxahatchee National Wildlife Refuge, Florida, United States - Lox_Sample_2.2 | ecosystem: Environmental > Terrestrial > Soil > Wetlands | place: USA... | reverse complement strand
CGTGGGCTTGCGCTCGGCCGACGCCAACCTCGTCGATCTGTTCCGGCTCTACGGCGCCTCGCGCTGGCAGCGGCTGGTGCGGCTGCAGCTTCCCGCCGCCCTGCCCTACATCCTCTCCGGCGTGAAGGTGGCGGGCGGGCTCTCGCTCATCGGCGCCATCGTGGCGGAGTTCGTCGCCGGATCGGGCACGGCCACGGGGCTCGGCTGGGTGATCACCGAGGCGGGGCGAAACCTCCAGATCGCCAAGATGTTTGCGGCGCTGGGCCTGCTTTCCGCGGTCGGCGTGGCCAATTTCTACCTGCTGACTTTCGTGGAATGGCTGCTGCTGCATCGCTGGCATGAGAGCGCGATTAAAACGCAGAGTTAGTGTAGTATTTCACGAATAACATATCAGCTATGTGATCTATTGAATTGTCCGCCTGGAATTGCGATTTTCCGCCTATGGCCCAGCCCGCGCTCCAAGCCCTGACCGCGAACCGCCTGCGCGACGGCGCGGTGGTCTATTGGCGCGACGGCGCGTGGGACGAAAGCTTCGTTACGGCGGAAGTCTTCGACGCCAAGGCGGACGCCGACGCGGCGCTCGCCCGCGCCGCGCTCGACGTGACGGCGCGTCGGATCGTCAGCCCCTATCTCTTCCCCGTGCGCTTCGAAGCGGAGCGGCTGCGCGCCGTGGAAGAGCGCGAGATCGTGCGCAGCGAAGGCCCATCGGTGCGCCGCGACTTAGGTAAGCAAGCGGGAGGCAAGCAGGCCACCCATGTATAGGTATGACGAGTTCGACGCCCGCTTCGTGCGCGAGCGCGTGGCCCAGTTCCGCTATCAGGTGGAGCGGCGGCTGTCGGGCGAATTGACCGAGGACGAGTTCAAGCCGCTGCGGCTGATGAACGGCCTCTATCTCCAGCTTCACGCCTATATGCTGCGCATCGCCGTACCCTACGGCACGCTCTCGTCGCGGCAATTGCGCAAGCTCGCTTATATCGCGCGCACATACGACAAGGGCTACGGCCACTTCACCACGCGGCAGAACCTGCAGTTCAACTGGATCAAGCTGGTCGACGTGCCGGACGTGCTGTCCGAACTCGCCGAGGTCGAGATGCACTGCCTGCAGACCTCCGGCAATTGCATCCGCAACGTCACCGCCGATCACTTCGCCGGCGCCGCCGCGGACGAGATCGAGGATCCGCGCCCGCTGGCGGAGATCATCCGCCAATGGTCGAGCCTGCATCCGGAATTCGCCTACCTGCCGCGCAAGTTCAAGATCGCGGTGGGCGGGGCGCGTCACGACCGCGCCGCGCTCAAATTCCACGACATGGCGGTCGAGATCGTCAGGAACGAGGCCGGCGAGACCGGCTATCGCGTGATGGCCGGCGGCGGCATGGGGCGCACGCCTTATGTCGGCCATGTCGTCGGCGCGTTCGTCGCGCGCGAGGACATCCTCGCCTTCCTCGAAGCGGTGATGCGCGTCTACAACCAGTCCGGCCGCCGCGACAACATCTACAAGGCGCGCATCAAGATCCTCGTCAACGCGCTGGGCGTGGATGAGATGAAGAAGCAGATCGCGCGCGAATTCGCCGAGATCAAAGCGGCCGGAACGCTGCAGCTGCCGCAAGACGAGCTCGATCGCATCACCGCCTATTTCGCGCCGCCGCAATTCGAAGCGCTCGCGGACGAGACGCCGGTGTCGGACGATCCCGATTTCGCCGATTGGCTGCGCACCAACATCGCCCAGCATCGCGCGCCCGGCTATGGGATCGCCACGCTCTCGCTCAAGCCCATCGGCGGCGTGCCGGGCGACGCCAGCGCCGAGCAGCTCGACGCCATCGCCGACCTGATGGACGAATATGGTCTGGCGGAAATCCGCGTCAGTCACGAACAGAACCTGGTGCTGCCGCATGTCCGTCAGCGCGATCTCCCCGCGATCCATGCGCGGCTGAAGGCGCTGGGGCTGGCCACGCCGAATGCGGGCCTCGTCACCGACATCATCGCCTGCCCGGGCCTCGACTATTGCGACCTCGCAAACGCCCGCGCGATCCCCATCGCCCAGGCGATCTCCGAGCGGTTCGCCGACTTGGACCGACAGCACGACATCGGCGAGCTCAAGATCAAGATCTCCGGCTGCATCAATGCCTGCGGCCATCACCACGCCGGGCACATCGGCATCCTCGGCGTCGACAAGAAGGGCGTGGAGTTCTACCAGCTCCAATTGGGCGGCTCGGGCGCGGAGGACGCCAGCATCGGCGAGATCCTCGGCCCCGCCTTCGCCAGCCACGAGATCGTCGACCGGGTCGAAGAGGTGATCGGCGTCTATCTCGACCGCCGCACCCGTGACGAACGTTTCCTCGACACCGTGCGCCGCATCGGCATCGCCCCCTTCAAGGAGCGCGTCTATGCCGCTCATTAAAAACGGCGAGGGGATCGAGGATCACTTCGTCACCATCACGGACGACGCGCCGCTCCCCATCAACGGCACCATCGTCTCGCTGACGCGCTTCAAGGCCGAACGCGACACGCTGCTCGCCCGCAACGCGCCCCTGGGCGTGCGCCTCAAATCCGCGGAGTCGCCGGAAGAACTGGGCGAGGACGTCCACCGCCTCTCCCTGATCGTGCTGGAATTCCCCATCTTCCGCGACGGCCGCGCCTTCTCCTGGGCGCGGATGCTGCGCACGCGCATGGGCTTCACCGGCGAAATCCGCGCCACGGGACATTTCCTCTACGACCAGCTCGCCTTCATGACCCGCACCGGGTTCGACGCCTTCGAAGGCGATTTCACCGAGGCGCAACTCGCCCGCGCATTGGCCGAGATGACCAACGTCTACCAACCCAGCGCCGACCGCCGCCGCACGATCCGCGAGTTGCGGGCGGTTTGACGAGCGCGCCATCGAGCGATAGTATTACCTTATCTTCTTGAGGTATTACTTCCATGACGGCCGTGACGAGCAAGGGCCAGGTCACCATCCCCAAGCGCATCCGCGACGCGCTGGGCATCACGCCCGGCAGCGAAGTGCGTTTCGGCATGGAGGAGGATGGCCGCGCCTTCCTTCAACCCGAGGGCAAGCCACGCAAGAGCGACATGCGCAAGCGCATCGAAAAGGTGCGCGGCACGCTCAAGACCGACATGACGACCGACGAGATCATGAAGCTCCTGCGCGGCGATTGACCGGTGATCCTGGCCGACACCAGCGTGCTGCTTGATGTGTTGCGCGACGATCAGCAATGGCGCGGCTGGTCGAGCACAGCACTCACCGCGGCGGCGGCGCAAGACGATGTCGCGTTGAACGTGATCGTCTATGCCGAATTGTCGAGCCAATACGACAGAATTGAATCTCTGGATGCGGCCTTGACCGGCCTCGGTCTCGAGGTTCTGGAAGTTCCAAAGCCGGCGCTCTTTCTCGCCGGCCGCGCTTTCGCGCGCTATCGCCGCCAGCACGGCAACAAAGCCAACGTCCTCTCCGACTTCTTCATCGGCGCGCATGCCGCCGTCGCGGGCGCGGTCTTGCTCACCCGCGATCCCAAGCGCGTCCGAAGCTATTTCCCGACTGTCACAATCATCGCGCCTTGACCCCTCGCGCCCTTGGCCCTACATCCGCCCGGCCTCTCCGGATTGCCCCCGCATGAACGTGCGTTCCACCGATACCGACCTGCCGCGCTTCGCCTCGGTCGAGCAGCTGGTCGAGAAGATGAAGCCCGGCGTGCCGGTCTATGTGCTGCATCCGTCGAAGTTCCAGGTGGCGGCGAAGCGCTTCCTCGACTCGTTTCCGGGCGACACGCTGTTCGCGATCAAGGCCAACCCGCATCCGCACGTTCTGGAGCAGGTCTGGGCCGCCGGCATCCGCCATTTCGACACCGCCTCGCTCGCCGAGATCGAGCAGGTGAAGACCCGCTTCCCCGAGGCGCATTGTCATTTCATGGCGCCGGTGCGCGCGGTGGGCGCGGCCAAGACCGCCTTCACCAAATACGGCGTCACCGACTACGTCGTCGATTGCGACCATGAGCTCGAGAAGCTGCTGGGCGAGACCAACGATCCGGGCAGACTGCGCATCTTCGTGCGCATCGCCACGCCCCTCGGCGGCGCGCTGCTCGAGCTCTCCAGCAAATTCGGCACCACGCCGGAGGATGCCGCGCGGCTCTTGAAGCGCGTGGCCGAGGCCGGTGCGCAGCCCTGCATCACCTTCCATGTCGGCTCGCAATGCCTCTCGCCCTTCTCCTACGCGCAGGCGATCGAGATGGCGCGCCGCACCGCCGAGATGGCGGGCGTGCAGATCGCGGCGCTCGACGTCGGCGGCGGCTTCCCCGGCCCCTACACCAACAACGACGTGCCGCCCTATCATTGGTATTTCGACACCATCCGCGAGGCGCTGCAGACCTTGCCCAAGAAGGTGCCCGTCATCTGCGAGCCCGGCCGCGCGCTGATCGCCGAGGGCATGTCGCTCGTCACCCAGGTGATCCTGCGCAAGGGCGACTCGCTCTACCTGAACGACGGCGTCTATGGCAGCTTCGACGAGCTGACGCTTCCCGGCTGGACCGGCGACTATGTCCACCGCGTGCTGACGCTCGACGCCAAGGGCAAGATCACAGAGCGCCCGGCCGGCCACCGCGCCTATCGCGTCTTCGGCCCCACCTGCGACACGCTCGACGTGCTGCCCCGCCCGTTGCCGCTGCCCGACGACATGGCCCCGGGCGACTTCATCGTCTTCGAGGCCATCGGCGCCTATTCGGTCGCGGTGCGGACGAACTTCAACGGCTTCTTCCCCGACACATGGGCCGTGGCCGGGAATTGATCAGCGTTCCTTAACGCCTCTTCACTATGATCGCGGGCATGTCCGACCCGCGCCTCGCCAGCCTCATGGAACTCGCGGCCGAGCATGCGCCCGAGAAGCGGCGCAAGCTCGCGGTGGAGCTGTGCGACCTGTTGCTCGATTGGCCGCAGAACTATCCGCTTTCCATGCGCGAGCCGTTCGAGACCTTGCTGGAGCAGACCGTCCGCCTGGTCGACCGCGACACGCGCGCAAGCCTGATCGCGCGCATCGCCGACGCGCCGGGCACGGCGCTCGATTTCCTCAACGAATTCTTCTTCGACGCGCCCGACGGGTTGCGCCTCATCATCCTCGAGCGCAACGCATCCGCCACGCCCGCGCCCAATGGCCATGCGGTCGATGAAGCGGCGTTGATCGAGGCATTGCGCCGCCATCCGCGCGACGCCTTCGCGGAGCTCCTCGCCACCGCGCTCGACGTGACGGTGGAGACCGCCGCGCGCATCCTGCACGACGGCACGGGCGAGGCGCTCGCCATCGCCGCCAAGGGGGCGCATCTGTCCCGCGCGGCGTTCTCGACGCTCGCGCTTCTCGCCGACGGCCCCGGCGCGCCGGAGGCCATGTTGGCCCGCCTCGCCGTCTTCGAGAACGTGCCGGAGCGGGGGGCAGAGAATCTCATGCGTTTCTGGCGCCGCCATAGTCCCGACGCAAAGGCGGCGTGATATCCTTTCCCGGAGCATCGGGAGGGGAACCCCATGAGCATCGGACGGGCCGGCGCATTTTTGGCGCTCGCGCTTCTTGCCGCGACGCCGGCGCTGGCGGACGCGCCGGATTGCCGTGACACGGGCATCACCGCGCCCAGCCCCGCCAATTCGCACAAGATGAGCGCCGACGATTACCCGATGCTGTCTGTGGCGTTGAGCGAGGAAGGCAATGTCGAGCTCGAGCTTCTCGTCGCTGCGGACGGCAAGGTCGCGAGTGCCAGGGTGAGGCAATCGAGCGGGCATTCGCGCCTCGACGATGCGGCGCGTACGCATGCGCAAAGCGACTGGCGCTACGTTCCGGCTATGCGCGGCGGCAAGCCCGTCGCCTGCCGCTGGCTTGCGATGGTGGCCTGGCGCATCACCGACGGGCCGCTGGGCGATTTCTCCGGCATCAACACGGTAAAGATGGGGCCGGATGATTATCCCGCCGCCGCGAAGGCCGCGCATGAGGAAGGCATGACGGGGATCGTGCTGCATGTGAACGAGCAAGGCATTGTCACACGCACGGTGGTGGCGAAACCGAGCGGCTATCCCGATCTCGACGCCGCGGCGCTGGAACGCGCGAGCGCCGCGCATGTCGACGTCGTGATGGTCAACGGCAAGCCGGCGCAAGCCTCCATCCCCCTGATGTATGTCTGGACGCTCGAACCGTAAGGACAATCGCCATGATCGGTCTCTTCCTCCTCGCGGCCGCCACGGCCGTCGGCGTGCCGCCGGACTGCCACGCGCCCGGCATCATGCTGCCGCGCCCGGCCAACAGCCACGCCATCGAATCCGGCGAATATCCCGAACTCTCGCGCCAGCTGGGCGAGGAGGGCGCGGTGATCGCCAACGTGCTGGTCGACGAGACCGGCAAGGTGACGGGCGCCAGCATCATGATCCCGACCGGCTATCCCCGCCTCGAGAACGCCACCATCGACATGATCACCCATCGTTGGCTTTATCTGCCCGCCATGCGCGACGGAAAGCCGATTGCCTGCCTCAACGCCGTGCGCGTGATCTGGAGCATGTCCGCCGTCGCCAATCATTACGACCTGACCGCGCCGGGCATCAGCATCGAGCGGATGGGGCCGGACGACTATCCCGCCTCCGCCAGGGCGAAGAAGGAGGAAGGCGTTTCCGCCATCCTGCTGCACACCAATGGCGACGATCCGGTCGAGATCAAGATCATCACGTCCAGCGGCTATGCCGATCTCGACGCCGCCGCCGTCGCGCGCGTCCGCGCCAGGGCGGACGGCATCGCCCACAAGCCCATGAACGGGGCGGGCATCTACATCTATGCCTGGAAGCTGACGGCGCCGACGCTTTAGCCTTCGGCGTGCACGTCGCTGCGTTCGCGGGTCTTGGCGAAAGCGAGCTTGGGGAATTTCTCGGTCACATAGCCCATCTCCCAATTGCTCTTGGCGAGGAAGACGGGGGCTGCGTCGCGGTCGGTGGCCATCTGGTTGCGGTAGGTCTCGATCAGCTTCTGGATATCGGCCTCCGCGCCTGAGACCCAGCGCGCGGTGTCATAGGGCGAGGCTTCGAGATCGGCGTCGAGATCGTATTCGTTGCGCAAGCGGCTCTTCAGCACGTCGAGCTGCAGATTGCCGACCACGCCCACGATCCAGTTCGCGCCCAGCATCGGCTTGAACACCTGCGTCACGCCCTCTTCGGCCAGGCTCTCCAGCGCGCGGGTCAGATGCTTCTGCTTCATCGGATCGGCCAGGCGCACGCGGCGCAAAATCTCCGGCGCGAAATTGGGGATCCCGGTGAAGACGACGTCGCCCGTCTCCGACAGCGTATCGCCCACGCGCAGCACGCCGTGGTTCGGGATGCCGATGATGTCGCCGGGCCAGGCCTCGTCCACCGTCTCGCGCTGCTGGGCGAAGAACAGGATCGGGTTGTGCACGCCCAAGGTTTTCTCGGTACCCGATTGCTTGAGCTTCATGCCGCGGCGGAATTTCCCCGAGGCCAGGCGCAGGAACGCGACCCGGTCGCGATGGTTCGGGTCCATGTTCGCCTGGACCTTGAACACGAAGCCCGTCACCTGGTCGTCGGAGGGATGGATGATCTTGCCGCCCTTGGCCTCCTGCGGCCGCGGCCGCGGCGCATGGGTCGCCAGCGCCTCGATGAGGTCGCGCACGCCGAACTTCTTGAGCGCCGAGCCGAAGAACACCGGCGTCAGATGGCCTTCCCGGTACGCCGCCGGATCGAAGCGGGCCAGCACGCCTTGGGCGAGCTCGGCCTCCTCCTCGAGCTTGGCGAATTCGTCGGGGGCGAGGAAATCGGCCAGCGCGTTGTCGCCGATCTTCTCGTCGCGGCCGAAAACGGAGAACTCCTCGGTGTAGAGATCGAGGCACCCTCGGAAATTGAGCCCCTGCCCCGCCGGCCAGGTGATGGGCGCGACGTCCAGTTGCAACTGGTCGGCGATCTCGTCGAGCAGCTCGAACGGATCGCGCGCCTCGCGGTCCATCTTGTTGACGAAGGTCATGATCGGGATGTCGCGCATCCGGCAGACCTCGAAGAGCTTGCGCGTCTGCGCCTCGATGCCCTTGGCCGCGTCGATCACCATCACCGCGCTGTCGGCGGCCGTCAGCGTGCGATAGGTGTCTTCCGAGAAGTCCTCATGGCCCGGCGTGTCGAGCAGGTTGAAAACCGCGTCGCCATACTCGAACGTCATCACCGCGGAGGTGACGGAGATGCCGCGCTCCTGCTCGATCTTCATCCAGTCCGAGCGCGCGCGCCTGGCCTCGCCCCGCGCCTTCACCTGCCCGGCCGCACGGATCGCGCCGCCCATGAGCAGCAGATGCTCGGTCAAGGTCGTCTTGCCCGCATCCGGATGCGAGATGATCGCGAATGTCCGCCGTCGCGCGGCTTCCGTGGCGGGTGTGGAGGTCATGGGCGGGGAATAGCAGGATCAAACGCGGTTGTCATGCCACGGGTAAGGCTGCGAACGGATGCGGTCCTTCTGGATGATCGTGAAGCTTTTGGCGAGCGCTTCTCCATGCGCCGAAAGCGCTGCGCGAAGCTGCGGCCACTTCCTGTCCCTGTCCTCTGGCAAGATACGGAACGTGACTGCGGCACAGGCCTGTGTGCCCATCCTGCGGACAATTTCACCGTAATCCTTGTCTTCCGTCAGGAGAATACGCGCATCACGAAAGGCCTCCTCCGCCAGCGCAGTATCCTGGGTGCGGGTTCCGCGCTCCAAGGCGTAGATCACGTCATGACCTTCAAACCGGAGGGCATGAACGACGGGCGCGTGCACGCACTCGTCGGCAAGCCAGCGCACGCCCTATTCCGCCGCTTCGGATATGTATTCCGCGGCGAACTGCTGCGCAGCGGCGATATCGTCCTCCACGAGATGAGGATGCGCCTCCAAAATTTCGGCGATGGACATGCCGCCTGCCAGTTCATCAATGACCTGCTGAACCGTGATCCGGGTGCCGCGGATCACCGGCTTTCCGAGCATGATCTCTCTGTTGACTTCGATGCGGTCGTGTTTCATGGGGCAAAACCCTTCTTCCGAACATATTATCATAACGGCGGGCTAGCGAAAGCCGCCACGCGCCAGGTCCGCGCCGTGCTAGCTTCCATCCGGGTTGAAACGATTTGTTGGAGATTTTCATGCGCCGCATCCTGGCCGCCGCCGCCTTTCTGCTTGCCGCCTCGCCAGCCCTTGCCGCCGCCCCGCCGGGCTGTAGCGCGCAGGCCATTCCCGACACGCCGGTGAAGGGCGTGGTCAACGGCAAGCCTTTCGTGGTGAAACAGGCCACCGTGACGATCGAAAAAGGCTTCGCCGTCAACGACGTCAAATTCGATTCCTACGATCTGATGCTGGAGGTCGATGGCATCTTCAACGCGCTGACGACGCGCGTCATCGTCAAGGACGGCACGCGCGCCGACGGCCGCACCTTCCGCGTCGTCGACAGCGGGTCCATCGGCGACCAGCCCATGGCCATCGCCGGCACGCCGGAAGTGCAAAGCTGGGACCTCCAATTGGAATCCGCCGGTGTCGACACCAGCTTCACGCAGGAAGCCGCCTCGATGCGGCTGGAATACGGCCAGCGCAAGGGCAACGTGCTCCCCGGCAAGATCGTTTTCTGCGTACCCGGCCAGAAAGCCGCCATCGCCGGCACGTTCAACGCCCTGATAGGGCGCTAGACGACGGGCTCATCCACGAAGGTCCGCCCTTGGCGGTCTTCGATCTCCACGATCCAGAGATCGGGGTCGAACTTGATCTGCCTGTCGAAATAGCTCCGCGCCTTCTCGTCATCCGCCGCGTCGCCGAGCGGCTTCACCCAGACGAGCTCGCCCTCGCCGCGCCGCGCCTGGGAGAGCACGAGCGACGTGCCATCCAGCCGCGCGATCTTGAGCAGCACCGCGCCGGCCTCCTCCGCGCCCTTGCGCACGACATAGGCCGCGGCGCCCGCCACTTCGGCGCGGCGGATCAGGGCTCTGACGAAGATGCCGGCTTTGAGGCGGGGGATCATGCGGCCAGTATAGACACGCTACGCCGCGCCGCGCATCTCGTCTTGCGGGACCGACACGCGCATCCCCTTGTCGTCCACGGCGGCGTAGGGAAGAAGGATGCGCACCGTGGTGCCCTCGCCCAAGGTGGATTCGAGCACCGCTTCGCCGCCATGCATGGCGGATAGCGCCTTGACCAGCGCCAGGCCCAGCCCCGTGCCTTCCTGCGAGCGCGTATGGGCGCCATCGACCTGCTCGAAGGGCTGGCCCAGCTTCTGCACGTCGGCCTCGGAGATGCCCACGCCCGTGTCGCTGACGGCGATCTCGATCCCGCCCACGCCCCGCGTCGCCGCCACGCGCACCTCGCCGCCGCGCGGGGTGAACTTCACGCCGTTGGTGACGAGGTTGACGATCATCTGCTTCACTGCCCGCTTGTCGGCGAAGATGGTGTGCGCCGCCTCCGCCACGCTCATCTTCAGCGCGATGCCCTTGCGGTCGGCCTGGAGCTTGACGAAGCGCAGCGCCTGCGTCGCCACTTCCTCGAGGTCGAACATCTCCTCGCTCAAATCGAACTTTCCGGCCTCGATCTTCGACATGTCGAGGATGCCGTTGATCAGCTCAAGCAGATGCCCGCCGGATTCGTTGATCAGCTTGGCGTATTCGAGATAACGCGGGCTGCCCACAGGCCCGAACATCTCGTGCGTCATCACCTCGGAGAAGCCGATGATGGCGTTCAAGGGCGTGCGCAATTCATGGCTCATATTGGCGAGGAAGCGCGACTTGGCCTTCGACGCCTCCTCCGCCAGATCGCGGGCCTCGATCAGCGCCTTCTCCTGCGCCTTGCGCTCGGAGATATCGCGCGTCACGGCCACGATGTCGGCGGCTTCGCCGTTCACCGGCGAGGCCGGACGGCAACGCATCTCCGTCCATACGAAGGCGCCGTCGCCGCGCTTCAGCCGCACCTCGACCGAGGCCGAACGTCCGAAATAGCTCGCCTCGACGAAGGCCGACTGCAGAAGCTTGAGATCCTCCGGATGGGCGAGCGCGGACGGCGCGGCGCCGAGCAGCGTGTCGGGCGCGCGGCCCAATATGCTTTCGCTCGCCGGACTGGCGAAGCGGATGCGCCCGTCCGCGCCGTGGCGGGTGATCAGGTCCATCGCGTTGTCCGCGAGGAAGCGATACATGGCCGCGCCCTCGGCGGCGGCGTTGTCGGCCTTGCGCTGGCGGTCCTGCGTGGCGATGGCGACCAGCGCGGACTGCATCACCG
>Ga0335073_10014040_pt1 | contig 11228 bp, 9 predicted proteins | sample Lox_Sample_22_FD_207093 | JGI IMG/M metagenome (GOLD analysis project Ga0335073, IMG submission 207093) | Soil microbial communities from Loxahatchee National Wildlife Refuge, Florida, United States - Lox_Sample_2.2 | ecosystem: Environmental > Terrestrial > Soil > Wetlands | place: USA: Florida... | reverse complement strand
CGCGGTGGCGACTTTGCCGATCGTGACTGGCACCGGGGCGAACTGCATTTTCCCGTTCGAGGGAACCCAGTGCTACAGCGTGGCCAACTACGAGGACTTCGAGTACCAGATGGTCCTCCCGCTGTACACCTTCGGCGGTAACAGCAACACCAACGTCACGGTGAACTACGCGCTGTCGCCGGCGGACGCACCGGTCTTCAAGAACGGGGGCAAGACCGTTGTCATCAACCTGAAGGGCTGGAAGTGGTCCAACGGGCAGACGGTCGACGCCAAGGACCTGATCTTCTTCCTCAACATGCTGGAGGCGGAGAAGACCGCCTACGCCGCATACTCGCCGGGCGGGCTGCCCGACAACGTGTCGTCGTACTCGGCGACCGGGCCTGACCAGGTGACGCTGAACCTGAAGACGGCTTACGGCAGCACCTGGTTCACCTACAACCAGCTGGCGTTCCTTGAACCGATCCCGCTGGCCTGGGACGTGACGAGCCTGACTGGCGCTGCGGGCAGCGGCGGGTGCGCTACCGACAGCGCGGCGGACGGCTGGGCCAAGTGCAAGGCCGTGTACACGTTCTTGAACGCGCAGAACAAGGACACCGCCACCTACGACAGCAGCCCGTTGTGGAAGGTCGTCGACGGCCCGTACAAGCTGGTCTCTTACAACGTGGACGGCGACATCTTGATGAAGCCGAACGCGGACTACTCGGGCAGCCCGAAGGCGCAGGTCACGCTGAAGTTCGTGGAGTACACCAGCGACACCGCGGTGTACACCGGCCTTCGGACCGGCGCGCTGAGCACTGACGGCCCGAACGTCGGCGTGCCGAGCACGGACCTGGCGTCGGCCGGCAAGGGCTTCGTGCCGCCGACCAACCCGCTGGCATCGGCCGGGTACACCCTCGAGCCCGCGCTCGAGTACGGGATCGGTTACGCCGACATGAACTTCAACAACCCGACCTACGGGCCGGTGTTCAAGCAGTTGTACTTCCGCCAGGCGCTGATGGAGCTGAACAACCAGAAGTCGATGTCCTCCTCGGTCGGTCGTGGCTATTACTACCCGACCTCCGCGGGTGTCCCGCCGGAGCCGTCGGCCGGCAACCCGTTCGTCTCTTCGGAGATGACCGCGAACGGCGGGCAGGGCCCCTACCCGTTCGACCCGGCGAAGGCTGAGGCGCTGCTGGCTTCGCATGGCTGGAAGACCGTGGGCGGCGTGCTGACCTGCGAGTCGGCCGGGTCAGGTGCTGCTGACTGTGGTGCGGGCGTCGCGAAGGGCCTGCAGGCCAAGTTCTCGATCATGTACACCTCGGGCCTGACGACCCAGGCGGACTTTGTCCAGATCCTCAAGTCGGGCCTGGCGCAGGCGGGCATCCAGCTCACCGCGGTGCCGGAGACCTTCGATGACCTGCTGCCCGACACTTCGCCGTGCAAGCCGACGGCGGCCAATTGCAAGTGGACGTTCCTGTATCTGGGCGGCTGGCTGTTCAACGGACCCGGCTTCGAGCCGACCGGTGAGCCGCTGTACCTCACCGGTGCAGCGAACAACGCTGGCGGCTACAGCAACCCGGAGATGGACACGCTGATCAACGACACGCACACCAATGGCAGCATGACTGTCTTCCACGATTACGCCAACTACAACGCCGAGCAGGTTCCGGTGCTGTTCCTGCCGTGGACCACGAGCATCGACGCAGTGAGCAACGATCTCCACAACGCCAAGTGGAGCCCGTTCCTCACCTGGTTCCCGGAGTACTGGACGTGCAGCACGGCGACCTGCGGCACGCATTAAGCGGTAGCAGGAGACGGCGTCGGCCGGCCCGGCGGCGGGCCAGCCGCAGTCCGCTAAGACGGCCTGATCATCTTCGCCACCGTGGTGTCGTTTAACTTCATCGGCGACGCACTCCGCGACGCCTTCGAGACCCGGCTCCAACGCCGGTAGGCGAGTGTTGCCCGGCCCAGGCCGTACTCCTTCGGGGCCGGGCAACACTTCGCTTGAACCCGCACAGGCACACTCGGCTCAATCGCGGAGGGTCAGTCCGACAACAGGTCGACCAGCTCGTGGCCGCGGGCTGTGCGGCTGACGCGCACGCTTAGCCCGGACTTCTCACGGGTGATCAGGTCGGCTGCGGCTAGCTGGTGGAGGTGATACGTCGCGGTCGCGGGCGCGCACTGCGCGGCTGCGGCCAGCTCGCCCATGGTCAGCGGCTGGCGAAGCGCCCGCAGGATGGCAGCGCGCACCGGGCCCAGGATCGTGGCCAGCGTGCCGCCGGGCGTGGCCTGCGGGCCCAGGCCGGGCTGGGGGAGCGGGTAGCCGATGTAGCAGATGTCGGGGCATTCGAAGCCGAGCAGCAGGGATTCAGGCCCGGCGATCATCGGCAGCAGCACCAGGCGACGCGCGCCGACCGGGTAGCGAATCACCTCCCGGTGCCATGAGGCCCAGGTGCAGGTGAAGGTGCCGTCGCGGTAGTTGAGGCGCGGGTGCAGGCTGTTGAGCAGCGCCGTGATCCCGCCGCGCACCGCCGCAGTGGCGATCCGCCGGATCTCGCGGTCCAGCAGCGGCCCGGCCGCTCGCCACCGCGGCTCGGCCACCGCCCAGATATCGAGCGACGCATCAGCCATCGAGTTCAGCCAGCGGCGGGGCTGGTCAGCTGCGGCTCGAAAGTGCGGCAGGCATTCGCGGCGATGCGGCGGGAAATCATTGATGCGGTCGGCGGCGTGCAGTTCGTCGGTCAGCGCGGTGGCGGGCATGTCCCGGAGCTGGGCGGCATGGACAGCGACGGAGGTATCGGCCAGCGGCGGGATCGGCGCGGAGGACTCCGGTATCCACCCGGGTCCGCTCAACGACTGCGCGGCGAACCGCGCCTGCGGGCGCAGCGCATGGCCGATGTCGGCCAGAAGGCCGGGGGGCGCGCCGTGTGAGTCGCCGCTAGCGGCCTGGCGGAGCAGCGCGACCACCGAGTGCTGAGGGGACAGCACGACAGAGACCGCCGGCGGATGGGGCGCTCCCGCGCGCCGCTCGTGGCCGGGTCCTGTCGCCGATGTTGCTGCGCTCATTCACCCATGTATATGTCATGCGCCCGGCGCTACGGGAGGCCCGCCATCCTCAGGAAATCGGCTCGACCGTGGGCAATGGAACCCATCCCTCCCGGCCCGCTGAGTTGCGGACCCATGCCCAGCCGCTTGGATTGTCCTGCTTGAGCAGGGTCAGTTCCTCGCCAGCGGCGGTGGCAAGCTCGGTGGTGTCATAGGCGGTAACAACGACGGCGGGGTCGCACGAACTATCGAGGTAGCGCTCGGGGACCCACCCGGCACCGTCATCGGTGGTGACGAAGACGAATGCGGGCCACTCCGCGTCGTGCTGCCCGGCGCGGACCCGCTGGCCGGGCTCGACGCGGATGGGCGGCCGTTCCGGGATCACGTGGGCAGCCGTAGCGCGCAGTCTGTTCATGCGGTCATTCTTGCGCGGGCGGTGACTCGTCCTGGCGTGATCATGATCAACGGATTGCACAAGCGGGTCTCGCGGCTCCGTCCGCGAATTAGCTTGCCCGGCCGAGAAGTCTGAACGAGTATCGTCCTGTGCCCGTCGACCAGCATCTCTTCATCCTGTTCCTGGTCACAACTCTCGTCGCGATGATCAGCCCTGGACCCGACATGCTCTTCATCCTCGGCTGCGGCATGCGCGGCGGGCCACGGGCCGGCCTGCTCGCCACCACCGGTGTCGCGACCAGCGAGGTCGTGCATATCACGCTCGCGGCCGCGGGGCTGTCCGCGTTCTTCGCAGCCGCGCCGGCCGCATTCACCGCGCTGCGGGTGGCGGGCGCCGTCTACCTCATCTACCTTGGCGTGCAGGCCATCCGTCACCGCGGCGAGGAGCGCTTCGAAATGGCGGGCGCGACCGGGATATCCGGTCGGCGCGCCTATCTCCGCGGTCTGCTGACAAACCTGGTGAACCCGAAGATGGTCACCTTCACGATCGCGTTCCTGCCGCAGTTCGTCGATCCGCGGCTCGGCCGGGTCTGGCTGCAGTTCGTCATACTCGGCGCGGTGTTCATCGCCCTTGAGTTCGTGGTGGACGGCACCGTGGGGCTGTTCGCGGGGCGGATCGGCGACTGGCTCGGGCGGCGTCAGACCGCGCGGCGCCGACTCGACGTCGCAACTGGCGGCGTATTCATCGGATTGGGCCTTCGCCTCGCCATTGAGCGCTGAGGACGATGGCGGCCAAACGCTGATTTTGGTGCTGACCTCTCAGGCGGCGTCTCGGTTCGTAATGGTCAAGCCGGAGCGGCTGCGGCCTGACTGCGCGGACGGGAGGCTCACACAGCGGGGCACGGGCCCGGTGATGATTCCCCCAGCGCCCAGCGAAGTGCTATTGGTCTTGTGAACGTACTGGTCCGGCTCGGGAGGGTTCGTGCGGTACTTGGTCTCCAGCCCAGCCCTAGAGCGCCTCGGCTGGATCCTCGACGGCCTGAACGGCGCGGCGGGCTGGGGTGGCGACGCCGCCGACGTGTTCGCGCCCGAGTTCGCGGCGCGCGTGCCGCCGCATGTCTTCGCCGAACGTATACGGCAGCTAGCGGCGATGTTCGCGCCCGCCGCCGTTACCGGCTTCGACACTGGCGACCACTTGGCCAGGGCGCGGATTCGCGTCCGGGACGGCAGCCTGCAGGTCGTGACCTGCATCGTGGAACCCGCGGTGCCGCACCGGATCAGGGCCTGCAGGACTATCCCGGAGATCCCGCCCGTCCTGACGCCGCGGCTCCCGGCGGACTTCACTGGGTACCAGGAGCTAGCCGGCCGCGGCGCGGGCGCCCGGCTGATTGTCTTCTCCGGCCTGCCGGGCACGGGCAAGAGCACGCTGGCGGAAGCGGCCGGACGGCAGCTGCATGTCCCGGTGTTCGCGGTGGACTGGTTGCTCGGGTCACTGACGCCGTTCGGCGGCTATCACCTGGATGACCTGCTAAAAATCGGCGCCGAGCTACTCACCACGCTTGCCTTCCGGCAGCTTGAACTCGGCCAGTCGGCGATCCTGGATTTCCCCGCCGAAGATCTGGCCACTAGGACGCGGTGGCGTACGCTCGCGCACACCGCCGCGGCGGAATTCCGGGTAGTCGTCTGCGCCTGCTCGGACCGGAATCTGCACCGGACCCGGCTAGAACGTCGGCAGCGTGGTATCCCCGGCTGGCACGAGGGTGGCGACTGGGCCAACGTCGAACGCCGGCGGGCGGAGTTCCCGCCCTGGACGGGCGAGGTCCTGACCGTAGACGCGGCGCGCCCGCTGGCACAGAACCTGGCCACCGTGCTCGAGCACGTTACGGGTTGACGGATTTGCCATCCCGCGGCGTGCGGCGGGTGAGGCTGCGGTACAGGCCGAGTGCGGAGACCGCAGCCCACACTGACTCAAGGATAACAAAGCCCCATTGGCCTGCGGCTGTGGCGCTCGTTACGAGGGCGGCAGAGCCAATGATGTTCAGCGCGAGGTAAGGCGCTGACGTGGCGGTGATCCATCCGACCTGTGTCGCGATGTATGCCGCCAGCGCGATGGCGGAGCCGGTGAGCTGGATAAACAGAGGCATCAGAGATTTCCTGAAGCCTGGTTTCTTAGCCGGGAACGATGCCCCACCTCATCCGGGAGCAGTTCTGCTGCGAACTGCTCATCGGGGAGCGTACCACTGCTGAGGCCAGGTCTCTTTTCGCCGCGACTCAATGGATGGATCATCAGCGATCGCGCCTGCTGCGGCAGAATTGCGTGTGCACTGGCATTCCCAAGTCGCATCAATCACCGGCAGGATGTGGTGATGGCAACTTTTGTCCTGGTACACAGCCCGGTAACCGGCCCGAGTACCTGGCGGTGGGTTGCTGACGAACTCGCGGCGCGTGGTCACCAGGTCATCGTTCCGTCGGTCCCGCCGGCCGCCACGGCGCTGGGCTGGTCCGCCTTCGTCGGTGCTGTCGGCGCGCTCTCGGGAGGCCTGGACAGCCCGGTCCTTGTCGGCCACAGCGGCGCCGGTCCGCTGCTGCCGCGTATCGCGATTCGCGTGAGGGCACGGGCGCTGGTCTTCGTGGACGCGGGCATCCCGCCTGAGGACGGGGAGACCTCGCCGGTCCCAGCCGAGTTCCTCGAATTCCTGCAGGGCCTGGCCAACGGCGGAGTCCTTCCCCCATGGTCGGAGTGGTTCGGCCCGGACAGCATGCGGGAGCAGATCCCGGATGACCGCAAGCGTGAGATTGTCAGCGCCGAGCTGCCCGCCCTTCCGCTTTCCTACTTCCAGGCTCGCGTGCCAGTGCCGGCTGGCTGGACGAGCACCGGGTGCGGTTACATCCTGCTCAGTGACGCGTATGCGGACGAGGCAGCGAAGGCGGCGGCCAGCGGCTGGCCAGTCGTCAGGCTGCCGGGCGCTCACCTTGACATCGTGACCCGCCCGGCCGCGATCGCTGACGCGATCCTGTCGGTCGCCGGGGACCTGTCGGTCGCCGGGGAGTCAGGCCGGGGGGAGTCGGGCCGGGGGGAGACGGGCCTGGGGGAGTCGGGCCTGGGGGAGTCGGGCCTGGGGGAGTCAGCAACGTCAGTCGCGGCAATGCCGGTCGCGAGAGGCCCAGTAGCGGCGGGGCAGGCCGCGGGGGAGCCGGCGGCCGGGGCGCCAGTTGCCGGGGCGCCAGCCGCGGGGCAAGTCGCTCGCGGCAGGGTCAGGCGCGGCAGAGTCAGGCGCCGGGCCGCGGGTTAGTTCAAGCCTCCTCAGCGAGCTGCCGCGTCAGGTCGGCGGCAGCTTCGACCACCGCGGCGCTGAGCTTGCGACCGGGCGTCTCACCAAGCCTGCTGACCGGGCCGGACACGCACAAGGCGGCAAGCAGCACCCCGTCACGCAGGACCGGCGCGCTGACGCTGGCGACGCCGGGCTCCCGCTCTGCCACGCTGGCCGCCCACCCGCGGCTGTGTACGGCGGCCAGCTCGGGCTGGAGCGCCGCTCCTCCGGATGACCAGGCCAGCAGCACCTTGCCGCCCGACCCGGCCCCGAGTGGAAGTAGTGCGCCAACGGGAACGCTGTCCCGCAGGCCAGTGCCTGCGTCCCTGGCGGCGATGCACAGCCGGTGATCGCCGGACCGCACGTACAGCTGAACGCTCTCGCCCGTCACGCTGTGCAGCCGGTCTAGCACTGGTCCGGCCAGGCTGGCCAGGTCGAGTTCCGGACCCGCTACCGCCGCCAGTTCGGTTAGCCTCGGCCCGAGGCGGAACGCAACCCCGGTCCCGCCCGGGGCAGGATCCCTCGCCACGAGCCGGTGCGCCTCGAGCGCGACCAGCAGCCTGTGCGCAGTCGGCCGGGGCAGCTTGCTCGCATCGGCCAGCCAGCGCAGCGACCGCGGCCCGTCTGCGAGCAGGTCGAGCAAGGTAACGCACCGGTCGAGGACGCCAACTCCGGTGACCCTGGTGGCGCCGGACTTGCCGTCAGGTATGCTGTCCATAATCCGAACATGCTATCTCAATATCTGAGACAAATCCAGGTTCCCGCCACCATCGGGTCCGGGTACCAGGACGGGATCACGCGAGGGATCGAGACGGACATGACAGCACGCCTGTTTGACAAGGTCTGGGACCGCCACGTCGTGGCCAGCCCCGACGGCGAGCCGCCGCTGCTCTACATTGACTTGCACCTGATACACGAGGTCACCTCGCCGCAGGCGTTCGAGGGCCTCGCCCTTGCGGGCCGCCGGGTACGCCGGCCCGACCTGACGGTCGCCACCATGGATCACGACGTGCCGACGACCGGGCTTGACCCCGTCACCGGAACGGGCGTGATCGCCGACCCGCTCGCGGCCGAGCAGATCGCACGGCTGCGGGCCAACTGCGGGGAGCACGGGATCACGCTGCACGCGCTCGGCAGCAGGCAGCAGGGCATCGTGCACGTGATCGGCCCGCAACTCGGTCTCACCCAGCCCGGCATGACCGTGGTCTGCGGTGACAGCCACACCTCGACTCACGGCGCGTTCGGCGCGCTGGCCTTCGGCATCGGCACCACCGAGGTCGAGCACGTGCTAGCGACCCAGACTCTCAGGCAGGCCAAGCCGAAGGCGATGGCCGTCACGGTCGAGGGCGACCTGCCAGCCGCGTGCACGGCGAAGGACCTGGTGCTCGGCATAATCCGCGCGCTCGGTGTCGGCGGCGGCGCCGGCTCGGTCATCGAGTACCGCGGCAACGCGATCCGCGCCCTGTCGATGGAAGGCCGGATGACCGTGTGCAACATGTCCATCGAGGGCGGCGCCCGGGCGGGGATGATCGCGCCGGACGACACCACCTTCGCCTACCTTGAAGGCCGCCAGCACGCCCCCAAGGGCGCGGCCTTCGAGCGGGCGCTGGACGAGTGGCGCGCGCTGCTCACTGACGACGGCGCGGAGTTCGACAAGGAGATCCGGGTCGACGCCAGCAGCTTGCGGCCCGCGGTCACCTGGGGCACCACGCCGGCCCAATCGGTGTCGATCGATGACTTCGTGCCAGAGCCTGAGGCGGCAGCCACGCCGGCTGCGCGCCAGGCAGCCGAGCGCGCGCTGACCTACATGAACCTCAAGCCGGGCACAGCGATCAGGGACATCTCCGTCGATGCCGTCTTCATCGGCTCGTGCACCAACGGCCGGCTCGAGGACCTGCGGGCCGCCGCGGAGGTGGTCCGCGGCAGGAAAGTGCACCCCGGCGTGCGCGCGCTCGTCGTTCCCGGCTCGGCGCTGGTCAAGGCACAGGCCGAGGAGGAAGGGCTGGACAAGCACTTCACGCAAGCGGGCTTCGAGTGGCGGTCCGCAGGATGCTCGATGTGCCTGGGCATGAACGGCGACATCCTGGCACCCGGCGAGCGCTCTGCCTCGACGAGTAACCGCAACTTCGAAGGCCGTCAGGGCCCCGGCGGCCGCACTCATCTCGTCTCGCCCGCTGTCGCTGCCGCCACGGCAGTAGCCGGGCACTTCGCCACGCCGACAGACCTATAAGGGAACGGGGAAACCTTCGATGAGCGGACTGAAGCAGGTGATCGGTCGCGGCGTGGCAGTCCTGCGTAGCGACGTGGACACCGACCAGATCATCCCGGCGGCCTGGCTGAAGCGAGTTGAACGGACCGGTTTCGGCGCGGGCCTGTTCGAGGCCTGGCGCGCCGACCCGGACTTCCCGCTGAACCAGCCAGGCGCCGACCAGGCGCGGGTGCTGCTGTCGGGACCCAACTTCGGCTGCGGCTCGTCCCGCGAGCACGCCGTCTGGGCACTGCAGGACTTTGGCTTTCAGGCTGTGGTGGCGCCGAGCTTCGCGGACATCTTCCGCGGCAACGCCATCAGCGCCGGCCTGGTGCCGGCACAGGTCACCGAGGATGCGGCCGCCCGGCTCGGTGCCGCGCTAGCCGGCGCGCCGGATGCTGAGGTCGTGGTAGACGTGGCGGCGCGGACCGTCTCGGTGGGCGATGTGACCGAACCGTTCGAGCTCGCGGACTACGCCCAGTGGCGGCTGCTCGAGGGCCTGGACGACATCGGGCTCACGTTGCGGCACGAGGAGGAGATCACGGCATTCGAGGCCCGGCGCCCGCCATGGCTGCCAGCAGTAACGGCAAGCTGACAATCCGGGCGGCGGCTACTACCGTCCCGTGCCGAGCAGGCCGAGCGGGCTCGGTGCGCTGACCTCGATGCGCAGCACGTACGTGCTGCCAGAGAGTTTGACTATCTGGCTACGGATCGGACCGAACGGGGCCGTGATGCCGTTCAGGACCTTAGCCAGCGAGTTCAGGTAGGCTTTCCGGCTCCGATGTACTGCCGTGACCTGCTCGGCCAAGTCCGCGTACCGGAGCGGCAGGCCGCCACTCGGATCAGTCGCGACGCTGCCGAAGTCGAGAATCTCGATAGGCTCGACCGCGGCCAGCGCCGTGATGGCATACAGCAGCCGGGTGTCGACCTCGCCACGAGCCAGTTGCTGGCGAGCGACCCGAAGTGTCTTGATCCGAGCGCCGCCGAGGAGCGCCATCCCGGTGCGCTTGCGTACCGACAGATCGGCAGCAAGCTCCCGCTCGTAGGCGGCTACGCCGTGCTGGGCGATCACCCTGATTACGACGATCGCGCTGCCTTTACCAATATTCGTGATCACGTCGGGAGCGGCCTGCGCGTCGAGACTGCTCCCGAAGATGTCGCGCACCGCCGCAGTCTCGATGACGACTTGCGAGTTCAGCGGGTACGGCGATGATTTCTGCAACAGCCTGAGGTTGGCCGCCGGAAAGCCGCGCTCCCTGAGCGCCTGGCACATCGCGGCATCGCAGGCGATGACGGTACTCGGGCTGATCTGCTGACTTACCCACTCAGCGGCCTGGGTCCGGTTGGCATCCTCCTGCCGCTGCAGAACTGTCGGCGTCCTGCGGGCGCCGGCCGCGCGTGGCGCGCTGTGCAGCAGGAAGGCCGCAGAAGCTGCGAGCGTAACGACGACCACAGCCGCTGCAGTCACGCGCACCGTTGTGATCAGCCGCCGGCGACCGTACGGAGCCGGGACTGCGGCATGCGCGGTGCTCGCCCGCTCTTTCTGGTCCGGCGAATGAGCCTGGCGAGAAGCTATGTCGGTCGTGCCGCCGCTAGTGGCTGGTGCCGGCGGATCGCTGGCAGCGGCCGGCTCGGCGCGGGTGGCCGGATCAGCGGGTCGCGCCGGCTGAGCGAGCGGGCGCAGTGCTGCGGCAGGCGCTCGCGACGCCGCCGCAGGTGGTAGTGGCGCCGTCTCCTGTGTGTCGTCGGCCGGCTGGCTCGGGCCGCGCTTGGGCAGGGCAGTGGGCGGTCCGGTTAGTGTGCGCTGCGGAGGTGGCGTGCGCTCAGGCGGTGGCGCGGTGGGCTGCTTGTCGTTGGCGGGCTGGGTGGGGCTGCGCTTGGGCAGGGTGTCCGGCTGGGCTGGTGCCGCTGCGCGGGATCCGTACGCGGGCAAGGTAGGGGCAGGCGTCTGTGGCGGCGCGAGATCCGGAGGCGAATGTAGGGCACCGCTAACCGGCGTCGCACTCCGGCGGGAGCGCCGGATGAACGAGGAAACCCCAGCGTGGCTGGGCTTGGCGCTACCCTCCGCCGCAGCCTCGGGATCGGTGCCCGCGGCGGCCGGGCGGCCGGTCGTCGCACTCGCGGCAGCGGCGCGCGATGTCCCGCTGTCGCGCGGGAGCGAGGTCGTCGAGTCATTATCTGGCGCGGCTGCTTCTGCCCTGGCAGCCTCTATTGCTGCTTGCATGCGGCGCAGCTGCGCCTCCGACAGGACC
>Ga0335073_10014039_pt1 | contig 11229 bp, 6 predicted proteins | sample Lox_Sample_22_FD_207093 | JGI IMG/M metagenome (GOLD analysis project Ga0335073, IMG submission 207093) | Soil microbial communities from Loxahatchee National Wildlife Refuge, Florida, United States - Lox_Sample_2.2 | ecosystem: Environmental > Terrestrial > Soil > Wetlands | place: USA: Florida... | reverse complement strand
CAGGCGAACTACTGATTTAACGCTAGCTGGTTGATTCTAAATAAACTGGCGGAGAGGGGGGGATTCGAACCCCCGGTACCGGTTTTAGCCAGTACAACGGTTTAGCAAACTTGGCCGCTTATTTGATCTGTTCTGAAAATTTCGGACTTTACTATATTCCTCAGGCAGTTACAACGAAGACGACTTGAATCCTCTGTATCCGATTTGACCCATTCTGAACACTGAACTACTTCACTTTTACTACAGTGCCCAGTCCTTCTCGTCGAAGGATTTCGCGTATGGACACTGTGCGACGGCGAGAGGTTCCGTCGTAGAAATGAGTCCCTGCATATGCAGATAATATCGAGAGTTTCTGGCGGCCGAGCGTACACCTCATTCCCTTCGCCTTCGATTATGCTCCTGTGACGCATGCACTATCCTTCATCCTTGCCAGGGAGGATAAGTACTCTAGGAGCCACAAGCACTTATGAGCAAGGACGTGGGGCAGTGAAAACGCTTCCGCGTTGCAGAGCTAGCAAACCGTCCCGCTTTAGTCCGAAGAAGACCCCACTGGAATGAAAGTCCTTCTAGCCTGTGTGGCATTGTTGAGTTTTGGTCGCGGCGGTAGTGGAAGTTCAAATGACGGAGGTGATTGTCGTGAAAAGCGAGCAAAGCATCGGGTTCTTAAACAAGGCAGTGGCGGACGAACTGGCGGCAGTCCACCAGTACATGTACTTCCACTTTCACCTGGACGATCTGGGCTTCGCGCCCCTAGCGAAACTCTTCAAGCGCACTGCGATCATGGAAATGGGACATGTGGAAGTGCTAGCCGAGCGGATACTCTTTCTCAAAGGTGATGTCCAGATGGCGGCAGGTGAATCAGTCGAGACGATCACCGACCCCGCAAAAATGTTGGCCAAGGCGATTGAAATGGAACGGGGGAGTGCCCGCGATTACAACGGTGCGGCGCAGAACTGCGGCGCCAACGTCGACGCCGTATCGAAGCAGCTTTTCGAGCGCCTAGTAGGGGATGAAGAAGGCCACCAGAACGAATTTGAGCGGCAACTGGAGAACATCAAACGCTTCGGCCCCAGCTATCTCGCACTTCAATCCTTTGGCGCTGCCACTACCCTGGAACCTGCGGAAGAGTCAGAGAAGAAATCATAACTACAGCGCAATCTTTGCCTAAGCAATCGGGTCAATCGGCGGGTCCAGTTCCAGGAAGTCACAGGACGGCGTCAATTGCGAGCGAAAAACTAATAGTTTCCGCCCGCCAAAACTGTCGCCTCTAAACTATCCTTATATATGGGGTCTGGCGGCTTGTTTCGTATGGGTTTTTAGCTCACGGAAATCTAGGCACACGACAACCTAATTTCACACTTCCCCCAACCAGACTTCCGGCTCGTTTCGCCTGATTCACCTGATTCATATTGACGCAGTTACAGAAGTGACTGAGGCGGGCTTCTTGCTGGAGTTCCGTTTGGACCTTCCCGAAAGGGCAGTAGACAGCATTTTATCCTGTATCTTAAGTTTTCAATAGCATGTGTCACCTGAGCGGCATCATTAGTATTTTGTGGTTACCTGACATACGGGGACTGATGTTGCTCGATTCCTCCCGGCCAAGTCTAGAGACGGCCACAGCAGCATTCAATCACACGACCGACATACAAGCGGGAGGTAAAAGCAAGAAATGCCAATGGGCGCTGCGAAATAGAGCTTTGATTCTTGGCCTCGGAAAGCTGCTTTGGCTGAGCCTACTACTGTTGCTTTGCAGCTTTCCCACGTGGTCTCAACAGCCCTCGATGGATCAAACAACGAAGAGTGGATTAGCTGACTCACAGGGAACACAGGCTTCCGTCGATGGGCAGCAACACGCTGGGCACCAAGCGGGAAGCATCAGCGGCAAGGTTGTTGATCAATCCGGAGCTAACACTGCCGGAGCCCAAGTGAAGCTTATGCGTGAAGGCCAATCTTCGGGTCTGGAGGTAACGTCGGACGAGGATGGGCTATTCGCATTTTCCAATGTCGCCCCGGGCCCCTTCCAGCTCACAATTTCATCGCCGGGCCTCGAGTCGCGAGAGTTCTCCGGGACTCTGCAATCTGGAGAGGCCTACGTCACTCCGTTAATTATGTTGGTCATCGCCACTCTGGTAACAGAGGTGCACGTTGGACTGACGCCGGAGGAACTGGCAGACGTGCAGATCAAGGAACAAGAAAAACAGCGGGTCTTCGGAGTCATCCCGAATTTCTATGTCAGTTACGAATCGAATGCCGCTCCTCTCCGCGCGAAACACAAGTTTGAGCTTGCCTGGAAATCGGCTAGCGACCCGATCACGCTTGCTGGGGTCGGCGTGTTGGCTGGGATTGACCAGGCGGCAGACCGTTGGGGCGCGTATGGACAAGGTGCGCAAGGCTATGCAAAGCGCTACGGCGCGACTTACGCCAATGTTTTTGCGGCTACGTTTATCGGTGGCGCGGTGATGCCTTCGGTTCTCAAGCAGGATCCACGCTACTTTTACAAAGGAAGGGGTAGCAAGCAATCCCGGATTCTCTATGCCATGGCGAGCCCGTTTATTTGCAAAGGGGACAATGGGCATTGGCAGCCGAATTACTCGAATGTTATCGGAAGTTTTGCGGGTGCCGGGCTGGAAGCCGTCTACCTTCCCGCAAACGATCGCCACGGATCTGACTTCATAATCTCGTCGGCGCTGATCCGACTCGGTGAAACCTCTCTCGCGGGAGTCCTGCAAGAGTTCGTTTTTTCGAAGTTGACAAAGGGCCCCAGGCGGTCCGCATCGCAGCCCTAAGTAAGTACCTGTTCCGTGGGTTTGTAGCAGTTGCTGCAAGTGTTTACGAAAGGGGGAGTTATCGTGGCTGCCGCACTAAAATTTCGCACTGCCGTCACGATGCATAGCCTGCTCATGCATGCGAGCAAACCGCCTGCGCCGGCGAAGTCCGTTGGGCTAACCCCACCTGAACGAGCGTATCCGCGGCACCCCGAGCATATAAAGAATCCCGGACTGGAACACCATGGAGAAGGGCGGCGCTGGACCGGAAAGCACATTTACCGCGACGCGCGAGGGTGGCTGTTTCCGAACGCGCGTTTACGGGTGATGCCCGGAGAGTTTCATCACATGACTGCGTACTTGTTACTGATCAAATTTCCGAGGTTTCGTGCAGAGCTTCGAAGATTGAGGGGCCGCCTAACGGGAGCGCCTGCTTTTCGCAGAATGCAGTTTTACCCGATTCTGACCCTAGCGTTCCTTGCGGCAACTCTTTTGCCCGCGCCTGTGGTTTCGCAAGAAGCGGCCCCTCCTGAAGCACAGCTACGGGAGGCCACCCTTCAGCCGGCTCGCGCTGACGCCAGCGCCGAGCGGATTTTTGCCGAGCTAATCTCACACAACGAAGCGCGCAATGCGGCACTGCGGTCGTATTCCGCCTTGCGTAGCTATGCTCTAAGTGACCCCAAGGGCAAGGTCCACGCGCAAGAACAAGTGCAGGTGAACTATCGCGCGCCCGACACAAAATCCTTCACGACCATCTCCGGAAAGGGCTCGCCGCTCGTGCGGCAGTTGGTGCTCCACGGGCTTATGAACAGCGAGGCGGAGACAGCTTCGGGAAAGAAGCACCGCGACAGCACCATCAACAATGCCAACTACACGTTCAGCTTGCTGGGCGAACAAGATCTCGGGACCAATCACTGTTTCGTCGTGCAAGCCACTCCCACACGCAGCGATAAATACCTTTTTGAAGGGAAGGTTTGGATCGATGCGCAGGACTACGCGATCGTGCAGATCGCAGGACACCCGGCGACGAAACTCTCCGTGTGGATTGACAAGGCCGACTTCGTGCGCCGCTATCAGAAGGTCGGCGATTTTTGGCTCCCATTGAAGGACGAGACGAACGTGCATGTGAGACTTTACGGCAGCGAGATCCTGACGATCGAACATCACAGCTATCGCATCAACGAGGTGGAGAGTGCGCATTTAAGCGTGGGAGGCGAAAACACGAACTGAGTGCCGGTGTCCGAGTTCTCGTGTGAGGACGGCATCAGGCGGTTTCCGGCGGGCAGTTTTCTGCCACGAAGAGGGCCTGGAGACACGGAAGTTCAAAATAAAGAGCGATCATGGCAACGAGACTCGTACAAATTGATTGCGATCAGGAACTCCAACAGCGATTGGCCGCGGAGCGCGCGCGCCTGCGTAAGATCGCTTGCCTTGACCAGCCCACTCACTTTCATCGGCCTGTCGAACGTGCCTTCACGGCGGAGCAACGCAAGCACGTGACTATCCTGTTCGGCGGCTTCACCTGGAAACATGAGGACTTGATCCGTGCTGTGTTCCAAGGCTGTGGGTATCGCTGCGAGAGAGTGCCGGTTCCCAATGTCGCCGCCTTCCAAACCGGAAAGGAATTTGGCAATAACGGCCAGTGCAATCCGACCTATTTCACCGTCGGAAACCTCGTGCAATACCTGCAGTTACTACAGAAGGAAGGCTTGACCCGCCAGCAGATTCTCGATAATTACGTGTTCTTCACTGCCGGCTCCTGTGGTCCTTGCCGCTTTGGCATGTATGAAGCGGAATATCGCTTTGCTTTGAAGAATGCTGGCTTCGACGGGTTCCGCGTCCTGCTTTTCAAGGACAGCGACGGCATCAAGGCCGCTTCCGGCGAGCCTGGCCTGAAGTTCACGATCGATTTCGGCTTCGGCATGCTCAACGCCATGCATCTCGGGGATGTGTTCAACGACCTGATCTACCAGATCCGTCCCTTCGAGGTGAACAAAGGCGAGACCGACCGTATCTTCCGCGACGCCGTCGACGGACTCTGCGAGGATCTCAGGACCCGAGACTCCTTTGAGATCGAAGAACGTGCCCCGGACTGGGCCAAGTCGAAATTCAAGAACAACAAGGTTTTGCGCAATACCTTCAACTTGCTTGGCAAGTGGCACGAGAATATGTGGGGCAAGGACTACTTGAATGCCCTGAGGAGCGCCCGGGAGAAGATGGATGCCATCGAAGTCGATCGCACCCGGGTCAAACCGATGGTCAAGATCACCGGCGAATTCTGGGCGCAGATCACCGAGGGGGACGGCAACTTCCACATGTTCGGCTTCCTCGAGCGCGAGGGCGCCCAAGTCATGGTCGAGCCGATCGCCACCTGGGTGGCTTATTTGATGTACCAGGCGAAGGCGCACGCGATTGCCAAGTGGCCCGTGAATCGCCCCCATCGCAATCCCCAGTGGCACGAATTCAAGAAGCAGTTCGCCAACTACATCGGTCTGCGCAAAAAGCTATGGGGAATTGGCGCCGGCGAGCGCATGTGGAATTTCTTCTACCAGCGCACCCTTGAGCACCTGGGCGGAATCACGCACCGACTTGTTCCCCAAACCGAACTTGCCGAGTTGGCTCACCCCTTCTATAACCAGTTCGCGCGGGGGGGTGAGGGACACCTCGAAGTCGGCAAGAACGTCTACTACACCGTCCACAAGCTCTGCCACATGGTGCTGGCTCTCAAGCCCTTTGGCTGCATGCCTTCCTCGCAGTCTGACGGTGTGCAATCGGCCGTGGTCAACAAATTCAAGGACATGATCTTCCTGCCCATCGAAACCTCCGGTGAAGGTGAAGTCAATGCGCACAGTCGCGTCCAGATGGCGCTCGGCGAAGCCAAGGTAAAGGCCAAGACGGAATTCGAGGCGTGTCTGAAATCGACGGGCAAGAGCATGAACGAGATACGCGAATACATCGATGAGCATCCGGAACTGAAGCGTCCGTTCTATCACGTGCCTCATCGGGAGGGCGTCGCCGGAACTGCCGCGCAATTCGTGCTCCACGTGAGCGACCGCATCCACAGCGACGCGCGCATCTGGAAGCGCTCGCGCGTTCGTGTGGAGACGCTTCCGGTGGTACCAGAGGATTAAGGCGTCCATTTTCAGCGGAATTTCGGGGAAGTTTCGAGTAGTTGATCGAAGGTTGTTGGCGAACTCAGCGTTGTCTTCGGTTCTAATGTTTTGTTTTTTTGAAAGAGAGGGGGCGGAATGCACGACCATAAGGGCCCGCAACTAATGCGGATTGCTCCCCTTGAGGGATCGCTCCCCGAGATCACCGCTGCGCCGCACCCGCAAGAGTCGCATGACCACAGCACCCGATTCCTAGTCGGTTTCGACGTTGGCTCCACGACCGTGAAAGCTGTTGTCGTGGATGCTGCCTCTGACCAGGTGCTGTGGCAGGACTACCAGCGCCATGAGACCAGGCAACCCGAGAAGACCGTCGAATTCCTGAAGCGCATGGAAGCAGAAATTGGTATCGACCGTCACAACACCCGCATGTTTATGACGGGTTCCGGCGGCTCCGGCATCGCCGATCAAATTGGTGCCAAGTTCGTGCAGGAAGTCACTGCGGTGTCTCTCGCCGTCGAAAAGCTTCATCCTGAGGTGTATTCCGTCATCGAGCTCGGCGGACAAGATGCCAAAATCATCGTCTTCAAAGATGACGAAGAGACCGGACGCAAAAAGAAAATCCCGTCCATGAATGACAAGTGCGCCGGAGGCACGGGCGCCGTTATCGACAAGATCAACGCCAAGCTCAAGATTCCTGTGCTCGAGCTGTCCAACCAGGGCTACCACGGCATCAAGCTGCATAAGGTTGCCGGCAAATGTGGCGTTTTTGCCGAGACCGACATCAACGGTCTGCAGAAAGTCGGCACTCCTCCCGACGAACTGATGGCCTCGTTGTTCGAAGCCATCGTTCTGCAGAACCTGAGCGTGCTCACCCGCGGCCACACACTCCGCCCCCACGTCCTGTTGCTCGGGGGGCCGAACAGTTTCATCAAAGGTATGCGCGAAGCGTGGCAAGCGAACATCCCGCGCATGTGGCAGGAGCGCAGGGTTGCCGTCCCCGACGGTGCCAAGCCCGAAGACTTGATCAAGGTCCCGCCAAACGCCCAGTATTTCGCCGCGCTGGGAGCCGTCGAATTCGGCAAAAGCGAAGACGACTGCATCGGCTGCTATCGCGGATACGACTCGCTCAACTACTACATCGATTTCGGGCGCCGGGAAGAGAAGGCCAAGTCCGGTGTCAAGGGGCTCGTCGGGAAACCCGCCGAACGCGACGTCTTCAAGGAAGCATATCGTCGCAAGAAGTTTACTCCCGCGGTATTCCAGCAGGGAAGTACGGTCGGTGGCTTCATCGGTATCGATGGAGGCTCCACCTCGACAAAGGCCGCCCTTCTCAACGAAACCGGCGACATCCTGTGCAAGTGTTATCAGCTCTCGAACGGCAATCCGATCCAGGACACCATCGAGATGTTCGAGAACCTTCGTCGCCAGGTGGAAACCCAAAACGCCAGGCTGGAAGTTTTAGGTGTCGGAACCACTGGATACGCGAAGGACATCCTGAAAGAAGTTCTCAAAGCGGACGTCGCGCTGGTCGAGACCGTGGCGCACACTGAGTCGGCTCTGAAGTTCTACGAAGATCCGCACGTCATCGTCGACGTCGGCGGCCAGGACATCAAGATCATCATCCTGCATAACGGCCGCGTGAAGGACTTCAAGCTCAACACCCAGTGCTCGGCCGGAAACGGCTACTTTCTGCAATCGACCGCCGAGGGATTCGGCTACGATGTGGAGCAGTACGCCGACCTCGCCTTCAACGCCCAGGCCATGCCCGTTTTCGGCTACGGCTGCGCCGTCTTCATGCAGTCCGACATCGTGAATTTCCAGCGCCAAGGCTGGCGCGCGGAAGAAATCCTGGCTGGATTGGCGGGCGTGCTGCCGAAGAATGTCTTCCTCTACGTGGCCAGCATTCCCAACCTGGCTGCGCTCGGGTCACGCTTCATCCTGCAAGGTGGCACGCAAAACAACCTCGCCGTAGTCAAAGCCGAGGTCGATTTCATCCGTAACAGCTTCCGCGCCACCGGCAAGCAGCCGGAGATCATCGTGCACGAGCACTGCGGCGAATCGGGTGCGATCGGCGCCGCGCTGGAATCGCTCCGTCTCTGGCGCAACGGCCAGCAAACCACGTTCGTGGGCCTGGAGGCGGTCCGCAAGATCGAATACCGCACTACCCGTAACGAAGACACGCGCTGCCATTTCTGCAAGAACGACTGCCTGCGCACTTTCATCGACATCCGGACAGCGCCCAAAGACGGCCACAGCTTCGTGCCCATCCAGAAAGTCACCAAGGTGCCGCTGATGCATGGCGAGCAGCGCCTGATCATCGCCACCTGCGAAAAGGGCACTGTCGAAGACCTCAGCGATATGAAGGAGATCAAGGCCGGTCTCGACTTCACCCGGGCGCAGCATCCGAATTTCGTCGACTTTGCCTCAAAGGAAGTCTTCCGTCCCACGAACGCAAAGAACGTGGCGGATCCGCTGCCCACCCGCGGTTGGGCCGGTTGGAGCAAGGGTGCGAAAAAACGACGCACGCTGATGGAGAACCGCATGAGCCTGCGCATCGGTATCCCCCGTGTCCTGAATATCTACACCTACGCGCCGCTGTTCAACGCCTATTTCGAAAGCCTAGGCGTGCAGCCGGAAAATATCATCTACTCCGACTACACCAGCTCTGAGCTCTACCGGGCCGGCGCGAGCCGTGGCGCCATCGATCCCTGCTTCCCGTCCAAGATCGGGATCTCGCACGTCTACAACCTGATCCAGGAGAAGCACCGCAAGAAGCCGCTGGATATCGTCTTTTTCCCCATGTACGACGTGCTGCATTCTCCGCTGGTCAAGCTCACCGGCGCAAACGCCTGCCCGACCGTGACCGCGACTCCGGAGACGGTAAAGGCGGCATTTACAAAAGAGAACGACATCTTTGCCGAACACAATATCCGGTACGTCGATCCGGTGCTGAACCTCGCCGATCGAAAGCTTTTCGCCTATCAGATGTGGCAGTCCTTGCAGTCGTTGATGGGCCTGTCGCAGGAAGAGAACGATCGCGCTGTCGAGTCCGGCTACCAGGCCCTCAAGGACTACGAAACCAGCATCCGGCGCCGCGCCCGTCAGGTGCTCGACCAACTGGAACGCGAAGACCGCATCGGCATCGTCATGCTCGGACGGCCGTATCATCACGACCCTGGCCTGAACCACGCGATCCTCGATGAATTCCAGAAGCTCGGGTACCCGATCTTCTCCCAGAGCACGCTCCCCATCGATGACGACTTGCTGGAGCGTCTCTTCGGCGATGAAGTGCGAGCCGGCGTCATCTCGAGTCCGCTCGATATCGGCGATGCCTGGAAGAACTCTTACTCCTGCAGTACCAATCATAAGGTATGGGCGGCGAAGTTTACCGCGCGCCATCCCAACCTGGTCGCGCTCGAACTCTCCAGCTTCAAGTGCGGACACGATGCACCCATCTACGGGGTGATCGAAGGCATCGTCGAGCAATCCGGCACGCCTTACTTCAGCTTTAAAGACCTCGACGAGAACAGGCCTTCCGGCTCTATCAAGATACGCGTTGAAACCATCGACTACTTCCTGCGCCGCTACCGTGAAGAAGTCATCCGCAAGCGCAAGGCCGAACAGGATATCGCGGCCCGGCTAGCGGCTCTCGAAGCAGAACTGCGCCACCAGAAGGCCGACTCTGAAACCGCAATTTACCCGCACACCGTCGAATCGATTGAACAGGGTCTTGGCACCGACTAGAGCGCCCCAAAAACTTGGTACTGGAAATTGAGGAGGAACGATTGCATGACAACTACACCAAAGTTTCGCATTGACGTTGATATTCACAATTTGCTGACTGATGCTGCCCAGGCTCCGGCCAAGCCTGCGCTCGTCATGGGTAAGCGATTGCCGGATCCTGTATTCCCTCGCTTCCCCGAGAAACTTCTGGATCCCGGACCGGCCACGGTTCCTCAGAAGCGGGATTGGACCATTCCCGAGGTCTATCGCAAGATGCGTGGCTGGCTGTTCCCGTATGTTCGCTCGCGCATATTGCCCGGAGAGTTCCATCCCATCACCTCGTATCTGTTTGTCGAGTACAAGTGCAATCTCGACTGCTGGTATTGCTGGTCATATGACAACAAGGTGAAGGGCATGACGGAGGACGTCGCGCGACGTTCCATCGATTTCCTTCACGATCATGGCTGCCGCGTGCTTGCCCTTATGGGAGGCGAGCCTCTGCTGCGCCCCGATTTCGTCCACAAGGTCGTCTACTACGCTGCCAAGAAGGGATTCTGGGTCTACATAGCAACCAATGGCCGCTTGCTGCGTCCCGACGTAGCCGACCGCTTGGGTGACGCGGGCGTTGCCATATTCAATTTCGCGCTCGACTCGTGGGACGAGAAGCCCAGCTTGCCCAAGGCCGTGGTTCCGGTTCAGAAGCACATCGAGCACATCATGAAGAAGCAGTACGCGTACAGTTATATGGTGTTCTTCAACATAAACATCTGCCGGAACAACACCGAAGACGTCCGCAAGATTACCGAATACGCCCGCCAGCATCGGATTGCCACAGACTATCACATCAACGAAACCCCCATGCTTGAGCAGGACGAGCACTTCAAGCATCTCAACGAAAATCCCACCTACATCCGCCCGGAAGACTGGCCTCAGATCGACTCTCTGGTGGATTGGATCATCGATAGGAACAAGGCCGGCTATCAGATGGTGAATTCCGTGCAACGCTTGCAGGAGATCAAGGCCTTCATCCGGATGGCCAGCGGCGCCGATCTCAAACGCCTGGGGTGGAATGGCGACGGCAGCGGACTAAATGGCGATCTGGCCCAACGCCTGGCTACAACTCCAGGCATCATCCAGGACGGAAACGGCGAGTTACATTTTGCGGAATGGAACTGCCGCGCCGGACAGAACAACGTGATCATCCGGACCGACGGAACTGTGGCTCCCTGCTTCCCCATGTACGGCGCCACCTATGACTGGGGAAACATCGACAATCATAACTTCGATGACGGCCAGCTGGCCTCCATGAAGAAGCCCTGCCAGCAGCACTGCTTCTCGACCCTCAATCACAATCTGGCGTATTGCTACAACGACGCGCGCGTGATCAAGTTCGTTTGGACACAGCTAGTTACGAATCGAATGAAAGGCGGAGCGCGGAGTTTTGAGGACTAACGGAGACGTCCAATCGGGCGGTTGTGGACGTGAAACGAGAAGCATAGTTCACCAATAGTCGGGATTCGAACAGATTCAGTTTCTCCGCGAGCCTTCAATTCCCAACCCTAGGGAAAGGCGACCAATATTCCGCCGCTTATGCCAAGCGAATGCTCATTCCCGTGCATCGTCTACGTAAA
>Ga0335073_10014038_pt1 | contig 11230 bp, 10 predicted proteins | sample Lox_Sample_22_FD_207093 | JGI IMG/M metagenome (GOLD analysis project Ga0335073, IMG submission 207093) | Soil microbial communities from Loxahatchee National Wildlife Refuge, Florida, United States - Lox_Sample_2.2 | ecosystem: Environmental > Terrestrial > Soil > Wetlands | place: USA... | reverse complement strand
CCGTGGCGGGCCAGCACGAGCAGGCCGCGGCCGTGATCGCGGCCCGGCTGCGGGACCAGCCGCGGCTGGCCCTGGCGCTGGCCAAGCAGGCCCTCGACCGCGGAGCGGACTGTGCGCTGGAGGAAGCGATGGCCGCTGAGGTCGACTTCGCCGCGCTGACCGTGGCCCCGGCGGCAGTCAGCGATGCGCCCTGACGCTGCGGGCCTGCCGGTCACGCTCGCTGCGGCGGTCCGCGTCGCGGCGCGTCGGTGGCCAGACCGGATCGCCTGGCGGTTCGATCCCGGCGACCAGCTGACCTTTACCGACGTAGACCGCCTGACGGCCGGCTACGCGCAGGCGCTGCACGACCGCGGGGTCCGTTCCGGCGACCGGGTGGCGGTGCTGCTGGGAAACGAGGCTGCGTTCCCGCTGACGTGGCTCGCGCTTTCCCTGCTGGGCGCGGCGGCGGTGCCGGTCAACACCCGATACCAGACCGCGGACGCTGGGCACGTCCTGCGTGCTTGCCGAGCGTCGGCCATCGTGGCCGGGGCGCCGTTCCGGCCTCTGCTGCAGCGGCTGCCAGCCGACCTGCCGGCGCTCCGGCTGACGATCCCGGCGGCCGAGATCGCGGCTGCCGCAGCCCGGACCGGCGCGCCGCCGGCCCGCTTCGGCGACCCGGACCCGGCCGGGACGGCGAACATCCAGTTCACCTCGGGCACGACCGGCCGCCCGAAAGGCTGTGTCCTGTCGCACCGTTACTGGACGCGCCTCGGCAGCAGCCTGGTCACCGAGTTCCCGTACCTGGGCGAGCACGACGTAATGCTGACCGCGCAGCCGTTCCACTACATCGACCCGCAGTGGAACGTCGCGGCGGGTCTGGCGGCCGGAGCGGAGCTGGTCGTCCTGGACGGGTTCCATCCGTCATCGTTCTGGGCCAAAGTGCGGCAGCACCGGGTGACGTACTTCTACTGCCTGGGCGCGATGCCCGGCCTGCTGCTGCGCATGCCCGCTGACCGTGCCGATCGCGACCACCGCGTCAGGGCCGTGCAGTGTTCGGCTATCCCGCCCGCCCTGCACACAGCGCTGGAGCAGCGCTGGAGCGTGCCCTGGTACGAGACCTTCGGGATGACCGAGACCGGCGCTGACCTGCGGGTCACCGACGTCGATCACGACGAGCTCGTCGGGACCGGCTGCCTGGGGCACCCGGTCAGCTACCGCAAGGTCCGGATCACCGGCGGCGACGGCCGCCCGGTTCCGGCGGGCCAGACCGGTGAGATCACGCTAGCCGGAGCCGGGATGATGGACGGGTACTACGACGATCCGGAGGCGACCGCGCGGGTGATGCGCGATGGCTGGTTCCGCACCGGCGATCTCGGCCGGATGGACTCCCGCGGCCGCGTTTATCACACCGGGCGGATCAAGGACATGATCAGGCGCGGCGGCGAGAACGTGGCCGCGCGCGAAGTCGAGGAAGTGCTGCTGACTCACCCCCGGATCCGGCTGGCGGCCGTGACCGGGGTCCCGGACGAGATCCGCGGCGAGGAACTCAAGGCCTGCTACGTCACCAGCGGCGAGGCCACCGAGGTCAGGCCGGACGAGCTGGCGAAGTACTGTGGCGAGCGCCTGGCCGCGTTCAAGGTGCCGCGGTACTGGCAGCCCGCGGCTGACCTGCCCCGCACCGACTCCGAGCGCGTCATCAAGGAGCGGCTCGGCGAACTGACCGGGCCGGTGTTCGATCGGGCCGACGGCACCTGGACCGGGAGCGGCGACCCCACCATTGACTGACCGGCCTTCTCGGGCAGAATCACGGTTGTGACCATCGCGTCGCGTTCGCCTACCGCAAACACCTGGTGCCCCAAGTCTGCGACTTCCATCCCCACGCCTGCGAATGGGTCCGGGCCCGGGCCGGTGACCCGGGAGCAGCCGATAGCGGCCATCGATGGCGACCCACCTGACAGTTATGAGCCGCCGGCCGTCAGCGGCGATGAACTGGCGCCAAGCAGCGCGATCCTCGGCCCCGGGCATCCGGCCCGTCACCGCCGGCTGACGGGCTGCCGCAACGCGAAGGAGGGACCATGAGCGATGACAAGCTGCGACGGGACGTCGCCGCTGAGCTGTTGTGGGATCCGACGGTGGACGCCGGGCAGATCGCGGTGTCGGCCGACGGCGGCATCGTGACCCTGCGCGGAACGGTCGGCGGTTTACGGCAGAAGCGGGAAGCAGCCCGGGCGGCCCGGCGCGTGTCCGGCGTGACCGCGGTCCGCGATGAGCTGCAGGTCCGGATCCTGAACTCAGACCGGCGGGAGGACGCCGAACTGCGCGCGGACGTGCGGCAGGCGCTGCTGCTCGACAGCGTCGTCCCGCCGGGCGTGGACGCCGAGGTCAAGGACGGCTTCGTGACGCTGACCGGAACCGCCAGCTGGCGACACCAGCGTGACGAGGCGGACTTCGTCGCCGCGAACGTGCCCGGCGTGCGCGGCATCCACGACGACATCACGCTGGTTCCGGCGCGCAACGCCAGCGACATAGCCACGCGCATCGCCGCCGCCTTCCGCCGCAACGCCCTGCTGGACGCCGACGATCTGTCCGTCAGTACGACCTGCTTCGGGATGGTGACCGTGGCCGGAGTGGTGCACTCCTGGGCCGAGCACGACGGCGCCGTCGCGGCCGCCTGGGCCGCGCCCGGGGTCACCGAGGTCGACGACCGCATCCTGGTCGAGTACTGAGCCGCCGCGCGGTGGCCGCCGCCTCCAGCCGCTGGGGCTGGCTCGGCACAGTGCCGGCGAGCGCCGTCATCAGGCCAGGGCCAGGGTGATGGCGTGCAAGGCCAGCCCCACGCCCGCGCCCACCACCGTGCCGTTGATCCGGATGAACTGCAGATCGCGCCCGAGCAGCAGCTCCAGCTGGCTCGATGTCTCGGCGGCGTCCCACCGCTCAATGGTCCCGGTGACCAGGCCGGCGAGTTCGTCGTGGAACTGGCCGGCGAACGTCCGCGCCCCTGACTCGACCACGCGCTCCAGGCTCTCCTGGAGGCGAGGATCTGACCCGAGCCGCTGGCCGGCCGCCACCAGCGCATCGGCCAGCCGGTGGCGCAGCTCGGAGTCCGGATCGGCCGCCTGCGTGCGCAGGGCATCTTTAGACTTCTGCCACAACGACGAGGACCAGTCCCGCAGCTCGGCGCTGCTCAGTACGTCGCGCTTGAGGCGCTCCCCGCGCTCGCGCAGCTCGCGGGATGTCTCGAGGCGGCCGGGGAGCTCGGCCATCCACTCGTCGAACTGATGCCGGGCCTCGTCATCGGGGTCGGCGGCCATCGCCGCCAGCCGCTGGCGCAACCGAATGTACAGACGGTCGAAGACCACCCGGTAAGCGGTGTGCGGCACCCAGCGGGGTGACTCGGCCTCGAACTGGTCGCGAAGCTGCGCGTAGTGGTCGGCCAGATACCGGTCGGCGCCGGACAGGATGGTGTTGAACAGCTCGGCCTGGTGGCCTTCCACGGTGATGGCCCGCAGGGCGCGCCCGGCCAGCGGTGCTACCTCGACGGCGTCCATCGCCCGGGTCAGCTCGGCGGTGAACAGGCTCTGGACGTCCTCATCCCGGAGCGTCTCGGCTACCTTGACCACCAGATCGGCGGCGTGACCGGCGAAGCGGGCAGCATTAGCCTGGTTGGCCAGCCAGTCGGCCAGGCGGGGAACGAGCTGAGCGGAGCGGATCCGCTCGGCCAGGACATCGGCGTTGAGGAAGTTCTCCTGCACGAACTGGCCGAGCGTGGCGGCGAACTGGTCCTTGCGCTCGACGATCAGCGCGGTGTGCGGTATCGGCAGGCCCAGGGGACGGCGGAACAGGGCCGTCACCGCGAACCAGTCGGCGACGCCTCCGACCATGGCCGCCTCGGCGCCGGCCTGCACGTAGCCGAGGAAGGTCCCGTGGGCGCCGGCCACGGTGACGGCCACGAACAGCGCCGTGGCCGCCACGAGGAAGCCGGTGGCCCGCCGGCGCGCGGCGGCCAGGCGGCGTGCTCGCGAGGCCGTCGACTCTCGCTCGAGCGTGGTGACCGGTGGAGCGGATATCGTCGCGGCACGTTCCATCTGGCGGTCCCGGGTCAGTCCGCGGCGCAGGGCGGGAATTCACCGCACCCCGTAGACGATGCTGAAGGTGGTGCCTTGACTGTCCCACACGGGCGGGACGCTGCGGCTGGCGGGTCAGCGGTGGGCCTACGGCGCTGGGCCGTCCGCCGGCGTTCCTGGTCCGGCGGTGGTCATTGCGGTGGGCCGGCCGCGAGATGCAGGCTGCTGGTGGTGCGGTGCCCGGACGGGCTCACCCACGTGACGGAGATGTCCTCGCCCGGATGGAACCGGGACAGGATGCGGCCCAGGTCGTCGGGCGAGCCGACAGCTTGCCCGTTCACCGCAGCGATGACCGCTCCCCCGGTCATGCCGGCCGATGCCGCGGGGCTCCCGCAGATCGTCCCGACGATCAGGGTCCCGGAGCTGACCGGCGCGATGTGTGACGGCACAACCAGGTCGGTGTTGCTGGTGTAGCAGCCCGGCGTGCTCCCGGAGCCGCCGCCGGAGCCGCCATTGTCCTGCTGCTGTGCCTGCGCCTGCGGGCTGCTGCTGGACCCGGAGCCGATGAAGATTCCCATGAACGGCGGGTAGCCGATCGTGATGGTAGAGCCGGCGCGGCCCCCGGCGATCTGCCGGGCGACCGACAGCGCCGTGTTGATCGGGATCGCGAACCCGGTCGCCGCCTGCTGGTCGTTGGCGTCGTCGCCCGCGGTATCGATGCCGATGACGCCAGCGGAGGTGGACAGCGGGCCGCCCGAGTCGCCGGGCACGATGTCGGCGTTGGTCTGGATCATCCCGTGCAGGGTCTCGGAGGCGGTCGAGCTTCCCTGTTCGCTGGCGCTGATGGTCTGGTCCAGCGCGGTGACATGACCCGCCGTGGCGGTGATGGCACCCTGGCCTCCGGCGTTGCCCAAAGCCACGACCGCCTGCCCGGCCGTGACCGAGGAAGAGTTGCCGATCGGCACCGTCGTCAGCCCGGACGCGTTCTGCAGCTGGATCAGGGCGACGTCGCCGGTCTTGTCGTAGCCGACGACCGTCGCCGTGTAGGTCTTGCCGGTCGAGGCCACGGTAGCGGTGATCTTGGTGGAGTCCTCGATGACGTGGTTATTGGTCAGCACCAGCCCGTCAGCGTTGATCACCATGCCGGTCCCGGCAGCCTCCTCGCTGTTGTACTGCAGCGAGGTATTGACGATCACCAGGCCCGGCTTGACCTTCGCGGCGATGCCCTGCTCGTCGCGAGGCAGCGGCGGAGCCGAAGCAGCCGGGGCGGGAACGGCGCCGCTTCCCGGCACGGAAATGCCCGAGCCGCCGGACGGGCTGTACAGGGCCAGGATCAGGCCGGCCGCGAGCGCAGCCCCCAGGAACCCCATCGCGACGTGCGTCAGGTAGTTGCCGCTCCCTCGTCGCCTGACGGGGCGCTCGAATCCGCTGTCATCGAACATCTACCCAGTCCACCTCACGAACCTCCCGGCGGGAAAGAGGACCCGAGCTCTTTCGGCATAGGCCCGGGCTATGCGCGTCGCGATCGCCGGCGGCCGCCCCCGGGCAGACCGGTCCCGCGGCCGTGCCGGCACCCGGCCTGTCCTGCCGCCCCTACGCGGCGGATCCGCCGGTCGCGAGGCGCATCAGGTCGGTGTCGAGGTCGATGGAGGCCTCGGTTCCGCCCGCGCTGCCGTACTCGTGCTGGTAGCTGTGCCAGGACTCATCCTTGATCTTGCGGGCGAAGCCGCTCTGCATGAGCAGCACGAGTTCGACGGCGGCCCGGTCGATGCGCTGGCCGAGGGCCGGGTCGCTCCAGTCCTCGGGCGCGGCGAACAGGGAGGTCGGCACGGTCAGGGCGCGCAGGTAGGCGAACAGCGGGCGCATCTGGTCATCCGCTACGAGGGCATGCCGGGCGGTTCCGGCCGTCGCGGCCAGCACCACGGGCTTGGCGATGATCAGGTCGTTGTCCAGGACGTGGAAGAACGAGGTGAACAGCCCGCTCGGGCAGGCCTTGTAGACCGGGGCGGCGGCGATGATGCCGTCGGCGTCGCCGAGAACCGTGATCGCGCGGCGCAGGTTCGGCGTGATCAGCTGGGATACCAGCGCGGTCGATATGTCCGCGGCGATCTCGCGCAGCTCGATGACGTTGATCGTGACTCTGGTTCCGCGGCTGGCGGCCAGGGCCGCGGCGCGCTCGGCGGTGCGGTCGGCCAGCAGCCTGGTGGAGGAGGGGTCGCTGGTTCCGGCGCTGACCACGACGAGCCGGAGCGGCTCGGTCTGCTCAGGGCTGTTCATGGGCCTTGTCCTTGTTGTCGTCGCTGGCGGAGTCCTGCTGGCGGGCTAGCTTCTGGCTGATCGCTTCCAGCTGCGCCAGCTCGCCGCGGGTCAGCGCGGCGGTGAGGACGCGGGCGACGCTACGGGCGTGCCGGCGCCCGACCTGGCGTTGCAGGGCCCGGCCGGCGTCGGTGAGCGATACCCGCACGCCGCGCCCGTCGGCGGGGTCGGAGCGGCACTCGATCAGGCCGCGGGCGGCCAGGCGGTGCACCAGGCGGGACAGGGCCGGCTGGCTGAGCAGCACGTGACGGTGCAGCTCGCTGATCCGGACGGGCTCGCCGCACTTGGACAGCGTGTACAGCACGTCGTACTCCCGCAGGGACAGGTCCTGCCAGATGTCCTCGGCGGCGAACTGCTTGAGCAGCACGGCGTGAGCGGACAGCAGCGCCTCCCACGCGTCGTTCGCGGGGTTCGGCCGGCCAGGCATCACAGGTCCGGGTACTCGGCACGGGCCTCGGCGGGCGTGTCGGTGTAGGGGGACGGTCCGGTGACGTTGTCGCCGCGGTTGGCGTTCGGGCGCGGCTGGCGCGGGGCCTGGTCGCCGTACTTGGCCCGGACCAGGCTCGCGTGGGTGGGAGCCTGCGGCGTCTCCGGGTCCCGCCGGGCCTCGGTTTCCTTGCGCAGCACCGGCACGACCTCCTCGCCGAGCAGGTCGAGCTGGTCGAGCACGGTCTTCAGCGGCAGGCCGGCGTGGTCCACCAGGAACAGCTGGCGCTGGTAGTCGCCGAAGTGCTCGCGGAACGTGAGGGTCTTGTCGATGACCTCGGCCGGGCTGCCCACCGACAGCGGGGTCAGCTCCGCGAAGTCCTCCATCGATGGCCCGTGCCCGTAGACCGGCGCCTCGTTGAAGTAGGGCCGGAACTCCCGCTTGGCGTCCTGGGAGTTCCTGGCGATGTACGCCTGCCCGCCGAGGCCGACGATCGCCTGCTTCTCGGTGCCATGGCCGTAGTGGGCGTAGCGCTCCCGGTAGAACCGGATCAAGCGCATGTAGTGCTCCTTGGGCCAGAAGATGTTGTTCGCGAAGAACCCATCCCCGTAGTACGCGGCCTGCTCGGCGATCTCCGGGCTGCGGATCGAGCCGTGCCAGACGAACGGCGGGACGTCGTCCAGGGGCCGCGGGATCGACGTGAAGCCCTGCAGCGGGGTGCGGTACTTCCCCTGCCAGTCCACGACGTCCTCGCGCCACAGCCGGTGCAGCAGGTTGTAGTTCTCCAGGGCCAGCGGCAGGCCCTCCCGGATGTCCTGGCCGAACCACGGGTAGACCGGGGCGGTGTTGCCGCGCCCGAGCATCAGGTCCATCCGGCCCTGCGACAGGTGCTGCAGCATCGCGTACTCCTCCGCGATGCGCACCGGGTCGTTGGTCGTGATCAGCGTGGTCGCCGTGGACACGATCAGCTTCTTGGTGGTCGCCGCGATGAACGCCAGCAGCGTCGTCGGCGCGGACGAGAAGAACGGGGGGTTGTGGTGCTCGCCGATCGCGAACACGTCCAGGCCGACCTCCTCGGCCTTCTGCGCGATCTGCACGACCGCGTCGATCCGCTCCGCCTCGGTGGGCGTCTGTCCCGACACGGGATCCCGGGTGATGTCGCTGACCGAGAAGATCCCGAACTGCATGGCCTGCCTCCTCCGCTCCCCGCCGGGCCGGCGGGCTGGCTCTCGCGATCTCGGCGAGCAGGCCAGGTATATGCGTTTGCATGGATCTCAACAACGGGATGGCCGTGCTATTCCCCGCCGGGCGGGCGTGTCAGACTCACCAGACGGCCGTGACCGTTGCACGGCCGGCCGAACGGAGGACTGCGGGTGGGGCAGGGCGGGGACTCACCCGGCCCGGGCGCGGCCGTGCTGCCACGGCTGCGCACCCGGCTGTCCGCCGACGCCATGCTGGCCACGGGGTCGATCGGCCTGGCGGCGGTGACGCTGCTGCTCGCCTACGCTCACGTGACCGCCCTGGCCGCCGTCGCGCTGGTGGCGGGCGGCGCCTGCTGGGTCCTGGCGCTGTCCACCCTGAACTCGCTCTATCAGCTGTCCCTGCCGCAGTGGGTCAAGGCCCGGGGCATGTCGTTCTACCTGATGGTGTTCCAGGGCGGCGGCGCCGTCGGCGCCGCAGTCCTGGGCCTGGCCGCCGAGCGCGCCGGATTGTCACCGGCCCTGACCATCGCGGCCGCCGGGCTGGCGCTCGGCCCGCTGGCCGGCCTGCGCTGGCGGTTCCGGTCCATCCCGCCCGCCAGCCTGCTGCCCGCCGGAGACTGGCCCGCGCCGCACCTGACCTCGGACCAGCCGCCGGAAGGCCCGCTGCTGGTCAGCGTCGAGTACTGGGCGCAGCCCGGCCACGAAAGCGAGCTGATGGCTGCCCTGGAGCAGACGCGGTACAGCCGGCGGCGTACCGGCGCGACCTCCTGGCGCGCCTGGCAGGATTCCGCTGACCCCCGCCGGATCCTCGAGCAGTTCGTGGTCGCGTCCTGGGACGAGCACCTGCGCCAGCACGAGCGCGTGACCAAGCGCGACCAGGACCGCCTCGACCGGGTCCGCCAGCTGACCGACCCCGCCCACCCGGTAACCGTCACCCACTGGCTGGACGTCCACCGCGCGAAGAACGGCTCCGTGGCTAAGCACCAGCCAGGCAGCTGACCAAAGGCCAGAATGGTCCGTGAGGAAGGGAGAACAGGCCATGCCGGAACGCTCACAGGACACGCCGACCTGGCGGCCGCCACCGGACTCCGAACAGTTCGGCGGCACGCTCGATGCCGCCGAGACCGACCGCCTGCCGGACTCGGCGTTCGCGTTTCCCGGGCTGCGCAAGGAGCCGCTGGTGTCGGCCAGCCACGTGCGCAACGCCATAGCCCGGTTCGACCAGGTCCAGGGCGCGAGCGACGCCGACCGGGCGCTCGCCTTCGCGAACATCCGTGAGGCTGCGTCGTACTTCGGCGTGCACATGACGGAAAATTCCTGGCACGATCTCATGCGCTCCGGTTGACGGGGCGACCCGGGCCGACCCCGGACCTGGTCAGGGCAGGTCGAACTCGCCGTCCTGGACCCCGGCGGTGAACGCGCGCCACTCGTCCGGGGTGAAGATCAGCGTGGGCCCGGCGGGGTTGTTGCCGTCCCGCATGGCGATCACCCGGTCGCTGCCCTCCTTGGAGCCGGGAACGATCGCGATCTCGATCCTGGAGTCCTCGTTACCGCTGCCGTATGAGGACGAGCGCCAGGTGGCGCCGGTCAGGTCCATGGGTTCGTGCCTTCCTGGCCAGGTTGACGAAGGCGCGCCGCCCGCGCCCCGGCTCTCAGTATGCTCGCCGCCCGGGCAAGATCCGCCCCGCCCGGGTTGACAGCCGCCCCCCGCTCCGGATACTAGGTTGGTCCCCGGGCGGCTGAACTCTGCGGAGGCATGGTGAGCGGCGAGCTACCGTCGGCGTCGGGCGGGCTCGCTCCGGGCTCGCGGATAGCTGGCTACCTGATCGAAGAGCAGATAGGCCGCGGCGGCATGGCCGTGGTCTACCGCGCGTCCGACCCGAGGCTGGACCGGTCGGTGGCGCTGAAGATCCTGGCGCCCGAGCTCACCGGCGACGCAGCGTTCCGGCAGCGGTTCCTGCGGGAGATGCGGGCCGCGGCGGCCGTCGACCACCCGCACATCGTTCCGGTATTCGACGCGGGCGAGGCGGACGGGGCCCTGTACATCGCGATGCGCTACGTCAGCGGACAGGACCTGCGCACGCTGCTCGACGCCGAGCGCACCCTGCCCGCAGCCCGCGTCGCGCACATCGTCGCCCAGGTGGCGTCCGCGCTGGACGAGGCGCACTCCCGCGGCCTGATCCATCGGGACGTGAAGCCCGCCAACGTGCTGATCGGCACCGTGGCGGGAACCGGCCAGCCGGACCACGTGTACCTGTCCGACTTCGGGCTCAGCAAGCCCGCGCTGTCGTCGGCCAACCTCACGCTGACCGGCCAGTTCCTGGGCACGATCGACTACATGGCGCCCGAGCAGGTGGAGGGGCGCGCGATCGACGGCCGCGCCGACGAGTACGCGCTGGCCTGCACCACGTTCGAGATGCTGGCCGGCGCGCCGCCGTTCAAGCGGGATCAGGGCCTCGCGGTGATGTGGGCGCAGCTGTCGGCGGCCGCCCCGTCCCTGCGCGCCGAGCGCCCGGAACTGTCGCCCGCGGTCGACGAGGTGGTCGCCAGGGCGCTGGCCAAGTCGCCGGATGACCGCTACCCGACGTGCACGGCCTTCGCCGCGGCGCTGCGGACGGCCTGCGGGCTCGCGGGCGCCGACGCCGGGCCCGGCCCGGCCGCCGCGCCGCCGGCGCCGGGACCGGCGACGCAGCGGGCGCACATCCCCGGGTCCCTGGCGGCGGAACCGTCGACGGAGCCCTCGCGCGTCGCTGGCCCGCCGCCGACCGGACCGTCCGCGGGGCGGGCGCGGGTCCCCGAGCCGTCGGCGGCCGGGCCCGCCACGGAGCCGACGCGGGTCCCCGAGTCCCCGGCGGCCTCCGCGTGGTCCGGCGATCCGCAGTCCCGCGCCGCCGCGTCCTGGCCCGCCGACCCGCAGTCCCGCGCCGCCGCCTCCTGGCCGCCCGCTCCCCCGCCGGTCACCCCGTCGCGGCGCCCGCCGGGCGGCGCGGCCCGGCCCCGGCGCCGGGGGCCGCGGGTGGCGGCCGTGGCCGCCTGCGTGGCGCTGCTGGCGATCGCGGGCGTCGGCTTCGCGCTGCTGCGCGGCCGCTCCTCGCCGCAGCCGACCAGCCCGACCGGCCCGACCAGCCCGGCCGGTTCCGGCCACGCTAGTTCCGCCACCTCCGGGCCGCCGTCCACCCCGGCTGTGCCCGGCCCGGCGGCCACCGTGACCGCGTACATCGCGGCGATCAACCACCACGACT
>Ga0335073_10014037_pt1 | contig 11230 bp, 8 predicted proteins | sample Lox_Sample_22_FD_207093 | JGI IMG/M metagenome (GOLD analysis project Ga0335073, IMG submission 207093) | Soil microbial communities from Loxahatchee National Wildlife Refuge, Florida, United States - Lox_Sample_2.2 | ecosystem: Environmental > Terrestrial > Soil > Wetlands | place: USA: Florida... | reverse complement strand
CTGTCAATGCGGCCAAATATATTATGATCCCGCAAAGGCCCGGAAACAAAGTCAAAATAAGCGGTGAACTTAAATATCAGCTCGAATGATTGCAGACTGGTTGCCGAATTTGTTACATGCCACTTTTATAGTCAGCTTTCCATTAGAATCCGGCGTTGGCTTGAACTTCGCTTCGTCAAAACCGCTTCACCACGCCGACCTACCACCTTTCCCACACCGTCCTTTCTTCCACCTTGACATTTCCCACCACTCTTTGAAGGAAGCTATTTCTTTACTTCGCTCGACAATTACCTACAATCTCTTGTCCATACTCGAGCCTTTGTGACTCTCACACAACATCGTATCTATGCACCTCCAGCTGAACGGTAGTCCATATCCGATCCTCAATCCTCAGCTCTTTACCTAAATACCGCAATCACCGCCTGTACAGCATCATATGGCTCATAGCCGGTAATGTCTCTCATATTCGACGCCGTTAGAATCGGCACTGGATCCCTCCACCAAGATCATGCTTCGGTAACCGGGTCGCAAAACCCGCGACTTCGCAAATCACACACCTATGGTGATCTCCTTTCACCTATTGCTCGAGCCATCCGAGATCCTATCGGTTCATTGGGAGAAATACTAGAGACATTTACGCTCGAAGAAAGTCCTAGAAAGAGAAGAAAGTCCGAAGATGGCGATAGTCGCAGACAAGTACTATACCTTCGAGTGAAGGAGGTATGAGATATCCGTAGCGCTTAAAGAAGGCGTGTAAATTGACATGTTATAGGCTTTAACCTACGAAGACTGGCGATCGGCGGCCATTGAGCTAGATGCTCTCGAAGGAAATGATGAGTGGAAACAGCAGAACGAGTCCTCAGAATACAATGTGGCTGTCATTGAAGCTCACATCAAAGCTTTCGAAGAAGCACGCATCAATTGCGATCTTAATCGTATTTCCTTTCTCATACGGACCTCCCTTACCCGCGGTCTAGGCGGCATGGGTGATCTCCGACTCTATCGACACTCGCACATAGGAACAAAGGCTCTCATTGAGAAGTATATCGAGACTGTCAAAGAAGCACTACATTTGTTGGTGGACCTCTGCTGCAAGAGTCCACAAAACACAAGCCGCGTATATGAAGAAGTTCTTCGAGCACGGCAAGCTTTCGGTAGAAGCGCTCTTCTTCTCTCCGGAGGAGCCACCTTCGGTATGAACCACATTGGTGTCTGCAAAGTTCTCATGGAACAAAAGCTTCTTCCGCGTATTGTTTCTGGAGCTTCAGCAGGTAGCATTGTCTGCGCTGTACTTGGCACTAAGATCGATGCTGAAGTGCTAGAATATCTCCCAGATTTATTGAATGGCGACCTTTCAGTGTTTGAGAAAGATGATTCTGAGAAGGGTCTTCTACGGAAAGCTGCTCGCCTGTTGAAGTATGGGTCAATATTCGACATTTCAAACTTGAGTAGGGTGTTGCAAGGCATGTACGGTGAACTTACCTTCCAGGAGGCTTACAATCGAACACGGAGGATCTTGAACATTTCCGTTTCAAGCGAAAGCATTCATGAACTTCCACGACTACTCAATCACATCACTGCACCGAATGTCATCATTTGGTCTGCCGTGGCTGCATCTTGTAGCGTACCGTTAGTCTTCTCAGCTATGTCGTTGCTCGCAAAGGATCCGAAGACTGGCGAACAAATACCCTGGAATCCTTCACCACAACGATGGATTGATGGATCCATCGATAACGACCTTCCAATAACACGTTTGGCGGAAATGTTCAATGTCAATCACTTCATAGTGTCACAAGTCAATCCGCATGTCGTTCCATTCCTAGTTAAAGAAGGCGATATCATCCCTTCAGCAACAAATCAGCTACCTTCCGCCATCAAACCAGGTCCTGACTGGTTACATAAAATGGCAAGCTTAGCCAAGGGTGAGGCACTGCACCGAATGGCCGTTTTCTCAGAAATGGGTATATTTCCAACTGGATTCACGAAACTTCGCTCTGTACTCAGCCAAAAGTATTCAGGCGACATTACTATCTTTCCAGAAGTTCCGTATGCCGACTTCGTAAAGTTACTTCGAAATCCAACTCCTGAATTCATGGAACAAGCCACATTGTGCGGCGAGCGAGCAACCTGGCCAAAGATTAGTCGGATACAGAATCATTGCGCCATAGAATTAGCTCTTGACGATACAGTACAACAATTACGATCACGAATCGTTTTCAGCCCTAGCCAAGTGAATCTTCGACTCGATTCTCTCACCATGTCCTCTACAAAGCGTGGGCGTGCTGACCATCGCAGCCGCACGAGGAGTTCAGGCCGTGCCAGACTTCGACCATCAAGCAGCTATGAGCACGAAAGTTCAAATTCACCACCTCACCGACCAGCATCGTATTTCGAAATCTCGAGAAAAGAAAGAGAGAAAGTGCCTTTGCGGCACAGGAGTCACCTTTCTTTGCAACTTCCTCCGAGTCCAGCTGTGAAAGTCTCAGCTGTTGACCTCCTTTCTTCATCCCCAGATGATGACCATGGCGATCACAATCCTTTTTCTGAAGACACCGACTCTTCTTCACCATCTTACTCTGACATAACACCACCAAATGAGACCTCAAGGCCAACGCTATGGCCCTCAACGCGTCAAATATTTCCTTCGGCAACGGCTCCTACAACGCCATTCCTTATGACTCGTCTCTCTCGTTCCAGCACAATGCTTCAATCGCCACAGACTTCAACGGCAACCTTCACCATAACTCCCAAAGCAACCGCTACTCCTCCGGTGCTTCAACACCAAAGTAGCCTAGCACAAGATTCATCATCCACACCAGAGCTTCAGTACAAACAACTCTTCCATGGAACAGCCATTAACGCAGATGTCGAAAGATCACAGCCATCTTCTTCGCAAAAGAGACGTCGCAGCGTTGTCGAATTCAGCATGGACGATGAACAACACAGATATGATCGCGACGATAGTGATTTGGCTACTGGAAGTGGCCAGCGAGGAAGTGGTTCAAATCTGGTGCTAGACATCAGTGGTACTCGCGGGATGATGATGAGGAGGAAGGGAAGCATGAGTACTGGAACCAGAAACGTAACACCCACTGGAGGATAGTACCTAGTGAACTCCATTCATGTTTATTCATTATCTGTTGAATGCGACCGGACACATATCTAGGATAAGGGACGATCGTTATGGTAAATGAAATCTGCATCTTGGTGGGTTTGGATTAGAGTGTATATTCCCACACACGCATCAGCATTGGTTCGGTAGCAATACGGGCATTAGAAGACTATCTTAGTAAATTCCATTCATCATTAAGATGCGACTGCCTCATAAAAATTCGCTATGATAAAGTGGCGATATTCTGAATGTTTCATTCACACAGTCGTATAACATCCATATATGTAACATGAATACCAAACATATCCTATTACACTTCAATCATGATACTATTTGCTCTTGTCGCCTTTCTCAGCGGTCCCTCCCATACTCACAACAGCAGCCGCAGTCTCTCCATTTTTCGAAGCCACCGCGCCCAAAGTCGATTCTCTTATCCTATCCAAAACGCGCCTCAGTCCTCCAACTTCTACTCCCTTAAACAAGCTCGTTCCCTCCTCTTTTCCCAGCACAAGTCTTTCGTACAGATGCCAACTAGTCACAATGACGATCGGCAATCCAACGAGTATGGTTGTCCAACGACGTAGTGCCGCTCGGTAACGTGGATCTGAGCGGTCGACAGGCTTAGACGGTGGTGGTGGTCTGCTTTGTGCCGGTTCCGGGTGCGATGGGAGAGGACCGGTAGACTTGGGAAGAGAGGAAGCTGTGATGGCGGCTGGCGTTGGTATCTTCGTTGTAGGTGGAATTGGCTTGGATGAGCTCGCAGAGGTAGTACTAGACGCATATTTGGTGAAAGAAGAAGGTGATGCTGTGGAGATCTTTGCGTTGATGGGTGCTGTTGGCTTTGAGGTGGATGTAGACGATTTCAAGTTCTTAGCCGCACTTGACGTCGTAGTGGTTGATCCGACGGCTTTGGCGGATGTTGCAGGAGCGACTTTCCGCGATGGTGGTCTCTTTGGTGAGCCAGATGCCTTTGAAGCTGTTATTGTAGGCTTCGCCGTTGATGTTGGCTTCGCTGTGGTTGACAGCGCAGCTTCTTGCTGCAAGATCGGAGAGCTTGTGATTTTCAAAGGAGGCGAAGATGACAATTGAGTTGGAGAAGTGAATTGAGTTGTGAGAGGAGGCATTGTTGTTCCAATCGGGTTCGATACTGTTCTCTGGGAGAGTTCGCGCAGGATTTTCGAATTTTGATACGCTGGAGGTATTGGAGACGACATATCTTGTACTGTGCCATTTGTTGCCGGAGTCGTTGTGTCTTTCAAGCCCAAACTCGGTTCAATCTCGACTTTCTCAATATTTGCAGGTCTACTCTTCGAATCCGAGGCTTCGATCCCGTTTGGTTTTTGTTTCTTTGCAGCTTCCTTCACCAGTTTCCCACGGTTTTGGGAGGTCTTCGACGCTTCTTCCGCAGTAGACACCACCTTCTTTGGTCGTCCTCTTTTCTTCACTGGCTCTGCAGACATGTTGGCGGAATGGAATATCAGAATATCAGAATTGTGCTTGTAGGAGAAAATATCGATTGAGGGGTCATTTTGGCACGACGCGAAACGCGTCTGGCGAAGCCACTTAGCAGTGGTTTCCTTGTCCGTGTCATCACGACACCCCTGCCACTCGATAATAGGAGATATGCCAATGATTTTGCAAGCTTGGGACAACTAGGCAGCTACTTAACGACGAATTAAACCATCGTTGACCCTCTTTTTTGTAACTATGTATCAAAGCGTCAGGGCCAAAGCAAAGTTGGTGTAGTACAACGCGGTAACGGTTTGTGCCTGATCCTCGCACATATCAAATTCCATACCTTATGGGATCTGATATTGCACTATCATCCATCTTTCTTACCACTGATCGCGGTCCGTTATGATCTTTCAGTCCGAGTATCACGGGCGCTCTTTGCAAAATGCTTTCCTGAAGGTCACTATACCACAGAACCATCAGATACGACTCTTAACGTGCATCTCATCAACAGACATCTCGGCAGCGAGCTTTGCAGGCCTGAGAATTTTAGAAATGCCTCACCTTGGAGATCCTGTCGCTTGTCAATCTATCAATTCTCTCATCCCATCGAGCTAATATTCTCAACCTCCACACAAAGTTTGTCAGCAGCGGAGTGAACAACCAAACTGGGATTCATGCAGAATACACGTCAACTCTCCGCCCACGGATATTGAAACAAGGTAGCCAATTTCAGAAATTTCGTCGGGATTTTAGTCCTTTTCGTCATGTCTCCGCCTATGAAGTCCTCATGCACTCATCCAACCCCGGATCAATCCTTGTGCTTCAGCCCGCCACGCGGGTTCCTACCGCTCTGACGGCACGAGCTGCTTGCTTCAAATTTCGCCATATTTGCGTCCGCCAGCCCGCTTTGTACTTTCTGTTCTCTACTTTCACAATGCATGCATAATTATCACACCATCTTCAGCTCCGTAAAAGGTTGAACGCCAAAGGATCCACTACTGCAGCTTGGTACCCAATGGACGAAAGTCTCCCACGTGTGGCTGCATGCGAACCCACAAGTTCGGAAGCAAGTCTCCCAAAGCATCGCTCGGACAGCTGAGGGGTTAATATCAACTACGGAAGCTGCGGCTATTCGGTAGAGACTTTGATAAAAGTCTTTTCGAGTGGTGCGAGGCTCAGTTGGTTAACCGCGAAGCTGAGGAAACCATTCCACTAGATAAACCATAGTCCCAAGCCTAACGGGCCGAACCGTTAAGGTACAGCAAGGATCATGGCTGGAGCAGGACGTAATGGCGGCAAGAAGAAAGGCAAGAAGCAACAACATGATGGCGAGTCCTCAAGTGACTCCGAAGGAAGCGATCACGGCAGAAAGTACCTTCACTCATCTCTCAGTCACCGCGGCCATATTCGCTTGCTCAAACTACTTCCTTCTAGGAACAGAGGTGCTGTTATTACTTGTGGTTTGTCAGAACACAATTTCGATGATGAGAATATCAAGCAACCCGAATTCGAAGCAGTCTCTTGGTCCTGGGGCAAACATGTGTGGGATTCCAAGATCATTATCCGAAAAGACAATGAAGATTTCACCTTCACGGTTCCAGAGACGCTTGCTTCCTGTCTCATGGCCTTGAGGCATAGACACGACACAAAATACTTGTGGGTGGACGCCATTTGCATTAATCAAGACTTACTGCAAGAAAAGAACCACCAAATCCCAATGATGCCTCTAATCTATGGACGAGCAAAATGTGTTAACATCTGGATTGGCGATTCTGATTCTGATAGCAAGCTCGCAATCGACTTCATGCAAAATGAAATCCTTCGTCTTCAACATTTTGATGAACTACTAGACGATCCACAATCCGCCACCAAATGGCTTGCTCTAGGTAACCTTCTTACTCGACCTTGGTTTTCACGTCGTTGGGTAATCCAAGAAATTGTACTGGCCCAGAAGGCTGTCATCTACTGTGGCCGCGATTCGATTGATTGGAACGACTTTGCGGATGCTGTCCAGCTCTTTGTCAGAGTAGAAAGCGCGACGCGAAAGGTCTCGGAGGTAATGAAGAAGGATCCCAAGTTCTACCGAGTTCCAAACTGGTTCGATTATGTTTCCGCACTCGGAGCGAGCCGTCTCGTTGATGCAACAACGGCTACTTTTCGAATAACGAAGCACAAAACTCGCCAGCCTGTGCCAAGCCTGGAATACCTGGTTTCAACACTCACCACATTCGAATGCTCCGATCCTCGCGACACTCTATACGCGCTTGTGGCTATTGCTAAGGATACAAACCCCATAGCAGTGGAAGATGTCCAGAATCGTTCCGTGCTGCCTGAAAAGGCTGCCAGACTACTTACGGCGTGGGCAGACGGTCATGTTACGACTAAACGGTACATTGTAGACTATTCGCTGGACTATGTTGATGTCTGTCGAGACTTTATCGAATTCTCAATCAAACAGTCTTTCAGGTTCGACGCTGCCGGTGCGCTTGATGTAATTTGCAGGCCGTGGGCACCAAATCCCGAGGTTAAAATAAATCCCTACCAAGGACAAAAAATTGAAGGTCCGGATGCAAGATTTCCGTCCTGGATACCACAGCTAGAGGATGCACCTTTTGCAATGTTTATTCATGCAGATAACAACTTGAAAATGGGTCGTAAGAACGCTGATCCTCTGGTTGGTCTCCCATATCCAGCACGTCGTCCATACAGCGCTGCTGCCGTGCGGTCTGTAGTCTTGGATACTCTAAGATTCAAAAAGCGCTCTACGCACTACAGCATGTATGTTTCTGGATTTGTTCTCGACTCAGTCAAGGAGGTACTCGTTGCAAGTCAGGCTGGAAACATTCCCGAAGAATGGTTCAAAGCCGTAAACTGGACAAACACGCGAGAAGAACCGCCACCAATGGCGTTTTGGAGAACATTGGTGGCAGACCGAGGTGAAGATGGCTTGGATCCGCCTGGTTTCTTCTTACGAGCGTGTAGGGAGGCCGCAGGCAGAGGACTCGCGAGCGGCAGTTTGAACACGTCAGAACTCATCAACCAAGGTCGATCTAGCATCATCTCCGACTTCCTTCGTCGCGTTCAGAGTGTCATCTGGAATCGTTCGTTGATGATAACCGAGTCCGGAGCACTCGGCATAGTCAGAAAAGATGTCGAGGCGAAGGACCTCATCTGTATCCTCTACGGCTGCTCGGTTCCCGTCATTTTTCGTCAACATGTCAAAACAGACGGTGACCTCGAGCTGCAACGAGTGGAGGACGATGAAGACATAAAAAAAAATGCCGCTAAGAAGATCTGGAAGTGGTGGCGGTTCAAGAGTAAAGGTATTCGCGAGATCGAATGGCAAGATTCCACGACTTCACAAGCACAAAAATCAAAGATCAGATCCAAAGCCGAAGACTTGGAGTATTGGTACGAGTTTATTGGCGAGTGCTACGTACATGAGATGATGGATGGAGATGCAATTACCTACCAGAATACGTACGGAAAGAGAGCGAGGGTGTTTGAGCTGCGTTGATTTCTTTGCTTTTGTCTTGTATGCGAGCAACTCACCATTTGCCATTCACTGCTCTTAGACTCTGTTACGATTTCTCTTAGCTCGGTAATATGCGCCTTGAGGTATAATACAGACTGACCGCGGTGAAAAGAAGGTCATTGACCATATAATTATAGTCATTCACGCCGAGAAGACTACCTATCAAGACTACCTATCCTACCAATCAAAATCGCTTCTGATAGAGTCGTACATGGACATCTATAGTCAAAATAGTAAGTCAAGAGCAATCACGCCAGCATCTTATCACAATAGTTCTCAATCAATTCGAAAATCTTTTAACTCCTCTTCAGTCCACTCCCAAAGCTTCTTGGCAAGTTCCTTATTCGCACCGTCCCTGACTGGTGTCTTCTTCACGCCGAGAGGCTCATAGTAGCCACCATTCTCAAGACTCGCCTTGTCGACGGTGGCAGCCCAAACTTGGTTGAACGCGCCTTCGGCAAGCGTCATAAACTTACCGAGATTCATCACCCAGACAAAGGCTTTGTTGGCGAAGCCGAGACTCGTTACTATGCCGGTGTTGATGACACCCGGATGAACAGCTACGGCGGTGATAGACGGATGACGCGACGCCAGCTCTTGCGCGTACAGAAGGTTGCCGAGTTTGCTTTGGCCGTAGCGGACCCAGCCGGCCAGCACGGGAGTGATGTCGTTTTGATCCGTCTTGAGCGCGTCGAAGACGATACCGCCGAATGGGTGGCCGCGGTATCCTGTGCTCGTTAGCATCACAAGGCGCGATTCGGAGTTAGGTTGTGCAGCTGTGGCCTCCATTGTCGGGATGAGGAACTTGAGGAGTGCGGCGTGTCCGACGTGGTTGGTGCCGAATTGAATCTCGTAGCCATCTTTTGTTGTTGCTGGTGGAACCGCCATGATGCCAGCGTTTGCTATCACAATGTCCAGTCGCTTCTCAGCGGCGAGAAACTTCTGAGCTCCGGCTTTGATCGATGAGAGGTCCGCTAAGTCGCACTTTAGGAACGTGACTGGAGCATCTGGCGCGATGGCCTTGATGGCCGACACCACTTCTTCTGCAGATTTTTCATTGCGGCCAGTGAAGTAGAGGTGGCCAGGATTATGTTTGGCAAGAGCAAGAAGAGATTCCTTGCCTAGACCAGCCGTACCTCCAGTAACTAAGATGACCTTTCCCGCAAGATCTGGGATATCTTTGTCGGGATTGAAACTGGTTTTCGTCATGTTTTGCGTTAAGATAGCTTTTGAAAGATGAAATAAGGTTATAGAAAAGTGAAATTGATAGCTAAGGAAAAGACTATAAGACAAAAAAGAGTGGTCAGAAACGGGATTATGTCGACCTTTAAATCAACTCAGGATGGTATGCTTTGCGTGTTCTAAGCGCATCCACGCATTTCGGCACATTAACCGTTCCATACGATGACTCCTTGCCTACCATTATGATCAGATTTAATCAGCCGTTTTTGAATTGGCGGGCAAGTTTCAACGGACGACATTGAACTTTGGTGACGCCAGTAGAAGTATTGACGGGAATCGGAGCAAGACGCTACCGAAGCGATACGCATTGCCTAAGTCGGTATGGCGCCTCTTTTTCTTTCTCTTTCTTCCGTCTCAGGAATCGCTTCACGGCGCGCGATCACAACATTTTGTTGGGTATTCAGACGAGCATCAAATGAATTTATATGGTCTCTCATTGACTATATAGTCATCTTCAAGACGACTTCCCATTTCCCGCTCATGGTACTCTAACTCGCTAGACGCTTGCTGATCTTTGACTGTCGTGAATCGCATCCTCTCTCGATCTAGAAAATCATTTGCTCACAAGAAAAACTTACATGATCCATCGCCAGTACTTCCATATCTTGATATCCTTCATCAGGCAGAGTAGAAGAAGATCGCTCCGAAGCTCCAGAGGTGAACCGTGGAAATGCAAAGTCCGCCATTCCGTAGACGCCACGCAAGGAACAAACATCGAAGAAATTCGAAAACCCAGGTAGCCATATCTCTTCGTGATTCGATTAGGCCCACTTTCCCAGCAGCGCCATGAGACCGGCACCTAGACACATGAGTCCGAACGCACCGAGTACAACGCGCAAGCTGGCTTTCCGCATGGTCTCGCTGAACATGAACTCATGTGCCATCAACTCCACCAGTCCAGTATAGATCAAGATCCCAGCAGAGATAGAATCGAAGACGCCGTTGGTGATGAGCGCAGTCTGGCTGCCCGGCGTGTAGGACATACGCACCCCAAGACCAACTGCGATGGCCAGCGGCGTGCTGATTGCGTATCCGGCACCCATGACGTACGGCGTCCAGCGGCGAGACGGCGGCCACGGCGCGCTGGCAAGACGTGTGCCCAGACCCAGGCCTTCGAACGTCTGGTGGAAGACCAGCACCACGTACAACGTGGCGAACTCGGCCCCCGACACCGCCAGCGTCAGGCCGATGAACACGCTGTGGAACACCACGCCGAACTCCAGGATGAAGATGGCGGTCATTTGTGCTGCGTACGACTCAGGGATCAGGCCGCGCTCCAGCTGGTCTGGTGTGATGGACTCGTTCGGGATGTGTGTTCGCGAGTGTCCCAAGTGGTCTTCCCGAGGTGCATGGCTGTGAGTATGTTCGGTAGCATCGGATGCTCGCTTGCTTTCGCCGGTTTTGGTGTTCTCTTCGTCACCATCGACTGTGACTGGGTTGTGCGCATGTGAAACACCGTTGTGATGCTCGTTGGCATGGTCGGCGCCGTTGGAAGTTGCGTGGCTATGGTCTTTGTTGTGATCATGGCCGAAATTGGCGTAGCGCATGGTCATGAGTTCGATGAAAAAGAGGATGAATATGGTGATGAGCGCAATGCCTTCTGCGAAGTCATATTCTGTGATTGGGCCAGTTAGACATTCGCTCGTCAGCGCATCGGCAGCAGGAGCGAGGAGATGGATAAATGCTGTTGCGATGATGACGCCAGAGCCAAAGTACTTCGCCGCAAAGAAACACCGTTCGATGACTTTGCTCTTGATGGCTCGTCGTCGTGTCCAGACTGGAAAGACAACTCCTAGGAATGATCCAACCAGAATCACAAAGATAGAAGACACGCGCACTCCAATATCTCCGTTGTAGTCGTTGCTGCTGTCGCAGTGTCCTGGAGT
>Ga0335073_10014035_pt1 | contig 11231 bp, 11 predicted proteins | sample Lox_Sample_22_FD_207093 | JGI IMG/M metagenome (GOLD analysis project Ga0335073, IMG submission 207093) | Soil microbial communities from Loxahatchee National Wildlife Refuge, Florida, United States - Lox_Sample_2.2 | ecosystem: Environmental > Terrestrial > Soil > Wetlands | place: USA... | reverse complement strand
GGGGCCGCTGGCGGGACAGATCAGCTACTTCGAGCCCGTTTCGCTGCTGCTTTTCTTCTTTCTCATGTTCGTCATCACCACCATCCGGTCCATCGATTCGCATCCCATGAATCATTTCTTCCTGGCGGCCGCCTTCTTTGCTTTCCACCTGCTGCTGGCCTACCTCGCCGATCTGGTCTCCATCCACCTGGCATTCCTGATTTGTTCCGCAGTCTCCCTCAGCCCTTGCGCAGTGATGCCGGTTATCCTCAAATCATGCCCCACGATCGGGACCTGGTGCAGATTGTCGACGCCGCCATGGCACAAGCCGTCCGCGTCTCGGGCGCATGGATTGCCTGCAAGCCCGGCTGCATCGAATGTTGCATCGGCCCCTTCCCGGTCACCCAGCTCGACGCCCTGCGCCTCCAGCAGGGCCTCGCCGATCTCGAGGCTCGCGATCCCGATTGCGCCACTCGCGTCCGCCAGCGTGCGCGCGAATCCGTGGAAGGCATGCGCGGCCAATTCCCCGGCGATTTCGCCACCGGCGTGCTCGACGAAGATCCGGCGGCCGAAGGGCGATTCGCCACCCTGGCCGAAGATGAACCTTGTCCCGCTCTCGATCCGAAAACCGGCTTGTGCGATCTCTATGACTCCCGCCCTCTCACCTGCCGCACCTTCGGCCCGGCCGTCAGTTGGTGCTCCGGCGCTTTAGGCGCCTGCGAGCTCTGTTACCGGGGCGCCACCGACGAGCAGATAGCAGCCTGTACCGTCGCCATCGATCCCGCCGGCCTCGAAGACCAGTTGCTCGACCATCTCGCAGCCGCCGGCGGCCTCCGCGGCCACACCATCGTCGCCTTCGCGCTGCACTTCAGTCCATCACCCACAAAACTAAATTCCGCAGCAGGTCCCGCTCCTCTGCAATCTTGACTTCGGCCCCATTCGCCCTGGTGATCTGCGCCGTATCTGGCGCCTGATAATCGAACGTTGCCAATACCCGGTAATAACCCGGCGCGAGGCCTGCAAACGAATACTGGCCGTTCGCGTCCGTTCTCGTCGTCCGCAGATCGCGTATTCGCCTTCCCGATTGAGGGTTCAACGCTTCCAGATGCACCGGCGCGCCCGCCACCGGCACGCCCGCCCCACTCACGACTCCATGCAGCGTCGACGTGTCCGGCGACAGTGTAAGCTGCACAGCGGTAGCGCCCGCTTTCGGGTCCACCAGAATCTCGTTCCAGCCGGCGGACGTATCGGCGGTCCGTCGCGATCTCGGCGCCGAGAAATCCGCCACATACCACGAGGCGTTCGGCGCCAGAGCCACCTCCCATCGGCCGGCATGCAGCTTCGTCTGGTTTTGCCCGTCCAGCATCAGGTACGTAGTCGGCCCCGACCCTGATAGTTCCCGCCGCCGCACCAGCAATGGCAGCGTCGACGCGTCCACCGGTCTCCCGGACGTGTCCACGAACGTGAACTGCGTGCTCTGTAGCGGCGCCACCTCCACTTGCGCGTTGCTGCTGGTCGAATATTCCAGGTACAGGTATCCTTCCAACGTCCCCGACCGGGCGTCCGGCGCCGTCGAAATCAATTCGTAAGGCCCGGTCGACAACCGCTCGAAGCGGAACCCTCCCTCTTCGGTCGAGGTGTACAGCGAACCCATGTCGCTGACCAGCGTCACTTGCGCCGGGCCCCGCGAAGACGCCGGCCGCACCACTCGTCCGGATACCGTCAGCAGAGGCCCGCTGATGGGCCGTATGTCCGTGCCGATCGTGTCCTGGTCCAGCACGCCATCCGTCGTATAGGCATTGTCCACCGACGTCGTCTGCAGCCCAAAGGTGGCGCGATACGAGCCCAGGTCGTTCTGAAAGCCGTCGCTGCGCGCCAGGTACGTCCCCGGCATCAACCCCGATAGCCGGTATGCACCGCGATCGTCGGTCGTTGCTTTTCCCACGAGTTCCGGAGGCCGCGTGTCACGATACGCCAGAACCGTGACCCCGGCCATCCCCAGGTTGTTGTCATCCACCACTCGTCCCGTGATAGCGGCGAAATGCGGCATCGCAATTCTCACGGAAATCTCGCCTGCATCCGCCACTTCCACCGGCGTCCCGGCCGAGAACCATCGTTTCTGTCCGTACTCGGTGGTCACAAATCCCGTTTTCGACGCCGTCACCACGTATAGACCGCCCGGTAAATCGGCGATCTCAAATAGCCCGTTCGAGTTCGCCCGCGCCGAGCGGGTCGCGCCCCTCGTTCCCGCCACCGGCTGCGCCACCACCAGGGCACGCGCCAGCGGCTTCCCCGACTGCTTCTCCACGATCAAGCCGTGAATCGAGGCCGCCTGCATCGCGCCCGCCGCCAGAATTGCCAGCATCCGGATTCTCATCGCCGCCTCACTGGAGCACGAACAATTGCAGATCCTGAGTTAGTTTCCTGCCGCGATCTATGCTGACGTCGGTGGCTTTCGAAACGTCCATGGTCTGCGCATCCGGCGACGCATACTCGAACGTTGCGAGCACGCGGTAGGTTCCCGGCGCCAGACCGTCGAAGGAGTAATTGCCATGTGCATCCGCGATGGTGGTGCGCAGTTCCGTGAGGCGTTTCCGCTCGCGTGTGTCGTATCGCTCCAGGTACACTGGCGAGCCCTCCACTGCGTCCTGGCCGTCTCTGACCGCCCCCATCAAACCTCCGGCCGAGCTCGACAGACGGTAAGAAATGTAGGATCGGTTGTGGTCGCCCGACACCACTTCGTTCCAGCCATCCGGAATCATCGGCTGGCGCGCTCCGCTGCTCGCGAACTGCGGCGCGTTCACATCCACCACCGCGAGTCCTCCTTCGCCCTGCAGCAGCAATTGCCACCGGCCCGCCGGCAGCAGCGGATCCCGTGGAGCGTTGCCCAGTTCCTTCACGTCGCCCGGCCCGGCCATATCGATCGTCCTGGCAAGCAGCGGCAACTTTGTGCCGCGCGGCACCCCATAGGAGCCCTCAACCGAATACGACACGTTGGTCCGTTGCACCAGTTGCATCGGTATGGAGAGCGTTTCATCGCGGGTGACGGCGAATTTCAGGTACGCGCCCACGAAAGGCGCGTCGTCGCAGGGGGCGTTGGCGTAAATCTCGTATTGCCCCTTTGGAAGCGGGTCGAACCTGACTTCAAGGCCCTGCTTCACCTGGCGGCCGGTCTCGCCCGCCAGTACCACTTGTGGCGGACTGCAACCTGGCCCCGGCGTCAATTCCGCGCTCACGTCGAATAATCGCCCCTGATCCGGTTGCAGGTCGAACCCCGACGACTCCAGATCGATGAGCACCTCTACCCGCCGCGCATGCATCAGCTCCTGCGTCCCCGGCGCGAACGTCGGCACGTAATCGGCGCCGTCCAGCCGTTGCGACCCCGACCGCACCACGTACATTCCCGGCATCAACCCGTAGATCCGGTAGCGTCCATAATCGTCAGCGGACGCCTTGGCCGCCATCTCCGGCGGCTGCGTGTCGCGAAACGCCATCACCTCCTGATTGGGAATTCCGACGCCGTTCTCATCGATGATCCGCCCCGTGATGGCGCCGTACCGGTGCATCGCAATCGACACCGAGACCGAGCCCCTGTCGGGTACGTCCAGCGGCTTGCCGGCGGAATTCCAGCGTTTCTGCCCGTATTGCGCCGGAACAAAACCTGGCCGCGAGGCGCTCACCAGATAGGCTCCAGGCTGTACGCTCCAGAAGATGAAGGCTCCGAAGCGATCCGTCTTCACCGTCCCACTGCTGCTCGCGCCCGACCCCGGTATCGGACGCAGCGTGACCGACACCAGCGAAATCGCCTCGCCGTCGTTGGTCACCACCGTCCCCTTGATCACTCCGGGGTTGGCCGCGGCGTGCAACAGCGCCATCGTCAGGAGCAGAAGAATCCGCTGCTTCATCGGTTCTGACCCATTGACGCAGCGCCCCGGCGTAAAGTGCAGACGAATTTTCCCTCTTGACAACTGTATAGTGTACATGTACAGTAGACAGTGAAGTTGCCGACGATCATTTAGTGGGGAAGACGATCGTATTTTGTCGCCTGCCGACGCGTCCGACCTTTATGCCCGCGCCCGCCAGAATCCGCATCGACCTGAACTCCCCGGTTCCCGCCTATCGCCAGATCGTCGATGCCGTTCGCGTCCTCCTGGTCGAGGGAACTCTGGCCCCCGGTGTCGCCTTGCCCTCCGTTCGCCGGCTGGCCATGGAACTCGGCGTCCACTTCAATACCGTCGGTGAAGCCTACCGCGTGCTTGCCGAAGAAGGCTGGCTCGACTTACACCACGGCCGCGGCGCCATCGTGCTCGACCGCGCCCAGCGCCCCTCCGCGCCGCCCGAACGCTTGCAGGAATTCCGCGACCGCCTGCGCGGCCTCATCGCGCAGATGCGCGCCGAGGGGATCCCGGCGGCCCGCATCGCCGCCGAGCTCAAGAACCTCACCGAGGCCCTCAAGTTATGAGCCTGAACCTCATCTTCGCCATCAGCCTGTTCTTCATCAGCGCGCTGACCCTGGTGCTTCCTGCGCTCTCGCCGGCCCGCTTCCTGTTCGGCGTCCGCGTGAGCCAGCCTTTCCGCCGGACCGAGCCCGGCCGCCGGGCCCGGCGCTTATATTACAGTCACGATCTCACGGGCATTCTGCTCACCATCGGCATCGCCGCCGCCGTGGGCACAACCCACATCTGGCTTTGGTATCTCGCCGGTATCCTGCCTCCGGTCTTCGCCGCTATCGGATACAATCGCGCCAGCCGTCATCTCCGCCCCTTCGCCGCGCCGTCAGATGCCCCAGCCGTTCGCGAAGCCGACCTCTCGCTCGAACCGGACCGCCTGCCGCGCTTCACGCTCCTCGGATTCCCGCCATTCCTGCTTCCGGTTGCCGGAGCGCTCTGGGTCCGCGCTCATTGGAACGAAATTCCCGCGCACATTCCAATTCACTACGGTATCGATGGACAACCGAACGGCTGGACCACGCGTACGCCGCTGCATCTCTACGGCTGGTTCATCTTTATCACCGGGATGCTGCTGCTGCTCTTTGCGATGAGTGTCGTCGGATATCATGGCGCCCGCCGGTCGCCGGCGCGACGCACCATGCTGGCCATGATGATCTCCATCATGTATCCCATGTCGCTCATCTTCGGCGGTGTGGGTGTCTGGGTGGCGCACCACTTCAACATGTGGATCGTCCTGGCGATTCTGCCGCCTTTTGTTGCCGGCATGGTCTGGTGGAATCATGTTCGCGCCCGCGATCCGCAGCCGTCCGCCGACGCCACTCCGGACGAATGCTGGAGCACGGGCGATGTCTACAACAATCCTGACGATCCCGCCCTGTTTGTGCCGAAACGCCTTGGTTACGGCTACACCATCAATTTCGGAAATCCGGCCGGCAAGTGGGTGTGCGCCGGATTTCTAAGTGGTATAGGCCTGATGATTGCCTTCTTATTCTGGATGCGCCGATAGGAGACACTATGTGGGGCCTGCTGATCTTATTATTAATCCTGATATGACGTCCGTGTTGCTGGTTGCGCTGCCGGTTCTGGCCTTTGTCGGCGCACTGATGCTGATCGTGCCCGATATCTCGCCGCGGCGTTACTTCTTCTCCGTCACCGTGCCGGCGGGTTTCGCTGTGTCCGAACCTGGCCGCGCCATCTTGCGCTTCTATCATCTCGGGGTTGTGGCCGATGTGGCTGTGGCGGCCGCGGTGATGTTCCTCATCCGCGGCGCCCAGCCTCGGCTCGTTCCCCTCGCCGCCCTGCTGGTTCCCTTCGTCGGCGGCGTGGCGCAGTTTCTTGCTGCGCGCGCCCAAGCTCGTCGTTTCGCCGTGGATTCCGGAGTTCGCGAGGCCGACCTCTCAACCGTTGCAGAGGACTCGCCGCGATTGCTCATCTCCGCCTTGCCTGCATTCGTGTTCCCGATGGTGGCGGCGCTCTACCTGCAGGCGCATTGGGAGCAACTTCCGGCGCGAATTCCAGTCCATTTCGATTGGAACGGTCAGCCGAACCGGTGGGTCGGCAAAACTCCGGGTTCGGTTTACGGGATACTCGCCGGAGATGCCGCACTGCTGCTACTCGTTCTGCTCACCGGCCTCGCGATCTACTATGGTTCCCGCCGGCTGCCCTCCCGCACATTGGTCCTCAAAGTTGTCATCGCCATCTCCTACTATGTCTCGATCATCCTCTCGGGGACCACGCTGGTGCCGATTCTGGGCTTCTCGCCGCTGTGGATCCTCATCCCGACGCCGATATTCTTAATCGCGGTCGTAATCTGGCTCTATAAGCGGGTTCGCGATCCGGCCCTGCCTTCGGAAGTGACGCCCGACCATTGCTGGTATCTGGGAGCGTTCTATGTCAATCCGGAGGATGCCGCGATATTTGTCCAGCGGCGGATCGGTTTCGGCTATACCATCAACCTCGGAAATCGCCTGTCGTGGCTGTTCCTGGCCGCGTTGGCCATCACGATCGCGTTGCTGCAGTATTTCCTGAGATGACGATCCACCCCCTGGGCTGACACCGGCATCGCAACTCGCCCCGCCTATCTCAGCCACTCGCTCAGGTCGCGTCCGATTAGCTCCGCCAGTTTCTCCACGTCCGCGCGATAATACTCCACCAGGAACGCCCGGTCGCGCGGATCGAGATTCACCTCCGCGCGCGGACGTAGCGCCGCCGACCGCACCAGTTTCCTCAACCGCCCCGGCAGCATCTTGCGTCCCGCTTGCCAGACGCCCGAACGTTTCAGCCATCCCCCGACTCGCACATTTCGCGGAACCCGTGCTTCACGGAGCCGCGCTTCCGGCTTCAGCTTGAACTTCGGGTCCACTCCCAGAAAGGCCATTGCGTCCCGCAGTGTCTCCTCCTGATGGTCCCGGAAGTCCTCGTACAATCGGATAAATACCCGATTGCGTGGGAACCGGTCCAAGTATCGCTTCACCTGTTCGAAGTACATTCCGAACTCCAGGAAGGGATGTGCCGCATCGAACCACTCGTCGTGCCGCAATCCACGTTCCAGGTGTTCGCGAAACGGCACCCCGATCACGCCGGCGGTCACCCCGTGCAGATACTGGGAATGCGCCCGCGACGCGGGGTCGCGCAGCAGCGCGAGGATTCGCGCTTCGGGAATGCGGGCCGCGATATTCCGCGCCGCGCTCCTCGACCATAAATAGTGAACGCTGCCTTCGCCGATCGCCTGCTCCTTGTCGGCGCGAGCAAAGAGCTTGCGATAGTCCGCCCAGTCCAGCACGAATCCTCCGTGGCGGTGGTCCAGCATCGGACCCGCCACGTATTCGCTGGTGGCCTCTAATTCCCGCTTCATTCGTGGCCGCAATTCCGCGCGGAAATTCTCCGGCCGCATCTCATCCGCGAAATAGCCCGGCTCTTTGATCGGGCTGAGATAGACTTCCGGATGTTGGCCGAGGTGGCGATAGAACGACGTAGTTCCCGCCTTGGGAGCGCCAACCAGAAAAAAATTGGGTGTCACGCGACTTAAAGATGATACAGCATCAGATACACCACCACACCCGTCACGCTGACATACAGCCAGATCGGCAGCGTCCACCGGGCGATCCGCCGATGCCGGTCGACCTTCATCGCCAGGCCGCGCCGCAGCGTGATGACCGCCAGCACCGGCACCGCCGCTGCCAACACCGTGTGCGTGCCTAGTATCGTCAGATACACCGTGCGGATGGTGCCTTCGTGCGGAAACCGCTTCGATCCGTGGATTTCGATGTGGTATATCAGGTAACACGCCAGAAACAGGCAGGACACCGTAAACGCAGTTATCATCACCTGCCGATGCTTCTGAACTTGCTTGTGGCGGATCAGCCAGTAAGCCCAGATCAGCAGGATCGCCGCCAGCCCGTTCAGTGTGGCATTTACCGTGGGAAGATAACTGGTCACGAAGGGTCCTGCTCCAGTTGCCGTATATCGTGAATTAACTGCGGTAAGAAGGCATCGTCGTCGGTCAGATAATAGCCGCGAATCCGATTCTGCCGGTCGATCAATACAAACCGCGTGCTGTGACTCAGATTCCCGTCGATGGTGTTTAGCTTGAATCCCATCCCGACGGTATTCAGCGCCGGTATGTTGCCGGTCAGAAACCACCACCGCGACGGGTCCATGCGATAGTGTTTCGCGTACTCTTCCAGCACCGGCGGCGTGTCATGCGTCGGATCGACGGTGAACGACACCAGCTTCACGTCGTGCATCTCCTGCGCCGTCCGATCCTGAATCTGCCGCATCTGCCGCGTCATCATCGGACACGGCCCAGGACAGGTAGTGTAAATGAAGTCCGCCACCCAAATCTGTCCCTCTAGCGACTTGCTGTCGAAGACCGCTCCGGTCTGTGTCGTCAACTGAAACGCCGGCGCATCCCCCAGAACCGGCAGCGGCCTCGGCTTCACACAAGACGCCAGCAGCAAAATCGCCAGGATTGTGGGGCTGGCTGGCAGCCTGCGGCGGACTGGCAGTCCGCCTGCCGGGTTCTCTCGGATGTCGGAAGGCGGGTCGCCAACCCGCCGCAGGCTACCAGTCTGCCCCACAAGGTCCTCTCTCATGCCCCGCTCTTTATCGACTTCCGCCCCGCCAGCATCCCGCTCAGCAGCAGCAGACCCATCCCGATCGCTCCCGTCACCGTCACGCTAACCATCGCGTCCGGCGACGCATTCGCCAGCCCCAGCGTATGATTCAGCAGTGCGATCGAATATGTCAGCGGATTCGCCCACATCACCGCCTTGATCCACCCGTGCGCCGTTGCCATCGGAAACAGCGACCCCGACACCAGCCACATCGGCAGCAGCAGCAGATTCATGATCGCGTGGAATCCCGCCGTCGAGTTCATCTGCCAGGCGATCACGAACCCCATTCCCGTCAGCGTGAACGAAATTAGAAAAATCGCCGCCACCACCGGCCCGATCTCCGTGATCGTAACCGCCACATTGGCCAGTGGCGCGAATGCCAGAAACAGCAGTCCCTGAATCCACGCCAGCGTCGCCGACCCCAGAACCTTTCCCAGCACCAGGCTCGTCCGCGGCGCGGGCGACACCAGCATCGAAAGCAGGAATCCCTCCCGCCGGTCCTCGATAATCGTAATCGTCGAGAAGATCGCCGAGAACATCACCGTCAACACCAGCGCGCCCGAATAATATCTTCCCAGATCGTTCGACCCATACCCGATGATCAGCCAGAACACCAGCGGCGATGCCACCACGCCCATCACCCGGCTCTTCTGCCGCCAGAACCGCACCAGTTCGCGTTGCCACAGCGTCACCGCGGGAAGCCAGAAGTTACTCAATCGATGCCCCCGTTTCCCGCACGAAAACATCCTCCAGCGTCGGCTTGTGCAACCCCACCGAATCGATCGCTCCCGGAAACGCTTCCACCACTTCCGTGATAAACCGATGTCCGTTTGCGATCTCGATCCGCACGTGTCCGTCGGCGACCACCGGTTTCACGCCGAAACGCTCCCGGATGCCCGCCACCAGCGCCTCCGTGTCGCACGCTTCCAGCACCACCACATCCCCGCCGATGTTCGATCGCAGTTCGCGCGGCGTCCCCTGCGCAACAATGTTTCCCTGGTGCAGCAGCGCCAACCGGTCGCACCGTTCCGCCTCTTCCAGAATGTGAGTGGTCAGCAGGATGGTGACGCCCTCGGTCTCCCGCAGCATCTCCACGTGCTTCGACAGTTCGCGCCGCGCCGCCGGATCCAATCCCGTCGACGCCTCGTCCATGAGCAGCACTTCGGGCTTATGCAGCAGCGCTTTGCCGATCTCCACGCGCCGCTTCAGGCCGCCCGACAGGCTCTCCACCAGGTCCTTCCGGCGGTCGGCGAGACCCAGCCGCTCCATCGCTCCGTCCATCCGGCGCCTCAGTTCGGCGCCGCTCAGCCCATGCAGATGCCCCTGCGCGCGGAGATTCTCTTCCACGGTGAGCGCCTTGTCGAGGCTCTGGGTCTGGAAGACGACTCCTGCTATCCGGCGCACCGCGCCCGGATCGCGCGCCACGTCGATCCCCGCCACCTCCGCGCTCCCGCTCGTCGGCGCCATCATCGTGGAAAGAACCCGGAACAGAGTGGATTTCCCGCCGCCATTCGGCCCCAGCAGCCCGAAAATCTCGCCCTTGCGCACTTCAAAACTGATGCCGTTGAGTGCCGCTCGATCGCCGTATTTATGCGTGAGGTTCTCGACGCGAATCACAACCCCACCGTGGCGCACGCACTCATGCGTGCAGCGCCGGCACTCATGCCGACGTGCTCGGGACTGCTGGATGTTGACCGGTTCATTGCGCTTCGCCTATCGCACGATTCCTGCCCCGAGCCGCGACCGCAAGGGAGCGGTTACCCCGCCACTCACAGCCCCGGCCTGTCCAGCAGCATCAGGCCGTAGATCAGCGGAAGGTAGATTACCGATGTCACCAGCACATTCCGCGCCCGCAGAAGGCTGCGTTCCAGTGCTACCCGCACACCCGAGTACAGGAACCATAACCCCAGCGCCAGCGCCCCGACCAGGTAGATCCGGCCCGACATACCCAGCATACCGGGAATCAGGCTCGCCGGAATCAGCGCGATTCCGTACAGTACGATCTGCCGCGCCGTCGACCGGCAATCCGGTTCCACTACCGGCAGCATCCGTATGCCGGCCCGCGCGTAATCGTCTTTGTACATCCACGCGATCGAGTAAAAGTGCGGAAACTGCCATAGAAACAGGATCGCAAACAGCACCCACGACTGCGCCGTCAGCGTTCCCGCCGCCGCCGCAAATCCGATGATCGGCGGCAGCGCCCCCGGCACCGCGCCCACCGTCGTCGACCACCACGTCCGCTGCTTCATCGGTGTGTAAAGGAACAGGTAACTGGCCAGCGTGAATGCGCCAATCGATGCCGAAAGGAGATTTACGCGCAGCCACAGATCCAGAAAGCCCGCCATCGAGAGCGCGATTCCGAACACCAGCGCGTGCGGCGCCGTCATCTTCCCCGAAGGCAGCGGACGATCTGCCGTCCGGCGCATATGCCGGTCCGCGTCGCGCTCGTACCACTGATTGAGCGCGGCCGTTCCGCTCGCCAGAAGTCCAGTGCCTAATATCGTGTGGAACAGCGAAAGAAGGGGAACGCTCTTGAGGAATGCCAGCCAGCTCGGCGCCGCGGGAAGCCCATAAAAATATCCGATCCCCGTGCTCATCAGAATGAGCCACGTAATACGGGGTTTGGTCAGTTCGATGTATTCACGCATCCGTCGACAGCCGTCTCTGCGTACCACAACTGCTGCTG
>Ga0335073_10014034_pt1 | contig 11231 bp, 17 predicted proteins | sample Lox_Sample_22_FD_207093 | JGI IMG/M metagenome (GOLD analysis project Ga0335073, IMG submission 207093) | Soil microbial communities from Loxahatchee National Wildlife Refuge, Florida, United States - Lox_Sample_2.2 | ecosystem: Environmental > Terrestrial > Soil > Wetlands | place: USA... | reverse complement strand
CAGTACCTGCCTGCGATCAAGGCGGACCTGCTGAGCAGGCTGGGCCGCCCCGCGGAGGCGGCCGCGGCCTACCGCCGGGCGTTCGACCTGGCCGCGAACGAGGCCGAGCGCGCGTTTCTCGCCGGGCAGTTCGCGGACTGAGGCCGGGACGGAGGGGCCCGGCGGTCCAGCTGCCGACGTCGAGGCCCGCGGGCGAGGTGGTGGTCACGGTCAGCTCCGCGCCCCGTCGTCACCGGGCAACAGCTCGGTGCTCATGATCGCTTTCTGAGCGTCGAGGAGGTCCTGCTCGCTGTCGGCGATCGTCATGATGATCTCCGATCCGTCATCGCGCCGTGCCTACCGCTTGCGGGCCTTCCAGACTTCTTCGCATGGCCATCGCCGCGCCCAGTCGAGGGTGACGAACGGATACCGGGTGACGGCATCCGGCCCGGGCCGCAGCTCGAGGAGATCTTCCACCTCCAGGCCGCAGTCGCGCTGCAGCCTGATCATGTCGCCGTGGCCGAGGTGGAACTCCACCGAGTCGTCATTATCAGGCCATTCGAACCGGTGCATGCCGAAGAACGACCGCAGCAGCCGGTCGGTGGCGGGCTGATCTTCGGCATCCGGCACGGTGAGCATCAGCAGCACCGAGTTCAACAGGAAGATCAGCTCCCCGCCGGGGCGCAGCAGCCGGGCGGCCTCGGGGATCCAGCGGTACGGATCGCACCAGATGCTGGCGCCGTACTCCGAAATCGCCAGGTCGAAACTGGCGTCGGCGAAGGGCACCTGTTCGGCGCTGGCGTGGACGAGCGGGAACCGCAGCTCGAACCGGTCCTGCAGCTGGCGGGCGGTGGTCAGCTGCGCCGCGGAGTTGTCCAGGCCAGCCGGCCGCGCGCCGCGCCGGGCCAGCCAGGCCGAGATGTACCCGGTGCCGCAGCCCAGCTCGATGCTGTCCCGGCCGGCCACGTCAGCGGGCAGGAGGCCGACCTGTGCCTCAGGGATGTTCCACAGGCCCCAGGTCGGCTCGGCCGCGTCCCACCGGCGCAGGCCCGGTTCCGCGTACTCGGCGGCCCATTGGTCCCACGCCGCACGATTGCGCAGCACGTGGTCAGCGGTACCGGTCACAGCCGTCAGCATGGGTGCCTGCCCGCCACGTCGTCAACTCGATATTCTCGACGCCGTGATCGCGCTCGGCAGGCGGCTTGCTACGCCGAGTCGTCGTCTGCCGTGTATGAGTGGCCTGGCCAGTAGGGCCACTCCTCGAACCAGGCGCAGCGGCCGTCATCGGCGAACCGGATGACCCACAGATCGCGGTACTCCTGGACGGGCGGATCTCCATAGCGGACCTCGGCCCGGATCACCGCCGCCGGGTCGTCGACCGCAACGATGTCGGCGGTCATCGTGAAGACCTCGTCCGGCGCCTCCCGTTCCTCCTCCCACATCCGCTTGATCGCGTCCAGGCCGGTAAGGGACTGTTCGTAGGGGGCCTGCGAGTAGACGGCGTCGCTGGTGAACAATGCCGCCAGGCCGTTGGTGCCCGGCGCCCGCCACGCGGCCTCGTATCCGGCCAGCCACCGGCCCACCGATTCACGGTCAATCACCTGCCTCATGATGCCCCTGCCGCCGCGCCGGCCAACCCGCGGGGTCCCGGCGGTGGGATTATGAGCACGTGCCGGACGACAACCTTTCGTGGCCTGAGGTCGCTGCACGCCTTGCCGCGGCGCGTAGCTACTGGCTGTGCTCGACGCTGCCCTCGGGTGCCCCGCACGCGGCCCCGGTGTGGGGAGTGGTGGTGGGCGACACCCTGTACCTCTACACCGAGCGCCGCACCGTGAAGGCGCACAACCTCGCCGCCGACCCGCGCCTCGTGGTGCACCTGGAAAGCGCTCGGGACGTGCTGATCGTGCGCGGCACCGCCGAGGATCTTGGAACCCCTGCCCAGGTCCCCGAGGTGGTGGCGGCCCTGTCGGCGAAATACCCCAGCGAGGAAGACCGGCAGTACCTGCCGGCCGCCGACCCCGACTTCGACGTCGTCTACGCCATCAGACCGCAGTCGGCGAGGATGTGGCGACTGCCCGATTTCGAGGAGTCACAGCGCAGGTGGAGATTGCCGTCTGAGCCGTAAGGCCCCGAGAATGAGCGGGTGTGATCCGGCTCGGAACCCCCGCTGACCTGACGGCATGCTCCGGTGTCTATCGTCGGGCGTCGTTGTCCAACGCAGGCGACCGTGACAATCTGCTGGCACACCCGGAGTACCTGGCGGGCGGCGCCATCGAGTTGGAAGACCTGTTCGTCGACCCAGACTGGAGGCGGCGCGGGATTGCTACTGCCCTGGTCGGCCACATCGTGGACGTCTTGCGGGCACGGGGCGTGCGGTGCCTGGAGGTGACCGCCAACCCGCATGCGCAGGGGTTTTACGCCGCCGCGGGGTTCGTCGACTGCGGCGTGGCCGAGACGGCCTTCGGTCCCTCGCCGCGCAAGAGGCTGACGATCGACTGATGATGGGAGCGTCGCGTGGAAAGGAGATTTGATGGACAACCGCTTCGAGGTCACGGTGGGTGCCGGGACCATGATGTCGGGCTCGGATGTCGCCGTCCGCTTCCCGCACCGGTGGACCGCCGACGGCGTCACCGTGGAGGGCGATTTCACCGGCGGTCACCTGCTGAATCTCGCCGCCGCCGGCTGCGTCCTGAATGACGTCTACCGGGAAGCCGCTGGGCTGGGTATCGAACTGGGCGGGGTCCGCGTGACCGCCGCTGGCGGGTTTGACACAACGACCTGGCAGTCCACGGGCATCGGCTACTCGGTTGAGGTCAGCTCGAATGCCTCCGCCGATCAGCTCGCCCGCCTGCTGGAGGTGGTGGATCAGGTGGCGGAGATTCCGCAGGCCATCCGAGCCGGAGCCAGCGTCCGGCGGGTCACCTGAGGGTGCCTGCTCACCGGGCCCGCGGCTGCCGGCCTGATGACCCGGACCAGGGTCACGTCAAGGCCGAAGTACTGGGCGACTCCCGCGCAGACGCCGGCCACCATCCGGCCCTTCCGGTCGCGCACTAGGGTCATCCCGGTGCCTGGCCCGAGCCGGGCAGCTCGGCCTCACGGCCGTAGTGAGCGCGGGCCTCATGGATCCCGTCACATCGCGCCAGCAGCCCTGGCGCGATGATCGCCGCCAGGAAGAGGATCGTCCCCCTGCCGGTCCGCGCCGGGTCCGTCGTCATCCTCCCGGTCGCCTGGCCCGCCGGCCCGGGTGGTGATTACATCCGCGGCGCCCGCCGGGCTGGCTCGGCCGGCCGTGTTTCCCAGCAGGACGGCCAGGACCTCGCCGACAGCGGGTTCCCGGGTGCCACGCTCGGCCAGCGGCAGGTGGGCCTGGATCTGGTAACGGTTGCGGCGGCCGTCCTTCTGCTTCACCACATAACCTGCCTCGGCGAGGTCGGTGATGATGCCGTGGGCGCGGCGCTCGGTGATGTCCAGGGTGGCCGCGATGTCGCGCAGCCGCGCGCCCGGGTCGTGGGCGATGCACAGCAGCACCCGGGCGTGGGTGGTGAGGAAACTCCAGTCCGCCACGCCCGTAAACTACCACAGCTCATTTCCGGAAACATATTGCTTCCTTTGGAGTCGGGCTCAGCGCGGCGGGGTACCGAGGGCTGGCTCCTGGTCAGTGACGTGACCCTGACCAGCATGGCTGGTCAGGGAGCTCAACTTCGGTCCGGCCTGAATCACGTTCAATATTTCTAGAAATTTATTGCTTGTTTTATGGGACAAGCGTAGCGTCGATGGCAGAACGTCGAGGCTGGGCTGTCGCCGACCGCCGGGTTACTCGAGCACCGTCGAGAGGACCTGGTCATGGGCGAGGATCGGCTGCACGTCGTGTTCGGGACCGGCCAGGTCGGCAGCGCCCTGGCCGCGCACCTGGCCGGGCTGGGGATCGCGGTCCGGGCGGTGTCCCGGCACCGGCCGCCCGCGCTGGCCGCGGGCGTTGACTGGCGGGCCGCTGATGCCGCCGACCCCGAAGCCGCCGCCGACGCAGCCAAGGGCGCATCGGTGATCTACCAGTGCCTGAACGCGCCGTACAACCAGTGGCCGGAGCGGTTCCCGCCGCTGCAGCGGGGGGTGCTGGCTGCCGCCGAACGCACCGGCGCGCTGCTGGTGAGCCTGGAGAACCTGTACGGCTACGGCCCGACCGGCGGCAGGCCGATGACCGAGGACCTGCCGCTGGCCGCCACCGGGGTCAAGGGCCGGGCCCGGGCGGCCATGACCGCCGAGCTGCTGGCCGCCGCTGCAGCCGGCCGGGTCCGCGTCGCGATCGGGCGGGCCTCGGACTTCTTCGGCCCCGGCGTCACCGCAGGGTCCACGCTCGGCGAGCGGGTCTTTGGCAACGCCCTGGCCGGCCGGCGCGCTGACTTCATCGGCAACCCCGGGCTGCCGCACACCTACAGCTACGTCCCCGACATCGCCGCTGGGCTGGCCACCCTGGGCACCGACGACCGTGCGGCCGGCCAGACGTGGCACCTGCCCGGCCCGGCGACCGGCACCACCCGGGCGCTGCTGGACCTGGTGGCCAGCCAGGTAGGACACCCGGTTGGCGTCCGGTCGCTGCCCAAGCTGGCCGTGCGGGGCCTGGGCCTGGTCAACCCGATGCTGCGAGAGCTGGCCGAGACGTACTACCAGTTCGGCGAGCCCTTCGTCCTGGACACCAGCAAGTACCAGGCCGCGTTCGGAGTGGCCGGCACCCCGCTGACCGACGCCATCGCGGCGACCGTGGCCTGGTACCGGGCCCGGCCGGGCACGCCATGACCACTAATCGGAGGCGGTAAACGCCATGACAACTCCATTGATCACCGTGACACCGGAACCGGCGGCGCTCAACGCCGCTGGCCCGGCCGCGGCGTGGTCGAGGCGGGTGCGGCGCATCGGCGGGTTCATCCAGGCCGCCTTCGCCGCCTTCTGGCTGACGCGCGCGAGCCTGGCCATCGGCGGCCGAACCGGAGACGTGCTGATCGCGGTGTCCGGAGTCGCGGTGATCGGCGTGTTCTGCTACGCGATCAAGGTCACGGCTGGCACCGCACCCCGCCCGGCCGGCCCGGAAGCCCGGCGGATTGAGCGGTCGGTTACCGTGGCCACCGTCATCGAGCTGGTGGCGGCCTTCGTGCTGCCCGTCATCGTCATCGCGGCCGGCCGCTCGGACTGGGTGCTGCCCTCCATCGTGATCACCATCGGGCCGCTGCTGCTCTATCTCGACCACCTGGTCCGTATCCCCCGCTACCGCCCGGTCGGCTGGGCGCTGATCGCCGGGCCCGTCATCCTCGTCGCCACGATGTCGGGCACCGCGCTCGCTGTGACCACCGGCATCGCCGCCGGCCTGGTGCTCCTGGGCACCGCCGCCGCCGGGTTCCACGACCTGGCCGGCCTGCGGCCCGCCCGCCGGGCCGGGCCCGGCTCCGCACGAAGACCCGATGATCATGCCTCAGGCTGATACCCCCGCGGCCCGTTTCCGGCCCTTCTTCAACCCCGCCACCGGCGAGTGGATCACCTACACCGCACTGGCCGAGGACACTGGCGGGCAGCTCGTCCGCTTCAGCTGGCGCAGCGTCCCCGGCGGCGTGATCACCGAGCACGTCCACCCGCACCAGGAAGAGCGGTTCACCATCCTGACAGGCCAGGCCCGCTTCACGCTGGCCGGTGAGGAGGTCGTGGCGGGAGCGGGCGAGACGGTCATCGTCCCCGCCGGCGTGCCGCACTCGGAGGGAAACCCCGGACCGGCCGAGATCGAGGGCATCGTCGAGCTCCGCCCGGCGCTGCGCACCAAGGAGTGGCACGAGGCCCTCGCCGGCCTGGTCGCCGACGGCAAGACCACCCCCCGCGGCGCGCCGAAGAACCCGCTCCAGCTCGGCGCCACCTTCTGGCACTTCCGCCACGAAAGCCGGATCACCTCACCGCCCATCTGGGCCCAGAACCTCATGCTCCCCCCGCTATGGGCACTGGCCAGGGCCTTCGGCATACGCCCCTACTACCAGCGCTGGGACAGCGGGACTGAGGCAGCCGGCCTGCCTACCGGAGGAACACAGAAATGAACCAGAACGACCCGATCCGCCGGGTGTCGGTGGTAAGCACCGGCCACGTGCAGATCCGCCCCGACCACCTGGCCTCGACCTGGCGGCCGACCGCCTGGTGGCTGCTAGCCTCCCGGCGCTGGACCGGGCCCCGGCCCATCAACGCCTACGTCATTGAGCACCGCGACGGCCTGGTGCTGTTCGACACCGGGCAGGACCGGGCCTCGGTCACCGATCCTGGCTATTTCCCCGGCGCCATCACCGGGGTGCTGTACGGCCGCCTGGCCCGGTTCGAGATCAGCCCGCAGGAAACCCTCAGCGCCGGGCTGGACCGGCTCGGCTACGCCGCCGGCGATGTCAGGATCGCGGTCCTCTCCCATCTCCACCAGGACCACATCGGCGGCCTGGCCGAGCTGAGCCAAGCCGACATCATGGTCAGCCAGGCCGAGTGGGATACGCTGTCCAGCCCGCTGCCGGAGATGCGCGGGCTGATGCGCCGGCACATTGACCTGCCCGGCCTGCGCTGGCAGCGGATTGAGCCGGAACTGACCGGCGACCCCGATCTTGCTCCTTTCCAGGCATGTCACGACCTGTTCGGTGACGGCAGCCTGGTCCTGCTGCCCACCCCCGGGCACACGCCCGGCTCGATGTCGCTACTGGTGCGCCGGCCAGGGCGGCCGCCGCTGATGATGGTCGGCGACCTGACCTACGACGCGCACCTGCTGGAGATCGGCCACGTCCCCGGGGTCGGCAGCCGGCAGCGCCTGCGGGAGGCCACGGCCATGATCAACACCATGCGCCAGCGAAATCCGGGCCTGGTGATCCTGCCCGCCCACGACCCGGAAGCGGCGAGCCGCCTGGCCCAGGCCACCGGCCAGGCTCCGACGCTGGCGACCGCGTAGCAGTCACGGCGCGCAACCCGTCCTCACAAACCCGATGGTTTGCGCACGCCGCCCACCTCGCTGAGGCTGCGGACAAAGTGGGCGAGCACGAACAGCCGGATCCCTGTCCTGCGGTAGTTCGCCGCCACCGCGGCCATATTCTGCGGCATCAACCGAAATTCGCCGGCCTGGTCGCCGGTTCCGGTGCCCGCCCAGCTGACCCCCCTCAACCGCGCGCGTGCTCACCAGCCAAGATTAGGCTGCAGGCTGTGGATGTCCCTGGCCAAAACGATCTACGTGCTGCAAACTTAGGAGATCACCAAGACCCCAGGTGGCACTTCCGGAGATGATGGCAATGACGCACAATCTCTTTATTAGCCACAAGCATAGTGATACGCGTATCGCGATGGTTGTGGCGGATTTTGTGGAGAGCAGGACTCTCGGCCAAGTGTCGGTCCATATGTCTTCTGATCCCCGGTATAAGGGACCGCGCCTAGGCAAGAACGTCAACCAGGAACTGTGCGATGCTCTCTACAACTGCGACGTTCTCCTTCTGCTGTACACATCCGCCGATGAGGACTGGTCGTACTGCATGTTCGAATGCGGGGTTGCTACGGATCCCCAGTCGCCGCGTACGAACATTATAGTCCTCCAGTGCGGAGCAGATGCCCCCAGCCCGTTCGCTGACCAGCTGCGGGCTAATGTGCGGGAGCTTAAAGATCTCAGAAAGTTCACCAAGGCCTTCTTCACCGATCCAGAATTCTTCCCGAAGGCAAACGCTGCGTTCGCGCCAAACTTTCCTGAAGACAAATGTGATGAGGCGGCGCGCCAACTGTACGACGCACTGATGGCCCCCGACATCCTCCCGCCGCTTGAGAGGCAGCCTGTTGAGGATGTTCGCACATGGCCGCTGCTCAGGCTAGAGGTCGCCCTGAACGATATTGACCAGATTGCGCAAAGTGATGATCCAGCAGCATCTGAAGCGTGCCGTGAACTGCTTCTCGAAAAGGCACTTATCACCTACAGCAGCAGCCGCGCCCCCATCTTGTTCGGTTTGGAAAGCCTGCCGCCCAATATGCATTTCGGCAGCCTCGTCGAGACGCAGCCAACGCCAAAATCCGGAGTAATTCCGGCATGGGTAGAGTCTTGTGCTGTCCAGATGCTGCGGGTCGCTCGCCGGCGATTGACAAACGCGCGATGGGAGTCCTTCACGGAGGTGAACGGGGATAGCATCTATACTCCCATAGTGACTCAGATGCGCAGAATACCCGCGCAGAGGCGGGCGCAATTCGATATCTATTTCTTTGAATTGTCGAACCCCCAATCAATTACCGTGAGCGAACGCATGATCGAGGTATCTAACATCTACCTCAAGATATTGAACGAGCAAACCAGGAACATGAGGTTGCGCGACCTGCGCGATGAGATGGCCGGAAATGACAAGGAGCGTCTACCCTTCGTCGGTGAGGACCGCAAGCCGTTGTACATCATTCACAGAAGCATGCTGGAACGCTACATGCTCGACCAGCAGCTCAATGGCGAACCGCTGGACGGGCTGACAGTCGGTGCGTTCCTAGAGCAGGGCGCCAGTGGAATTCTCGCCAAGACGTTTGTCACGCTCGCTCCCACGGCTTCGCTGGCTGATGCTCAGCAGGTTATGGCAGGCGCTATTCGCGATGTCTTCGTCACCGGAGATGGCAGCAGCGACTCCCCGATCCTTGGCTGGCTGAGCAACGTCGACCTGACCCGGAATCTGTAGGCCCAGCCGGGCCGAGAACGCGGCCGGCCTAGTGCCGGGAGGGATCTGCGACGAGGGTGGCGAGGATCAGACTGACGTGCCGGCCGCGGGCGTCATCGCCGGTCACCTCTGGTGCGACGTGCGCCATCTGCAGGTATCCGGCATAGATGTAGTACAGGACTACGGAACGGTCCAGTGCTTCGCCTTGCGCCCAGCCCAGCTTCTCCAGCTGCCGGGCGATGTAGCCGGTCCGCCGCTCCGCGACCCGCCGCACGGCGGCGACAGCAGCCGGATGCTCCGGGTTAGCGAGCAAGGCGATCTCGGCGCGGTCGGCCGGGCTGCGCTCGAAGGCGGCCTCCAGGAGGTTCCTCAGGCGTTCGGCCGGATCGGGCTCCTTGTCGAGTTCTTCGATCACCGACTCGGTGCGGCTCTGCTCCCACAGGTCCAGCGCCGCCTGGATCAGCGCGTCCCGGTTCTTGAAGTGCCAGTAGAAGCTGCCCTTGGTGGCCCCGAGATCGGCGGCGACGCTTTCCACGGCGACGGCCGCGATGCCGCCCCTGGCGATCGCGGCGAGGGCTGCCCTGGCCCAGTCGCCGGGCGTAAGGGGACCTGGACGCGGCTTGCGCACGACCATACGGTACCGTATGGTCAGTTCCATACGGTACCGTACGGAGCTTTCGAGGTGGCCGGATGAAGATCACGAACCGTCACGAACGAATCCTCATGGCGCCGCCGGAGCGGATCGCTCCGCTCATCGCCGACTTCGACCGCATCTGGCCGACCGAGATCGGGCCGCCTCCCCGGCTGGTGGACGACCGCCTGTACGAGGCCGGGCGGATGCTGTGGGAGGAATTCGACCGCCCGGGTGCCCTCCGCGCGTTCCGGGTGGTCAGGCCCGATGAGCTGCGGCTGCAGCACTGGTTCGAGGCGGAGTCCGCGGCAGGCGGGACGGTCTTGCGCCACACGGTCGAGGGCTACGCGGACGGCCGGTACGAGGCGATCTGGCGCGACCGGATCGAGCCGGTGCACGACGTGGAGCTCGAGGCTCTGTTCGACCACGTGCAGGCCGCCATCACATAGATCATCCGGCGTCAGGCTCGTATGACATGGGCGAAGATAGGCGCATGGGAGTTATCCGGTTCCGCGCGCAACTGCAGAGCCGCGGCCCGGCCGCCGCGGTGGTGCTCGACGAGACCCAGGTGGCGGCGGTGGGCGAAGGCGCCAAACGGTTCCCGGTGGTCGCGACCGTGAACGGCTACACCTGGCGGACCAGCGTCGCCCGGATGGGCGGCGAGTTCCTGCTCGGCCTGAGCCGCGAGGTCCGCGACGGCGCCGGCGTCCAGGCCGGCGACGAAGCCGAGGTCACCATCGAGCTCGACGAGGCGCCCAGGGAAGTCGACGTGCCCGCGGACCTGGCGGCGGCGCTGGCCGGCGACCCGCAGGCGGCTGCCTCCTTCGAGCGGATGGCCTTCACCCATCGCAAGGAGTACGCCCGCTGGGTCGCCGAAGCCAAGCGCGACGAGACCCGGCAGCGCCGGGTCGCTCAGGCGGTGGAGATGATCAAGGCGGGCAAGTCCCGCTCCTGAGCGCCGGCGTGTTCATGCCCACTTGGGCTCGCCGATGATCGCCCGGGTGCGGGCCAGGTCGGCGCGCAGGTCGCTGGGACGGTCCAGCCCCTGGGGGAGCTGCTGCCGGTGGATCCAGTACTCCGGCAGCTCGCCGCCAGGTCTGCGGGCAGGTCCGCGATGGAATTACGGAGCCAGGCCGCGCATGAGAGTCTCGAGGACGTCCCGGTAGGTGGCGGCCGCGTCGGGGGTGAGCACGAGACCCTTGAGCTCGAGCGAGACCGCGCCGTGCACAGCGCTCCAGATCTGCTGCGCCGCCTCGACCGGCTCCGGGGCGGCGATGACGCCCGCGGCCGCGGCCAGCTCCACGTTGCGCACCAGCGCGCTGAACGCCCCGTAGGCGTGCTCGTGCACCTCGTCCGAGTCGTGCTCGCGCGGGATCGCGTCCTCGAACATGATCGCGTAGAAGTTCGGGTTGGCCAGCGCGAACTCGCGGTACCGCATGCCGCAGGAGCGCAGCCTGGCGGCCATGTCGGGCTCCGTGCCCGCCTCGATCGCCTCGCGCAGCCGGTCGAACCCCTTGATCAGCAGGACGTCGACGAGGCCGTCCTTGCCGCCGAGCCGGTTGTAGACGCCCATCGGGGCGATCCCCGCCTCGGCCGCGACGGCCCGGATCGTGACCCCGCCGGGGCCCTCCCTGACCAGGACCGTCTCGGCCGCCGCGCACAGCTCGCGCTCGACGTCGGCGCTCGGTGTCCGGCTGCGCCGCACCGGTTCTGTCATGCCTGTCATCATCCCACCTCCGCCGGCGCTTGACAGACTATAGAACGTCGTTACATAGTTATAGCACAACGTTCTTCGAGGAGGGAACCAGATGGAAACACGCAATGACCGCCGGTGGTGGATCCTGGCGGTGCTCTGCCTCAGCGTCCTGCTCGTGGTCGTGGACAACACGATCGTCAACGTCGCGCTGCCGACGATCAGCCGCGACCTGCACGCGTCGACCGAGGCCCTGCAG
>Ga0335073_10014033_pt1 | contig 11231 bp, 12 predicted proteins | sample Lox_Sample_22_FD_207093 | JGI IMG/M metagenome (GOLD analysis project Ga0335073, IMG submission 207093) | Soil microbial communities from Loxahatchee National Wildlife Refuge, Florida, United States - Lox_Sample_2.2 | ecosystem: Environmental > Terrestrial > Soil > Wetlands | place: USA... | reverse complement strand
TCAGCTTTCCTTCACGCTTCATGCTGGCGGCGGCGATGAATCCCTGCCCGTGCGGATTTTTCGGCGATCCCACGCGCGATTGCCACTGCTCGCCCGCGCAGATTCAGCGCTACGTCTCGAAAATTTCAGGGCCGCTGCTCGACCGCATCGACATTCACGTGGAAGTGCCAGCGGTGAAATACAAGGAGCTTCGTGGCGACGCGGAGATCGAGCCATCGGAAAAAATCCGCCAGCGCGTGGTGCGCGCCCGGCAGGTGCAGCTCGAACGGTTTCGCGGCGAAAAGGGAGTGTTTGCGAACTCGCAGATGCCGCCGCGACTGCTGCGCAAGCATTGCGCAATCTCCGCAGACGGCGAAAAGCTGCTCGAAACCGCAATTCACCGGATGGGCCTTTCGGCGCGCGCGCACGACCGCATCTTGAAAGTGTCGCGCACGATAGCCGATTTGGCCGGCGCCGCCTCGATCGAAGCCAACCATTTGAGCGAAGCGATCCAATACCGCACTCTCGACCGCTCCTATTGGGCATAGCCCGCCTGACCTTAGACCCACCGGCCTAGACGCCGCCTGCCCCAAAACTGGACCTAAGGACAGTGGTATCCGCAGCTTCCACGGTTCTACCATGCCTCGACCAAGGCCACTGGGGAGCATTCTGTCCAGTTGCATAAATCTCGACGATTTGAAGGCAAAAGGCAACGACGGGAAGCCATGGCACGCCCGAAGTTTCCGTTTTTTCTCTTGGGTTGAGAAGCATATAATTCGGGCCGTTCCTCTAAGGCGAACGGAAGGCATGGGCAGACTTGCCTTCCGAACACAACGAAGTCCCAGCCAAAAATGAGCGTTCTGACGTAGCAGACCGTGCGGGCTCCAAGCCCCCGGTCATGTATTCGTTCAGGTTCATTTTCCGCGTGGAACCCGCAGGCTCACTAGAAGAGCCTCGATTTCAGGTCGACTCGCAATCGGATTTCCGGCATTTCGACCGAATGGGCAACGGGAGAAGAAAATGATCGAAGTACGAGAGTATTTAGAAGGCCGAGTCGCCGACGACAGGTTTCCGCTTATTCGCTATCTTGGCGGAACGAAGCATAGCGCCGTCTTTTTAACCGAATGTGCGGAGAGTGGAGACCAAAGAACGGTCATCAAGCTGATTCCGGCCCCGCCCGGAAATTCGGAGGCTCAACTTACTCGCTGGCGACTCGCTTCGAAATTTTCGCATCCGCACCTGCTCCGCCTGTTCCAGATGGGCCGCTGTACGCTCGACGACTCGCCCATGCTCTATGTCGTCATGGAATACGCCGAAGAGAATCTCGCGGAGATTTTGTCCGAGCGGCCTCTTTCTCCCGCCGAGACGAGCGAAATGCTTGGCCCTGTGTTAGAGGCACTCGGTTATCTTCACAGCAAGGGTTTCGTGCACGCGCACATCCAGCCCTCGAACATCATGGCCATCGGCGATCAAGTGAAACTCTCGAGCGACGGCATTTGCCGAATCGGGGAATTCGCGGAACGTAAGAACGGGCAGAGCCGCTATTCCGCGCCGGAGTGCGTCACAGGCGCCCTTTCACCCGCGAGCGATGTTTGGTCGTTGGGCATGACTCTGGTCGAATGCCTGACCGAACATTTGCCAAAGATAGAGGAAGGGAGCAGGGAAGAGGTTTCCTTGCCTGCGGAATTGCCCGCACCATTTCTAGAAGTCGCGCGCCATTGTCTGAGCCGGGCTCCATTACACCGCTGGAACGTCTCTGACCTCAAAGCACACCTGCAGCGGAAACCTGTTGCCTCGGAGGAAGTAGCAGCACCCGCTCGGCGGGAAGCGCCTTCGAGGCAGCGTTACACTCTTGCCTTGCCGGCGTTGGGCCTTTCCGCGGCGTTGATCGTGCTCGGCATCGTATTGATTGGCCACACCTCGAAAACGAAGGGGGCCCATCCGACAAGGATTGAATCGTCTGCTGGACAATCGAGTCTCACACCCGTGAGAGCGAAGAAGTCTCCGGCGGCACAGCCGCCTCGCTCCAACAGTGGAGGGTCCGAAGGAAGCAATGTCCACGAGGTGGTTCCCCCCGTGCCTCCGGCATCGCATTCAGCGGCGCCCGGCAGCGTCGAACAAGGCGGCGTTGTTCACCGCGTGCTGCCCGCTATCACTCAAAATGTAAGGGAAACGATTTGGGGAACGGTTCGCGTGCGCGTGCGCGTGAATGTGGATCCGTCGGGCAGGGTTGCGGCGGCGAAATTCGATTCTGCCGGACCGAGCCCCTATTTTGCGGGATTGTCCATGCGCTCGGCACGACAGTGGAAGTTTCAACCGGCGGCGATTAACGGCAAAGCTTCGCCAAGCGAATGGTTGATTCGGTTTGACTATACAAGGAGCGAAACCACGGCCGCCGCCGTTGAAGAAAATCCGTAGGTTGAAAAACACGTCGCGTCCGTTTAGACGACTGATGGCTGATGTTGACCGCACGACCGTGCCAACACTGGGTGTAAGAAGAAGATTGTGCTGCTGGAGTTCTGACTCCCCTTAAACCGTCCGACTTCCGACCTTCCTTGCTTCCCTGTCCGAGCGGAACGATAGAACCATCGGGCTAATCCGCACAACCCGGATGGCGCATTGACTTGCGCTTTCGCGCTATGATACCCATACTTTCCTCTTAGGGTGCGTTGCGACCAAGAATGGCGGCCTCAACCCAAAAGATTCACGTTGTTCTGGACACGCTGCTCGACAGTGTGGACCTGGCGGAAAACATTGTCATGCGCGTCGCCGAAGGGGCGCATTTTCCCGAGGACGAAATCCACAAGATCGGAATGGCGGTGCGGGAAGGCGTCATCAACGCGTATAATTACGGCAACCAGCAGGACCGGCATAAAAAGATCCGCATGACGGTTGAGCTGACTCCGGATCAGCTGGTGGTCCGGGTCACGGACGAAGGCAAAGGCTTCGAGCTGTCGGAAGTTCCCGATCCCTTGGCTGAGGAGAACCTGCTGCGCACGTCGGGACGCGGAATTTTCCTGATGCGGGCGTTCATGGACGGGCTCGATGTACAGCACGCTCCCGGCGGCGGCGCCGAGCTGGTGCTGATAAAAAACCTGCCGGCGGGAACTTCGGGCAACGGCAGCGAACCGCGCTCCTAGAAATCCGGCGAGAAACGAAAGAGGCAGACCGTGTCACTCCAAGGAACCGTGCGGCAGGTGGACGATATCGTTGTCATCGATTTCAGCGGAAAGATCACGCTCGGCGAAGGCAGCTCCACTTTGCGCAAGACGATTCGCGAAGCTCTCGACGCCGGAAGCCGCAAAATCCTGCTCAATCTTTCCGACGTCGATTACATCGACAGCTCCGGGATCGGCGAGATGGTGAGCGCCTACACCACCGTGCGCGGGTTGAATGGCGAGCTGAAGCTGGTGCATCTCACCAAGCGGGTGCACGACTTGATTCAGATCACGCGCCTCTTCACCGTCTTCGACGTGCAAGTCGACGAACATTCCGCGCTGCGCAGCTTCAAATAAAGCGCTGCAAATTCCTCTGTTTTTTTCCGTTTCGCGCCTCTAGACACTCGGAAGACTTTGTGCAAGAATCCCGCCGCTGAGGCGGTCTTGTATGCCTGGAGGGAAGGAGCAGCCCTGTGCCGTGGGGTCTTGCCTGTTACCGACTGGTGCTACAACCGACTGAATCGGGATACCAAACAAACAGGAGTGTCTACGTTGGCTCGAGAACAGGGTGTGGTGAAGTGGTTCAACGCATCGAAGGGGTACGGTTTCATTCAACGCCAGTCGGGAGAGGATGTCTTCGTTCACTTCTCCGCCATCCAAATGGATGGATACAAATCACTCAACGAAGGCCAGCTCGTGGAATTTGAAGTCAAGCAGGGCCCCAAGGGCTTCCAGGCTGAAAACGTCACCAAAGTCTGACCACACGTTGTTCGGGTCCCGCTTCGCGCCCTCGGAGCGGGGCCTTTCTTTTTTATCCGCTTTTATCTGCCGGCGCGCGGCCCGCGGGCCTATTGGACCGAGGAAATTTTCGGTTTGATCGAGAGGAGTTCCACATCGAAGATCAGCGCTGAATTCGGCGCGATCGGGCCCTTGCCGTGGTCGCCGTACGCGAGATCGGGCGGAATGTAAATCTCCCACTTCGATCCCACCGGCATCATCTGCAGCGCTTCGGTCCAGCCCTTGATGACGCCGCTCACGCCGATCGTGATCGGCTCGCCGTGTTTGTAGGAGCTGTCGAATTCCGTTCCATCAACGAGTTTGCCGACGTAATTACAGACCACGGTGTCGGTGGCGGCGGGCTTCGGCCCTGTGCCCGGGGTGAGAATTTTGTATTGCAGACCGCTCGGCGTGGTCACCACGCCGTCTTTGGTTTTGTTTGCCGCAAGAAACGCTTCGCTCTGCTTGAGGTTTGCCGCCGCGAGCACCTGCATCTGCTCTTCCGCCTTCTGATGCATCTGCGCTTGCAGTGCGGTGAGCGTCGCTTGCGCTTCCTCGTCGGTGAGAAGTGTCTTGCTTCCGCTCAGTTCATCGCGCAGCCCGCGCGCCACCAGGCTCGGGTCGACGTCCACCGGCTGGTTGTGCAGGCTCCTGGCGATGCTCATTCCAATCGCGTAGCTCTGCTTTTCCTTGTCCGTCGTCAGCGTGGGCGCCGCGCTTTTTGCCGCGGACGATTTTCCGGCGGACGCCGAGGAACTCTTCGGCGTGGTGGATGCAGCGCCGGATTTCGCCGCCGGCGTCTGCGCGGATGTTTGTGGCGGATTCGGCGCGGAGGATTGTTGCGCCCGCGCGCTTCCGCAGGCTCCGGCAATCGCCAGGAGGATTACAGACGAGAATATCGTGTGGTTTCGCATCCAGCTATTTTCCCATTGGTTGATGCGTCGGGCAATGCATCGTTTTTCGGGCCGCTGCGCGGCGCCGGCCCGCGCCCAGGCGTTTCGTTACCTGCAAATGACAATCTCTTTACGTCCTGGTGATTCTTGCGCTTTCGCCCGCAGGTATCCTTGCTTCACAATTGGTGCCTTGCAGTCGGACTCTTCAAAACCACGCAAGCCGCGGGGAGTGGAGGGCAGCCTCCACTCCCCCGGCCCCCTCAGAACCTGTGGTAACCGTTGCCCGGCTGGCCGTGGCCGGATTTCGCGCCGGTTGTGGTAACATTTCTGTCTAGAAATTCCGCAAGGTGCGCAATTGCCTGAACATATCACTCGCAAGGAACTGAAGAAGGACCAATTCCGCGACACTTTGGCGCAGGGCGCCGACGCGATTCTTTCCCACAAGAACGCCACAATGAACGCCCTCATCGTCGTCATCGTTGCGGCGCTCGCCGTGTTTGGCTGGAAGACCTATTCGGAGCGGCAGACGGTGAAGGCGACGGCGGCGTTCGATGCCGCGATGAAATCATTCCAGGCGCCGGTCCGGACGCTCGGGCAAGCCATTGACCCCGCCCAGCTCAGCTTTGCCGACGATGCGTCGAAATTTTCCGACGCCGCGCAGAAATTTGCTGATGCCGCTGCGAAATTTCCGCGCACGCATCCGGGGCAGCTTGCCGGCTACTATGCCGCGCTGAGCTACGAGAGACTCAATAAGGACGCCGAAGCGCGGAAATATCTCCAGCCGCTAGCCAGCGGCGATTCCGATTTTGCAGCCATGGCGCGCTTCGAGCTGGCGCAACTCGACGACCGCAGCGGGCAGGCCGACGCGGCCGCGAAACTTTACCAGCAGCTTCTCGACAAGCCGTCCGTGCTCGTGCCCAAGCCGCTCGTGCTGCTTGCCTTCGCGCAACACTATGCGGCGAAAAATCCCGCCGAAGCCACGCGGCTTTACAACCAGGTCAAATCCGAATATCCCGATACGCCCGTCGCCGAGCAGGCCGATCAGGAACTGGCGCTTCTCCCCGGAAAATCCTGACAGATGGCCCCAGCCGGGCCTCTCGAATGAATGACGACCGAAACAACTTGCGAACCCCGAAAGGGCTTCCTCTGGCCATTGACCCTTCCGCAAAGAGTGGTTCGCAAGACCGCCCTGCATTCCTAAGTAGGCCTGAGGGAGCGCCCGTCTATTATGGTTTTCAAGTTCTCCGTGACGTGAGCGTCAGCGGGTTCAGCTTCGGGAAAATTACCGATTTCGAAGCGGAACCCTCGCTCTGGGGAGACGCGTTCGTCATCGCCCCGGACGATAGTCGCGCAGGATTGGTCTGGGAAGTCAGTAACAATCCACGGTTTGAGCAAATCCTCCCGATGGAACCAACGAGGTGGGGCGTTTGGGGGGTAGCGTTCCCATACGAGATGACAAGCCGGGAAAACGTGACTCGAAATCTAGAAGCAATACTTCCGGACCTAAAGAGAAAATGGCAGGAGTGGTGCGAACGGTTTGCTAAGTCCTGAGCGCAATCAAATGCCGCGAGTACGCTTGTTTGTTCGTGGGCGCTTCTTTCTGCGGGGCTTCTTCAGAGCGCCAGCCGCAACCAGCTGATAACTCCCCCTCACGAGCGCGGGAATTTCTGTCCAATTGAGCGGCGCGGCCTCGATGCGCAGCATCACCCAGCCGTATCTTCCCACGTAGGGAGCGCGAATAAATCGCGGGTCGTTCAAAAAGATGCCTTGCATCAGCCTTCCGACCTTCAGCGACAGCCCCCATTCGCCTTTGTACTCGGTGAACGATAGAAAGATTTTTCCACGCACGCGGAAATGCGGATGTCCCCAAATATAGGTCTCTTTCGCGTCGGGCAACTTGAGGCAGATCTTCCTCAGCTTCGCAAGGATCGTCTTCTGAGAAATTGTCACCGACGACCTCCCGCATGGACTCTCGACGCCCGCAGGTGGCGAAATGAAGAGGGCGTCCCGCGAGTATGAAGCGAGGGACGCCCGGTTGTGGCTGCGCCGGCTGAAAGTTAGCGGCTGAGCGACGGCACTCTATTTCCAGGTAACGTTGGTACGAAGAAGCTCGTCCCTGTGCCCCGAATAATCGGTCATCGAGCCGAAGGCCGTGCCTCCGAGCGGATCCGCCTTGATTGCTGCTTCGACGGCCGCAGTCACCTTGTCGAGCCCTTCGGCGTTCGGCGTGATGTAGACGATCAGAAAATAACCCGGTGTGGAAGTATGAATCGCCGCTGTGTCGATTTCATATTCCACGATCGTTCCATCGGCCAGCAACTTTTCGAGCAGTGGCGCGACCAGGTTCTTGCTGAGCGTGTCCACCGCATCGTCCGGAGCGTCGGGTTTCAATTTATAAGCGCCCACATGGGTATAAGCGCCCTTGTAGGAACCGGATTTCCAGTTGTAATACCGGCTTTCGAGGACTTCATCCCAGTGCTTCGTGGCGCTTTCGAAAACCGGCAATGTGGCGTTGCCTCCCGTGTAGAACAGATCCAGGGTCTTGAATAGTCCGGCTAGTGACATCGCCGACCAAAAGCCGTCGTGCGTTTCACCTTCTACCGTGTGAACGAGGTTCTCGTCGTCGCCATATCCGACCAGTGTGCCGTCGGCAATGGCCTTGTCCAGGATCTTCGCGCTTTCTGCGTTTGCCTTATCCATCTCCGCCCACTGCGCGCGGGGAATGGCCCAGTTGGCGACGTAGGAATACATCGGTGGTTTTTCTTTGATTTCCGAGGTCTGGGAGAAGGCCGCGGAGGCGGAAAGTCCGAGAGCGAGAGTGAGCACGGCAAATCCAATCACAATTTTGCTCAACACAGTTGAATCCTCCTTTTGTGTTTACGGATTGACTTGATCGATAGAAACGCGGCCGAATCACAAGGTCGAGGAGAGCGGGCGAAAGGGGATTTCCAGTCCGGCCTTTCCTCAGAGATGTGGTTGCCGTCAATATAGTCAGTTCGGCGGGGGTGTCAAGAAATTCTGTATGCGAAGAGAAAGAGCCTTCTGTGACCGGCGTCAATCCCCCTTATTTGGGTTCGAGAAAGCGAGGGACACATCTTTCCCGGCGGCGGTGTCCTCTTCCAGAGCTCATCGTTACTTGGGAAGCGATCTCTTCCGATTCCTGCGGCACGTGCCAAGAATACGGGCCAGTGGATTAGTACGCATATCGAGGTTGATGGAACGATGAAGCGGTTGAAATGGTTCCGCCGGTAGCCCCAGGACCGACCCTGCCATAGAATAAGGGAAATGGCTCTCGCTCCCTACGCGATGGATGTGCGGCGCACTCTCGGGCGGCGCTATCCCGAGCCGCCGCATCCCTACCGCAACGAGTACGCGCGCGATCGCGACCGCGTGATCCACTCCCGCGCCTTCCGCCGCCTCGAAGCCAAGACGCAGGTCTTCACCACGCGCTATTCGGATCATTTCCGCAACCGCCTGACGCACACGCTCGAAGTGGCGCAAATCGCCCGCACGGTCGCCGATGCGCTTTCGCTCAATGCCGATCTCGTGGAGGCGCTCGCTCTGGTCCACGACATCGGTCATCCGCCCTTTGGCCATGCGGGAGAAAAGCAACTCGACACGCGCATGAAGGAATACGGCGACCGCTTCAATCACAATCTCCACGCGCTGCGCATCGTCGAGCTGTTCGAGCAGCGCTATCTCGATTTTCCGGGCCTCAATCTCACATTCGAGGTCCGCGAAGGCATCATCAAGCATTCACGCGACTACTCCGCCGCCGACTTTCCCGAGCTTGCCGAATACCGCCTCGATGAGCGCCCGCCTCTTGAATCGCAGCTCATCGACCTGGTTGATGAAATCGCCTACAACACCGCCGATCTCGACGACGGCTTCGAAGCGCACCTTATCGACATCGGCCAGCTTCGCGCCGAAGTCGCCCTCTTCGACGAGCACTACTCCGAAGTTGACCGGACGCATCTCCATGGCCGAGACAAACTGAAATTTAACGAGGCGCTGAAGCGCGTTCTCGACACGCTCGCTACGGATTTAATCGTCGCCACGCGCCTCCGCGCGGAAGAAGCTCGCGTAAAGACCGTCGAAGATGTTCGCAGGCATCCCGCGCGGCTGGCAGGATTCTCGCCGGACGTGGCACGCGAAAACGCGGCGCTGAAGCGTTTCCTGTTCCGGCGCGTCTACGCGCAGCCCGCCATTGCCGAAGATCGCGACCGCTCCGTCGCCGCTCTCGACCCGCTGTTTTCCTATTTCCTCGCGCACCCGGAGAAAATGCCGCCGTTTTATGCGGAGGAAGTCGCGGGCGGCGGGGCTCCTGCGCATCGAGTCGTCTGCGACTACATTGCCGGCATGACCGATCATTTTCTTCTGCGCCAGTGTCACGAGCTTCTCGGCTCGCCCGCCGCCGCTACAGGCGAGCCCGAGCCGAGATCGGCATAGCTCCGGATTTAGGAAGCGCTTGAAACTGGAGGTAGAGGCGGAGAATAGCTTTCTGCTTACACGAGGACTTGCGAAGATTCGTCGCAGGCGGAGCGGTAATTCTCGTACCACGTCTCCATGAATACGTCGACCAGGCGGGAGACCGGCTTTCCATCGATCAAAGTGTCCGCAGGCGACACGTCGCCCCAGGTGCGGATCCGTGTCCTGCCGGAGGGCATGGGCTCGAACTCTACTCTCTGGCAAATCGTGACGCCCAGTGCGCGATCGATCCAGGCGATTTCTCGCGGCGGTTCGCAAGCGATGATCAAATGGTCGATTACAATGTTGACTGGCCGAACCAACTCGATATCAAGCCGGCTTCCTGTCTCCCATGGCAAGCCTTCCGACCATTTGAAGTCGCCGTAGACGTTGGCGAAATTCCGCCACAGCGTCCAATCTGTATAGAGGTTCCAGGCAGCGTCGAGGTTGGCGCGCGTGGTAACCGTGTACTCAAAGTGGTGCATAACTTTCTGATTTTCCTCCATTGGAATCCAGGGGTTTGGTGCGGCAAGACCGGAGGGCTGGCCGAACGTGGATTATTTATACAGCGTTTCTTTAACAGTGTCAAATATATTTATGCTAGACTGTGCCTGCCAGACGGGAGGGCATGGGATGCCTCGAAAGCGCGATGCCGGAACGGAAGGAAGAATCCTCGACGCGGCTTTTCAGTTGTTTACACGTCGCGGCGAGAGGGCTTTGACCATGCGCGCTCTTGCCCGCGCCGCCAGGACGACAACTCCCACCGTCTACGAGCGCTTCCGCGACAAGGAGGATCTCCTCCGGTTTTTGCGCGCCCACGCGCGCGACAATTTTCTTCGAGCCATCGAACCGGCGGAAACGGCGGCCGGCACCTGCCGCCGGTTCCTTGAATTTGCTTCCGCGCACCCGAATGAATACCGTTTGCTTGTGGCGGATTGGGCCGTTCGCCTGGGGCGGAGGGAGCGGAAGCCGTCGTTCGAACTCATCAAGGATCGCCTCGCGAGCGAACTGGGCGGTAAGCCCTCGCAACACACGCGGCTGGCACTCGCGCTCGGGGAGCTGTTGCATGGGACTGTCATGATGATTTTGGCCGAAGGAGTTCGCGAAAGAATCGACAGGGAACTGCGCCATGCGTGCATGGCGGCTTGCGAATCGCTGATCGAGCACGCATCCGCAAAGCCGCAACGCTGGAATTCACCGCGCCCTCGTTCTTGAGGATCAAATTGCCTGATCGATTCCAATTCTTGCCGGTTGCGACCGAGACGCGCGGGAAATTTCATATCCAGAATCGCATTGCCAGATTGGTGTCACGAAATCACCATTCGCCGCCGCTTTCTTGACATGCGCAACGCTCGACATATAATTAGGCATCCGGTGAAAAAGTCCGGCGAAACCAATGTTTCTTGACGTCAACGAACTCGCTCTTCGAAAAATTCGCATCCGGAAAAGCTATGCTCCGGGCACGCTCGACTTCAATACCGGCGACTTCCGCCAGGTCGAGCCTCTCGAAGTCCGCGCCACGGCCGAGCTTCTGGACGGGCAAATCCGCATTTACGGGAATCTGCATACGCGCGTGGAATTGGTTTGCGCGCGCTGCCTCGACACTGTGGTCGAGGAGATTTCCCGCGATTTCGACCTCTTCTACCGCCCAATGACCTCGATCGCCGTCGAAGAGGAAGTCCGCCTTGGCGCCGACGACACCGAAATCGGCTTTTTCGAAGGAGACGGCCTCTTCCTCGCCGACGTTCTCGCCGAGCAGATCAATCTGGCTCTTCCGATGAAGGTCATCTGCCGCAGCGACTGCCGCGGCCTCTGTCCCCACTGCGGCGCGAACCTCAATAACGAGGAATGCCGCTGCGAGAAGCACTCGTCCGACCCGCGCATGGCTCCCCTGGCGCGCCTCAAGCAGGACTGGTTCAAAAAGCAATAAAACGCTACACTGTTAGTTTCCATTAAG